>Ga0310690_10006073_pt1 | contig 16044 bp, 8 predicted proteins | sample AusTroGonzalo_MG_2_FD_207661 | JGI IMG/M metagenome (GOLD analysis project Ga0310690, IMG submission 207661) | Bovine rumen microbial communities from tropical cattle in Woodstock, Queensland, Australia - Gonzalo_04 (v2) (version 2) | ecosystem: Host-associated > Mammals > Digestive system >... | reverse complement strand
TATCTCCCGGAAAGTAAGCAGTTGACCTATCATCCGCTGGATCCGGTTGACGTTCTTGTCAATCAGTGCGGCATACCGGTTGGCAGGGGAGTCGGGCGTCAGATGCTCTTTTAGCTTGCGCAGCGGGTCCGCTATCAGTGTCAGCGGAGTCTTGAGGTCGTGGGAGATATTGGTGAAAAAGTGAATGCGGGCCTGGGTCAGATCACGGATATTCTGCTCTTTAAGCCGTTCCAGGGCCAATTCGTGACTATATATCTTTTTATTGGTGAAATAGCGCCAGATAAAATAGACCAATGCCAGGGCAACCATACCATATAATATAATTGCCCACCACGAAAGCCACGGAGAAGGCCGGATGATGAATTCCATTGAAGAAATGCGGTCTCCCCAAAGACCATCATTGTTTGAGGCCTTGACCTCAAAGCGATAGTGACCAGGGGAAAGGCCAAAGAACCGGACGGACTGCTGATGGGCCGATAAAGTGACCCAGGCATCCGACAAGCCGCTCATCCGATAAGCAAAACGGTTGTTTTCGGCATCAAGATAACTGTCTGCCGCAAAATGAAATTCAAGGCTGTTCTGTTTATAAGACAACTTAAGAGGCGTCCGTTCGGTACGCAGCATTATGGCCGGATCCACAGGTTCGTCATTGACCTGAAGCCCAGTGAAATAGACGCTGGCCCGGTGAAGATTCTCCCCGAAGCCATCAGGGCGGAATAAAATGAAACCATCCGTACCGCCGAAAATCAACTCTCCCTTGGAGGTGCGGAAACTGGACCGGATATAAAAAGCGCCGCAACGGCTGGGATCATTGACCCGGGAGCGAAATAGTGAGTCTGCCGATAAATCGTAACACCAGAGTCCGTCGCTTGTCCCCATCCAAAGGCAACCGGACGCCTCTTCAATACTAAAGACATTGACGCCATCCAGGCTATCTCCCTTGCGCTGCCTAATATTCTCACAAGAGCGGTCTGTGCGGATACGGTTAACGCCGCCACCACGCGTCCCCGCCCAAATATCCCCGCTGGCAGAACGGCAGACGCAACTTATATTGTTGGTTGCAAACGGGGCATCAGGAACCACAATCCGCCCGACAACCTCCCGGGTATATGGGTCGACAATACGAACTCCCTGGCGGGTAAAGAGCCAAAGTGTTCCATCGTTCCCGTCGAGAATAGTTTCCACTCGAAAACCACGAGGATTGTTCTGCTCATTGAACTTGACGGTTTCCACCCGTCCGCTTGAAAGGTTACCTAAAACCAGATAGTTATCCGGATCGGACATCCATATGCCGTTTCCGGATTTGAAAAAATCATAGACGTGCCGTGATTTATTCCCTTCTACCGGCAAATCCGAAAAATGGCGTGTTCTGGGGTCGAACAACTGGATACCGCCATTATACAAAGCTACCCAAAGCCGGCCATTGTCCCACCAGAGACGTTTTATCATATTGGAGTTTAATCCTTCAACTCCTCCGTTAACGTAATAGGAGAATTCGTCTGTCCGGCGATCCCAGTAATTGATACCTCCGCCTTCCGTCCCTATCCACAGGTTACCGTCGGCGTCTTCGGCAAAGCAACTGACAATGGGATGAGATAGCCCCCCCGGCGTTGCCTTAAAGTAATTGGCATCTGTGTCGCCACGGGTCACGATAACAAGTTTGCCGCCGTAGGTGCCAAGCCATATGCATCCGTCGCCCGCCTGATAAATGGACCATACCGAATCATTCGGAAGAGAATATGGCCATATCTTGTTGGTCTGGCGGATATCAGTCTCTCCGGTTGCAGGATTGACCAGCATCAAACCATTTTGAGTGGCCACCCATATCCAGCCATCCTCATCCCGGAAAAGCTGTTTGGCGTTTCCGGTATGCCCATTCTGAAGGGGTTGATAATACACTTTCTCCCGTGCCCCGTCAAGACCGCATTGGAAAAGCCCTTTATACTGCGTCTGCACAAATACGGCATCCTCCGTTTCCAGCACGTCGGCAATAAGGTCCGGGAACTCAGAAAACAAAGTGTAAACGCCCCTGTCAGTATCCAGACGGTAAAGAACATCCGAAGACGACACAAAGACGGAATTACCGCTGCAAAACAAACCAAGCCGGTTAGGATCGGGATCAATTTCCGGTGGCAATGGATAATAGTGCTCTTCCGTTGAAGGAGGAATCAGAGATGAGACCTTACCATCCCGGACAAAATAGATGGTACCATCCGACGTTCTGGTCAGCGGGCCGATATTGCCATCCAGAATGGCTGTAAAGGTCTGTGTTGAGTAATCATATTTCTGCAGACCGTGATTGGAAGCAACATACATCTGCCTGTATTCATCCAGGACAAGATGGCCGAACTGCCAGTAGCTTTCCGCTTGCTGGCAAGTCATCAAGGTATTCTTAAGCGCAAACTGCGATCCGTCATACATAAAGACGGCTTCTGCACCGCTGAACCAGATTCTGCCAAGGCTGTCCCGGACGATGCTGTGAATACCCCCAAAATAGGACGCGTCCGGAACCATATGGAACCTAAGTGACGGCGGTGTCGCACGGCAAATGGTGGCAGTTGCTATAAGCGCTGCCAATGTGGAGATCGTCGCCAACTTGGTGATAGTTTTCATAACTAATAATGTGTTATCGGTTTACAAATATAACAAGTTTTTGTCATACAGTTCAGGTATCGAATTATCGAAATATACACATTCATTTTTGATATGTACAAAATGAAACCATTTCCGTATGATAGCCACCCATAGGCCGGGTTTCTTTTGCATATATTTGCGACAAGAATAAAAACTTAAACTATGATTCCTATTAAAAAATCAAGGTTACTTACCGCCACTCTTGCAATAATGCTTGGAGCGGTCTGTGCTTTGGCAGCTCCCAGCAGCGTCCCTGAGCCGGATCCGGCACTCCACAGGGTGACGGGTAACGTTGTTGATTCCAAGGGTGACCCTCTCGTGGGAGCCGTCATTATGATGAAAGGGAATGACAAGGTCTATGCTGTCACGGACCTGGATGGTAATTACGCCATCGATGTCCCGGATGCAGACGCGATTCTTGTGTTCACGTTCATCGGTTTCACGAAAACCGAAGAACGCGTTTCCGGCCGCAAGATTATCAATGTTCAACTATTAGAAGAGAACACGGAACTTGCCGACGCGGTGGTCGTGGCTTACGGCCGCCAGAAGAGGGAGTCGGTGGTTGCGTCAATCAGCACCGTTGATCCGGAGAATCTTAAAGTCTCAACGAGCCGGTCCATTTCCAATAACCTCGCCGGAAGCGTGGCGGGTATCCTCGCAATCCAGCGTTCCGGTGAGCCGGGATACGACAACTCGACATTCTGGATCCGTGGTATCAGTACCTTCCAGGGTGCCGGTGGCGACCCTCTGGTCCTTATCGACGGTATCGAGCGCGACATCAACAACATCGACGCGGAGGAGATTGAATCGTTCTCCGTTCTCAAGGATGCTGCCGCAAGTGCTGTATATGGTGTTCGAGGCGCAAACGGCGTCATCCTCATCAATACAAAGAGAGGACAGATCGGCAAGCCAAGAGTTACGATTAAGGCCGAGATGGCGGGGACCGCTCCGGTGAAACTCCCTCAATATATTGGGGCGGCCGACTATATGCAACTCATCGACGACACCCTCGTGGATACCGGCGCATCTCCTATGTATACACAGAATATTGCCCGTACGCGCGCTAACTACGATCCCGACCTTTATCCGGATGTAAACTGGATCAAGGCTGTATCAAAGGATTACGCGTCAAACCAGCGTGTGACTGCAGAGTTCTCCGGCGGTACAGATATTCTCCGTTACTCTTTTGTTGCTGCTGCATTCAACGAGCAGGGTATTCTTACACGCGATCCCAATAAGGAATGGGATCCTTCCATTAAGCTCCAGCGGTACAACGTCCGTTCCAATGTCGACCTGAGCATTACCCCCACGACCAAACTCCGTTTTAATATCGGCGGTTATCTCCAGGACAGGAATTCGACGACCCAGAGCGTGAGTGAAATATTCAACAGGGCATTCCGTCACGTTCCTTTCTCATTCCCCGTCCAGTATTCCACCGGACAAATTGCGGGTAATGAGGAATCGAACGTATGGGCTATGGCCACCCAGATGGGTTATCAAAGGACCAGCCAGCATAAGATTGAGACTCTGTTCAGCCTCGATCAGGATCTTGATTTCATTACCAAGGGCCTCAAGGCAAACGCCAGTTTCTCGTTCGACCGCCTGTCTTCGGGTACTGTTTCCAGAAGTACGACTCCTGATATGTACAACCCTGCCTCCAACCGTAACGAGGAAGGAATGCTTATGATCACGAAGAAGTCAAACGGCTCAAACACCCTCGGCCATTCTACAAGTGGTTCGTTCGGAACAAAAAGCCTCTATCTGGAGGCAAGCCTCAGCTATAACCGCACACTGGCCCAAAAGCACGCTCTCCAGGGACTCCTTCTTGCCAACCGTCGCAACTACGACAATGGGGCCAAGCTTCCTTACAGAACCCAAGGTCTTGCCGGACGTGTGGCTTATACCTATGATAGCCGGTATGTGGCAGAGTTCAACTTTGGTTATAACGGAAGTGAGAACTTTGCCAAGGGTCACAGGTATGGTTTTTTCCCCTCCGTCGCTCTTGGATGGGTTGTCACGGAGGAACCTTTTATGGCTCCGATAAAACAATATGTAAACAAACTCAAGTTGCGCGCGTCTTACGGCCAGACCGGTAACGCGACCCTTGACGGACGCCGTTTCGCATATCTCTCCACCATTACGGACGATTGGGATACACTCAAGGAGTACAGGTGGGGTGAAGAGACCAACTACAACCGAAACGGTATGGCGGAAGGTGAATTCGCCGTGTCTGACCTCACCTGGGAGAAGGTCAACAAGGCCAACCTTGGTTTTGAACTGGGCCTTTTCAAGGGTGCCATCGATCTTCAGGTGGATCTGTTCGATGAAAGAAGAAACAACATCTTTATGGAACGCGAGTCCATCCCCGCAACTGCAGGTTTCATCAAGATGCCCTGGCAGAACTACGGTAAGGTGAAGAACCAGGGTGCCGAAATCAGCCTCAAGGTGAACAAACAGTTCGAGAGCGGTCTCTTCCTCAGTGCAATAGGCACATTCACATACGCCCACAACACCATAGTTGAGATGGACGAGGCGGCTTCCGTCGTAGGAACCAACCGCGCGAAGACCGGGCATCCGGTCAATCAGCTCTTCGGCTATCTCGATGACGGACTTTACACCTACGAAGACTTCGTGGATGTCGAGAACGGAATCCTCCGCTCGGATCTTCCCGAAGTTACACTCGTAAACAAGGTTCGTCCCGGAGACATCAAATACAAGGATATCGGTGGTATAGACGGCAAGCCCGACGGCAAGATCGATGTTTATGACAAGACTGCGATCGGCGGAACGGTCGACCCCGAACTCGTTTATGGCTTCGGCCTCAACATTTCTTACCAGGGCCTCGACTTCGGCGTACTCTTCTCGGGTGTCGGCAGGACGTGGAACATCCTTTCCGGAAACGTGATTCCCGTATCCAACAAGGGCGTTTACTACAATGTCTTCACGAACTATGAAGACCGCTGGACCGTGGATAATCCTTCTCAGGATGTGTTCTATCCTCGTTTGGATTACGGCACAAATGCAAACAACAACCAGGCTTCCACGTGGTGGCTCAAGGATATGAGTTTCCTTCGTCTGAAGAACCTCGAACTCGGTTATTCCCTTCCCAGTAAGATTACTGACAGAATCCGTATGTCCGGCATACGAGTCTATGTGAGAGGAACAAATCTCCTCACGTTCTCTTCGTTCAAGCTGTGGGATCCTGAACTCAAATCTACGACCGGCGCAGCCTACCCGGCAATGAAGAGCGCCTCTTTCGGTGTTGAATTCAAATTCTAATCCCTGTCGATATGAAACTGAAATATATATTAATAGGTATCCTCGCTCTCTTGGGCGCTATGAGCTGCGACTCTTATCTTGACAAGCAGCCGGATGACCAGCTCACCATCGAAACGGTATTTGAGAACAGGACAAATATGGAGCGCTGGCTTGCATACATCTATACCGGCATTCCCAAGTATTATATCTACGATGGTCCGGACGCTATTGCCGACGAACTTGCCCCTTCAGTGGGCTGGGAGTCTCAGGGCTTCAAAGCCATCCTCTACCAGAATGGTAACTGGACTCCTTCACAGCCGGGTGTAATTACCTACTGGCAGACTCTCCCCAAGCTTATCCGTCAGGCCTATATCTTCATACAGAACGCCAAACCTCTCGAGGATGTAAGCGAGACCGAGGTCAACTATATGAAGGCGGAATGCCGTTTTATGATTGCCTACTACCACGCACTGCTGGTGATGAACTACGGTTCAATACCTATGATGAAAGAGGCAGTTGTGGGGACTAACGCCTCCGATATGATGATCAAGCAGCAGAAGTTTTATGAGGTTGTAGACTGGATTGCCGAGGAACTGGAGGAGACTGCAGAACAGTTGCCCAACTACTACGACGATGCGAGTAAGTATGGACGTGCTACGGCACTTTGGTGCTATGCAATCAGGGCACGCCTCCTTACTTTTGCGGCCAGTCCCCTTGTGAACGGTAATCCTGCGATGCAGAATGTCAGGAACATAGACGGCGAGAACATATTCTCCGCCGAGTTCGATCCCGAGCGCTGGAGAGTGGCGGCCGATGCAAACAAGACACTCATCACCAAGGCGGAAGAGGCCGGACACGCCATCTATGTAGAGATGGCCGATGGCGACATCGACCCGTTCCAGTCATACCAGAATGCGGTAATGCTCCGTTACAACCAGGGGAACACTGAAATAATCATCCCCCGTACCTATGACGATGCCGGGTATTTCGACCGTCAGGCCAATCCCCGTTCGATGGGTGGCGCGGGCGCCATCGGTATCACCCAGAATCTGGTGGATGCCTTTTTTATGAAGAACGGCCTCGTCCCCATCACCGGTTACAACTCCGACGGCAGTCCAATCATCAACGCCGCTTCCGGATACACCGAAACAGGGTTCTCCACGACCAACGAAGTTGCAAAGACCACCTGGATATATGCCGATAAGTCGACCACGACCGAGTCCAAGAGTGAGTTCAACCACGTAATCGTTCCGAGCGGGACTTTCAATATGTACTGCAACCGCGAGCCCAGGTTCTATATCTCGGTTCTCTACAATGAGCAGTATCACTTCGGAAAGCGTATGCACGGATCCCAGAACTGGTACACCAACTTCTTCTCCGGTGGAGAGGACGGCGGTCCCAGCCACGACTCCCCGTCTGCTGGTTATCTCATCCGCAAACGCGTGGACCCGTCGGCCATCCCTTCGGACAGCAAGGGCACATACATAAAGCGTCAGGGTATAGTTTATCGTCTGGCTGAGGCTTATCTCAGTTATGCGGAGTGCCTTCTCGAATATGCAATTGCAAAGGGAACATATGCACAGGCGCAGGCCGAGATAATTAAGCACGTCAACAAGATCCGTGAGCGCGCAGGCATCCCTGTCTATGGCACTGAAAGCGGTGATATTCCCATCCCTACCGATCCTCTGGTGATGAGGGACCTCGTACGCAGGGAGCGCCGCGTAGAACTCAACTGCGAGTATGGAAACCGCTGGTATGACCTCCGCCGCTGGAATGAAGCGGAAAAAGTCCTAAACGGAAACTACTATGGAATGAATACCCTTGCCGACAAGGATCACAGGGACGATTTCTACAAGAGGACCAGGTATCAGACGCGTAAATTCATCAGCTACTGGTGGCCTATCCCGCAGGACGATATCGACAAGAACATCAATCTCGTCCAGATACCCGATTGGAACTAACCAACAAAAATGTCAGATATGAAAAAGACATCATATATTTCAATTGTATCTCTTCTCTGTCTGGTTGCCTGCCAGGAGCCGGTCAACTATCTTGAACTCGGACAGAACTTCTTCAAAGCAGAAGAGACGATGGAACTCACTGCATCTTCCACGAGGGTAGAGCTTGACAGGGAAAAACTTGATGACATTGCCCTGACCTTCCAATGGACGAGTGCCCGTGAGATGCCGGACGACTATATCCCTACATATATCACAAAGATCGATATAGCCGGGAATAACTTCAACACCTGCGTAAGGACGGTTGAGGACGACGGTGTCTTCTCCAAGAGCTTTACCAACGCCCAGCTTCAGAGCTACATCCTTGAAAAGTGGGGCAAGTCCTATGTGCGTCCCGTCACAATCCAGTTCGGAGTCCTGTGCAAGTGGGACGGCGGTAATCAGTATGTTATGCCCGAGGTTCGCACTATCAATATTGAAGTCAGGCCATTTAGGCCCCTTACTTTCGATGTCGACAAACTATATGCCTCCGGCGACGCGGTAATGGGCGCTACCCGTATTCAAATGAAGCAGACTCCGGAGAACGAGTTCCAGTATGCCGCCCACATCCCCCTCAGAAAGGGTCTCCTTACGCTCCCTGTGGTTTACGACGGGGTAACGACATACATCGCTCCTTCCGATCTTGACGGTTCAACCATTATGGATGCGGAGGATGAGCCGGTAACGATGAGGCCGGATGCGGTGGGCTGGACCATTGCGGAAGAAGGAACATATCGTATCGTCGTCAATATCCAGAATAAGACCGTTCGTATTTACAGCCCGGCAACGGATCTCAAGCCCAAGACCTTCAGCGGCCACTTCGGCCCTGTCGGCACCTATAACGAGGATGTTGAATTCACGCTCAATCCCGAAGGAAACGTCAATGGAACGCCCTGGCTGTTCGGCTTCAAGGGCGACAATATGGACGGAAGCGGATGGCTTACAAAAGATGTCAAGTTCGAATTCAGTGAAGCCGATCCTCAGCTTCTGGTATACAGCGGAGCCGATGTCAAGGGAGACAAGTGTATCGCTCTTATCAACTGGCTCACTTCAGACGGGAATCCTTATACCAACTATGACTCGGCCTTCTATATCGTGCCAAAGAAGAGTGCACCCGGAACCTATCAGGTAAATAAGAACACCTGGTACGACATTGCCTATGGATTCCTCCGCGATCCCAACCTTATGGTGGACGGCGTGCCGATTGGTGCCGACCTGCGTGCCATCAAGTTCCTGTTCAGAAACGATCAGAACGCCTCGACACCTGTGAACTTCATTATGATTGACTTCCGTAACGACAGAATATATTTTGACAAGAAATAACCTCTAATAATCAATAATATGAAAGCCAAAAGAGTTTACGACACTCCAACTGCGTATGTCTTTATTATGGCAGTCGATGAAGCTTTTCTTACTGCCAGCCCCCAAGCCGCTCTCCCGAGCGTTGTAGAAGAAGAAATTCTTGATGAATATGATGATGAAATTATTTATTAAAACAGGCAGAAAGATGAAAAAGATTGTATGGTCAATAGCAGCTGTCGTAATGCTGTTTGTTTCCTGCACTAAGGAAAACACTTCAGGTCCTTCTGAGAACCTGGTTAAGATTAATGTAAGCACAAGCTTTGATACAAAGGCACAGTTCGGCACAATCTCCGCCGGAGCATATCCTGTCCTCTGGTCGACCGGCGACAAGATTCAGATCGCGCTGGCTTCTGTCGATGGCGACAACAAGGCAAACAGGTCGGTGTTCGTCCAAGCTTCCGGTGAAGCCGATATTACCGACGGCGGTTTAAACGCTAAATTTACTGCGGAGGTGTCCGAGATAGACGGTGCCACCCGCTACCAGTATTTCTCATATGCTCCTGCCGGAGTATCGGGAGAATGGGGCTGCTGGACGATTGAAAAGAACCAGAGCCGCCTCGATATTCCCCCGGTGCAGACGCCTCTCGCCGGTTCTCCGGATCCGCACGCAATTGCTTTTTATGGAAAGAGCGTTATCTACGATTCTTTCGTTACCAACCCCGAGATAACCTACACTCATCTCACCGGCTATGGCTGCCTGTCTTTCAAGAATCTCACCCTTGAAGCCGGCGACGCGGTTGAGCAGGTTGTGATTTCAACCCCGGATAATATCCTTGCTGGTTTGTATTCCGTAATGTATGGCAACGACTATCAGGCGTCACGCCAGTTCCGTGAGATTACCATCAACACCTCTGCCACTCAGAATATCTACTTTGCCGTGAATACTGTTGCACCCAAGACCAATACCATTAGCACAAGTATGAAAGTCAAGGTGATTACGGCCAATGGAAACACATTGGAAAAAGACCTGGATGTCGCAAGCCATCCGATTGCTTTCAAGCAGGGCAAATGCGTGAAATTCACTGTTGATATGACCGGTGTTGGAGAGACGGATCCTGTATTCACTTCAGGATATTATCTTGTTGGAAATGCCGCTGCCGGCGGAAAGGAACTCACGGCTGCCCTCGAGAACGGGACCGATTACGGGACCAAGTATGCCTGGTTCGGCGAGCTCAAGGCCGGTAACCTCAAGATTGCCCGCTTCGACGAGTCGGTCCCTACCTACATCAACCACGACGGTGCTTTTGCATTCGGCGTAGCGGAGGATATCGCTACCAACTCGACGGCTGCTATATGGACGATTCCTGCGGACGGCAACTACCGCGTAGTCTATGACAAGACAAACGAGACGGTCACCGTCTATGATCCGACCACGGATGCCGCGCTCTATAAGACCATTTCCGGACATTTCAAGGTTGGAACTAGTTATGATGAGGATGTAACATTCACCCTCGCCCCCGGCCAGGGACTTATCTTCGGACGCAAGGGTAACAATACGGATGGTGGCGGCTGGACAGTAAAGAATATCAATATTCAGTTCAGCGCAGCAGACCCTCAGATCCTTGTGTACTCCGGAGGTGATATAAAGGGAGATCAGGTGTTCGCAATCTATGGCTGGAAGACTGCTGATGACGTAGCATATACCAATGCCGACAGTTGTTTCTATATCGCCAAGGATGAACCTACCAAGGGTAATTACAATGTCAACTTAAATGAATGGATCAGTTTCGGATATGGTTTCTGCGGTGATACGGTGGATACCAAGTTCAATGAATCTGACGGAAAGGATTATATCCGGGATTACAGGTTCCTCTTCAGAGCCCCTGAAACAACTACTGTTACTCCTACGAATTTCATTATCTTCGATTTCCATCAGAACAAGGTTCGCTTCGAACATCGCTAAATCCAATAGCAGATGATGCTGTCTAAAGCAATACCCCTGATTGTCGGCGTGGCGCTGGCGGTCTCCTGCGGAAAGGAGACCGCCGGCACCGGCGCAGGCAACGACACCCCTTCAAAGAACAAGGAAATCGTCATTTCTCCGGAAAGGAATAAAGTCTATCGCAACCCGCTTAACGGCTTTGTGCTCTATTCCGGTCTCGGTAACGATATGACACATTTCTGGGAGAGATATGATGCCTTCCAGTCTGCCAATGGGATCGTGAACGCGTGCGACTATGCAAATACGCTCCTTATCCGTGGCAACTGGGCTCAGCTCAACCCGGAAGAGGGTCTCTACATCTGGATGGACGAGTGCCAGACTGAGGTGTCAAAACGTTACAAGATGCTTGTGAAGGGGGCGTGGGAAAGAGGTATGCGCGTAGGTTTCGGATACACCATAGACAGCCGCGACAAGCACGAATGGTGTACGCCAAAATATGTGAAGGACAAGGGCGCAAAAGGATATACTACCCAGACGGGATCGGCAACGGTATGGACTCCGTATCCGGATGATCCCGTGTTTCAGCAGTGCTATGAAAAATTCATCCACGACTTTGCGCAGCACATCAATGACCCGGAGCACTATGAATTCGTCCACGGTGTGGGAATCGGCCTGTGGGGAGAGTATCACAGATGCATCTACTCTACTGGAGACGAAACACCCAAGATTCCCGTATTCGAATGGGTGACCGACCTGTTCGTGAAGGAGTTCACGAGGATCCCCACTTTCATCAACTACCACAGACACGTGGGTGCACTTAAAAGTGAGGGCAGTGCCAATCCCGATTCGGAAGGAATGATAGACAGCGCCGTACAGAAAGGTATGTCCATCGGCAGCGGCGCATTCGGTATGGGCGATTATTATGGCTCGTGGGAGAGGCGCATAGTCGCAAAATACAGGTATATGCGGCCTGTCGTCGCCGAGGGCGGATGGGTCAAGTCATCGCACGGATCATCGGCCTTTAAGGATCCCCACGGATACAAAACCTGGTATGACGTCCGCAAGGGTGAATACGATGACGCGATAGATGCGTGCGCCAACACACTGGATCTCAGGTATAATGACAACCCGGAAGATTCCGAGGCATATTCCTGGTTCAACGAAGGCTATTCGCTCCTGGAACAGTTCCTTCAGACAGGAACTTACCGGATTTACCCTCAGAAGGTGTCAGTCCCTGTCGAAATCAGCAACGGAGACAAGATATCCATTATCCACAAGTGGGTAAACCTGGGCAATGCGTATTGCCCTACGAACATCCCTCAGTTCGAAGGGAAATACAAAGTCGCTTTCGCCCTTATCAAGGCGACGAGTGGAAAAATAGAAAAGATGTTCTATGACGAGGCGGCCCGCCCGTGCGACTGGATCAAGGGCAATGTTTCATCATATGAACTGAAAACTGTCGTGACAGATGTCCCCCCGGGCACCTATATCTGGGCAGTAGGCATAGTGAACGATCACTCGGAAGAAAAGAACATAGGTATATACATATCTGCTAAAGGGGACTTTACAGAAGACAACTGGCTGCGGCTCACAACCGTAAGCGTTAAATAGATTTCGATATGCTCAATATCCTATATACAGTAACGCTGGCTATGACGATGCTAATGGCATTGTCGTGTCAGGGCAGGCCTGAAGAAGGATCGGAAGCGAACACGGACGCCTCCAATGTGCGTTCCATTTCCATAAGTCCCGACAGGACCACCGTCCTCAAAAATCCGCTCAACGGTTGGGTTTTGTATGTTTCGGCCACTTCGGATCCTTCTTACTTCGATACAAAGATCAATGTGCCCGAACTTGGCAGGGAAGTGCTCGTGAGGGATTATGTGTCTGCCTGTTATATCCGCACAGGCTGGAAAACATTTAATCCTGCTGACGGCAAGTATGCCTGGGACGATCCTTCCACAAACCTGTACAAACTGATCAAAAGAGCTGAAGAACTGGGAATCCCTATTGCTTTCAGGGTCGTGGTGGACGGCCGCGACCAAAGGGAGAATACCCCTCAGTTCGTTTTTGACGCCGGTGCTCAGTACTGGCTCTCCGATTCTAAATTTCCGGACAGGAAGACGCCTCTTGCAATTGACCCTATATGGAGACAGTACTACGAGAAGTTTGTGAGAGCCTTTGCAGAGCGCTTTAACGACCCTTCGGTCTGCGCCTTTATTGACGCATATGGTCTTGGAAAGTGGGGCGAGGGTCATAACGTATGCTATGAGCAGAACAATGCCGTTTCTTCAAAGACATCTGAGTACAAGGCGGATACTATGGAGTGGATCACACAACTCTATAGCAGCAACTTTACAAAGATTCCTCTTGTAATCAACTATCATCGTCATATCGGGCACCCGGTGAGCGAAGGCTCCAGGGCCGAGTCGGACAGTGAGGCCGTGCTTCAGATCGCTATCGATAACGGATATTGCCTGCGTTCGGACGCTTTCGGTATGAACAACAACAGCTGGGGATACAACGACTGGGAGCGAACCTTTGTGAAGAAGTGGGAATACAAGCTCCCTATCATTATGGAGGGTGGATGGATTGTGGGGCAGCACTCATACTGGAACGACGAACACGGTTATCGCAAAGATCACCCGGAGGATGTCCGTCAAGGTGAGTTTGACGCGTCAGCCGAAGCTCACGTGAATATGATGGATTTCCGTGTTGGGGATGAGACCAAATCGTGGTTCCAGACCAGTTTTGCACTTGTCGAGAGATTCATCTCTGAGGGTGGATACAGGATTTATCCGGATAAGGTGTCTCTTCCTTCTACAGTAAAGAAGGGTGTCAGTGCAAAGATTACCCATCGTTGGCGCAATCTCGGATGGGGTTATCTACCAAATAACATCCGGCAGTGGAACTATAAATACAAGGTGGCATTTGCACTTATCGATGCCGACGGAAAGGTTGCCCAGTTATTCATTGACAACAAATGTGAACCGTCGGACTGGCGTCAGGGGACTCCTGCGGAATATACTTTCGAGGTAAATGCAGAGGTGAACCCCGGCACATATCTGTGGGCAGTGGCAATTGTGGACACGTCGCTCAATAACGTCCCGGGTATTCAACTTGCCATCGCAAAGTTGAGCACTACAGAGGATGGTTGGACAAAACTTGCTAACGTAACGGTTGAATGATATGAAAATAGGAAAATTAATATTGAATGTTGCGGTAATTGCTGCATTGATCGTTTCATTTGAGTCGTGTAAGAAACCTGGAGAACCGGATAAGGATAAACCCGGACAGGAGCAGGTAGACCCCGGTACCGATCCCGGTACTGACCCAGGCACTGACCCAGGCACTGATCCTGGCACTGATCCCGGCACCGACCCGGGTACTGATCCTGGCACGGATCCTGGCACGGATCCTGGAACCGATCCTGGCACTGATCCCGGCACCGACCCGGGTACTGATCCTGGCACGGATCCTGGCACGGATCCTGGAACCGATCCCGGTACAGACCCGGAGCCCAGGGTGATATCTGTGCCAAAACCGATAACACCACACGACGGCACAACCCTCAGAATACTTGCCATCGGAAATAGTTTTTCCCAGGACGCTGTGGAGCAGTATCTCTACGAACTCTTCAAAGCCTCCGGTCAGGAAACCATCATAGGCAATATGTATATCGGCGGTTGTACCATCGACACGCATTTGGCAAAGGCAAACAATGGAGCTAAAGACTATGAGTACCGCAAGGTCGTAGGTGGCACCAAGACCAACAACACAGGGAAAAGCCTTCTCGAAGGCATCCTTGATGAGGATTGGGATGTGATAACCGTCCAGCAGGCCAGCGGCTCTTCCGGAATCTACAGCACATATTCTAATCTAAATGCGCTGATAGATTATGTCAAGGCCAACGTTACCAACAAGGATGTGGTAATTGTATTCCATCAGACCTGGGCCTATTCGTCCAACTCAGATCACGGCGAGTTCCCTAAGTACAATAGCAATCAGATGACAATGTACGAGATGATCTGTGATGCCGCACAACAGATGTTCAGCGACTGTGAAACCGTTGCCGGAATCATTCCCTCAGGAACGGCAATCCAGAACGCAAGGACATCATATCTTGGCGATACTTTCAACCGCGACGGATATCATCTGGAGGTGAATTACGGCCGCTTTACCGCCGCCTGCACCTGGTTTGAGGCCCTTACCGGACAGGATGTGACCACAAATACCTACAAGCCTTCCACCGTGAGCGGCTCACAGGCCAATGTCGCCAAGGCAGCTGCACACGCTGCTTGTTTGCAGGTGATTGGTGTCACGGACCTCGTAGACTTCAAAGACCCTCCGACATCAGACACTCTAACTCTTCCTTCTGTTGAGGAAACCGACGAGGGGACAATCTAACAGAACACTCCTATCTCTTAATAAGCACCAAAGCGGAAGCCGAGGTGCTTTTTTCGTCGTACGGCGATAGAATCTAATAAAGAAAAATTTTTACGTTTTTTAACAATATAAAGAAAAAGTGACGTTTTCTATTAAAAAACATAAATAGTTGCACCCCTAGGGCCATTCTGTGAACATTTTCGCTTTGCCCGTTGCTATGTTTGGAACAATGTTTAACGTTCTAAAACAATAGCAATTATGTCAGACGAAACACACAACCTTGGCATTTTCGCCAACATTCGCAGGGACCGCTGGTTCAAAAGGACCTTTGGGGTAAAGAAAAGAATCCACCTCCTTCGCAGGCTCCTGACCGAGATTATCCCGGAACACGACTTCGCGGAGGTCACACTGGTAAAGGAAGAGTTTATCAATGTGAACCCCGATGACTTCAAAAGCATCCGCGTAGACCTGAGCGCAATCGACTCAGACGGCACACGCGTTATTATTGAGATGCAGGTCGCCGAG
>Ga0310690_10006072_pt1 | contig 16046 bp, 14 predicted proteins | sample AusTroGonzalo_MG_2_FD_207661 | JGI IMG/M metagenome (GOLD analysis project Ga0310690, IMG submission 207661) | Bovine rumen microbial communities from tropical cattle in Woodstock, Queensland, Australia - Gonzalo_04 (v2) (version 2) | ecosystem: Host-associated > Mammals > Digestive system >... | reverse complement strand
GACGGCGAAGTATTCCTTGAAGCCCTTGTTCCATGAGAACGCGCGGTACAAGCGGCGGCAGTTCTCACGGATACCCTTCTCATCATAAACGTGAAAGGGCGTGGGGATGTCGCGGATGATGTCCTCGGCCATCGCCTTGGTCAAAAACGGTGTCTTTTTCATAATTACCTCCCTGCAAGTCTTGATCAAGCGGGGACTTGCGCCCGCAAAGAACACATATTTCGGGAGGATCAAGGTCCTCCCCTTCATAAGGGTTTATTCGTTGATCGCCTGCATGATCGCGGCTTCGATCTCACCCGCTCCCTGACCGTTCAGGGCCGAGAAGGGATAGAACGGAACGCCGTCAAACTCATCCATCAGCTCTGTGAACATCTGCGTCTGCGCGGCGAGTTCAGTCTTATTGAGCTTATCGGCCTTCGTCGTCACGACGATGAAGGGGATGCCGCTGTCATACAGGAAGCGGATCATATCCATATCGTCGGTCGAGGGCTTATGGCGCATATCGACGATCTGCACCACCAGCGCGATGCTGCGCCCGGCGGCAAAATAACCCTCCACCAGCTCTGCCCAGCGGAGCTTTTCGCTCTTGCTGACCTTGGCATAACCGTAGCCGGGCAGATCGACGAGGTTAAAGTCGCCGCCGTCAAAAAAGTTGATGGTAGCCGTCTTGCCGGGCTTTGAACTCACGCGGGCGAGCGACTTGCGGTTGCACAGCCGGTTGATGAGCGAGGACTTGCCGACGTTGGAACGACCGGAAAAAACCACATCCGGACGTCCGTCGGGTCTGAGCTGAGAGGACAGCCCCGCCGAATAGGTAAAGGTGACGTTCAGCATGGCTCCTCCTTATCGCGCGGCACGCACACGGGGAGCGCGCGGCTTCTTCGCCTTCATCACGGGAGCCTTCGCCTCTACCGCCTTATTCTGCGGCAGGGTCGCGAGGGCGATGACCTCATCCACCGTGCTCACGGGACAGAAGGTGAGTCCCTCCCTGATCTCGGGGTCGATGTCGGCGAGGTCGCGCTCGTTCTCCTTCGGGATGATGACGTTCGGGATACCTGCCTTGAAGGCGGCCATGGCCTTTTCCTTCAGACCGCCGATGGGCAGCACCTTGCCGCTGATGCTGATCTCGCCGGTCATGGCAAAGTCAGCGCGCACGGCGCACAGCGTCAGCGCCGAATAGATCGCGGTCGCCATCGTCACGCCGGCGGAGGGACCGTCCTTCGGGATCGCGCCCTCCAAGGCGTGGATATGTATATCAAAGTTCTTATAGAAATCCGATGCGATACCATAGCGATCGGCACGGGTGCGGATGGCGGTGATCGCCGCCTTCGCGCTCTCCTGCATCACTTCGCCGAGCGAGCCGGTCAGCTCGATCTTGCCGGTACCGGGCATCACGGCGCACTCGAGCGGCAGCAGGGTGCCGCCGACAGCCGTCCACGCCAGACCGTTGACACAGCCCACGGTATTCTCTTTTGCGCTCAGGTCGTCGAGGTAGCGCTTCACACCGAGGAACTCGTTGAGGTTCTTATCGTTCACGCGGACGATGACCCGATCATCCTCTACGATCTTCACCGCCGCCTTGCGCAGGATCGCTGCGAGCTCACGCTCCAGGTTGCGCACGCCGGCCTCACGGGTGTAACAGTCGATGACGGCATAGATCGCCTTATCGGTGATGCGGAAGTTCTTGCGCTTGACGCCGCAGAGCTTCATCTGCTTCGGCAGCAGGTGACGCTTCGCGATATGGAACTTCTCGGTGCGGGTATAGGAAGAAAGCTCGATGACGTCCATCCTGTCCTTCAAGGGCGCGGGGATGGCGTCGGGATCGTTCGCGGTGGTGATGAACATCACTTCACTCAGATCGAACGGCATATCAAGATAGTGATCGACGAAGGTCGCGTTCTGCTCGCTGTCGAGCACCTCCAGCAGAGCCGAGGTGGGATCGCCCTTATAGTCGGCTGACAGCTTATCGACCTCGTCAAGAACCAGCAGGGGATTGCGCACGCCGCACTGCTTGACGGCAGCGATGATGCGTCCGGGCATCGAGGCGATATAGGTGCGGCGATGTCCGCGGATCTCGGCCTCGTCTCGCACGCCGCCGAGGGCGATGCGTCTGTACTTGCGGCCGATGGCGTCGGCGATGCTGACGGCGATCGAGGTCTTGCCCACGCCGGGAGGACCTACCAGACAGATGATCTGTCCCTTCGCCTTATCGCTGAGCTGACGCACGGCGAGCTGTTCCACGATGCGTTCCTTGACCTTTGTCAGGCCGTAGTGATCACGGTCGAGCTGTTCTCTCACCGCGGCGGTGTCGATATTCTCCTCGCTCATGGCGTGCCACGGCAGCTCCAGCACGGTGTCGATATAGGTCTCGATAACGCTCGCCTCGTTGCTGCCGAAGGGCAGGCGCTCGAGACGGGAGCATTCCTTGAGCAGAGCCTTCTCCGCCTCTTCGGGGAGCTTTGCCTCTGCGATCTTCTTGCGCAGTTCTTCGATGTCCGAGAACTCGCCGTCCTCGCCCAGTTCCTCTTTGATGACGCTCATCTGCTCTCTGAGGAAGTAGTCGCGCTGGGAGCGGTCGATGCGCTCCTTCGCCTTGTCCATGATCTCGCGCTCGGCAGAAAGGATGAAGATCTCGTTCTGCAGTGCGTCGATCAACAGCTCCAGGCGATCGCTGACGCTGACGGTTTCGAGCAGGACCTGCTTGACACCGGCGTCGAGCATCACGTTCGCCGCGACATAGTCTGCGAGATCGGACGGCTCGCTCGCCATGCCGATCTTAAAGAGCACGTCGGTCGGAAGCTTCGGCGTCATCTCCATATACTTTTCAAAGGTCGCCTTCAGTGAGCGCATGAGCGCCAGTTCACGGGTCGTGGTGACGCGGGTGCGTGAACGACCCTTCAGCGGGGTAACAGCGGCATACAGGCAGCTATCGTTCTCCACGGCGCCGACGATCATCGCACGGTACAGTCCCTCGACCACCACACGGGTGCTCTTGTCGCCTTCTTTGAGGATCTGGGCGATCTTGCACACAACGCCGATCTGATAGACGTCGTCGATCTGCGGATCGTTCACGCCGGGATCGACCTGAGCGGTCAGAAAGATCAGCTGATCGTCGCGCATCGCGTGCTCCAGCGCCTTCTTCGAGCGCTTGCGGCTGACCTCGAAGTTCAGCATCATCTTCGGAAAGACGACTACGCCCCTGAGCGGCAGTACGGGGATATGAAAGGTTTTCTCAGTATTATTAGCCATAGTGTTTCTCTTGTTATGTAATATCATACAAATCAAGGCTGTATGGGACTGTCCATTCCATACAGCCTTGGGTATACTTGAATCAATCCATCAGGATGCGTTCTCGTGCTCGCTCTCGTGAGCCAGCGGGAAGGTGGATTCATCGCGGATGATGCGCGGCGCAGCTCCGTCCTCGACGACGTCGCGGGTGATGATGATCCTCTCGATCGTATCGTCGGAGGGTGTCTCATACATCAGGTCGGTGAGCAGACCCTCGATGATCCCGCGCAGTCCGCGGGCGCCGGTATTCTGCTCCTTCGCCTTCTTCGCGATCGCATACAGCGCCTCTTTCTCAAAGAGCAGTTCCACCCCGTCGAGCTTGAACAGGTGCTTATACTGCGCGATGACGGAGTTCTTCGGCTCGGTCAGCACGCGCACCATATCATCCTCACTCAGATCGGACAGCGCGGTGATGACCGGCAGTCGGCCGATCAGCTCGGGGATAATGCCGAACTTGATGAGATCATGAGCGGTGACGTACTTCATCCAGTCTTTTTCCAGCGTCTCCTTGCTGACGGCGACCTCGGCCTCAAAGCCCAGCACCGTCGAGCCCATGCGCTTCTTGATGACCTTATCGAGTCCGTCAAACGCCCCGGCGCAGATGAAGAGGATGTCCTTGGTGTTGATCTGCAGGAACTCCTGCTGCGGATGCTTGCGTCCGCCCTGCGGAGGCACATTCGCCACTGTGCCCTCGACGATCTTCAGCAGCGCCTGCTGAACGCCCTCGCCCGATACGTCGCGGGTGATCGAGGGGTTCTCGCTCTTGCGGGCGATCTTATCGATCTCGTCGATATAGATGATGCCCTTCTCCGCGCGCTGGATGTCGAAGTCGGCGGCCTGGATCAGCTTCAAGAGGATGTTCTCCACATCCTCGCCGACATATCCCGCCTCGGTGAGCGTGGTCGCGTCGGCGATCGCAAAGGGAACGTCCAGCGCCTTGGCGAGGGTCTGCGCCAGCAGGGTCTTACCCACGCCGGTCGGACCGAGCATCAGCACATTCGCCTTTGAGAACTCTACGTCGTCGTCCTCATGAAAGACGCGCTTGTAGTGATTATATACGGCGACTGCGAGCGTTTTCTTCGCGCTCTCCTGACCGATGACATAGTCGTCGAGCACCGCCTTGATCTCGGCGGGCTTGAGCAGTCCCGCCTCAGGCGCGTGCAGCGACTCTGCCTCAACGTGATCGAGATCGCCGTCCTCTAAGATGGACATACACAGGTCGATGCACCGGTCACAGATATATACGCCGTTGCCGGCGATCAGGCGGCCTACCATCTCCTGCGGCTTACCGCAGAAGGAACAATATACGCCGCCCTGGGGATTCTTTCCTGACATACCTATCTCCTACTGTCTTGTAACGTTGAATGAATGATCCCGGACACAGGCACAGCCCACAGCCACTCACCCTTCACCCTTCACCTGAAGAGTTATCTCCTGTCGATGACCTTGTCGATCAGGCCGTACTCCAGCGCCTGCTGCGCGGTCATAAAGTTATCGCGCTCGGTATCCGCCTTGATGACGTCCAGCGGCTGTCCGGTGTTCGCAGCAAGAATCTCGTTGAGCTTCTGCTTGGTGTGCAGGATATGCTTGGTGTGGATCTCAATATCGGTCGCCTGACCCTGTGCGCCGCCGGAGGGCTGGTGGATCATGATGTCGGCGTTCGGCAGCGCATAGCGCTTGCCCTTTGTGCCGGCCGCCAGCAGGAAGGCTCCCATCGAGGCCGCCATGCCCATACAGATAGTCGATACATCGCACTTGATATACTGCATGGTATCATAGATCGCCATACCGTCGGTCACAGAACCGCCGGGGCTGTTGATATACAGGCTGATGTCCTTATTCGGATCCTGACCCTCGAGGTACAACAACTGCGCTACCACAAGGCTCGCGGTAGCGGCGTTGACCTCCTCGGTCAGCATGATGATGCGGTCGTTCAACAGGCGAGAGAAAATATCATACGAACGCTCGCCGCGGTTCGTCTGTTCTACTACATAAGGGACTAATGCCATTACGATCTTCCTTTCAACAATAGTTATGATGACTCAATCGGTGAGAATTATTCTCATTTCTCCCGGGATAGGCGCTGAGGCAACCATCCGCAGAAAAGGCTTTCGGCGGGTCGCAAAATACGCCCCGCCATACCGAAAAATATGCAATTATTTAATGATCGCAGAATCCTTCACGAGCTCCATCGCGAGCTGAACCTTCAGATCCTCGGCGATACTGTCGGCAGGGATGATCTCTCTGACCTTCTCGGGCTCCATGTTGTAAGCCTCGCCCATGCGCTTGTACTCAGCCTCGATCTGCTCCTCGGTGGGAGTGATCTCCTCGACCTTCGCGATCTTCTCGAGCGCGAGGCGCATCTTCACGCGCTTCTCGGCCTCGGGTCGATACATCTGCAGTACCGAATCGGCAGTCATGCCGGTATAGCGCAGGTAGGTGTTCATATCCATACCCTGCTGTCTGAGGCGCATATCCATCTCGCGCATCATGTTCTGCGCTTCCTGATCATACATCTGCTCGGGGATCTCGCCCTCCACGCACTCGATAACGGCGGCGGTCAGCTTATCCTCGAGGTCATGCTCGGCCTCATGCTCCAGGCGGTGAGCGACCTGCTCCTTCAGCTCCTCGCGATACTCGGCGACGGTATCCTTCTCGGAAACGTCCTTGACGAACTCGTCGTCGACCTCGGGCAGCTCCTTGACCTTGATCTCATGGAGCTTGATCTTGAACTGCGCATCCTTGCCGGCGAGCTGTTCATTCTGATACTCCGCGGGGAAGGTTACGTCGATGGTAAACTCGTCGTCGGTGCTGTGACCGATGATCTGATCCTCAAAGCCTGGGATGAAGTTGCCCGAACCGAGCTCGAGGTTATAGTTCTCGGCCTTGCCGCCGTCAAAAGCTACGCCGTCGCAGAAGCCTTCAAAGTCGATGACGGCGGTATCGCCCTGCTGCGCAGCACGATCATCAACGGTGACCATGCGGCTGTTGCGCTCGCGGACGTGCTCGATCTCGTGATCGATCATCTCCTCTGTAACCTCGGTCGACATCTTCTCGACCTCGATGCCCTTATAGTCCTTGACCTCGATCTCAGGCTCAACGATGACGGTCGCCTTGAAGGTGAAGCCCTCGTCGCCCGCCTCAAGCGCCTCAAGAGCGGTCACGGTGATGACCTTCAGACCGGCCTCACGGGCAGCGGCGTCCAGCGCCTCGGGGTAGCAGTCCTGCATCGCATCGTCATAGAAGACCTCTTTGCCGTACATGCGCTCGATGATGGCGCGGGGCGCCTTGCCCTTGCGGAAGCCGGGAACGGAAATCTTCTTAGACTCTTTCTTATATACCTTGTCGATAGCTGCCTTGAAGGTCGCGCCGTCGACGGATACTTCTACCTCATAGGTATTCGCTGCGGTTAAGGTTGATGATTTTAAGCTCATTTTTGTTTCCTCCTGTGTAGTCAATCAAACTGATTATCGTCCAATAAAGCAGTTATTATCGTTTTCATTCAGCACGTCATAAATGCCGCAGAACCGGCGGCAGAACGGCTGCAGATCGTATCCGGCACAGTACGCCGAATCTCACAAAGAATAATATAACATATATGGCGAAAAAATACTATGTTAAAAATGTAAAATTTTCGGCATTTATCGCACTAAAACTGGCAAAAAACGTGTATAATCCCCTGAAATCAGGTGAAAATCGATTCCCTTATACTCCCCGATGACCGCGTTCTTATGCGTGCGCTCACCGTGCAGGTGACCGTAGTAGCATTCGGTGATGCTGAGCTCTCTCAGCGCATCCATAATCTCCGCGCACTCGATCTCGCCGTAGACGGGCGGATAATGGAGAAAGGCGATGATCGGCTTGCCGAATGCCTTGGCGGCTTCATACGACAGCTTCAGGCGGCCTACTTCACGGTTGATGACCTTTATATCATGCTCGCCCTCTTTGTCATAGTACCAGCCGCGGGTGCCGCAGACGGCAACGTCGCCGACCTCAAAGGCGTTGTTGAACAGGACACGGATGGTATCGAAGCCGTTCGTCTGAAGATAGTCGTCGATCCTCTTCTTCGTCTGCCACCAGTAGTCATGATTGCCCTTGAGCAGGATCTTCTGCCCCGGCAGGGCATTCAGAAAGCTGAAATCCTCATAGCACTCCTCGAGGCGCATCGCCCACGAGATGTCGCCCGCGACGATCACCGTGTCCTCGGGAGTGACCAGGCGCTCCCAGTTGTCCTTCAGCCGATCGACATAATCCGACCATCCGTGAAAGACATCCATCGGCTTATCCGCGCCGAGCGACAGGTGGGTGTCGGCGATCGCATACATATGCATCAGCCGATCCCCAGCGCTCTGAGCACCACGCCCTGCATCGCGTCCTTATCGGTCACATCGCCGAACCGCGCGACCTTGCCGCGCAGCGAGGCGAGCGGAGCCGGCACAGCGGCGCCGGTGATACGGTGCAGTTCCTCTACCATGTCGAACTCGCTCTCGGGCATCTCACCCCAATCCAGGGCTTCGAGCACAGCCTTTGAGAACTTGTACGGACTTGCGGTGGAGGCGATGACCACAGGGGTCGTGTCGCCGGTGACTTTGATATAAGCGTCGCACACAGCGACCGCTACGGCAGTGTGGGTATCGCACAGGTATCCCTGCTGAAGGAAGAGATCGTGGATCGTCGCCTTGGTGGTATCCTCATCGGCATAGCCGCCGTAGAACAGCTCTGCGATCGCCGCCTTGATCTCAGCGGACACCTCATAGGAGCCCTTGGACTTCAGCGCATCCATATAGCCCTTCGTTTCTGCACTGCTGCAGCCGGACATGGCATACAGCAGGCGCTCGAGGTTCGACGATACGAGGATGTCCATCGAGGGGGATACAGTGGTATAGAAGTCGCGGTTCTTGTCATACACACCGGTGTTGATAAAGTCGGTGAGAACATTATTGGAGTTGGAGGCGCAGATCAGCTTGTTGACCGGTACGCCCATCTCGCGCGCATAATAGGCGGCGAGGATATTGCCGAAGTTGCCGGTGGGGACGGTGATGTTGATCGGCTCACCAAAGGCGACCTTGCCCGCATTGACCATATCACAGTAGGCGGAGATGTAATAGACGATCTGCGGCAGCAGACGACCCCAGTTGATGGAGTTCGCCGAGCTGAACATCATGCCGTGCTCGTCAAGGATCGCGCCGGTGGCGGGATCGGTGAAGATCTGCTTCACGGCGGTCTGCGCATCGTCAAAGTTGCCGCGGATCGCACAGACATAGACGTTCTCGCCCTCCTGGGTATTCATCTGATGCTTCTGCATCGCGGACACGCCGTTCACGGGATAAAAGACGATGATCTTGGTGTGCTCTACGTCACGGAAGCCCTCCAGAGCAGCCTTGCCGGTATCGCCGGAGGTCGCGACGAGGATGACGGCGTCCTTGCCGTCGCCGACCTTCGCGAGAGACTTGGTGAGGAAATGCGGCAGGATCTGCAGCGCCATATCCTTGAAGGCGCAGGTGGGACCGTGCCACAGCTCGAGCAGGTTCAGCTCATGACCGTTATAGCTCACCGGCGCGAGAGGCGCGGGATTTTCACTGCCGAACTTCTCGGCCGTATAAGCGCTGTCCACACAGTCGGTGATTTCGTCCGGTGTGAAATCGGTAAGATACATGGAGATAATATATTTTGTCCGATCGCGGTAGCTCATGTCGAGCAGCGCGCGCAGATCAAGCGCCGACAGCCGAGGAAAGCTCTCGGGGACGAACAGACCGCCGTCCTGCGAGATCCCCTGAGCGATCGCCTGAGCGGATGAAACGCTCTTCTGATGATCTTGAGTTGAATGATAGATCATAAAGACTCTCCTAACCCATTTTAGTGTATCTTAGGTATTATAACATAAAAGTCAACTCAAGGCAATAGCTGAGCAATATAAAAACCGCCTGTTATACTAAATCCCCATGCTACGCACCGCATGACGGGAATGGATGATTCTTTACAAATGATACCCGTGTTCTTTCGCCCACGCCGGCGATCAATACGCACGAGGCGTTGACAGTCATCAGAATCTGGCGTAGTCCTCCGTCTGGATGAAGGCCGCCCTGTAGTGGTTCACGCGGACGAGCTTTCCTGCAGCGCGGTCGATCTCCATCTCCATGACGTCGAAGCGCGGCTGGAGCGTGCATCGCGTCTCGCTCAGGTATACCGAAGCGGTACGCAGGATGTGGAACTGCTTGCGACGATCGACCGCATACGCGCCGCCGAGATACGGGTCGGCGCTGCGGCTCTTGACTTCGACAAAGACGATCTCATCCCCCTCGCGGGCGATGATGTCGATCTCGCCGAGTTTGTTTTTATAATTCTTTTCAAGAATTTTATATCCGTTCTTTTTCAGGTATCCGGCGGCGAGCTTCTCTCCCAGCGCGCCGAACTCCCGGTTCGTCAAGGTCTTTGGTTTCATTTCGCGTTCTTCTCATAGATCTTCTTGAGGAAGCTCAGGCGGTGGATCGGCGACGGACCGTGCTCCAGGATCCTTTCGACATGCAGCTTTGTGCCGTAGCCCTTATGCTTTTCGAACGCATACTCCGGGTACTTTGCGGCGTACTCCAGCATCAGCCGATCCCTCGTGACCTTTGCGAGGATCGAGGCGGCAGCGATGGACATCGAACGTGCATCGCCCTTCACGATGTACTCGGCGGGGATGCGCAGCGGCGGCATACGGTTGCCGTCGATCATGGCGTAGTCCGCGGATACAGCCAGTCCCTCCACCGCGCGGCGCATCGTGTTCATGGTGGTGACGAGGATGTTATCGCGCTCGATCTCTTCCACCGTACCGAAGGCGATACTGCAGGCAACAGCCGTCTCGATGATGACGTCATAGAGCTGTTCACGCTTTTTCTCGGTCAGCTTCTTGGAGTCGTTCACTCCCTCGATGATACAGCCCTCGGGCAAGATCACCGCGGCGGCGCATACCGGTCCAGCGAGCGGACCTCGTCCGGCCTCATCAACGCCGCAGATATGACGGTAGCCCTTCGCAGCGGCGGTTTTTTCAAATTGTAGCCAGTCCATTGTTTGTTCCATCATTTACTCCATTGTAGGCGAAGGTTAAGGCAATTCCAACGTGATCCTGCCGAGCTTTGCGGCGCGAAACTCATCGAGGATCGCCGCAGAGGCGCGCTCGGTATCCGGTTCTCCGCCGCTGATCAGCATCCCGCGATGCGCAGCGATCACCGATAACAGCTCATAACTCGGCAGTGTGAGATCATCGTCTGTCAAAGCGTAGCGTTCGATGAACTGCGGCGTCTTCAGCTCCTTGAGCAGGTCCAGCAGACGGATCGCCAGCAGCTCCATATCCATGATATTATCCTTGATCGCGCCGGTGAAGGCCAGGCGCTCACCGACAGTCTGATCGTCGAACTTCGGCCACAGCACACCCGGCGTATCGAGCAGCTCAAAGCCCTTGGCGACCGTGAACCACTGGTTGCCCCTCGTCACGCCCGGACGGTCGGCGGAGTTTGCCTTGTTGCGCCCGGCGAGGCGGTTGATCAGCGTGGACTTGCCGACATTCGGTATGCCGACGATCATCACGCGCACGGTGGGGTTGAGCATCCCCTTCGCGCGGTAGGCGGCGATGCGCGCCGAGAGCAGCTCACTCAGCGCGGGGACAAAGCGATCCACCCCCTTACCGCTCTTGCAGTCGACGGGGATCGCGCGGGTATTCTCGGTCGTCAGAGCGTCGACCCAGCGCTTCGTTGCGTTCACATCGGCCATATCGCACTTGTTCAGCAGGATCAGGCGAGGCTTGTCAGCGGTGAGGGCGGCGATGTCCGGGTTGCGGGATGATACGGGGATACGGGCGTCGAGGATCTCGGCGACCGCGTCTACCAGACGCAGATCGCGCTCGATCTGGCGCTTCGTCTTCGTCATATGTCCCGGGAACCACTGGATATTCTGGGTGTGGGGAGAGCTCTCCTTCGTCTCAGTTCTCGGCTTCTTCGGCTTTGCTGCGGGCTTCATCGGCTTTGCGGCCTTCTGTGCGGGATTCTGCTTTCCCCTGCCCGAGCGTCCCTGCTGTCTGCCGCGTGAAGCGGGCTTCGACGGATACGGTTTATTCTTTGCAGTTTTCTTTCTGTTTACAGTCATAGGATACTCCTATCGGATAGGTGTGACAGGCTGCGGCGGGAGCAAGTCCCGCTGCTGCGGAAACCTGTGTGACAGATATGGTAAAACAGCCTGCTCGGGATGAGCAGGCTGAGATGATGCACAAAGATTATTCGTACAGATAACGGATACGGCTCAAATCAACATGAGGGTTGCCGTCACTGCTGTAGGTATGCGGAATAATATCGAGCTGCGCCTTGCCGATGATCGAGCTGACGTCGATCAGATCGACACGGTGATAGCGGCTGTCGAGGGATACGACACGGTTGTCGCCCATGACGAACACCTTCCCCTCGGGGATCACGCCGTTGATCTCATCGGCAGACTTATCACCCAAGACGGTCGTCCCCTGGATATAGGGCTCGTCGAGCAGCACGCCGTCGACATAGACCTCGTTCTTCTCAAAGTTGATATACAGCTCCTGACCGGCGGTCGCGATCACGCGCTTGACCAGCGGGTTCGCATAATCCTCGCCATGGCTGATGACGACAATATCACCGTTCTGCGGCGTGTAGAAGAGGTTGGAGATGATCACCTTATCGTTATCGATCAGGGTAGGCTCCATCGAGGTGCCGTCCACCTTGATCACGCGAAAAGCGAAGGACATCACCAGCAGCACGCACACCAGCGCCATGAACAGACTGCCCATCCAGTCGAGGACGGTCGCGGTAATCTCGCTGTTATTCAGTTGTATGATCTGCTTTCCGTCGGGATCGGTCGTCGCTTCTTCGGGCAGATCCTCGCCGAAAATCTCATCGAACTTCTTATCGTCCAGCTTCACTTACCACATCTCCAAAACATTCCGTTGCACTGATCACACTGCTAAATATTATTATACAACGTAAAAAGGGGACTTGTAAAGCCCCCTTTATCACTTTTTTATCGGCGAATCTGTTCCTTGACCTTAGCGGCCTTACCGACTCTGTCGTGCAGATAATAGAGCTTGCTCCTGCGAACCTTACCGCGTCTGATGACCTTTACGTCAACAACGTTCGGGCTGTGCAGCGGAAATACACGCTCTACGCCGACGCCATAGGACAGGCGTCGTACGGTGAAGGTCTCGGCAACGCCGGAACCGCGTCTGGCGATCACGGTGCCTTCGAACATCTGGATTCTCTCGCGCTCACCCTCGCGAATGTTTACGGATACCTTAACGGTATCGCCGACATGGAACTCGGGGGTGGTCTCTTTCATCGAGCTCGCGGCAATTGTCTTTAATGCGTCCATAGTTTCCTCCTAAATCATTTTCAGACATTCATGCCGACAACGCCGCCGGCAGAGGACTATCCGCTTCAAATATGAACAAAAATGCTCACATCGAACCCCATCAACTGCTTGAAGGTATTCAAATGCCTATATATGTTACCACAAGTAAGGGATAAATGCAAGACTTTTTTATAATTTTTCTGATTTCCGTATTATTGAAAGAAGAAATGCCCTCTCCGATCAGATGCCTGCAGTGCAAATGAGAACGCATGCTGTCGCACGCCGCTCTGCGCTTTCTATCTCCTGAGAACTGTTAAACTGCCGTTTTCCTCAGCTTTTCCAAAAAGTCCGTGAACACCTGCGGCGGAGCGGCGGTGAACTCCATATACTCCCCGCTGACGGGATGTATAAAGCCGAGGCGGTAAGCGTGCAGGCACTGCCCGCACAGCTCGGTGATCACCTTAGCGGGACCGTAGACTGGATCACCTGCGATCGGATGACCGATGAAGCTCAGATGCACACGGATCTGATGGGTGCGGCCGGTCTCGAGCCGGCAGGAGAGATAGACGAACCCCGGATAGCGCTCCAGCACCCTGATATGGGTGACAGCGGGCTTTGCGTTCAGCTGCGTGACGCACATCCGCTTGCGGTCGGTCTTATGGCGGCCGATCGGCGCGTCGATCGTGCGCTCATCCTCCTTGATGTTGCCGTAGGCGACCGCCAGATACTCGCGGGTGAAGCTGTGATCCTTGATCTGTTCGGCAAGACCCCGATGGGCGGCGTCGGACTTTGCGACGACGAGCAGTCCCGAGGTATCCTTGTCGATGCGGTGGACGATTCCGGGTCTGATCTCGCCGTTGATGCCCGACAGGCTGTCGCCGCAGCGGTACATCAGGGCGTTGACCAGCGTGCCGGAATAGTTTCCCGGCGCGGGATGGACCACCATCCCCTTCGGCTTATTGACGACCAGCAGATGCTCATCCTCATAGACGACATCCAGCGGAATATCCTCCGGGACAATATCCACCGCAACGGGATCGTCGAGCGCCACGCTGATCACATCGCCGACAGAAGTCTTGCAGCTCTTCTGCACGCAGCACTCCCCCAGCGTGATATTGCCCTCTTCGATCAGGCGCGTCACAGCGGAGCGGCTGAGATCGGTCATGCGGTCGGACAGATACTTGTCGAGGCGCTGACCGCCCTCGCCCTCGGCGACAGTAAAACTAAGCCGCGTCATCCGTCTTGACCTTCTTGCTGTCCTTCATCATATCGGAGAAGAACAGGAGATACACCACCAGCATTACCGTTCCGGCCGTGATGCAGTAATCGGCAAAGTTGCAGATCGGCGGAAAGAAAGAGAGGCTGAGATAGTCATACACATAGCCGTAAGCCACGCGCTCAAAGAGATTCGCCGCACCGCCGCCGATAATAAAGGCGCATGCGAGGGATAAAAGCTTGCTCTTTTTATAATTCTTGAAAAGAACAATAATAAACGCGATGATCACGATCGAGGTCGTGACGGCGAAGAACACGGTGCTGTTCTGAAACAGGCCGAAGGCAACGCCGCGGTTCTCGGAATAGGTGAGCTTGAAGACGCCGGGGATCAGGGTAACGTCCCCTGCCTTTGTCAGCGTCTGGGTATAGATATTCAGAAAAACGGCGATCGCGGGGATCACGGCGATGATCGCGATACAGAGGATAAAAAACATAGGATCACTCCTGATGATAACGATGCGGTGCACCGTGGAGCGGTACACCGCATGGATGAATTATTCGCTTAAGATCGCGGCGCAGCGCGCGCAGAGAGTCGGGTGCTCATGACACTCGCCGACAGTGGGCGAATACGCCCAGCAGCGCTCGCACTTCTCGCCCTCGGCCTTGCTGACCTCGACGGTCAGCTCGCCGTCACTCTCGACGACCTTAACGTCGGACACGATGAATACGGTCTTCAGCTCGGGCAGAACCTCGCTGATGAAGCTCAGCTCCTCGCCGCTCGCCTTCAGGGTGACGCAGGTCTCGAGCGATGTCTTGACGACCTTCTCCTTGATGACGGGCTCCAGCGCCTTCTTGACGGTGTCGCGCAGGGCGTGGATGCGATCCCAGCGGGCGGTGAAGTCGGACTCAACCGTCAGCGCTGCGGGAGCGGGCATCTCGTTGAACAGCACACACGCGGGATCATCCGACGCACGGTGCGGCATATAGTGCCAGATCTCGTCGGCAGTATAGGCGAGGATCGGGGCGAGCATACGGGTCAGCGCGTCGAGGATCAGATACATCGCCGTCTGAGCCGCTCTGCGGGCGACAGAAGCAGCCTTCTCGGTATATAATCTGTCCTTCAGCACGTCGAGATAGAAGTTGCTCATATCGACGACGCAGAAGTTATGGATCGAATGATAGACCTGGTGGAACTCAAAGCGATCGTATGCGGCGAGGCACTTCTCGATCAGCTCGTTGAGCTTGACCATCGCCCAGCGGTCGATCGGGAGCAGCTCATCCATGCCGACACAGTCCTTCTCGGGATCGAAGTCGGCGAGGTTGCCGAGGATGTAGCGCGCGGTGTTGCGGATCTTGCGGTATGCCTCGGACATCTGCTTGAGGATGTCGCGCGAGATGCTGATGTCGCTCTGATAGTCGGAAGAAGCGACCCACAGACGCAGGACGTCTGCGCCGTACTGGCTGATGACCTCCTGCGGGCTGATGCCGTTGCCCATGGACTTACTCATCTTGCGGCGTTCCATATCGAGGATCATGCCGTGGGTGAGGACGGTGCGATAGGGCGCCGTGCCCTCGGTGGCGACAGAGGTCAGGAGTGAGCTCTGGAACCAGCCGCGATACTGGTCGTTGCCTTCCAGGTACATATCGGCAGGCGTGCCGAGATACGGACGGCGCTTGCATACGGCGCGATGAGACGAGCCGCTGTCAAACCATACGTCCATGATGTCTTTTTCTTTTGTAAAATGCGTGCCGCCGCACTTCGGACACTTGGTGCCCGCGGGCAGGATCTCCTCGGCTTCGTGGGTATACCACGCGTTGGAGCCTTCCTTGCCGAACAGATCGGCGACGGCGAGCATCGCCTCTTTATTCACATAGGGTTCGCCGCAGTCGGCACAGTAGAAGATCGGGATCGGAACGCCCCACTTGCGCTGGCGCGAGATACACCAGTCCTTGCGGTCCTTGACCATGCCGGTGATACGATCCTTGCCCCAAGCGGGGATCCACTCGACGGTGTTGATCGCGTCGACCGCTTTATCCTTAAAGTCATCAACCGAGCAGAACCACTGATCGGTCGCACGGAAGAGGATCGGGGACTTACAGCGCCAGCAGTGCGGATACTGGTGGATGATCTTCTTGAGCGCGAAGAGAGCGCCGGTCTCATCGAGATACTTTGCGATCTTCTTATTCGCCTCGTC
>Ga0310690_10006071_pt1 | contig 16048 bp, 22 predicted proteins | sample AusTroGonzalo_MG_2_FD_207661 | JGI IMG/M metagenome (GOLD analysis project Ga0310690, IMG submission 207661) | Bovine rumen microbial communities from tropical cattle in Woodstock, Queensland, Australia - Gonzalo_04 (v2) (version 2) | ecosystem: Host-associated > Mammals > Digestive system >... | reverse complement strand
TAGTAGGTGTCTGATCGAAGAGATTCTGAGTCTGTGCGCTTGCCTTGCGAATACGTTCTTCTTCTTCAAGTCGTTTCTTATCTTCTTCGAGCTTTGCCAAACGCTCTTTTTCAGCTTTCTCTTCTGCCTCCTTTAATTCAGCCTCGCGTTTTTTCTTCTCTTCTTCGGCTTTCTTTGCAGCTTCTTCGGCAGCTTTCTTCTCTGCTGCGTCCTTGGCTTCTTTTGCCTTGCGCTCGGCTTCCTTACGCTCTTCTTCGAGTCGCTTCTGTTCTTGTAGTTCTGCAATCTTAGAGCCGAATGTATCAAGAATATCCTGCTTGGCAGAAGATACTGAATCTGCATAGGCTTGAATAAGGCTGACGGATATTTCCTTATATGTTGATCGCATGATAGCACTTACATCTTCGGCTGAAACCTCTTGAGAAACGGACGGCTTGCGGTCAGCAAGAAGGTGAGCGAGGTCGATAACCGTTGAATACTCTGATATTTCCTTCTTTATCGCATCTGCATTATCGAGAGTCATAAGACGGAACTTTTCAGAGATACGATCAAGAGCCTCAGATGTTTTCTCGTTTACAATCTGATTGCAGATAGAGATTACATCGTCGTGGAGCTGTATTTTTGCTGCCTCGATTCTGGCAATACGCCTGCGTTCTTCTTCTGCCTTACGCTGGAGTTCAACCTTATATGCAGCATACTCGTCACGTTTCTTTTGCAACCTGTATATGATACTATCCTCTGACTTGGAATCCAAGATAGCTTCCATCTTGGTAAATCCAGACTTTACGAGGTCGAAAATCTGAGTAACGCCCTTGCGTCGCTCAGTCATTTCTTTCTTTGTGGCAGATGCACGTTTGATATATGATGCAATCTGAGCGTCGAGATCGTCATTCATATTCTCTGAAAGAGCCAAAAGGGTCTCACCCGCTTTGATACAAGTTTGCAAAGAAGAATTGTTTTCTGTGATAGCGTTCACGATGTCCGTCTTGATAGAAGCGACGTTTCTTGTTACCTCGGCTGCCTGCTGAGTAATAACTTGTAATTGATTATCTACCATTTCGATTATTGATTAAATGGGTCGTTGTCATCTGTCTGAATGATAGTGCCGTTAACAGATATTTCGTCTGTTTTTGGCTGCTGCTCTGGCTGCTGTTCGATGTCCTTGTCAGCTTCGAGTGCGCCACCAGCACCAATAGAGAGTTTTGGGTAACCCTTGAAAGCATGTTTAACGGTCTTTGACTTCAAAAAACCTGTATCTATGTCTGAACAATCTTTCTGCGTTCCGTATAGTGTGTTTGATTTTCCCCAGTTTGATTTGCTTGAATACTCCTTGAGACGTATCATTTCGTCTGTATCAAGAACGAAATAATCAACAGATCCGTCTGCCTTGATTATTCGGACATAGCAAGCGATAATCTTTGCACCCTGCGGGCGAGGAATGGCTTTTTCATATTCTATATATGATTTACCATCACGTTCACCATAACGGAAAGTATCACAGTCATAAACAACCTTCGGATTATCAACGCTACGGATCTGTTTTGCACGTTGGCGAAGAAGAATCTCGCCATAGCCAGTTACACTTATAACTGCATGACGCTCATAGATTCCATACTTCTTACCATCGTTTGTTTCTTTCTCACCGACTTTGTTTGACTTACATTCAAGATAACAAGTAGTTGACAGGCATTTCTCAAGACTGAGGTTGTTGATAGCAAGGAAGAGAAAAGCAAAATAGATAGATGTGCCTTTAGCCTCTTTCAACAGTTGCTTATAAGAGCCATCAGTTAACTCGTTAAGGAAAAATCCTCTTTGCTCTTCAAAAAAAGCCTCAGCGTTCTGCTCACCAAACTTTTGTGAATAGACTTGGATAAACTTGTCACGGGCAAAATCAGGAATCTGCTCATGAGGGATCTTGTTGATTTCTTCGATTTTATTCATTATTTTTTTTGTTTGAATTATTTATTACTTAAATATATTGAACCATTCTCTTTCTCGTACTCGGCTCTTATCTCGGCAATGTTGGTCTTACCTTCCTGTCTCTGTTTGCCGACAAAATCCAAGTAGCTCTTTTTCTTAACCCTGCCATCACCGATGCCTGCGTTATCGTAATACTCAGACATCTTCCAGTCCTTACAGAGTCCGTTCTTTCTCACAAGGCATCCGATATGTACGCATATTCTCTGATTACCTTTATCAAAATGCTTATATTCGCACGAAGAACAGCACTTTACTATTCTTATTCCGTGCCTGTTCGGGAAAAACTTGTTATTATTATCCATTTACCAATGATTTAGTTGCTTAACCTTTTCAGCCGCTTCTTCCTTAGTAGGGAACTCGCAGATAAAATCGTCCATAGATATTCCGCTTTCGCAGATATTCTTCTTATATACCGCCCACATTCTCCGATGTGGCGTGTAGTAATACTCTCCGTTCTTAGGTATATATCCCATAGGTCAGATAACGGCTTCAAAGTTAGACTTCTTAATATCCTCGCACTCCATATCGGCTAATCCCTGCGCCATATACTCGGTTATAACCTTGTTAGCGTCCGTAAGTGAAATGGCATAGAGACCAACGGGGTACTGTAACTTCTTCTCGTTACCCTTATCATCCATGAAGGTGTCAACGATGATAGCGATATAGATAGCCTCGTTCTCTGCCCCTGTGGGGTTGTTAGCGAACTCACGTATCTTACTGCGCTTGATGTCGGTCACGTCAATGTTGCGTAGTGGCAATCCAAGAGCCTTTAACTCTGCCTCGGCAAACAACTCCTGATTTTCCACTATATACTTTGCGCTAACCTCCTTGTCGTTACCTTTTTTGTCGGTAACTTGATGTTTGATGGTCACTTCAAAAAACATAGTACATTCTATTTAGTTGATTTACACCAGTTATCTGTGCATTGCCAGTAGCCCGCCATCCAAGCATCTTCAATGGTGGCGTTTGGATGCTTTTTAATCCATTCTTCCATCTGCTTCTTGTATATCATCGTATAGTATCGTTTTCAATGATTATGATCGCAGTTGAGTCGTAGCATTGCAGATACCTGTCGAGCTTCATAGAAACGCTGTCTCTCTGATGCTGCGCTGTCCTCGTTGCGATACGTCCGCTGATGAAGGTTGAAATCCAACCGAAAGAGAGTGTCACGATAAGCACCGCCACGATGAACGCAGCTATCGGTTCTCGCTTACAGAAAGCCTCAATCTGCTTTCCTGCGTAGATTAGAATACTGAGGATTCCGTAAAACAGGTATAGGAATACCCTCGACAATCCCCACCGTAAGTGCCTCAGAGCTGCGCTCATGCAAGCCCTGAACTGATTCATGTCGTTGAATATAAATTTTCTCATATCGTTAGAATAATGTTAGTTGTGTTATCTTATTCATAGTTGAATCTTAAAATAGTCCATCAAGAATTTCTTGCAATCAAGCCCATCATCGAACATATTCTTTCCGAACTTCTCTTCAAATTCAGCCATGTTGTTGCAGAACAAGTCCATACAGAACCATTTATATACGTCACCTCCGAACCTCTTTACGTTGGATGATTGAGGGTACTTATCGAAAAACTTCTGCCCTGCCCTTATATAAGCCTTAACCATGTTCGGATGATTCTGGAAATCTTCAAGACGTAGGCGACGGGATTTCAGACAACAACCAATGCAACCAAGTCGACGCTCGATGTGGAAATTGCCATCTTCGTCATAATAGCAAGGGGCGCATTTTATGTTGCGCTCTTTGAGAAAGTCTGCAACGTCTCTGTCGCTCCATTCGAGTATAGGCATATACTGACGAGCCTTGCTGCCATTGTGGTATTTCCGACAACGTTCTGGTTCGTGGTATTGTTGCGCACGTTTTACACTTTCGGAACGTCTGACACCAACTACATTGTAATCAAGTACCTTGTATTCTTTTAAATACTTACAACACATTCGACGCATCCGTGTAGGAAATCCATTTTCAGCAACCAACGTGAAAAAGTTCTTTTTTGGCTGCATAACCTCAACGCCCATTTCCCTGACGTGTGAGATAGTCCCTGGCTGATCTATCGTTGTGTTCTTGTAAATGGCTCTGTACTTAATTCCTGCCATCTTCGCAAGTTCCAGTATTACGTCGCTATCCTTGCCACCGCTGTAACATATCTCAACAGGTTGACCTTTCTTTTCAGCCATCTTCTCGGCTGCTTGCAACAGCTTTATGGCGAAATCTACTTTCTTCTGTAATTCTGGTTTCATTCTTCATCTTATTATCTTCTTGTATGACCCGACCAACTCGCCATTCTCATAGGCTTTAAGCGGGTAAATCTCTGTTATTCTCTGGTCTTTGGTGACCAGCTTAGATGCCGTGTAGATACCTTTCTGGTCATTAGCAGAGTAGCGTTTCGCTACCATCTGCGCATAAGACTTATCAAGTCCCTTATCCTCAACCGTCTCCTGTGTAGAGGTGGCTGGGTTGTACTTGGTAACGCAATACTCAACACTCTCTTCCGACAAGTCCTCTGATTCCAGAATAGAGCGATAGAAACGCAGTTCCTTATCCTCATTACTTATCAGTATTAGCGGGTCTGTTTCAGGCTCGGTAAGCTGATTACTCCCAAGTTCCCACTGCTCTGGAAGATTACACCATCGCATGAACTGATGATAGAAACTCTCCGTCTCTTCGTTCATTTCCTTAACACCGTCCATGCTCTGATAGCCTCGGAAGAACTTGATGAAGCGGTCAAACGCCTTATACACTGCATCAAGCTCACGCTTCACCTCATGTCTGTTAGAGCCGACTGCATCGAAAAGATTGTCAACCTCGGTGTAGAGACGGAACGCTGTGTAGTTGAGCGTCGAAATGGCGCAAGTCAGATAGGAGATTCTTCGGAATACCCCTAACTCTTCTGCTTTCTTAACGTCTAATCCCTGCTTGTGACTCTTCTGGATGATTGCCTTAACCTTTGCAACGTCCGCATCGGTTGAGACCAAATTGATTACTTCTTCTTTCTTCATTATATATATAGATATGTTATTTGTTTATCTTCTGAAAAAATACCCCTATCTTCACAGACGGGGGTAGTCGAATTAAATATTTCTATGAAAACAGTATTCCGATAACGCCTTATCGGGTAAATGACTAAAAAAAAGAAAACTAAAAACACTTTCCATTACGACATTCACATGGGGTAATGGTATTTTAATTGTTTAACATTACTATTAAAACCCTAAACTGTAAAAAACATAAATATACCATATCGGTAGGACTCCATGCTGGACTCGAACCAGCAACCTTCAAATACTGACTTCCAGCGATCTGACGCTCTGCCTGTTGAGCTGATGGAGTCTCGTTTTATTTATTCTCTAACTTTGTGGTCTGTGTATATCAGGGCTGCCAACCTGTACTTGTCAAGTAGCCACATTACAAAGCTAACGAGTGTAGCGGTGCTTTATGGCTTTTCCTCGACCTTTCACTAATCATCACGACCAATGGGAGTAATTTAGCCAACACCACTCTATGAACCTAATGAGTAGTCACCGCGTTTCCGCTATACTCAACCGTCCAGATGGTAACCGTATTGTTACCTCTATGTATGTATCAACAAAGAAAGAACTCTTTTTTTTTCGAGGGCGTTAACCCTGCTGCTTATATCTGATGTAAAGCTCTGTCAGCGTCGCTTCTGGAAACAACCAGTGTGCTGATTCGCCTTTACCTCTGATACCTCCGAGAGATTCAGCGATTTGTGTTACAGATTTGCGGCTTATTCCGAGTATCTGGGCTGCTCTCGTTGAGTTGACCATCCTGCGGCTGTCGTTTCTCTGCATCATCTTTGCCATGCGCCTCGCAAATTTATCGTCATTGCAGAGCTTGTCGCAGATGGCTGTTGATAATCGCTGTATGTCGTATTCTGTCAGCATATCATTGTTCAATGAATTTGTTTATAAAATACTGCTGTCCTTTTGGCGTAACCTTGGTTGTTAGATGGGTTTTCATTACACCATTTTCTGAGTGCGTACCCTCGGAGATAAAGAATAATCCTTGCTCAACGTAACGCTGCATCGGCTTGTTATCAAGAGTGAGGTAGTGGTTGTCACGCAACCATTGATAAAGTCTCTTTTCTCCAATCTCATATCCGTTCTGCTGAATCATCTTGGCGAGGTCGCGGATAATAATATATGTATTACTGCCGATAATCGCATTAGCGAATGTAACCTTTGGCTTTTGTTCTTCGAGTTGTTCGGCCTGTTGCTTATTCTCCAAAGCGAGACGTTCTTTTTCTTCTTCTGCTTGAATAACCATAAATGCAAGCTGCTTGCGAGATAACTGCTCAATGGAGTAAGTTCCAGACTGGCGTATGGATGGAAGAACCTCAGATGTCACCCAATGCTTGAACTTTTTTGCAGATTCCAACTTAGAGCCAAGTATAAGTGCATACATTCCAGATTCGTTTACATAAGTCAGCTCTTGCATACCTCCATTAGTAGGGGTGTAACGTTTCGTTACGTCCTCTTCATCACAATGGTCTTTTACAGCCTTACGCCCATTAGAATACCCCAATGCACTGCATAAGTCCATCGCACAGAACTCAGGATTATCGGGAGTACCGCTTGTGCGAATTTCTCCAAACTGAGGGTGATTAAAAATCTGGACTTCGTTCATAACCTTATTTATTATATAGTTGTTTTATCTCATTGATTTGTAATTCCGATAGTTTAAACCATTCGCCTTTTACTCTTAAAGCTGCATATTTTTCGTGTAAATTCAATTCTATATCACCTTCAATCGTTAAGACAAGTTCTATTGTCGGATTGCTTGTTTGTAAGGCTTTTATACGCCTCTCAATGTTCTTGCTTTTCCCTATTTTAAATAGGCCTGACGCATCTTTTATTATATAGGTACTATATGATTCGTTATGTGCCGTTCTGCCTGACACCACAAAGTTTCCAAAAAGCAAATCCTTAATGATAAGCGATGGATATTCTACTAAAAGCAATTCTGGTGAAAGGTAATTTATAAACGCCCTAAAATCTTCCTCGTTTAACCATAATACACCATCTTCAAAAACGCCAGAGAAATTATTTCCACAATCAATATAATCATAATTAAGAGTTAATTCTTCATTAATAAACTCTGTAATAGATTTGCCATCACCAAACACTTCCTTCCACTGCCTTATTAGGTCTGTGGCATTGAAGTAACCGTCTTTGGTTCTCTGGTTAACAGAAAGGTCGCCCATCGGTCTTGTCAGAACATTATTGGTTTTCATATACTTTCCTCCTTATTAATGATTACTCTGGTATCACATACTCGATATTGACGATTACCTTGTCTGTCGGATTGGACAGGATTTCTTTTAAGTCTGCCCAGATGTGCTTGCCGATACACTCAGCTTCGTTTCCGTTGGATGCAAGGCTCTTGTTAGAGTTGTAATTGCCTTCTACATCTTCCCAACGTGCGGTAATGCCGTTGTCGAACTGCTCAATCTTGATTCTTGCTTTCCTGATCATAATACTTATAGTTTACTTGTTATAGGTGTTATTATTTTAAGATAGGTACGTCGCCTGCACGTAACGCGCGTATTGCGAATACAAGTCCCGTTTCAAGTTCAAACTTCTTGGTCTCGTAGTTGACTACACCTTCTGGGTAATCTCCCCTCTCCTTGACGATAGAGACCAAAGAACGTGCAGACCTGACCTTTGCACCGTCCTCGCATGGGAACAATCTAAGCTCGCCTGCGGGAATCTTTCTGATGTCCTCTGTTGTAACATTCATTTGTTTAATTTCCTTTTAAAGTTTTAATTAATGTTTAAGTTTGTCGGTCAGTGCGAAATTATCACTATATTTGCATCGGTTTTTAGTAACAAAGAGTGAATTTTTATCACACCCGCGACGCTTTTAATTGTTTAACTGCGGCAAAGATATACAAAATATTCCAAACTGAAAAGTTTTGTGTCTATTTTTTAATATTTATTTGTAAATTAGTGTGTAATTTTTGTAGATTTTAAGAAATAAGGTATGATTTATGAAGAAGAACAAATGCGGCAACGCATTAATACGCTCATACACAGACAAGGTATGAATCAGCGTGAGTTCGCTAATAAAATTGGCAGACTGCCCAGCAACCTGTCCCTTATACTCTCTGGTGACAGGCATATACCTCGCGCTCTCGGTAACGAGATCATCAGTGCTTTCCCCAACGTGAGAAGGGATTGGCTGCTCTTCGGTGAGGGCGATATGTATGAGGGTGAAGCTACCACAGAATACAAGATACCAGTAGATACACGCCCTCGGCTTCCTAAAGCGATGTCGGACGGACATCTGGAGGACTACTACATGGGAGGTAAGCGCATTAAGTGTCAGGAAAAGCCGATTATCACCCAATTCGCTGATTATGATTTCTCGTTAATCCTGAAAAACAACCGTATGTCACCAAAGTATGAGCGTGGCGACGAACTTTTCTTCAAGAAATCCACAATCGTTGAATGGGGTAACGATTATCTGATTGATACCTCTGAGGGAGCAAAATTCAAGAAGATACTGCCAGATAACGAGGGTGTACGCTGTGTCTCTTACAACAAGGAAGAGTTTCCTGAGTTTATCATGCCCAAGAATATGATTTTCGGCTATTATAAACTTGTAGGTGTATTAAGGATATTATAATAATATGGATAATAACAGAAGCGTAGACAGGATTAAGCAGTTATGCGACTGGCTCATTGATAACAAGGTGATCAAGACTACATACGCATTTGAGAAGGTTTGTAACCTCAGTCACCACTATATCAAGAACCTCGCGGCTACCGAAAAGGGTAACGCAGGCGTAGACACCATCGCAAGGATATATGACGTGTTCCCTGCCGTTAATCTTGAATGGCTCGTTTGCGGAACTGGTAAGATGTTCAAGATGCGTGGTACTGACGAAGAGATTGCGGATGCCGTCAGAAAGAAGCTGATAGAGCATCTTATCTGATACCGATTTGATACCGACTTCCGAAATAACGTTCTAACGTGCTGATTATCAGCGCAAACGCATATTCCCCTATCGACTACTGAAGGGGCTAACAAAGCCCCTTTTATTATGTCTGTAAATATAGACTATACGTAGTAAATCAACTAAAAATCAGATAGATAGCGGAATTGAACTTCTCGAAAAGCCTGTTACCTTGTGGCAAAAAGCGGTTACTTGTGGCGGGTGTTAATGTTACCGATTATGTTACCGATTTTAAATTTCATGTTACCGACTTATGAAAGTCCCCACAATACGTTATATGTTCGCCCGTAAGGGCTTATCGTCGAAAGACGGAAAAGGTATGGTCGAAATGGTCATAACCCATGATACTAAGAGAAAATACCTGTCTACTGGAGTTACCTGTTATCCGTCTGAATGGAAAGGCGATAACAAGCGTAATATATACGTCTCAGGTACTGGTGCTGACATGGAGATTAACCAGATACTTCTGGCAATGTACCAGAAAGCGTATAGAATCGTCTCAGGAATGGTCGAAAGCGGCTCGGTGGATATATCTGCCATCCCTACCCTATTACGCGCTCAGAGCGTAGATATGACGTTTCTGGAGTACATCGTTAAGCGTATGGAGAAAAAGAATGTCGTAGATTACACCAAAGCAAGCTATAAGGGCTTCTATAATAAGCTGTGTGAGTTCGGCCAAATCAAATTCTTCTCGGATATTAATGAACGTTCTATCAGAGATTTCGATGAATGGCTGCATAAGTACACTTGGACTGAAACTGACCGATTCGGTAATAATGTGGAGCGCAGATATTCTCAGGCTACAATAGGTAGCTACCATAAGAACCTGAAAAACTTCATAGCCGACGCGGTAATAGACGGCTATCTGAAAGATAACGTGTATATTGCCAAAGGTATAAAGGTAAGCAAGGGCGACGCAAGGATAGACAAATACCTTACTCCTGACGAACTAAGGCGTATAGAGCTGGCTGATATGCCGACAAGGGCACTGGTAGAGACGCGCGATCTGTTCGTTTTCGCCTGCCATACTGGACTGTCATTCGTAGACCTTATGGCGTTTGACGCGAAACAGGTGGTAGCCGATGGCGAAATAAGCATCTATAAGGGTAAGAGACATAAGACTGGTATCACTTTCGTCTGCCCTGTAACGAATAAGGCAAAGGAGATACTTGACAAGTATAATGGTAAACTGCCGAAACTACCGAATCAGAAATACAACACACGCCTTAAACTGATAGCCGACGCTGCGGGGATAGAAAAGCCCATATCAAGCCATTACAGCCGCCATACAGCCGCTTCTATATGGCTGAACGAAGGAATACCCATTGAGGTGATTTCAAAGGCGTTAGGACACTCGAATACGTCTCTGACTGAACGTGTATATAGTAAGATGTTCGATGAAACTATTATATCGGCTTTCTCCAAAAAGAAATAGGGCTGGCTTCACAGCTAACCCTATTTTAAGACAATGTTCGTTGAATGAAAAGAAAATTACCAATTAATATTAACCAAAAAACTAATTATGAATTTATGAAAGAACCCTATTCGGGGGCAAATATATCAAAATATTGCATTGTTCCAAATTATTTTGGGACTTTTTCAAGCCTGATCACTAAATTGTAGTCCGATTCCTTACATTCTGCATTAATAACCACCTCCTTCTCTTCTCTGTGGTGATTCATATAGATAGTAGCCAGTTGGCTGATCGCATCTAAGGTGATATTCTTTCTTGTTTGTGTCATATTTCTATTGTTCTCTTTTTGTTTATTCTTGATGTTATATATTCCTCGCGTGTATGCGCATGTTTTCTTTCGGGTATAAAACGTAACGTCTATAGAGTAGTGTGCAAAAAGTCAATATTACCATTTACCATCAATTTCACTACTACAAGTAGGCTTAATTGCTTGTGTCTTATGTTTGTAGTTGTAGATAACATGCTTGAACTTATTTGTAGTCACTCTTGACAAAATAGAGTATGCGCAACCATAGACAATCCAACCTGACCAATGACCGTTTTTGGCATTATGCCATGCAAAAAAACGATGGTTAGGATTCTGCCGCATATAGGCGTTTGCAGATTCAGAGTTAAGTTCTGGTATCACGCACTCGGCTACAATTTCACTCTTGCCGACTATTTGCGCCTTAACCATATCATTAACATATCTGCAAGCCGATGTTCTTGACATTCCGATAACGCTTGCTAACTTACGCTGTGAAATCGCACTGCCTCCGTCTGGTTTCGTAACCGAATTTAAGTTTAACGTAACTATAGAGTTGCCCATTTCTTTGGCGTGGATAGCGTTGGTAAGCAAAACGTAACGTAGTGTCTTAACTATCATGCGCAAAGGCGATCCTGACTCTTGCATCTTATAACAGTAGTCAGAAGTCGCGTTGTATCTTTTATTGGCCTTACGACCAAATAACTTAATCGTCTTATCTTTGAAAGTCCTTGCATACAGACATTTCTTCTCTTCGTTGTAAACGAATAGCGGGCTTTCTCGAAATGCCTCCATCAGCTTTAGTGCTTTCTTGTAACTGCAACCAAAGAATTGCATTACTCTGGTTACACTTACATTGTATAGTGTAGAGTGCTGATATTTTCTCTTAATCAGGTATGCACAAGCTAACATTTCGAGGGAAGATTTACCTTCTCTCTTGCACCTCTGTATGAGGCAAATCGGTATGTTAATTACTTGTGACATTTCCACGTTATTTTAACCCGCACATCAAATTCCCACGAAAAAATTAAAATGGGAAGAGTTAACGTGGGGACTCTTATCAGTTGGTAGCTACTCCAACCTATCCCGATGCAAAAGTATGAATAATATTTGAAAGTTACAATAGCTAAATTTTAAGGATTAAATTTAATCCCTATAGATATAGAATATTGCCAAAAATAGATTTATGATTAATTAACAATCGGATACTGGCTACTGGAGTCAATACCCGAAAATTGCAGGTGGCTTTTGCGCATATCAGCGTATATACATCGCATATCCATCGCTATTTATCGCTGCGTCAGAACTGCTCGAAATATTCGAGTGCCAAATCGGTCATGGACTCCATGCCGCAACAAACGTAGTTTTCGGTCATAGCCGTACCTGAGTGCCCTGCGAGTCTTGAAACAAGTAGTAAGTCCCTGCATCGCAGATAGAGGTTGGTGCAAAAACTCCTGCGGCTTGTGTGACTTGATACCGCCTCGTACTTCTTACCTCTCCAGAACTGCCCTCTGCGATACAGCGTGATCTCGTTGTCAATATCGCATAGCTTACAGATATTGCGTATAGTCTCATTGAATGTGGTATCTGAGACCTCGCGCTTGTATGCTCCCGCAAACGTCTCGCCTTTTGCGAATAGTATCTTACGCGCTACTGGAGATAATGGAAGTTCTGCCTTGTTATGCGTCTTGACGGACACATAGACCAGATTACCAGTAGGGGTAATATTAGCCTCCGTGAATCGTGAATAATCGCTGTGTCGTGCGCCTGTCAGACAACCTAACACAAACTGCTGTTGTACGGTTGCTTCTGTCAGCGTGTCTGGCTTGTAGTCGATAATGCGCTTAATCTCCAGTTCGCTAAGATAGGTCTGTTGGCTCTCGTCATCGCGTATTGTCAGACACTTGCGCCACTCCCTGGGTAGCTTCACATCGTCCGTATATGGCTCTATAACAGCCTTAATCTTTGCCAGATACTGACGTGCAGAGCTATTCGCAATATCATCGCATAACCAACTTGCAAACTTGGTCATATTAGGCTTAGTCAGGCTTTCCCACTCAAAGGGTGTACCTGTACCCTCTTCCCACTTGTCGGCTATCTTGCCGTTCTTCGGGTACTTCTCCAAAAGTGCATCTTTTAACGTAATCATATCTTTGCCTCCTTGCGAATAATATTGTTGATAAACTGATTCCGCGAAATACTACCCTTGTTGGCATCCACCCATGCAAGTATATCGTCCTCGATGCGGAAATTGAGGTTAGTGGTAGTCTCAGGCTTGCGTGGTCTGCCTCTTCTTATTGGATTTACTGCCTTTGCTGTCATATCTTATTTCTCTTTAAAATTCTACATAATTAAAAATCCGATTCGCCAAACAGGGAAAGTTGTACTGGCTGCGGCTTCTGAATGGACTTCTTGTAATTAATGACCATATCTATAAGCCTTTGCACTTCCTTATTATTATTCCCTGCCTCGTTTCCAAGAAGGTGAATAACTCTGTCACATACTGCAATGATACATTCCTCCTTTGTCTTGTAGCCGTTGCGGTATGATTCAGGATCGTCCGTTGTATCTGCGTAAGGACAACCAGAGCAACCACCGCCATTACCAATAGAATAGTCGTAGCCATAAGACCAGAGACCGTTGCCGCAATAACACCATTTGAGTGTTACGAATACCCAATGTTTCTTTATCTCGAAAGTCATTACGTCTGGAGTCAGGCAAACGTCGCAGTCGTTAAAGTCGTATTTTCCGAAACTCGTTACTATACGGTATGTTTCTCCGCTGCATACCTTGTTAAGATACTCACACCACTCTTTTTGGGTGTTAAATACGCGCCCTGCGCTTCTTACAACGTGAAAAGGCTCTTGTTCCATAATGCAAGTGATTATTAGTCCATGTCCCAAAACAAGTCCTCAATATCAACGTCGATAGAGTCAGGCGATAATGCGTTTTCCTGTGCGAACTCCGTGACAATATCGGAAATCTGATTGTAGAGGTCAGGATTTGCTGTCTGCAAACTGCATCGTGACTCGCTGATTAATTCCAGCGTCCATGCCTTTTCGTTCTCCGTAGCCTCCAGATGCTTATTGCAATAGGCTACCAGTTGCTTGTATAGTTTCTTATTCATAATGATTGATGTTTAAAAGTTAATACTAATACGTCCTTTCTCCGAAAATCCATTGATATACAAATGTCCCTATTATGATAGATGGTACGAACCACCAAGGTGTAATGCAAATCGCAATAAAAATCACCAGTATGACGAAAATCCAGAAACCTAACATAATATTGCCCTCCTATACTTTTTCAATGTTTACTACGTCCCACTCGTCAATTGAATCGTAAATCTCGCTGTATTTGTCAGCAAGTGCGCAACCCAATTCAAATGCCTGTTCCTCGTTTTTGGCCTCCAAAACGACCTCAAACGTTTTTGAATTGTTACGTGTTCCGTAACCGTCAATATTCATTTTGTACTTTTTCATAATCTAACCTCCTATACTTTAATTAAACATTTTCTATAATCTCTACCTTACCATCTTTTGACGGTGTAAACTGCTCCAGAATAGTGGTAATATTCACATCAAACAAACCACCGTTGATCCACTCGAAAATAACAAAGTTATCAGTAATAGCCGCAATACGCTGTGAAACGCTTTTGTTATCAGTGATAACCTCGCCAGCCTTTAACCAATCAGGCAAAGACAGGTTATGATCTGCCGTCGCTCTCAGTTCCGAAACGTTACACCACAACTTAATGCCGCCTTTTCCGACAAGGTAAGCGATACCGCGTACTATCGCGTCTACATGGCAGATAATAGTATCGCCAGACTTGCAAATATATTCCACGTAACCGCCTTTTACGACCTTAGTAGCCATTTCCTCACTGATAAACAGATTATCGCTCAGTCTGGCTTCTGTTGCCTCCTTTTCAGCCTGTTTCTTTTCCTCCGTAGTGCCTTTGGCGAAAATGGCTTTAACCTCTTCTAATATTTCGGCCTTTGTCTTAACGCCATCGGCTGCAAACATATCCGTCTGGCCGTCGCTTGCATCTTTCGCCTGATGGTTGTAAACGGCCAAAATGCGCTTTAATAGTGTAACCTGTTCAGCGTTGAGTGCATCGGCCAAAATAAGTATTGACGTGTTGCGAAAATCGCAAATAGTATCGTTTGAAAAAGCATCTATCTGTCTGGCATACTCAGAAACACGCTCACCCGCTTTGTAACCGTGCTGCCTCGCTATATAAGCCAAATTAACGGCCTCTAACAGCTCTTTGTTTAACGTGTAGTCACTTGTAAGGCAAAGATTATTAACGACCTCTGACAAGCCCGAAACAACCGATTTTCGCAAACTCTTATAGGTGGTAATCATACGGGCGTTATCAGGGTTATTTGCAAACGCTTTTCCGATTAGCACATTTTCCAGCAGTTCACGGCCTGTAGCCGAAATTGTATCACCATCGAATAGCTGTGCGTACGTCATGGTATCTACTATACCACATACACGCAAATCGTTCAGGCATCGCGTCGCTGCCTCAGTACAGGCGTAAAAGTCTGCCAGCGTCTCAAATGCGTTGATAGTCTGTATTATGCGCCCAAATACGTCATCGTTAACCATCTTACCGAACTTTACGGCTTGTTCCGTCTTGTTCTGGCTCTTTGTTTCTTGCTGATTGAATAGCGCGAAAGTTGCCGTAGTATATGGCATTTCGTCATCAAGCATGAAAATCAAACGCGGGTGTGCGAAACTTGTAACCACTTCGTGCGTAAAGCCAAACGACACTCCGAACTCTAACAGATAGCCAATGTATGCTCCGTCGGTGTTGTCCCTTGCTGCGAGATCGCCCGCCATCGTCCGTCCGTTGCCAGATAGTACCACACCATCGCGCGAAACGATAACGGGCGTTTGTATGGCTCTGGCATCGTACTTTGAAGCGATCAGGCGCGTTATTTCCTGGGCGTCTGGGTCTCTTTGGTAATCTCTATCGTTAACGGTGCATCCGTTCAGATCAGTTGGAAAACCAACCGACAAAGAAAAGCCATCTAAAGCGTTATGTGAGGCCGTAACACTTCCGCTTTCAGTCAGATAATAAACGCCTGATATTTGCGTACCATCCGCCAACGTGATAACGTTTGCAAGTCCCTGAATTTTTGCGGCTTGCTGCCATCTGTTTTTGATAACGTCTAAATTTGCCATAACTTTATATATTTATTATTTGTGGCCGCCTCTGTTTCGCTACAGATACACCGATTAATTGTGCGGCCTGAAGTATTAATTTAATTAGATTATGAATTTATATGCAAACTTTCAATATTGCCACCGTTAACGATGTAAGCAGTTCTTTTTGTTGCGTACATATCG
>Ga0310690_10006070_pt1 | contig 16051 bp, 15 predicted proteins | sample AusTroGonzalo_MG_2_FD_207661 | JGI IMG/M metagenome (GOLD analysis project Ga0310690, IMG submission 207661) | Bovine rumen microbial communities from tropical cattle in Woodstock, Queensland, Australia - Gonzalo_04 (v2) (version 2) | ecosystem: Host-associated > Mammals > Digestive system >... | reverse complement strand
CCTGGTCGTTCTTGCCATTCGTTCCTTGACGCTGCCCGGTGCCAAGGAGGGATTGACTTTCCTCTTTCGCCCCGACTTCTCGAAGATTACAGGCAACGTGCTTGTCAGCGCCATGGGACAGGGCTTTTTCTCGCTGAGTCTCGGTATGGGTGCACTGATTACCTACGGCTCGTATGTGAAAAAAGAAGACAATCTGACCAGTACCGCCTTTTCGGTGATGATATCCGATACGCTCGTGGCTGTCCTTGCCGGCTTGGTCATATTCCCGGCGGCTTTCACGTTTGGCGTCAAGCCACAGGCGGGTATGGAGCTGGTCTTCGACACGTTGCCTATGCTGTTCAACCAGATGACGGGTGGCTATTGGTTCTGCCTCATTTTCTTCATTCTGCTTGCCATTGCCGGGCTGACCTCCACCATCGCGATGCTTGAAGTGGTGGCGGCCTATCTCTCCGAGGAGCTGCACTTGAGCCGTAAATGGGCAACGGTGATTGGATGCGTTGCGACGTTGCTGATTGGCGTCTTCGCTTCGTTGAGCCTTAATGCTAAAACGCATCTTGTTATCGGTAGGCTCTCTTTCAACGATTTCCTCGATTTTGTTACCACCAACATCTTGCTGCCTTTGGGAGGCTTGTTGATTGTCATCTTCCTGGGCTGGCGTTTGGGCAAGGCCGAGTTCTTCGATGAGGTGACTAGCGGAGGTGCATTGAAGGCGCCTTTGAAGTCAGTCATCTTCTTTATTATCAAGTATCTGGCTCCGTTGGCGATTTTGGTGGTGTTCATCAGCGGTCTCATCAATACGCTATGATAATGACGGCATAACGAGAAAGAAAAAGAGCCAGCCGATGAGGCTGGCTCTTTGGTTTTATAAGGATGCATCCCGGAGAAATGTTTACCAGATGGCAGCTCTCTCTTCGGGGGCGATATACATCTTGTTTTCGGGGGTGATGACGAAGGCTTCATAGAAGTGCGGCATCGAGCCGAGGGTGCGGTTGACACGGGCTTCCGCCGGCGAGTGGACGTCTTCCTTGATGCGGCGTTCGAGGGCCTTGTCGCGGATGTTGTTGCGCCAAATGGTGCCGTAACTGATGAAGAAGCGCTGGGCGGGGGTGAAGCCGTCGATGCTCTGGTTGGCCTTGGCCTCGTCGGTCATCTGGTAGGCGTCCCAGGAGATGTTGAGGCCGCCGAGGTCGGCGATGTTCTCGCCCAGGGTCAGCTCGCCGTTGATGTGGTTGCCACGCAGCTCGAACTCGTTGAAGAGCTTCACGAGTTGCTGGGTGCGCTCCTTGAACTTGGTGGCGTCTTCTTCGGTCCACCAGTTGTTGAGGTTGCCCTTCTCGTCGTATTTGCAGCCTTGGTCGTCGAAGCCGTGGGTCATCTCGTGACCGATCACCACGCCGATGCCGCCGTAGTTGATGGCGTCGTCAGCATCCATGTTGAAGAACGGGGGCTGAAGGATGGCGGCGGGGAACACGATCTCGTTCATGTCAGGGCTATAGTAGGCGTTGACGGTCTGCGGCGTCATGAACCACTCTTCCTTGTCGACGGGCTTGCCGATCTTGGCCATTTCGATGTCATTCTCGAAGCGGATGGCGCGATGCAGGTTCTGGAAGTAGCTGTCGGGTTTGACTTCCAGCTTGGTGTAGTCTTTCCATTTGTTGGGGTAGCCTACCTTCACGTTGAAGCAGTCGAGCTTGTGGAGGGCTTTGACCTTGGTCTCATCGCTCATCCAGTCGAGGTCTTCGATGCGTTCGCCGAGGGCGATGCGCAGGTTGGCGATGAGGTTTTCCATCCTTTCCTTGGCTTCGGCGGGGAAGTGCTTCTCGACGTAGATCTGGCCAATGGCTTCGCCCAGGCAGCCGTCGGTGACGGCGAGCACACGACGCCAGCGGGCTTCCGGCACCTCTTGACCGTAGAGGTAGTTGCTGTAGAAGTTGAAGCTCTCGGTGGCGAGGTCGTCGTTCAGGAAGTCGGCGCTGCCGTGGATGACCTTCCACTTCAGGTAGTCCTTGAGGGTGTTGAGGTCGGTGTTGAGGATGATCTTGTCGAGGCCGGCGATGAAGTCGGGCATGCCCACGTTGAGGCTGTCGAAAGCGGGAGCGCCAGCGTTGTCGAAGTAGTGGTCCCAGTTGAAGTTGGGCGTCGAGGCCTGCAGTTGGGCGCGACTTCTCTTGTTATAGGTGCGGTCGGGGTCGCGGCGTTCCACGCGGCTCAGCGAGTTCTTGGCCATCTGGGTCTCGAGGGCGAGGATGGCGTCGGCCTTGGCCTTGGAGGCTTCGGCGTCGGTACCCGTCAGCTCAAACATCTTGGCGACGTGCTCGACGTATTTCTCACGCATCTCCTGCGAGGCTTCCTCCAGGTAGTCGTCGCGGTCGGGGAGGCTCAGTCCGCCTTGGAACAGGTGCATAATGACCATGTCGGCGTTCTTGGGGTCGGTGCTGCCGCCGGCGTAGAAGAAGCCGCCGAAGCCTTCGCTGTGGAGGTAGCCCATCAAAGCGGCTAGGTCGGCCTTGTCGCTGAGGGCGTCGATTCTATCAAAGTAAGGCTGCAGCTCGCCGTAGCCACGCTCGTTGATGGCCACGCTGTCCATACCGGCGTTGTAGAAGTCGCGAATCTTCTGGGCCACGCTACCTTCGACGGCATTAGCGTCAGCCGACACCTCCTTGATGATGTCTTGGATCAGCAGCTCGTTGCGGCGGTCGATCTCGGTGAAGGCACCATAAGAGGTGTATTCCTCAGGAATCGGGTTGTTTTTCAGCCAGTTGTTGTTGCAATAGCGGAAGAAATCGTCCGCAGGATTGATGGTGGTGTCCATGTTGCTCAGCTCGATGGCCGGAACAACTTCTCTTTCTGGTTTCTCAGGCGCCTTTTGTGAACAGGCGGTTGCCATTGTGGTAAGAATCATCATGGCGAATACGTGTTTTGTCTTCATTTTTATTTATTATGATTTGAATTAAAGATTGACTCCGTCGAATGCTTCGCATTTCCTAATTCTACAACTCACCTTCCAATTTAAGTTCAGTTTGCAAGTGTCTCAGCATGGGCTGATCCTCGGCCATTTTCTCGAACTTGTCCTTGTCGGTATAAGCCTCGATTTCGGCGGGACGCTCCATCACTTCGGCGATGAGTTGGAACTGGTTGTTGTGTAACGTGTTTTTCAAGTGGGTCTTCAATGCATTCATGCCGTCGGTGTCATGTTCAAAGAGCTTGTTATCGACGCTGAAATGGATTTCTGATCCGCCTATTAATTTAGGTATGTATTTCCCCATCGCCGCCGCAAAACTGGCCGAGGTATGCTTGTAGCGGTTCACGAAGTCGGCCCAAGATGCCGTGAGTTGTTCTTGCGTGAAGGTGTTGCCCCAGGTCTCTTCTTTCACCTCTGTCTTTTGCTCGGCTTGCTGCATGGCTTTGTTGATGCTGATGCCGCTGGTTGTACCGCGGGGCCTTACAACTGGCTGGGGTTGCGCGGACGTTGAGCCCGTCGAAACGGGAGCGGTGGGTTGTTGAGATGGTTGGACAGTCTGTCTCTGGGTCGGCCCTTCGACAGGCTCAGGGACCTTAGCTGGCTGTTTGGGAGCCGGCTGTTGTTGAACCGTTGGCTTTTGCGCCGGTTTGTTCTGCGCCACCTGCACGGGTTGTGCCTGTGCCGTGGGCATGTTCAAAGCCTGGCTGCATAGGGCACACATCTTCATCAAGGCAATCTCAAGATGCAGCCGTTTGTTGTTGGCAGCGCGATAGTCGATGTCGCACCGGTTGTTGATTTCGAGGGCCTTGAGCAGGAAGGGCAGGGGACAGACTTGGGCTTGCGTCAGATACCTTTGCCTCAGCTGCTCGCTGACCTCCAGTAGTTGTACCGTCGCCGTGTCCTTGCACACCATCAGGCTCCTCAGGTGGTTGCCCAATCCGCTGACGAAATGCTGCGGCTCAAAGCCCTTGCTGATGATGTCGTTGAGTATTAATAGGATGTCGCTGGTCTCGCCGCGCAGGATGTGGTCTACGATTTGGAAATAATAGTCGTAGTCGAGCACGTTGAGGTTGTCGATGACGTCCTTATAGGTGATGTTCTTGCCGCTGAAGCTCACCATCTGGTCAAAGATGGAGAGTGCGTCGCGCAGGGCGCCGTCGGCCTTCTGCGCGATGATATTCAGGGCTTCGGGTTCGGCGTTGACGCCTTCGCTCTGGGCCACAAAAACCAGGTGATTGGCGATGTCGTCGACGGTGATGCGCTTGAAGTCAAAGATCTGGCAGCGCGAGAGTATGGTCGGGATGATTTTGTGCTTCTCCGTCGTGGCGAGAATGAACTTGGCATACGCGGGCGGTTCCTCGAGAGTCTTCAAGAAGGCGTTGAAGGCCGCCGCCGAGAGCATGTGCACCTCGTCGATGATGTAGACCTTGTATTGCCCGATCTGGGGAGGAATCCTTACCTGGTCCACAAGGTTACGGATGTCATCCACCGAGTTGTTCGACGCCGCGTCGAGTTCGTAAATGTTGAACGAGGCGTTGTTGTTGAAGGCACGGCATGACTCACATTCGTTGCAGGCCTCCATGTTTTCGGTGGGGTTGAGGCAGTTGATGGTCTTGGCCATGATGCGAGCGCAGGTTGTCTTGCCCACGCCACGTGGACCGCAAAACAGGAAGGCCTGTGCCAAAGTGTTGCTGCGGATGGCGTTTTTCAGGGTGTTGGTGATGGAGGCTTGTCCCACGACGGTGTCGAAGGTAACAGGCCTGTATTTCCTTGCGGATACGACGAAATTTTCCATATCGGGTGGAGTAGATTTAACCGACAAAAATACGAAAAACCCGTTTGCGGGGCGCAACTTTCAACAAAAAACGGCGTTTTTGCTTTTGGCATGGAAATTCCTCTTATTTTTGCCCTATGAAAATGCTTGTCCATGTTCCGAGAGTCACCGACCGCGTGATATACACCTTCGACCTGGTGCTCAAACAGCAGCTGGGCCTTGACTTCGAGTTGACCAGCGACGCCGAAAGATTCGTCGCCTACGACGGCCCGAAGATGGTCTACGGTCCTGAGGGCTTGGGTGATGCGCCGTTCCAAAAGGCAGTCGACTTGCTTTTTGAGCGGCATATCCACGAGCAAGAAACGGCTACGGTGGAGTTCGAGGGCGTCAGCGGGCTGTTTCCAGTCTATGGCAAGAGCGTCCTTATGCCCTTCGACGTGTTTGCGGCTTCGTTCTACCTCGTCTCGCGCTATGAGGAATACCTGCCTCAGGTGCGTGACAGATACGGACGCTTTCAGGCCGAGTCGACCTGGATGTTTGAGAACGAATTGCTACAGAAACCCCTGGTCAACATCTGGGCTTTGGCGCTGAGGGACAGGTTGAAAGCCCGTTATCCCGACCTGTCGTTCAAGGAACGCAAGTTCGCGTTTGTTCCGACTTACGATATTGACGCGGCTTGGGCCTACAAGGATAAGGGCTTTTACCGCACCATAGGTGGCTTCTTCAGGGACATGGCTGCCGGTGACCGCGATGCCATCCGCGAACGCCACGAGGTGCTGATGGGGAAAAGGAAAGACCCCTTCGACTCGTTCGACTTCCAATTTGAACTTCAGAAAGAGTTCAAACTCAAACCGATCTACTTTATTCTTTGCGGCGAATACGACACCAACGACAAGAACATCTCCCTCCGCAAGGAGGAATTCCGCTCGCTCATCAAGCAGTTGGGCGACTATGCCGACGTTGGCATTCACCCGTCTTTCTCTTCGTATCTCGACTTGGACAAGATGCGGGCCGAGATCGAGGGCCTCTCGGAAGTACTTCACCGTCCGCTCACCAAGAGCCGGCAGCATTTCCTGCGGATGAACCTGCCGCGCAGTTACCAAAAGCTCATTGAGCTCGACATTAGCGATGACTATACGATGGGCTTCGCCTCTCAGGCTGGTTTCCGCGCGGGTATCGCCGACGCCTTCCGCTTCTTCGACCTCGAGAATGATATGGCCACCAACCTTTGGGTGCATCCCTTCGCCTTGATGGACGGCACCATGCGCGACTACCTCAACCTCGACGTGGAGGCCTCGCTCGACCTCGCCAAACAGCTCGTGGACGAGGTGAAAGCTGTTGGTGGAACGTTTATCTATCTCACGCACAACGAGACCCTTGGCGGCGAGAAGCGCTGGGCAGGCTGGCCTGAGATGTACCGCAAACTCCTGGAGTATATTCATCAATGATAGCCTACCTCGAACATAATGCCATCGACCGCGCGAAATGGGACGCCCTCATTAGGGGCCACGGCATGATCTACGCCCAGTCCTGGTATCTTGACGTCGTCCACCCTGGATGGTCGGCATTGGTGCTTGATGATTATGAGGCCGTGATGCCCATCACGGGCGGGAAGAAGTTTGGCGTGAGCTACCTCTTCCAGCCCTTCTTCGTGCAGCAGCTGGGCCTGTTCGCCAAGCAGGGCGTTTCGCCCGAAATGCTTCAGGACTTCCTGGACGCCATCCCCAAAACCTATCGTTTCGCCGAGATTAGGCTTAATGAAAGTAATACTTTAGATTGTAATATTCAAAATATTGAATATCATAGAAATATAGTTTTGTTTAAAAATCAGGACTATGACGCTATCCGAGCCCATTATCATACCAATACGAAACGCAATCTATTGAAAGCGGAAAGTAATGATTTACAAATTATTGATTATATTGATTTAAAGCATATTGTAAAGTTGTTTAGAACCAACCGAGGCGCTTCGGTGCGAGTTTGGGGCAACGAGGAATATTCCACCCTAATCAACTTAGGCGAGATCGCCTTGGGGCGTGGTGCGGCCTTCACCATCGGCGTAACGGAAAGGGGCAGCAACGAACTGATTTGCGGTGCCTTGTTCATGCAGACCGCTAGCCGTGTCACCTTCCTCTTCTCCGGTAACAGCGAGCGTGGCAAAGAGACACAGGCGATGACTTTCCTTCTCGACCAAGCCATCCGACGCTTTGTCCACCAGCCCCTCACCTTCGACTTCGAAGGCTCCGATGACGATAACCTGGCTCGCTTCTACCTCGGCTTTGGTGGCCAGGAAGTGAAATATCCCGCCTATACCTTCAATCGCCTCTCGCCTCTGGGCAAGGCCCTGCTGAGGCTTTGGAAAAGCTGTTGATAACTGTGTTGATAAATTTGGAGAATTAAGGACATTTCGTGTCCTAACATTCCTTATTTTTGTGACTTTATTATCCATTCCTTCCGTTAAAGCAAAACAAACCATAAAAAGAATATTATGAGCAAAACCATCATCACCATCAACCGCGAATGCGGGAGCGAGGGCAGGGAGATTGCCCGCCGCTTAGGCGAAATACTTGGCCTAAAGGTATACGACAAGGCCATCCTGGAGGCCATCCGCGACAAGTACAACCTTGACGAGAAGGAAATCCAGCGCATCAAATCCAAGAAGATCAGCTTCTGGGACGACTTAAGCCAGTTCTACCGCCAGTTTGGCGCCACAAGCGACAGCTACCAGCCAGAGAACAAGAAGGTCACCTCGCGCGAACTCTTTTATGCCGAGTCGCAAATCATGCGTAACCTGGCCAGGCAAGAGAGCTGTATCATCGTAGGTCGCACGGGCTTTCACATCTTCAAGGACGATCCCGATGCGATACACATCTTCATCATCGCAGATCGTGACATTCGCATCAAGAATGTGGCCGATCGCTTTGGAATGGATGAGGAGGCTGCTGCCAAGTATGTTGACGAGACCGACAACGCCCGAGAGACTTTCACCAAGTACTTCGCCGAGGTATCGCGCTACGATGCCCGCAACTACGACCTCGTCATCAACGTGAGCCGCTTCACCACCGAGACTGTCGCCGATTCCCTCGCGGTGAATATCCGTAAAAAGATGGATATGGAGTAGCCATCAAGGACTGAAACTCATTAAGACAACAAAACCAAATACAACAATGAAAAAAACAGCATTAGTCATTGCGCTGGCCATAGTAGCTATGCTCTTCGCCGGCTGCAAGAAAAAAGAAGAGACCAGCAGCACCGTTGCCATGATCGTCAAAAACGGGAGCAACGAGTACTGGCAACAAGTGGAGAGCGCCTTCCGCGCCGCCTGCCAGGAGAAGAACCTCGTGGCCGCTTATTTCCGCACCACCGACGAGAACGCCTGGCAGGAGCAGGTGGCCGCCGTCGAGCAGCTGAGGAGCCTCAGCGGCACCAAGCTGAAAGGCATCATCTACGCCCCCAGCAAGGGCGCCAACGGCGAATGCGCCGACGCCGAGGTGGCCGCACTGGCCAACGAACTGGGCATCCCCGTCATCATCCTCGACTCGAGAGTCAACGCGGGCAGTCCGCTGGCCAACCGTCCCTACATCGGCACCGACGATGCCGCCGCCGGCCGTATGCTGGCACAGCATGTGACGGCTGACGAGATCGCAGGCTTCGCCCTCAGCAACAGCCCCGGCGTCGAACGCGGCAACGCCTTCAAGGAACTGAAGCCCAACACCAACCTCAGCCAGGTGACCGAGAACGCCGCCGAGCAGGTGCAGGCCGCCATGAACGACTACCAGACCTTCGTCTTCTTTAACGGCACGCCCCTGCCTGCCGTACTGCCCATGCTCAAGCAGGCCGGCAAGAAGGTCTACACCTTCGACGTCTATGAGTCCTTCCTCGACGAGCTCATCGCCGGCAGCCACTGCCTGAAGGGCATCCTGGCGCAGAACACCTTCCTCATGGCCCGCAAGGCCGTCGACGCCGTGATGAACAACGCCACCGAGGGTGAGATCGTGCCGACCTTCTTCATCACCAAGGACAACCTGAGCGACCCCGCCGTGAAGCCCTTCCTGGACTTCTATCACAAGACCCTCCCTGACGTTCCCCCCACCGACGAGGTGCGCCTCACCGAGGGGAGGCTGGAAATCGAAGATTCGACGGAGTCAATCTATGCTTTCTGAGGCCGTCGATACTGGGAGCCGCCCATAGATTCCCTGCTTACCCACAAACCTGCGCAGGAATGACATGGGCGGTCCAGAAGTAAAAACAAACAACTATAAACTAACTCAAAACAATAAACCTTAAATTAAAACCCTACAAAAATGAAAAAAGCATTGTTAGCAATGGCAGTCCTGGCGTTGTTCTTCGCCAGCTGCAAGAAAGAAGCCAAACTTGACCAACAGATCATCGGTAAGTGGATTACGGCCGACATCAACGGCCAACCCGCTCCCACCAACAAAAAGGCGGTGACCACCTTCATCACGTCGACCAAGGCCACGATGAGCAGCTCGTTCGACAGGGACAACGGAGACGCTCCTGGACCGGGTGGTAATCCGGATCCGAACCAGCCTGCACCTGGCGGTGGCGGCGACGACCATCCGGATGGTCCCTGGAAAAACCATCAGGAATACAACGTGAAAATCGCCGGCAACACCATTACCCTTACCTATCCCACCGGCGACGGTAGTGTTTGGTACGAATACGTCGTCAACTCCATCACCAACAGCGAGATGAACATCGTCCGTCGTGAGGTTAAGGTTCGCAATGGCGAGACGACCATCAGGGAGAGCAAACAGCGTTTGGTGAAGCTCGCCACAGACTACCAGCAGGCCGCTCTGGGCCTGTGGGAGTGCCAGGAGCTGACGGGCATCGAGACCTACAACGACGCCAACGCCCGCCTCGAATTCTTCGCCGACGGCAACTACAACTACTGGCGCAAGGACGAGGCCGGACAATGGCAGCAAGTGACCGACCGCGAGTTCCAGAACTTCTTCGTCGACGGCACGCTGCTGGCCACTCGCTGGAAAGTCATCGGCGATTCCGAGAAGCATGAGTGGTGGGAAATCTCCGACATCTCAGGCAGCCAGATGGTGTGGACCGCCCTGCGCGCCAACCAAGACGGCACCACCGCCCAGCAGGGCATCAAGTGGGGCAAAGTGAATTAAGCCTTGCTGAAATGATTTCCAAAGGCCCCGGTGCGCTCTGAAGCATCGGGGCTTTTTGTGGATTTTTTTTGCGCTGTATCAAAATAACTCTTACCTTTGTGCCAACAAAACCCAAAAAAACTATGATACAGATCCACGAACTTGGCGCGAAAGACAGCATCTTCAACCAGTTTATGGCTGAATTGCGTGACGCCGTCATCCAGCAAGACCGGATGCGCTTCCGCCGCAACCTCGAACGCATCGGGGAGATTATGGCCTACGAAATCAGCAAGGCCCTTGAATATGAAGTCGAAGAGGTGAACACCCCTTTGGGAATCAAGGAGATCGCCATGCTGAAAGAACAACCCGTCATCGCCACCATCCTGAGGTCGGGCGTGCCGTTCCACAACGGGATGCTCAGCATGTTTGACCACGCCGACAGCGCTTTCATCGCGGCCTACCGCAAATACGACAAAAACGAGGACTTTGAGGTGAGGGTGGAGTATTATTCGTCGCCCGAACTGGAGGGCCGTGTGCTCATCCTGTGCGACCCCCTGTTGGCTACGGGCGAATCCATGGTGAAGACGCTCAACGGACTCCTCAATGAGATGAACCCAAAGGAGATCCATATCGCGTCGGTGGTGGCCAGCACCGAGGGTTTAGACTACGTGAAGCGCAAGATGTCGCGCAAGCCCGTGACCATCTGGGTGGGCAGCATCGACGAGGAGCTGACCGCCAAGGCGTACATCGTGCCGGGCATCGGCGACGTGGGTGATCTGGCATACGGAGAAAAGAGATAATTCAGTACAGGGTCGGCGTTTCGACAGGCTCAACGACCTAAGGCCCCTGAGCTCGTCGAAGGGCCGGCATATAAAACAGAGACTTATGGAAAACAATAACAAGCGTGACAGTTTCGGCACCAAGATCGGCGTCATTTCCGCTGCTGCGGGCTCGGCCATCGGGTTGGGCAACATCTACCGTTTCCCTTGTGAGTTGGGCGAACATGGCGGTGCGGCCTTCCTGCTCATCTATCTGGCCATCGTCGTTTTATTGGGTGTCCCGTTGATGCTTTCCGAATTCGTCCTTGGCCGCCGCTCGAAGAGCAATGCCGTGGGCGCGTTCCAGAAGCTGGCCCCGAACACCTTATGGCCCTTCGTAGGCTACATAGGCGTGCTGTGCGGCTACCTCGTCTTCTCGTTCTATTCCACGGTCTCAGGCTGGACGCTGGAATACATCGTCAAGGCGGTGACCAACTCCTTCAGAGGCAAGGACCTGGCCACCATCGAGCAGGACTTCGTTGATTTCCACAACAATGGCTGGCGCAACCTGATGTGGCAGGCCATCTTCATCTTCATGACGGGCTTCGTGGTCTACAAGGGCGTGAAGGACGGCATCGAGAAATACGCCAAGATCCTGATGCCCTTGCTGGTCGTCATCCTGATCGTTCTGGGCGTCCGCTCGGTCACCTTGCCCGGTGCAAGAGAGGGCTTGACCTTCCTCTTTAAGCCCGATTTCTCCAAGATCACCGGTGACGTGCTCATTGGCGCCTTAGGACAGGGCTTCTTCTCGCTCAGCATCGGCATGGGCGTGCTGATCACCTACGGTTCATACATCAAGAAGAACGACAACCTTACATCGACGGCCTTCTCGGTTGTGTTTGCCGACACGTTTATCGCCTTGTTGGCAGGCATCGTCATCTTTCCGGCTGCCTTCTCGTTTGGTGTGAAGCCGACGGCAGGCATGGGTTTGGTGTTCAACACGATACCGATGCTATTTAACCAGCTGCACAGCGGTTATTTCTTCTGTATCATCTTCTTCGTCCTGTTGGCCATCGCCGCGCTGACCTCGACGATTTCGCTATTGGAGGTCGTGGTGGCATACATCACGGAGCAGTATCAGTACTCGCGCCAGAAGGCGACGGTCTATGCCTGCTGCATCACCATGTTTTTGGGCGCTTTCGCTTCGCTGAGCTTGGTGGAAGGCTCGCCGTTCGCCAAGGACGGATTTACGGTATTTGGCATGATGGACTTCCTTTCGTCCAATATCCTGTTGCCTCTCGGCGGACTGCTGATTGTCATTTTCGTCGGCTGGAGGCTGGGCAAGAGCCAATTCTTCGATGAAGTGACCAACGGTGGCACTTTGAAGTCGCCTTTTAAGACTGTCATATTCTTTATTATCAAGTATTTGGCACCTCTGGCCATCATGTTGGTGTTCATCAACGGACTGCTATCTTGAGTAACCATGGACGGATTGCGCAAATGGTTGACGTTCAGCAAGGGAGAGCGTGTTGCCATCATCTCGATTTTGGCGGCCATCGTTGTTTTGGTGTTGGTCAACTTGCTGCGCCCGACTCGAGTCACATTGGATGAAGCCACACTCCATAACTTGGACTCACTCCTGGCTCTACGGCAATCGGCTTTGGAAGAACAACAACAAAACCAAGCCAAACAGGAAATACCAGAGCTACAGCCTTTTCCCTTTAATCCCAACACGATGACCGAGGAGGAAGGTCTGCGTATGGGCCTTACCGAAAGGCAGGTGCGTAATATCCTCAACTATCGCGACAAGGGTGGTAAGTTCTACTCGAAGAGCGACCTCGCTAAACTCTACACCATCAGTGATGAGGACTTCGCCCAGTTAGAACCGTTCATCGTGTTACCCGAAGTGGCTCGAAAGGACTATCAGAAGCCAGCAACGGAAACCAAACAGAATCCGGAGTATAAGGAAGAAAAGAAAGCACCCAAAGCCGTTCCTGTGGTGGATTTGAACACGGTCGACTCAACCACCTTGGTGGAGTTGCCGCAAATCGGGGGATACACGGCATCACGCATTGTGGCTTACCGCGAGAAGTTGGGTGGATACATTTGCAAGGAACAGCTTCTTGAGGTGAAGGGCATGGACACGGAACGTTACAACACTGCAGCTCCATATATTAATATTGGTGAGGCTTCGGTCAGAAAAATTGACGTCAACCGCGCTGATTTCAAGACCCTGGTGAACCATCCATACCTCAACTACAACCAGGTGAAACGCATCTTCAATCAACGCGAAAAGCGAGGGATGATCAAGGATTGGGACCAACTCAAAGCATTGATTGAAGAGGAAGAACCCGTCAATCCATATTTTGAAAACTACGTGAAGTTTTAGCCAACTGGCCGATTTCCATGCTGCAAGGGCGTTCGCTCTCAGTGGTGATTCGCGCCGCTTCCAAACCCATCAGAACTGCTTTTTCGGCCAAGATGCCATTGGCATGGGCGTAAACGATGCCCGACAAAAAGGCATCGCCAGAGCCAGTCGCGTTGACGACCTTAGCGGGCAGGGCAGGGAAGGATAGGGTCTTTTCTAAAGAGCTGTAAACTGCGCCATTGGCACCTAAAGTAATGAAAACCTCGTGTATTCCTATGGCGTTCAAGGCTTTGGAGGCGTTTTGAGGCTCATTAATACCCGTTATGGCTTGTGCTTCGTCAAGATTGCATTTCAGCGCTTGGAACATCTTCTTTTCCGATCTTTCCAAAGCCTCGGCGATGCGCAGGGCGCGTTTTGGGGAAACGGCATCCATGTAAAGCGGCGCCTCGACGTGGTCGATGAGAAAGGCGAGGGCTTCCGAACTTAAAAGCGTGTCTGCCACAACAATGTCGGAGCGGTTGATTTCGCCGATTTTTTCCATCACCCAATCCAAGTCCATGCGGTCATTGAGACCGATGTCCGACACGGCCGACAGCATATTGCCTTTTGGGTCATTGAAGCTAAGGAAAACGGGGCTTTTTGCGTCTTCGAAACGTGTGGAGAGCGACAAGTCAATGCCGACATGCATGCAATCCTCCATCATTTGGTTCGCAAAACCGCCACCGAAAACAGTCATCAGTCTCACTTTTTGTCCCAAGAGACTCAGGTTGTAGGCCACATTGCGTGCCACGCCGCCGTGATGAAAACGGATGTCGGCTGGAGTGCAGCCGCCTTCTCGGTCAGGGCCGAGTTTGCGTATTGCGACGTCGATGTTCGATTCTCCGATGACGGTGATGCTCATCCCAAAATTTTTGCCAAAAGTAAGAAACTTTCGCAAATGTTTTGAACTTCCGATTTTATTTTGTTTCTTTGTGCTTTCAAATCAGGCTGTTATGGCACAAAACAAGAAAAAGAAACGCCGCAACTACAAGTACCACGCTATTACTTTCAAGCTTTCGGCGGGACAATACCGTTCGTTGCGCAACTACTGCAAGGCCAGAAAAACGACTCCTATCAAACTGATTAAGAGGACAATGGAACGGTTTATCTCCAATTATGAGTATGAAGTTCCGCAGGATTTGTACTTGACGGAGAACCAGTTGGAGTTGTTTGTTTGACGTCACTTTTGGTTAAATGGGATTCGGTTTTGTATGGACCGTCCCAGCGTCACCTCGTCTACGAATTCCAAGGCGTCGCCTACAGCGATGCCTTTAGAAATCACCGAAATCTTCCCCTTGAAATCGTTGAGTTGGCGGAAAATGTAAAAGTTAGTCGTGTCGCCTTCGATGGTGGCGGGCAGTGCCAGAATGATTTCCTTAATATCCTCGTTTTTCGTTCGTTGCACCAATTGTGCGATTTTCAGGTCTTGGGGCGAAATGCCTTCGATTGGGCTGATAACGCCCCCGAGGACGTGATACAATCCGTTGAACGACGCCGTCCGCTCGATGGCCAGCACGTCGCGCATGTCGGCCACCACGCAAAGCGTGTTCTCGTCGCGGCGGGGATTGCCGCAGATGGAGCAGACACGTGTGTCGCTGATGTTGTAGCAACGCTCGCACAACATGATGTTGCGCTTCATTTTCAGCAGTGAGTCGGCGAGTTGCTCGGTCTCCATCTGGTCTTCATTGAGCAGATGCAATGCCAAGCGCAACGCCGTCTTCTTGCCGATGCCGGGCAGTTTCGAGAGCGAGTCTACTGCGTTTTCCAACAATATGGATGAAAACTCTGCCATAATATTGGGCACAAAAATACGTTATTTCTCTAAATTTGCAGCCTCAAAAACCTGAAATCATGAAAAGAATTTTGTTTGTCATCGCCGCAATGTATCTCGCTTTCCCGACTTTTGCGCAAGACTATAACCAAACCGATGCGAAAGGCCGTAAGCAGGGCGTTTGGATGGACTTCTATCCCAACGGACAGAAACGCTATGAGGGCCAATTCAAGAACGACAAATGCAAGGGCGAATTCCGCTACTATGACGAAAAAGGCAACCTGAAAGCCACCAACGAGTTCGACAAGTCGGGAGAGAAGGCGTTGAACAAGACCTACGCGCCCAACGGCCGCGTGGTGGCCACGGGCTATTACCTCAACCAGAAAAAAGACGGCGAGTGGAAATACTATGACAAGGACTCGGGCCAGCTGCGACTTTCGGAAGAGAACAAAGACGGCAAAGTGAACGGCTGGTCGAGGCTCTACAACCCCAACAACGGCACTTTGGCCGAGGAGATGCAATATGTCGAAGGAGTGCCCAACGGCTTATGCCGTAAATATTCTGACACGGGCGTGCTGCTGATGGAATGCCATTACAGCAACGGGCTTTTGGAGGGCCAGGTGAAGACGTATTACCCCAATACCTTACTTAAGGAGGAAGGTCAATACGCAAAAGGGGAGAAGTCTGGCCAATGGAAGACCTATAATGAAGACGGCGACCTGATTTTGGTCGAGACCTTTGGCGATTAATTGCACCTTCTCAGGTAGTCCTCAAGGTTGGGACGACCGTATTGCTGTGCCAGTTTGTAGTATTCGCAAGCCTTGTCGTTGTCACCAAGGAGGATGTAGGTGCGTCCGATGTTGAAATAGGCGTCGGCGTAGTCGGGCTTCAGCTCGATGGCTTTCTCGAAGTCGACGATGGCTTCATGATATTTCTTCCCGTTAACCTTGGCGCATCCGCGAAGATAATAGGCTTCGTAGTTGCTTTTGTCGTACTTGATGGCTTTGTCGAAGGCTTCCTCGGCCTTGTCGAACTGGCTGTAGTTCATCATGAGCTTGTTGCCTTCGTCCATGTAGACGCGCGACTTGGCGGGGTCCTCGCAGCTTGTCATGCCTATTAGCATGGCCAAAGCCAGAAAAAGAGTGAGTCTTTTCATTGGTTGGATATTTTGTGCAAAAGTACAAAAAAAGTCCGAGAGCGCAAGGCTCCCGGACTTTTTCGTCCTCCAAGAGACTGGGGGTTACCAAACGATT
>Ga0310690_10006069_pt1 | contig 16058 bp, 14 predicted proteins | sample AusTroGonzalo_MG_2_FD_207661 | JGI IMG/M metagenome (GOLD analysis project Ga0310690, IMG submission 207661) | Bovine rumen microbial communities from tropical cattle in Woodstock, Queensland, Australia - Gonzalo_04 (v2) (version 2) | ecosystem: Host-associated > Mammals > Digestive system >... | reverse complement strand
CGGCGGCCCGAGAAATCTTCGCGGTTGGCGAATCTTTCGATGCGTCTTGAGACGCTGCCAGTATTAACGCCTTGAAGGCGTGGTGCATACCACCGGCTTAGCCGGTGGTTTTGATTACTGTTTCTGTGGTTTCACTTCTCCGCCCCGTTCCTTCAGGACCGGCGCGTCCGGCGGCAGCCGCAGCCACCGCCATCTGCTGACGTTTGTAAAGTCGTAAATCGTCATCACCTGGCCGTTTGGCAGTTTGAAATAATCGAAGGCATTGTTCTGTACCGTCTCATGATATTCGGCGGCTTCCCGCGGCACGCCCCAGATCGAAACCTGTACACCCCCGTTGGTGGTCCGCACCCCTTTATAACGCTCGGGATCTGCATCCATTACCTGCTGAACCCGTTCCCCGTATACCGGACTGATACCGCAGTGAATCATCAGCGGATAATCCATATAATCTTTCAGTGCCGGTACTTCATCCTCTGTAAATCCATAATCCCGGAGCGTTCCGATATACATCAGGATATGGTTGCCTTTTGCGTGAATCATCATCAGGTCGCCGACTACCGCGGTATCCTTTATGTTTGCAAGATCCTCCGGCAGCAGATTGTCCTGCAGGGGAGTCTTCAGCTGCCTGGAGTCATACTTCCACCAGATGTAGTATTGCTCCCAGTTGTATTTCTTTCCAGTCTTCTTGTCCGTATACACCTGCTGGTACATCATATTCAGCGGGGACAACCCTGTCATTCCGCTCTCCGACCGGACCGCAAAAATATATCCCTGACAGTCCAGTCCGTAAGGATATGTTCTCCCTTTGCGGTAATATGACGTATCCTCGTTGCAAATGCCTTTCCCGTAGCGCGGAAGGCTCTGCACCACCCGTGTATAATCTTTGCCCCCGAAAAAATAGGGCAGTCCGCTCGGCAGGATCGGTTCCACCTGGGCGCCGGTCAATTGATTGTAACGTTCGATAAAGATGTTTCCTTCTTCCAGCATCTTGAAGGCATTATCCAACAGGACGTTTCGTTCAACCTCCGCACCCGCGCCTGCCAGCGCTGCCCCGGCCAGGTAAATCATCAGCACCAGCACAGCCGCCAGTTTCTTCATATGGCTTCTCCTCCGGTCTGGGAATCAGTTTTTGATTCATTGTAGCCCATTCCATCCGATTGTCAAGTTTTTGACATCCTTTCCCGCTTCCGATATAATGACCGCAGATTGATCCTGACCGCATCCACGGATGCGGGAGCTTCTCAAAAGGAGTTTTTCCGATGCGCCGCCTTGTTTATATTTTCATCTTTGCCGTTCTGTCACTTCTGCTGGTATCCGCCGCGAGTGCGGATGCCGTCAGGGATTTCTCATTTACACCGCAGGATCACGCGGTGGACCTGGAATTTACAGCGGAAGGCTTTAATTCTGTTACCGTGGCCTATTTCAGCAAACAGGATAAAGGCGAACTGCGGCTGGAATCGGAAGACGGCCACTTCACAGGAACGCTTTCTGTTCCGGAAACCTATCCGGGAAATAATGTTTCCGTTACGATCAAATCCCCAAAAGGCAAGGAATTAATGAAGAGTACATATGTCCAGACCGCGGTAACCGAGATTCCCTGCGTGGACAAATCTCCCGCCGGCCGACTGGCCGGGGTTACGGTCTGCATCGATCCCGGCCACCAGGGTGTCCCGCTCAGCATGAGCGAGCCGATGGGTCCCGGCCTCTCCGGTTACCACAAAACAACCAACGGGCAGGCACAGGGCGTATTCACCCGGCGAAAGGAATCTGTCGTTGTGCTGGAAATTGGGCTGAAGCTGCGGAATGCGCTGCTGCAGGAAGGCGCTGATGTCGTAATGACCCGGGAGGACCAGAATACCGCCGTCTCCAATGTCCGCCGGGCAGAAATCGCCGCGGAAGGCGGAGCGGACCTTTTTATCCGTCTCCATTGCGATAACTCGAGCAATGCCAATAAGCGGGGTATCCATGTTTATATTCCCCTCAGTTCCACCAACGCCAGGCAGGTTGCGGATTCCAAAACCTACCTCACTTACGGCGAAGCACTGTACAATGCCATGTGCGAAGCCACCGGAATCCACAGGGGCAGTGTGATTCAGAATAATGCCTACGTCGCCAGCAACTGGGCCACCATGCCGGCTTTCCTGGTGGAAATGGGCTATATGTCCAATAAAGAGGACGATCTCCTGCTCAGCAGTGAGGAATACCAGGAGGCCATCATTCAGGGCATGGTCAACGGCCTGGTGGAAGTGGCCCGGCTCCGCGGCCTGATCGAATAAGCGATCCTGTTCATTTTCCGCCGACGAATATACAGCGGCATTTCCCGGGAACCTTTAATTGAAAGGAAACGAACGGATATGAAAAAGACAGCCACGATCTTCGGAATCCTCCTGCTGGCCGCCCTTCTCCTCTTTACTGCCGCGGCAGGCGGGGAAGCTCCGGAGGTCCGGACAGGGGACCGGGTTTTTCTCGGAACGTTTCCACAGACAGCGGAGGGGACGGACCGGACACCGATTGAATGGGTTGTGCTGGCTGTACAGGACGGCAGGGGCTTCCTGATGAGCCGGCGTGGACTGATCGCCATGGCCTACCATACGGAAGACACGGATGTTACATGGGAAGCGTGTGCGCTCCGCGCCTGGCTGAATAATAAGTTTTACAGGGAAGCTTTTTCGGAGGAGGAAAAGGCCGCGATCCTGCTGACGGATGTGGACAACAGCACCGTCCAGCGGTACAGCAAATGGAAGAAACCGAAAGAACCGGACACACAGGATTATGTATACCTGTTAAGCTATGCTGAAGCACGTAAGTATCTCGGCACGGAAAAGGGTGTATACAGCAGGAAGGCACGGATTGCGCCCACGGATTATGCGGTGGAAACCGGCGCGCATGTGGAGGAAACCATCCGTACGGCCGAAGGGGAAAGAACGGGATGGTGGATGCTGCGCTCTCCGGGCGGCAGGAATCACGGCGCATCGTGTGTAAACAACGGAGGCGGACTCAGTGACTGCAACGTCACGCTGGCGAGCGGCTGCATCTGCCCGGTGATGTGGGTGGATCTGTCCTCATCCGCACTGAAAACGGAAACGCCTGCCTCGGAATAATCCGGGCAGGCGTTTTTGAGTGCATCCGGCGGCGCAGCCGGGTTAAGGTTCGTTGTTTTCTTCCTCCAGGAACACATTGCGGGCATTCCGGTTGGTATCCAGCACATGGTGGATAATCGCCAGCTTGGAGTTTTCGATGTGCTGCAGCATCAGGCGGGAAGCCTGCTCCCATTCGCCGCGGATGCAGCTCGCGGCGATTTCGTAATGCTCCTCCTGGGCAATTTCATCCCGGGGCCCGTTGATGGTGAGCACCCTGTAGCGAACCACCTGATCCGCAATCATGGCGTACACGGAACGGAAATAACGGTTATTTGACGCCGTGATGAACATCTGGTGGAATTCGTCGTCCACCCGGTACAGCTCTTCAGTCGGAAGGTTTTTCCGGTGGAACTGTTGGGTATAACGGGCGTACACCTCGTCCGAAATGCGGTTGCCGTACTTAAGGACAGCCGCGGGTTCGAGCAGGCAGCGGACCTCAAAAAGCTCCTTGATGCTGTTCATGGAGACCCGGTTGACCCGGATTCCCTTCTTGGGCATAATGGATACAAGATGTTCCTGTTCAAGGCGGGAAACCGCATCGCGTACCGGCGTACGGGACGCGTTCAGCATTTCACAGAGCATATCTTCCGTCAGGGTGGAGCCGGGAAGGATTTCGCAGGAAACGATTTTCTGCTTCAGTGTCTCATAGGCGACCTGTTTCAGGCTCTTGGAGAGATTCAGTTCATTTTCAGACATACGGGACCTTCCTTTCCGCGGCATGTTCCGCGGCGAATGCGGATCTTGCGGTATCTGCCTGAATTATATCGATGTATACAACAAATGTCAACAAGCAGTTCAAAAACGAAAAAATACGTACAAATCCCCTTTTGAATCGGGTGTTGACATAATGGAATGATCTGTTGTATACTTCATGCATACGGACTGAAAAAGCCTGAAGCGAAAACCGGGAGGGCAGGAATAATGAAACAACTGAACTATAAGGTGCTTGAAGAATCCGGATACAATGGATACATACTGAAAGGCGGGAAGGAGAAAATCCTGCAGTTCGGGGAAGGAAATTTCCTCCGCGCTTTTGTGGACGACTTTTTTGACCTGGCGAACGAGCGGGTTGGATACAATGGGAAAGCCGTACTGGTCCAGCCCATCGCCCAGGGCCTGACGGACCTGATCAATGCGCAGGAAGGCCTGTACACGCTGTATCTCCGCGGAAGCGAGAACGGGGTCAAGGTGGATGACAAGCGCGTCATCAGTTGTGTCAGCCGCTGCATCAATCCTTACGGGGAATGGGACAAGGTGCTGGATTTCGCGCGGAGCGACGACCTGGAAATCATCGTTTCCAACACGACGGAAGCCGGCATTGTCCACGACACGGAAAGCGCCTTTGACCAGACGCCGCCGGTCAGTTTCCCGGCAAAGCTGACCCGGGTCCTGTTTGAACGCTGGAAAGCTGGAAAGCCGGGCATCGTGATGCTCAGCTGCGAACTGATCGACAACAACGGCAGGGAACTGCTGAAATGCGTGAACCAGTATATTGATGACTGGAAGCTGGATGACGGGTTCCGCAAATGGATCAATGAGGAAAACATCTTCTGCTCCACGCTGGTGGACCGCATTGTACCCGGCCGGATCCGTGACGCGGAGGAAGTGAAACGCCTGGCGGAGCAGAACGGTTACGATGATCCCCTGACGGACGTGGGCGAAGTCTTCGGTATCTGGGTGATCGAAGGCCCGGACGGGCTGGAGGACCGGCTGCCCTTCAAAAAAGCCGGCGTACCGGTGATCGTGGTACCGGACGTGACCCCCTACAAAAAGCGGAAGGTGCGCATCCTCAACGGCGCCCATACGGGTTTTGTACTCGGCGCCTACCTGGCCGGGTTCGACATTGTGCGGGACTGCATGCATGATGATACGGTCCGCGGATTCATGAACAGGATGCTCTATGAGGAAGTGATCCCGACCCTGCCGCTGGACAAAAAGGACCTGGAAGATTTCGCAAAAGCCGTGCAGGACCGGTTCAACAATCCCTTTGTCAATCATGAGCTGATGAGCATCAGCCTGAACTCCACCAGCAAGTGGCGGGCGCGGAACATGCCCACGTTCCTGGATTATGTGAAGGAAAAGGGAGAACTGCCCCGGTGCCTTACGGCCAGCTTTGCGGCGTACATCGCGTTCTATTCCAGTGAGATCCGGGAACTGAATGACAAAGGCCTGGTCTGCCGCAGGCCGAAGGGAAATGAATACACGGTCAGCGATGACCGGTGGGCGCTCGAATTCTACTGGGATCACCTCGGTGACAGCCCCGAAGACCTGGTGCACGCCGTGATGACGAATACGGAGATGTGGGGGCAGGACCTGACGGAAATCCCTGGTTTCGAGGCGGAAACAGTGCGGATCCTGAAGAAGATCCGGGCGGAAGGCGCCCTGGCAGCCTACAGTGAGTGCCTGGCCTGAGGGAGGTGCCGTATGAAAGACATGGTCCGGATTGTCCCCGGGGATATGGTCGCGGTGGCGCTCAGACCCCTGAAGGCCGGGGAAACCGTTTCCTATGGGGACGGGAGCATCCTCCTGAAAGAGGACCTGCCCATGGGCCACAAGGCAGCCCTGCGGGATATCCGGAAGGGCGAGGCGGTCATCAAATACGGGTTTCCCATCGGGGAGGCCACGGAAGATATACCAGCTGGCGGGCATGTGCATACCCATAACCTGCATACGCTGCTGAAAGGCGGACAGGACTATGAATGGCACCCGGCCTGCCCGGAAACGGAAAAGAGGACGCCGGCGGTTTTCCGGGGGTATCCCCGGGCCAAGGGACGGCCGGGGGTCCGGAATGAACTGTGGATCCTGCCGACGGTGGGATGCGTGAACGATGTGGCGAAGGCCCTGGCGAAACGCGCGCAGGCACTGGTCGGCGGCAGCGTTGAAGGCGTATATGCCTTCCCCCATCCCTACGGCTGCAGCCAGCTGGGGGACGACCAGGACAACACCCGGAAAGCACTTGCCAATCTGGCCACGCATCCGAACGCAGGAGGCGTACTGCTCCTGGGCCTTGGGTGCGAGAACAGCGGGATTGAACAGATCCGGCCGTATATGGGTGATTATGACGAAAGCCGGGTCCGTTTCCTGGTTTGCCAGGAGGCGGAGGACGAGCTGGAAACCGGCCTGAAGCTGCTGGAGGAGCTGGCAGACCGGATGCGCAGGGACCGCCGGGAGGACTGCAGCGCCGAAGAGCTGGTAGTCGGCCTGAAATGCGGCGGGTCGGACGGGCTCAGCGGAATTACGGCGAATCCGACCATCGGCGTCTTCAGCGATCTCCTGGCAGGAATGGGCGGCACGACGATCCTGACGGAAGTCCCGGAGATGTTCGGGGCGGAAACGATCCTGATGAACCGCTGCGGCAGCGAAGACCTGTTCCGGAAAACCGTAAACCTGATCAATGATTTCAAAGCCTACTTTGAATCCTACCATATGCCGGTATACGAGAATCCTTCCCCCGGCAACAAGGCCGGCGGGATCACGACGCTGGAGGACAAAGCGCTTGGGTGTACCCAGAAAAGCGGCTCCTCCCCGGTGCGCGGGGTGCTCGCCTACGGGGACAAAGTGACGGCGAAAGGCCTGAACCTCCTGTCCGCCCCGGGGAATGACCTGGTGGCCTCCACGGCGCTGGCAGTTGCCGGTGCGCAGATCGTGCTCTTCTCCACGGGCCGCGGGACGCCTTTCGGGTGCCCAGTGCCGACGCTGAAAATCGCGTCGAATACGCCGCTGGCGGAGAAGAAAAAGAACTGGATTGATTTTGACGCGGGCAGGCTGCTGGAGAACCGGACGCTGGAAGACCTGGGGGCGGAACTGATGGAAAAGGTGCTCCGCACGGCAGGCGGCGAGCCGGCCCGGAATGAAGAGAACGGCTTTCACGACCTTGCAATTTTCAAACAGGGCGTTACGCTCTGATCCGGAAGACAAAACAAACGACAGGAGGAATTCGGGATGACGGAAATGATGAAAAAACTGCAGAAGATCGGTATCGTACCGGTGGTGGTGCTGGACCGGGCGGAGGACGCGCTGCCCCTGGCTGAATGCCTGATGAAAGGCGGACTGCCCTGCGCGGAGGTTACCTTCCGGACGGCGGCCGCGGAGGAATCCATCCGGCAGATGGTGAAAGCCTTCCCGGAGATGATCGTCGGCGCGGGCACTGTGCTGACGACAGAACAGGCGGACCGGGCCATCGGCGCGGGCGCAAAATTCATTGTCAGTCCCGGATTCAATCCGAAAGTAACGGAGTATGTGCTGAAGAAGGGCGTGCCCATGACGCCCGGGATCTGCACGCCGACGGAGATTGAAGCGGCGCTGCAGTTCGACCTGGATGTACTGAAATTCTTCCCGGCGGAACCCTCCGGCGGCCTGAAGATGATCAAGGCCCTGGCGGCGCCGTATGTTGGCGTGAACTTCATGCCTACCGGCGGTATCAGCGCTGCGAATGTACGCGATTACCTGGCGTACGACCGGATCGTGGCCTGCGGCGGCAGCTGGATGGTCAGCGGGAAACTGGTCCGGGAAGGTCAGTTTGACGAGATTGAAAAACTTGTGCGGGAAGCCGCGGACATTGTGAAAGAGATCAGGGGGTAAGAAAAATGGATCTGAATCTGAGACCGGCGGAAGAATGCCGTTACGACGCGGTATCCCTGGGTGAAATCATGCTGCGGCTGGATCCCGGCGAGGGCCGGATCCGTACCGCGCGGGAGTTCAAAGCCTGGGAAGGCGGCGGTGAATACAATGTGGTCCGTGGCCTCCACAAGTGCTTCGGCCTGCGGAGCGGCGTGCTGACCGCCTTCGCGGACAACGAGGTCGGCAAACTGCTGAAGGACCTGATTGAGCAGGGCGGCGTGGATACGAGCCTGATCTGCTGGAAAAAGACGGACGGGATCGGCCGTGTATGCCGGAACGGCCTGAATTTCACCGAACGGGGCTTCGGGGTCCGCGGCGCGGTCGGATGCTCGGACCGGGCGAACACCGCGATTTCCAAAGCCACCCCGGAAGATTTTGACTTTGACTATGTCTTCGGCAAGCTCGGCGTTCGCTGGTTGCATACGGGCGGAATATACGCCGCCCTGTCGGAGCAGAGCTGCGAGACGGTGATTGCCGCCTGCAAGACCGCGAAGAAATATGGAACCCTGGTTTCCTACGACCTGAATTACCGTCCTTCCATGTGGTCCGCCATCGGCGGCCTGGAAAAAGCCCGCGAAGTCAACCGGGAAGTCGCGAAATACGTGGACGTAATGATCGGCAATGAGGAAGACTTTACGGCCTGCCTGGGCCTCCAGGTGGAAGGAAACGATGAGAACCTGAAGGAACTGAACCTGGACGGATACTACAAGATGATCGCGGAAGCGGCAAAGCAGTATCCCAACTTCAAGGCCATCGCCACCACGCTGCGCACCGTAAAAACCGCTACGGTGAACGACTGGAAGGCAATCTGCTGGGCGGACGGCAAAGTCTATATGTCCAAGGCGTACGACAACCTGGAGATCCTGGACCGGGTCGGCGGCGGCGATTCCTTCGCTTCGGGCTTGGTATACGGGCTGATGACGACCGGGGATCCGGAAACGGCGGTAAATTACGGCGCGGCCCACGGCGCGCTGGCGATGACCACTCCCGGCGATACCAGCATGGCCAGCAGGGAGGAAGTGGAATCCCTGATGAAGAACGGCAGCGCCCGGGTGAAACGCTGATTCATGATCACACCATGCCCATTGCAGAACGGAAAGATCCGCCAGGACCGATAAAGGAGAGAAAGACATGAGACCTTTTCTTTACAAAGACTTCCTGCTGAATACGGAAACGGCGAAGACGCTTTTCCATGAGGCGGCGGAGAAACAGCCGATTATTGACTATCACTGCCACCTGAGCCCCCGTGAAATCTGGGAGGACGTCCGGTATGAAAATATTACCCAGGTCTGGCTGGGCGGCGACCACTACAAATGGCGCCTGATGCGCTCCGCCGGCGTGCCGGAAAAGTATATTACCGGCGACGCTTCGGACTGGGAGAAGTTTGAAAAATACGCGGAAGTCCTGGGAAAGGCGGTGGGGAATCCGCTGTATCACTGGAGCCACCTGGAACTGCGGCGGTTCTTCGGTTACGAAGGGATCCTGAACAGACAGACCGCGAAGGAAGTATGGGAAGCTGCCAACATGAAGCTGCGGAGTGAAGGATATTCCGCCCGCGGATTGATCCGGATGAGCAATGTGGAAACCATCTGCACCACGGACGATCCGGCGGATACGCTGGAATGGCATGAAAAACTGGCCGCGGACAAGTCCTTCCCGGTGACGGTGCTGCCGGCCTGGCGCCCGGACAAGGCGATGAACCTGGAAAAGGCAGCCTATCCGGAGTATCTCGCCCAGCTGGAAAAGGCCGCCGGAATGAAGATCGGTTCCTTCCGGGACCTGAAGGAAGCCCTGCACCGCCGCCTGGACTTTTTCGCTGCCCGGGGCTGCAAGCTGAGCGACCATGCCCTGAACTATGTGATGTACGCGCCGGCCGGTGAGGAAGAGATTGAAAAGATTTTCCGCGGCCGGCTGGACGGCCTGATTCCGGATGCCGGGGAGGAAGCAAAGTTCAAGTATGCTTTCATGAAGGCCATGGCGGCGGAATACGCGGAGCGCGGATGGGTCATGCAGCTGCACTACGGATGCCGCCGGGACAACAATCCCCTGACGTTCCGGGCTATGGGGCCGGATACCGGGTTTGACTGCGTGGACAATTACGCCCCCAGCGCCCAGACAGCCGCCTTCCTGGGCGCGCTGGAAGAGGAAGGCAAACTGCCGAAGACGATCCTGTACAGCCTGAACACCAACGACAACGCGGCCATCGATACGATCCTGGGCTGCTTCCAGAACGACACGGCGGTGGGCAGGATCCAGCACGGTTCCGCCTGGTGGTTCAACGATCACTTCGACGGGATGAGCGAGCAGCTGAAGAGCCTGGCTTCCCTGGGATACCTGGCCGGGTTTGTCGGGATGCTGACGGACAGCCGGAGCTTCCTGAGCTATCCCCGGCACGAGTATTTCCGCAGGATCCTGTGCCGGATCTTCGGCGAATGGGTGGAGGATGGATTCTATCCGGAAGACATCGATACGCTGAAGGAAATTGTGGCGGATATCAGCTGCAATAACGCCAGGCGTTATTTCGGGTTTGACCGGAAGCAGGTTTAACCGGGGAAGGCAAAGAATGGAAACATTATGTATTACGTCCCGAAGCTGCAGCGTACTGCTGGATCCGGAAGGACTCTACCAGGCCCGGGAGAAGCGGACGCTTTTCCTGAACGGGGAGGAACGGGGCGAAGAATACCGTTCCGTCGCGTCCCTGTTTGACCTGGAGCCGGATACGGAATATGAGCTGACAAGCCGGACGGACAGCGGAACGGAGGAAACGCTGGTTTTCCGGACCAGCCAGGAGCTTTGCACGCTGGATGTGCGGGATTTCGGCGCCAGGGGCGACGGGAAGACGGATGATACGGCTATGCTGCAGGCGGCTATCCTCAGCTGCCCCGACGGCGGGCGGGTCCTGATTCCGGCCGGGGATTACCTCACGGGCCCCCTGTTCCTCAAAAGCCGAATCACGCTGGAAATCGCCGGCGGCGCGACGCTTCTCCTGCTGACAGACCGGACGCGTTTCCCGATCTTGCCGGAGATTGTTCCCGCAGGGAACCCGGAAGGCGAAATCCTGATGGGATTATGGGAAGGAAACAGTGAGGAAGGATTCGCGTCCGCGCTGACCGGAATGGACGTGACGGATACCGCGGTGATCGGCGAAGGCGTGATTGACGGGCGCGGCGGCGAAAGCGACTGGTGGATCCGCCCGAAGGAAAAGCGGATCGCCCGGCGGGGGAACCTGGTGTATACCCAGCGGTGCAGGAACCTGCTTTTCCAGGGACTGACCTTCCTGAACAGCCCAAGCTGGAACCTGCACCCGGCATACAGCGAGAACCTGGATTTCATCGACCTGCAGATCCGGGCCCCCTGGGACAGCCCGAATACGGACGGATTTGATCCGGAAAGCTGCCGGAAAGTGCGGCTGCTGGGAACGGAGATCTCCGTCGGTGACGACTGTATCGCCCTGAAGTCCGGAAAGATCCGCCTGGGGAAGAAATACCGCAGGCCCTGCGAAGAGGTGGAAATCGCCTGGTGCGCAATGCTGGACGGGCATGGTGGGGTGACGCTGGGAAGCGAAATGGCCGGGGGGATCCGGAAGGTCCGGGTGCATCACTGCTACATGCACGGGAACGACCGGGGCCTGCGAATCAAGACACGCCGCGGCCGGGGAAAAGACGGGATCATCGATGATATCCTGTTCGAAAAGGTCAGGATGGACGGGGTCAAGATGCCCCTGATCGTCAACAGCATGTACTTCTGCGATCCGGACGGGCACAGCGAATGGGTGCAGAGCCGGGAAAAGAAACCGGTGGATGAAACGACGCCCCGGATTGGGGAGATCCGTTTTGAACAGGTCCGGGCGGAAAACTGCAAGGCCTGCGCGGCATATGTGCTGGGCCTTCCGGAACAGCCGGCGGAGCACATCGCCCTGAAAGACAGCGTTTTCAGCTTTGATCCGGAGGCAGAGGGGCTGGTGCCGGCAATGGCGGAGCAGGTTGAACCCTGCCGGCGGCGGGGGATGATCCTGAAGAACGTTAGGAAGGTTACGCTGGAAAACGTACAGTACACAGGGGTGGAAGGCGCCTGGATCGACGCTGAAAATACGGAAGAAATCATAGAAAAGTGAGGGAATCATATGGACATTCGCTACAGCTGCAACCAACGTGATTTCAAACGCTACACGACGGAGGAAACCCGGAAGGAATTCCTGATCGAAAAACTGTTCACGCCGGACACCGTTGAAGCGGTCTACAGCCATGTGGACCGAATGGTCACGATGGGAATCATGCCGGTGAAGGAAACGGTTTCCATCGACAAGGGCATTGATGTCTGGCACAATTTCGGGACGGAGTATTTCCTGGAGCGCCGGGAATGCGGCATGTTCAACGTAGGCGGCGCCGGAAAGGTGATGGTGGACGGTACGGAGTACGCCCTGGGCTACAAGGACTGCCTGTACCTTACCAAAGGCGCGAAGGAAGTGCTGTTCTCTTCGGACAGCGCGGACAAGCCCGCGAAATTCTACCTGGTTTCCGCGCCGGCGCACTGCAGCTATGAGAACCGGCTGATCCGGATTGCGGACGCCGCCAAGAAACCCTGCGGGGACGCGGCCACCAGCAACAAGCGGGTCATCAACCAGTTCATCCATCCCTCCGTGCTGAAAACATGCCAGCTTTCCATGGGCATGACGGTGCTGGAGAGCGGAAGCGTCTGGAACACCATGCCCGCCCACACCCATGAGCGCCGGATGGAAGTGTACTTCTATTTTGAAGTCCCGGAAGACAATGTGGTTTTCCACATGATGGGCGAAGGGCAGGAAACGCGCCATATCGTCATGCAGAACGAGCAGGCGGTGATTTCCCCCAGCTGGAGCATCCACGCCGGGGCAGGAACCAGCAACTACACGTTCATCTGGGCGATGGGCGGGGAAAACCAGGCCTTTGACGATATGGACAATATCAGGACAACGGATCTGAAATAAAGGGAGGAAAAGGAATATGGATATGAACGCTTTCAGCCTGAAGGGAAAAGTTGCATGGATTACCGGCGCCAGCTACGGGATCGGCTTTGCCATTGCGGAAGCATACGCGGCGGCGGGCGCCCGGATTGTGTTCAATGATATCAACCAGGAACTGGTGGACAAGGGCCTGAAGGCCTACGCCGAAAAGGGCATTGACGCCAAAGGCTACGTCTGCGACGTGACGAATGAGGAAGCGGTGCAGGCACTGGTCGGGCAGATTGAGCAGGAAGTCGGCGTGATCGATATCCTGGTGAACAATGCCGGCATCATCCGCCGGATTCCGATGATTGAAATGAGCGCCGCGGAATTCCGGAAGGTCATCGATGTGGACCTGAACGCGCCCTTCATCTGCGCCAAGGCGGTGATTCCTTCCATGATCCAAAAGGGCCACGGAAAGATCATCAATATCTGCAGCATGATGAGCGAACTGGGACGGGAAACCGTATCCGCCTACGCGGCCGCGAAGGGCGGCCTGAAAATGCTGACCCGGAACATCTGCTCCGAATACGGCGAGCACAACATCCAGTGCAACGGCATCGGGCCGGGCTACATTGCCACCCCCCAGACCGCCCCGCTGCGGGAGAAGCAGCCGGACGGCAGCCGCCATCCCTTTGACCAGTTCATCATCGCCAAGACGCCCGCGGCCCGCTGGGGCACGCCGGAAGACCTGCAGGGACCGGCTGTATTCCTGGCTTCCGATGCCAGCAATTTCGTAAACGGCCACGTTCTCTATGTGGACGGCGGCATCCTGGCCTATATCGGAAAACAGCCCTGAGCAATCACCCGAGCCGGATGCGGGCATCCGGCAGGTCCATAAAAAGTCTTTGCGAAAACGGACAAAAAGATGTATAATATAAACATAATCTGAAAACTCATATCGCATCCCGGAGGAAACGCAGTGCATACCCGAAGAACCGCCGCGCAGTACCGTGCGATCGACCTGTCTTTGTTTGCCCTGATGCTGATGGTGTTCGAGACGCTGATTATCCGCGCGGCAACCGGATGGTTCCGGGCAGAGGCGTGGACAGTTTCTGCAGTACCGGCGATTACGGCCATCGTGATGGTCCGCTGGGGTCCCTGGTGCGCGGTTCACGCGGCCCTGGGCGGTGTTGTCACCGTCCTGGCGCTGAAGGGAAGCCCGGTCCAGTTCCTCATTTACGGGATCGGCAACCTGGCAGCGCTGGCCGTATGGCCATTCCTGAAAAAGATCGGATGGGAAGCCCTGCACCGGAACATCCTGCTGAACTTCCTGTTCGGGATCCTGACAGTGCTGGCCATGCAGGCCGGCCGGGGCCTGGTCGCCCTGATCACGGGGGCACCGCCCGGGGGAATGCTGCTATATATCACGGCGGATTCCATTACATACATTTTTACCCTGGTGATCCTGTGGATCTGCGCAAGACTGGACGGGATCCTGGAAAACCAGAAGCACTACCTGGCCCGGATCAATGATCCGGAAAACGAAGAGGGAGGAGGTTCCCGATGAAAAAGAGAGCGGCGGATTACCTGGTCCTGGATCAGGCCAGTGGCGTTTATCGGGAAGATCCGGAACAGGCGGTCCGGGATGACGTGGAGAAACACTACTGGCTGAATGTCGGCCGCACGATCCTGAAGGACTGGCGGCTGTACGTGATGCTGGTTCCCATGCTGCTGGTATTCCTGTTCTGGCGGTATTTCCCCATGTACGAACTGCTGGGCTGCTTCAAGGTGCCGGACGGTAACCTGGCGGTCAGCGAGCAGCTGTTCTCCGGATTCAGCTACTTCCAGCAGCTGCTGGTCGGCGGGGAAAAGCTGAGCCTGGACTTCTGGCGCGCGATGCGGAACACGTTCCTGCTGAGTTTCTACGGCCTGTGCTTCGGATTCCCGATGCCGATCATCCTGGCATTGTTTTTCAATGAAATCCGTTCCAACGCGGCCCGCAGTATTTACCAGGTAACGACCTACCTGCCGAAGTTCATGTCCACGGTCGTTATGACCTCGCTGGTAGCCATGCTCGTCAAGCAGGGCTCCAGCATCGGCCAGATGGGTATCGTAAGCCAGGCACTGGTAAGCCTCGGGATTATCCCGAACGACGTGGCATACGCCGGACTGCTGAACAACCCGGGATACTTCCGGGCGATCTACCAGATCAGCGGCATCTGGGAGGGAGCCGGCTACGACAGTATCGTCTATTTTGCCGCGATCATCGCGATCTCGCCAACCAGCTATGAAGCGGCGCAGATTGACGGTGCGGGCAAGTGGGCACAGATGCGCTATGTGGTCCTGCCCAGCATCCTGAGCACGATCGTGATCATGCTGATCACCCGAATCGGCTCCCTGCTGAACATCGGATATGAGAAGGTGCTGCTGCTTTATAACACCAACACGTACGTAACGGCTGACGTGATCTCCACACTGAGTTACCGTACCGGCCTCCAGGGCGGCGCCGGAACGGGTATTGCCAGCGCGGCGGAAATGATGAACAACGTGGTGGGTATGCTGCTGGTGATCGGCGCGAATACGATCGCCCGCAAAGCGGCCAACACCTCACTGTACTGAGGAGGGATCCGGCATGAAAAGAAAACTGGAGATCTCCGAGCTGATTTTCCGGATTCTGAGCTACGTATTCCTGACCATGTTTGCCCTGATGTGCCTGTATCCCTTCGTATACGCGATTTCGGCCTCCATTTCCGGAAGGCATGCTGTCGAATACGGCGAAGTGATCCTGCTCCCGAAAAATGTGCAGTTTGAGGCGTTCGCGAGCATGTTCGGCAACAACATGTTCTGGAATTCCTACAGCAACACGCTGTTCCTGACTTTCTACGGAACGATCTGGGCGCTGGGCGTATCCATCCTGGGCGCGTACGCGCTGAGCAAGAAGCGGCTGCTGTTCCGGAAAACGTTCAACTTTTTCCTGGTGTTCACCATGTGGTTCAGCGCCGGCATTATCCCGCAGTACCTGAACTACCTACAGACGCAGAGCGTCTTCCAGTCAATCGGTATCATGGACGACAAATGGCTGGTGGTCATCGCGATGGGTATGGCGGCCATGAACATTATCCTGCTGCGGAACGCGTTTGAGAATGTGCCGGGCGAAATTGAGGAAGCGGCCGTTGTGGACGGTGCCACGGAGTTCCAGGTGCTGAGTAAGGTGTACATCCCGATGAGCAAGAGCACAATTGCTACGGTGGCGCTCTTCTTTGCGATCAGCCGGTGGAACGGATACTTCTGGGCGCGGCAGATGATCAGCAACCAGAACGAGCATCCGCTGCAGGTGTTTATCCGGCTGCAGCTGGAGCAGTATACGGACCCGG
>Ga0310690_10006067_pt1 | contig 16064 bp, 13 predicted proteins | sample AusTroGonzalo_MG_2_FD_207661 | JGI IMG/M metagenome (GOLD analysis project Ga0310690, IMG submission 207661) | Bovine rumen microbial communities from tropical cattle in Woodstock, Queensland, Australia - Gonzalo_04 (v2) (version 2) | ecosystem: Host-associated > Mammals > Digestive system >... | reverse complement strand
AAAGAAAAATGAGATTTTTCATATTTTCTTGATTTTCTTAACAATATTGTTGATTTTTGCACGTTCGGGATTATCGAGAATCGCTCGCATATCGCTCGGGAGAACGTCGCGGAAAGAATCACCCAAAGAACCACGTCCGACGGTTATATCAACTCCTTCTTCACCCTTAAAGAGGACTGAGGAATTCTGATAAACCATGAGAAATGTCTGGCTGCCACCTTCTCCCGGGTCTTCTTCGGTTCTGTTTTTCTTGATGGATTGGCCAGCCAAAGAATTGAGGAACTGACGGTATTGCGCATCTGTCAGTCGGGCAGTTTTGTCATACGGAGTCTTCTTGCCATACTCTGTTTGCACCGTGAGGCTGCTGACTTGACTGACTTTTTGCTTTTGCCCACAGGCTTGGGAAATGGCCAGCGAGCAAATGATTGTTAAAAATACAGTAATTCTTTTCATATTTTTATTATTATTCTTCTTCTAAACTGAGACCATTAATGAAAAACGCTTCATTATTAATAATTAAAAGATCTTTAAAAATAAACTTAAATCGTCTGCCATTGCTTTTCAACGTCATGGCTCCTTTGGCCACAGTTAAACTCTTTCCCAAAAAGTCATCTTCTCCTATTTCAACATCAATGGACACGATATTATAATTATTCCAATCAAAATTCTTCTCTACCCCTTCTTTATGAAATTCCATCAACGCTTCATTCCATGAGTCGAACCATCCCTTCTCATCTTCAAAAACCCAATAAAAGTACATCGCTTCTTCAAAGTCAGACTTTTTAAATCCCCAACTTTCAAGTTTTGCTTTAGATACGATTTTAAAGTTGTTAGGTTTTTGGTGTGCAATGTCGTAAAGAAGGTTCGCTACGGACAGTTTCGCCACATCTTCTTTATCTTTCGACAAATTCGATGCATGCATTGCACTTGATACCGATAAAAGTACGACAACTACTAATGATTTAATTTGTAAATTCATAATTCAACAACCTAATTCGTGTCGGTCACAACTTCTAAGTTTTGATTTTTAAATTGGTTTAAAGAACTCTATCAAATTATTCTTCGTTGAGATCACCTAGAAAATGGACTTCGCCATTCGTGATTTTCTTCGAAATTTTTCCTAACTTGGCTTTTTGCGAGGATGACAGTTCTTTGACACCGAGTTCAGAAGAGTTCTCCATCCTGATTCCATAATAGAGAAGCAATGAAAAAGTTGCCGTTCCCAAACTATCTCCCTCCGGTGTGTTGAGATAGCTTCTTTGCTCACTTTCGGACATGACTGAAAGTTTCTCGACCATCGCCTCAAGTTGATCTATGAGGAAATCGTCGTCATTTTCTGACAGATTCGATGGATTCTCCATCATTGCATTGACACGATTGATGTCAATCTGCGTTTTTTCACAACTGCTCACTCCGATGACAATGAGCAGGAAAACCATAAATCTTGAGATTTTTTTCATTGTTTTAAACGATTAAGGGGTTGATGTTATATTATTGGTGTTCTCTTCTGTCTTATCATCATTGGGATTTTCACCTTCTCCTTCTTGATTGTGATTTTTTTGTATATTAACACTGTCTATACCCTTACTTGCACACTCTTTACAAACATTGGCTTCGTTAGACATGAATTTTGACTTTTTCATTTTATTACATATTTTGCAGGGATAGACATTTTCCTGTTTTTGAGTTCTAAAGCACTCTTTACAAACATTGGCTTCGTTAGACATGTATTGTAACTCTTTCCTTTTATTACATTTTTTGCAGGGATAGACAACTTTTTCCTGATTAAATATATTGCTATTATCATTATTCTCTTTCTCAATTGTAGTATTCCCAGAACTGGAATTATCTTGCTGATTTTTATTTTCAATTATTTCCCTTTCGTTATCTTCGTATTTTTCTTCATCCATGGGAGAAAAAGACTTGTACAAATAATACCCACCAAAAATCATCGCCAAAACAAGTAGGGCTGATACGAACAAACTTTTACGTGATTTGTTCTTTGAAATTGGCTTCGATGGTTTCGATGATGCTTTTTCTATTCGCGGCACAGCCACAGGTTTTTCTGTTTTGGTAGCAGAATTTTTCACAGGTTTTGGGGTCGTTGGTTGCGGAGACTGTGGTTTAGACGGTGGAGGTGTCGCATCAGCATCACTTGCTACATTCACAACTTCTGCCTGTTCTATTTCTGGCTGTAAGTCGGCGACATTCCACGCCACGCTCTGTTCGTCGTCGGGCAAAAGTTCGTCGTTTGGCTCCCTTTCAACGTTGCTAATCCTAACTAAATAAGCCGAATGGTTGTCGCCGTTCTCCATCGTGGCAGCAATGAGTTGTTGCCGCTTTTTCTCATCACCTCCACTTCCAGTAAAAATTGACAGCAACTCATAGTCTTCCATCTGCTCAAGCATACCGTCGCTACAGAGATAGAAATAGTCGTCGGGCTGGATGTCAGTGACATGGGTGATATCTGCTTTTGCACGATTTTGCTTACCGGGCATCATAGCACGTGTGATTACGTTTTTCTGCGGATGGGTTTTCATTTCCTCAAGCGTAATCTCTCCTGCCCGGAACAAGTCAAATACCAAAGAGTGGTCGCGAGACTTATACAGAATTTTGCTATCTGCAGGGCGGATGTGATAGATTCGGCTATCTCCAATATGTGCCAATGTACATCCTCCGCGATGGAAGCAGAGCAATGTGAGCGTTGTTCCCATCTTTTTCGAAGACTGGGAATCTTTTTCATCTAACTGTTGCCATGCTTTTTCGAGTGCATCATTGAGCATTTCATCGGTCAATACAGCCCCATTAGCCAAATGAGAGGAAATTTCTTTTGAAAGGACTTCGCAAACCGTGTTGCTGGCCACTTCGCCATGTTCGTGACCGCCCATTCCGTCGCAAACGATGAAGATTCTATCGTCAGTCTTGGCTTGGTTTAAAAGTGGGAAGATGGCATCTTCCTGGTTCTGCCTTGCTCCCAGTTCGTGGATGGCTAAAGGCTGATAAAGATTGATTTTCATTTTTTTATTGATGTTTTTATGATTCTGTGATTTCTTTATATCCAACGATGGTATTGCCCATTTTAATTGAGCACCCGTTTTCCAAAACTATTTGGTCGTCATTGTGGAGTTTTGTACCATTGATGTATGTACTATTTTTGTTCCTATCATTGCTGATGACAGCCTTTACAAGCGTGCCTTGTCTGCACACACAGTTGATGGTTACGTGGTTACGGCTCATATAGATGTCAGTTGTTTCTATTTGTACCATGGCAGTGCTATTAGATGCTTTCCTGCCCACAGTGTTGATGCCTTCTTGAAGGCGATACTCCTTACCACCATACACCAAAACCGCTTGTTTGTTCGCTTTTATGCCATATTGTGTGTGCGCGAATTGGGTCTTCGCCTCTACACGATTGCGACCAAAATTCGGAACAGTAATGGCATCCCTTGCTTCACGTGAGGGGGCTTTGCTTTGAGGAGGGAATTTGACTTTCAAACTCTCTTTACATTTAGGGCAACTAATGATTTTTTCAGTCTCACCCTTTGAATTTTTTACATTCAATATTGAGCCACAACTTGGACACTGTACTATTTTTTCCATAAATTACCATTTTATGATTGGCATGTTGTCATCGAACTTTCCCCACATGACAGGATGTTGCTTTCCGTTGGTTGACTGGGCAACTCCTTTGGCAACAAAGTCGAACAACTCTTTTGCCGAAACTGTTTTGTCTCTGTTATTATCTGCGCCGCCCCTCAGCGCTCGTTCAAGATAGACGGTAAACCAGCTATTTTTGTAACGAGATTCATAAGAGACCTCCGTAGAACGCGACGAAAGGAACAACATAACACTTTCACGACTGTATTGAGAGGACTCTTTTTGGGTTTTTCGCATTTTCCCAGCAAAGCACGCATCAGCAAAAATCATTTTTTTTGAAGCCTTGCTCTGCTTCATAATTTCGTAAATAGTTTGATAGCTAATAAGTCCGTCTGTACTGCAAAAGCCACCTCGATAGCCATGACCACTGAAAAACAGGATGACAGTGTCGTCTTTGCCTGCTTGTGAAAACATCACGCGCATTTCGTTGCGAATGTTTTGTGAAGTAGCGCCATAGTTGGTCAAAGAGGAAGTTTTTGCACCTGCTTTCGCGAAAATATTCTGGATGGTTAAGGCATCGGTGTCGCTCTTATACAAAGTAGGTTGATTGCTCTTGTATTTTGAAATACCGACACAAACAACGTATGTCTTGGCTTGCGCGTAGAACGCGCAAGCCAAAAACACACAAAGTAATATGATTGTCTTTGGGTACATCATCATCACGCCAATGTTATATCTGCATCTGGCATATAATCTGGCATATCAGGAGCCACCTCAGGATTCTCGTTAGAGGCTAAATGGAGATTGGAACCTGCAGAGTCATCCATCTGATCGGTAGAACCTGTCTCGTACGCATTGCCAATTAACTCTCCATCACCAGTATAAACGTCGCCCTCACTTGTAATAACCATATCGGGAGGCGTCAAATCGCCCGTGTCGTCCATATCTACAATAGCTACGTCTTCTCCACCATCTCCATCAATATCATAAATATTTACCTGATGGCCGTCCATTTCTGTCTGCCCAATCAAGCGGACATCACCGTCTTCCGTAATATCGGAAGCCTCGTGAATATCATTCTGATCCTGATGATGGTCCTGATCCTGATGATGGTCCTGATCCTGATGATTATCCGCCAGTTCGCGCTGATGAATAGGGTGCTCTTTGAGTTCAGGCTTCACCTGTTGGGCAAACTCGTTTTTTTCGGCTCTGGACATATTATCCCATTCATTTTTATAATAGGTATTATATACTCCACCACGCCAATGGAAAACGCCACCAGCACCAACTTCTGCACGAGCAGCGGCAAATGCCTGATTGAACGACATATTATCATTCACGTTATCGGCAACTTGCAATTCGTGGTCGCCGCCATGATGATTACCATGAGTCTGTTGGTGATTCTCATGGTTTGTGTGATCATGGACGTTTACTGTTACGTCCACATTCGGTGTGTGAACCGATGCACTTGCTGCTCCGCTTTGTCCGGTAATTTCAGGCATTGCTGTCCGCGCAAAAGCGTTGCGTTCGGCTGTGGACATCGAATTCCACTCTTCTGCATAATAAGTGTTGTACACATTGCCATGCCAATGGAACACACTGCCCGGACCTGCTGCCTCACGTGCCGTGGCAAATGCTTCTCCGAAAGACATGTCGTCGCTGACTTGTGCGACTTGTATTCCGCTGTCAGGATTCGTTCTGACAGAGCCAATCTCTGCGGGAGCATCGGCTTCTCCATTTGCGGCATAAGCATTTGCAGCATAAAGAGCTCCTGCTCCCATCAAAACACCTGAAACGCCACCAATAGTGACTGCTTTCCAGCCATTGTCTTGCTTCTTGTTTTCAACTTGTTCTTCTCCATTAAGAGTTCCGCTCGTTTGGGTTTCCTCTGCAGAGTTCATGTACTTGGTTTCTTCATTTGTACTCATAACTTTAAAAATTTAAATTGGTTAATAAATAATGATTGACAGTGCAAAGATAAGTTATTTATTTGATTATGTCAAGTTTTTTTTGTTTTACTTAACAAAAGGGTGGGATTTCTGTACGAAATGACTTATTAGGATTAGGACTTGAATTTAATTTTGCAATTAGGGCAACATGGGTCTTCCCTTAAAAGACGATAGTTTTTATAACCCAAAAAACGATTACATTCCGGGCATCTATATTTCTTTTCAAACTGAACCGCAATCTCCTCTTCTTTAAGGGGATTTTTTGTACTATTTTTTTCACCGACAACTGCAAAAATTATAGATAATATGGCAGCACCAACATAACATGCGATTGAGACGGGCGTAGACCCACCTGCTACAAGTCCTAAAGCCATGCCCCCCATTGTTATAGCTCCTACCGCAGCTCGTCTGTTACCAAATTTCTGTGAAGCAATTCGTTGTTTCTTTAGGTCATTATTATACTTATTCCAAACTTTCTCCAAAGGTCTGATATCAACTGATTTTTCAGAAGTCGGAATAGCTTTTTTTATTGTTTCCCAACTGATGGCATAACGATCCGGTCCTAATTCCAGTCTGTCATTCTCCGTAACGACTTTCGTTTCATAGGGCAATCCATTCACATAAGTCGTGTTTTCTACTTTTAGATTTTTAACAAGATACTTACCATCCTCTTGCAGTTCTATACTGCAATGCTCACGACTTACAGTTTTGGGTACATTGTTTGATACATCAGCAAGAATAGTTTGTTTGCCAATTGAAATTTTTAGATTTGAAGTAGCGGCATCGCGCCCAATAATTATTGCCATATTTTTTTATTGTTTAATTGATAACATCATTGTTTTTAAATTCTTGAGAGCTTCTTTCGAAACATTCAGTTGAAAAGCAAAACCTGAACAGTCTGATAGTGTCAATTGTTGCCGGTTGGGATGTACCTGGAAAACATAGTTCAAATTGATAATGAATCGTTTGCCAACACGGCAGAATCCCTCTGCACGGGAACCTAACTGCTCTGACAAGTTTTTCTCCATCAGACCGAGATTGATGCCCACTGTCGATTTCAACCTATTGACAGTAAAAATATGTGTATAATTACCATCACCTTCAAAATAAACGATTTTTGAGACATCAAATCTCAACAATTCGTCGCGAGTGTTCAAATATAATTTTGTCATAACTCTATCATCTTCCACTATCTAACTAAATGGCGATGCTGCAAAATTATAAAAAAAAAACAATATTGCAAATAAAAAATAAAAAAAAATCAAAAATTTATGTCCGATGGCAACTCAAATCGCTTTGGATCTATTTTCAATTGCAGGTTTCGTTTCTCGGCGGCCTTTTTGCTGGCCGCCTCTCCCGAAGCCCGCAAAACTTTTCATTCTTTAGGGAGAACTATAGAGCCAAGCGCGTCAACAGCATCAGCGGCCATTTACTCGGCCTTCTGGGCAGCCTCGTAAGCCTCGTACTTTTCAGCGAGGATAGCATCGAGCTTCTCCTGGAAGATCGTGGCATCAGCCTCTTCGACAGTAGCAACACCAAGTTCGCTCAGAACAGCGGTAGTGTCCTCTGCGTTCAGAAGGATGTCAGCCACAGCTTCCTCGACGGGAGCTTCTTCAACAACCTCGACAGGCTTCTTCGTGTTTCCACTCAAAAGGTTAAATGCAACGAAGAGAATCAATCCAATGCTAATTAGCCAGAAAATGAACCCGAAAGGCAAGCGATGGGAATCACCTTGCGAAGAAGGTTTACCAACATCGAGAGAAACGGATGGAGATTCTACGGTGGAATCTTCCTTCGTATGCTCATAACCATTCGACCTCTCATCTACGTGCTGTATGATGGTTTCTTCTTTGTCAACAAAGCGATGACTCATGGCCGAAGAAAAGCTTTTAACCGTCTGATAGCGATCTTTCTTGATGGGTGCCATCGACTTTTCTAAAACTGCAATCGTATTTTTACTGACACCTAACTGATGAAGCAGGGCACAAGGCAAGCCTTCATTCAAAACAAAGGATGAATCTGGCGGTGCCTGACCAGTCAGCATCTTATACAATGAAGCACCCAAAGCATAAATGTCAAGAGTCTCTGGGAATGAACCGTCTTGCCTGTAGTTGGACTGCTCTATCGGAGCGTAACCAGGAGTGCCAAGGCCAAGCGACGTGCTCGACTCAGGCTCGCCGTTCTCCAAATATTGCTTGGCAAGACCAAAATCAATCAGGAATATCTTTCCTTCTTTGCTGCGCATCATGTTCTTAGGCTTCAAATCTAAATGGAGCATACGATGACCATGCATATAAGAAAGGGCAGAACACACATCACGTGTTATCTGTAAAGCTTCACTCTCAGGCAAATGACCGCGAGACACAATGTAGTCGTCTACACTGCAGCCATCGACATACTCCATCACATAGTAAGTGGTATTGTTCTCGTCAAAAACCTCCAACACCTTCACAATGTTAGGATGGTCAAGCTTCGAGAGATTCTCAGCCTCACGACGAAACTTCTGACGATAATTTTTCACCAAAGAACTGTCTGTACGTTCAACATTCACTCCATCCGACGAGCGGACGTTGAAGTCGGACATAAAAAACTCCTTAATCGTCACGTTCACAGAAACCTCTAACTTGCCAAGCTGGCCGTTGACTGATACACGAGTTTTCGCAAGATACGTGATGCCGAAACTACCTTGACCTAAAAAATCTACAATCCTATATTTTCCACCCTGAAGGGTGCTACCTAAATTTAACCTTTCCATTGATATGTTGGATATTTAAAGACATGAAACGACAAAAAATGTACCATAATTGATTCAATTGTCTTAATATTGATAATTTTTTGCAAAAATACGATTTTATTTTCAAAAAACAAAAATTGCGCCATTTTTTTTCAAATTTGCAAAAAAAAATTTGGCAGTTCGGCAGAAAATAGATACCTTTGTCCAAATTTTAAGTCCAACTTTAAATTTGTCCAAACGATGAGTAAATCATTGATAATCATTAAGTTTTTTCTGCTGTTCGCGCTCGGCACCGCCACAGCGCAGAGTGTTTATCAGCCTTCCGAGGCCATCAAACAAGCACAAACCGAGTTCCAAGACAAGAAATTCGGCATTTTCATCCACTGGGGCATCTACTCGATGCTCGGACAGGGCGAATGGGTGATGCAGAACCGTAACATCAACTATCTGGAATACCCGAAACTCGCCGCAGGCTTCTATCCGTCGCTGTTCAATGCCGACGAATGGGTGCAGGCCATCAAGGCGTCGGGTGCGAAGTACATTACTTTTACCTCGCGCCACCACGACGGTTTTTCGATGTGGAACACCGCCGCCAGCGACTATAACATCGTCAAGGCGACGCCCTTCAAGCGCGATGTTGTCAAGGAACTGAGCGAGGCCTGCGAGCGTCACGGAATCGACCTGCATTTCTACTATTCCCACCTCGACTGGGGACGGCTCGACTATCCCCTCGGTCGCACGGGACTGGGCACGGGCCGCCCCACAAATCAGCAGGATTGGAAGCATTATCAGACGTTTATGAACGATCAACTGACGGAATTGCTGACGAACTACGGAAAAGTCGGCGCCATCTGGTTCGACGGTTTTTGGGACCACGACAGCGACCCGACACCGTTCGACTGGGAACTGCGTCCGCAATATGACCTCATCCATAGTTTGCAGCCCTCGTGTCTCGTCGCCAACAACCACCACGTGCCGCCCTTCGACGGCGAAGATGTGCAAATCTTCGAGCGCGACCTGCCCGGCGAGAACAAAGCAGGCTACTCTGGCGAAAACGGCATCAGCGAGACGCTGCCGCTTGAGTCGTGCGAGACGATGAATCGCACGTGGGGCTACAACATCACCGACCGCGACTATAAATCCACGCGCCAACTCGTCCACCTGCTCGTCGGTGCCGCCGGACGCAACGCCAATCTGCTGCTCAACGTTGGTCCAGAGCCCAACGGAAAACTGCCCGAAGATGCCGTCAGCCGACTGAAGGAAATGGGAAAATGGCTCGAACAATACGGCGAAACCATCTATGGCACACGCGGCGGCGAGGTCGAACCGCACACGTGGGGAGTGAGTACGCGCAAGGGCAACCGCCTTTTCATCCACGTCCTCTCGCTTGCCGACAACGGCCTTTTCGTGCCCTTAAAAAATAATAAGGTGAAGCGTGCCATCGAGTTCAAGAGCGGCAAGCCCGTGAAATTCACCCGTGTCGATGGTGGCATTGCCCTGCAATTCGCCGCTGCACCCACCGACATCGACTATGTCATCGAACTCAACTATTGATTTTAGAACGGATAGCCAATCGCGAAATGCAGCGTGTGGCTGTCCTTGAAATTGTCGATATTGTAGATGCCTGACTTGCTGGTTTTGTAAGGCAGGTGGAGGGCAAGCCCCCAATCAAGTCGAAGAATGAGGAAGTCGAGGTCGTAGCGCAGACCGACACCCGTGCCAACGGCTTGCTGACGGAAGAAATTACGCAACTTGAAATTGCCCGGAGAGAACAATTCGTCGATGTCGGGGTCGTCGTAGGAGTCGCCAGGCGGTGTCCAGACGTTACCTGAATCAAGGAAAATAGCACCGTGCAGGTTGCCGAAGAGTTGCGCACGATATTCAAGGTTGAAAACGAACTTGATGCTACCATTTCGCAGCAAATAATCGAAGGCGCGGTCGCCGAAACTTTCCATCGCACCCGGACCAATTCCGCGCACGGGGAAGGCACGAATGCTGTTGGCACCACCCACGTAGAACATCTCGCTGTTCGGCAGCCAATCGCTGTTGCCAAAGACCCAAATATAGCCTGCATTGACGTGGGCGACGAGGCTCGAACTATTGGTCAAACGCCACGTTTTGACGAAATCGGTTTCGAGTTTTAAGAACTGCGAATAGGGATTTTTGAAAAGTTTTTTATCGAGTTCGTTCCACTTTCTTCCTGCCGCGAGATAGCCGAGCGACACGAGGTTTCCAGATTCTGCCAAGGTCGTTTCCCAACGAATCGGGTTGAGTTTCGTGGCAGGACTGCTATAAATATAGGTGTAGCGCATCTGCGGAATGAAATAGTCTTGCATCGTGGCGAGGAGATAGGGATTCGCGGCGGCAATGCTGTCGAATTTCTCGGTATGCGAGTTCATAAATTGGTATTTCACCGTGAGGGGCGAAAATTCGTGGCGCGAGGTAGCAGTGGGCTGCCAACGATACGTCCATTCGCCTGCGACAACGTGCATTTTATAGTATCCCGGGCGGCGCACAATGTCGCTTGAAACCTTTGCCAATGTCGTGGAAATGCGACGCCAACGGAGTGGGTCGAGCGAAAGCGTTTTGCCTTGTTCACGAGCACGTTCGAAGCGTCGGCGCATCTGATTTCCGCCCATAAACGGTGCGACCAGTCGCGGAAATTCAAGTGAAATGTCGGCTCCGTATTCGTAAGTGCTCATATCCGACGACGTTCCGCTCGTCTGCCATTCGTAGGAGCCGTGGAGGTTGATGTCGAGTTTCTCGGCGCCTTTAAAAAGATTCTTCTTCGCCAGACCGAGTTTGAGTTCAGGACCGGCACGCCCGATGGTTCGTTTCGTGAAATTGGTTTCAACATAGAAATCGTAGGGGCGGTCGAAAACGCAGTTGATGGCGACGTCAATCGTGTCCTCGTCGGGTCGGGGCGTGAATTGAAAATCGGTCATCGCAAAAAGTCCCGTGGCATTGAGCGCGTTGGCGGTCTGGAGATAGCCTTCGTAACTGTAAGGCTGGCGCGAGCGGAGTCGCATCGCACCCATCACGACACGCGGACGGACGGGCGACTTCGACCCGTTGAATTTCAACTTGAACGAGCGACGGCTGACGCTGTCGGTCAGTTGTTGCATAAAGGTTTTCCGCAAGTTCACCGTGATTTTTCCGATGCCGTAAGGGCGATGGGCCTCGGCAGGGATGTTGTCGGCCATCTGCATTCGCAACTGCGCTCGTCCGGGGACGGTCGTCGTGTCGGCGAGATAGGTCGTGTAGTTGGGTTGATAGTGGAAATAACCGCTGTTGCGGAAAAGCGTGGAAATGCGGGTTCGCTCACCGTCGAGCGAGGCCACCGTGAAGGCGTTGCCCGATTTCAGCAGGCTCTGGTCGGCAGTTTGGCGAATCAGGCTGTCGGCTCTCGGCGAAAAACCGACATAACTAACGGAATCGATGGTGAGCAGTGGGCCGGTCGTGACTTGATAGCCGATTTTCGCCTTTTTCGGGTTGCTTCGGGTGATGACGTTGTAATCGACCGTGCCGTGGAAATAGCCGTGATTGCGAAGCACCGACTGCGCCACTTGCGCCCTCAGCGCGGGATTCACCCAACTCATCAGCACAGGCTTTTTGCCGAACGAGCGCGTCATCCATTGCGAAAATTTATCGTCTTTGTCAGCAAATTCGTTCCAAATCCAAAGTCGGATGGGAAACGGCGAACGATGGTAACTGCTGCCGAAGAGTGCCCCATTGGGCGCAGTGGCAAGTGCAGCCTCGATTTCCTCTTGTGCGGTGATGAAATTCTTCTTGGCGGCAGCCGTATTGATGCTGTCGGTGCGGTCGAAACCTATTTTCGTCAGTCCGACGAAAAGTTGGTCGCCGTCGGGAATGTTTTCCGTCGTCGAACAGGCCGCGAAAAGCGTCGCCACCAGCAGAATCAGAGGTATTTTGACGATATTTTTCTTCATTTTCATTTCATTTTAATGGGATTTCACGACGATTTTCGGTCGATTGTTCCAATGTCGAATCAGGACGAATCATCATCGAGTCTTCTTGAACTTTCATCGTCGAATCAGTCGGATTTTCAGCAGGTGAATCCCGACGAATCATCGGCGGCATCAACGGCTGTTTTTCGTCGCTTTTAAAGTTGAAAATATCCTTGAAATGCTGCAAGGAACGCCGCCAAATGAAGCCCACGCCGTATTCCTGCGTGTAGCCGTCGAGCCAGTCATAGACGTTGTTTTCGTAGAACAGCGTGACGTATTTGTTGGCGGTGTCGTCGAGACGATATTCCAAGGCGACATTGTCGAAGAACGACTGGTTTTGGTTCTGAATCTCGGCACCTGTCGAAACCTTGCCGCCGATGCTGATTTTCAGGCGATTGTTCCAGAATCGCTTCGCAAATTTGAAGGAGTAGTTCGTCGCCGTGTGGCCAGCGGCATCGGTCGTGTTGTCGAGTCCGACACTGAGGTCGAGCGTGCGCAGGGCGTTGCCCGTGATGTTGTTAATTTCGCTCTGGAGGAACGTGTTGAGCGCGTTGTTCATTGAAAAACCGTGGGTGTTGCCGTCGGCGAGATACATTCCCGTCGTGAGCATCGTCACGGCGAGTTTTCCGCGCTGTTCCTTGCTCATCGCCTGCAATTCGGAGTGGAGTTGCATATCCTCGGGCGCGTCGAGCGTGAATTCCAAGCCCATATCGTTGAGCGTTTTCGTGATGATGACGCCACAATCGAATTCGACACTGCGCCCCACCCCATTTTCGGCTGAAACTGGGGCTTTCATCCGCTCGGTGGCGGTGATGTTGAGTGTCGGGTTCATCGGGTCGCCCGTGAATTCGAGGTAGCTGCCGTCGGCAATCGTAAAAGTCTTCAGCGGAATAATCGGCAGCGAATATTTCATTTCGCCGTTGGCCAGCGTGTATCTTCCCGTCAGGCGCAGTTTGTCGGCCACGCTGTAGTTCATTCGCAGCGTTCCACCGCCCATCAGGTCGATGAAATTGCTCTTTTCGGCGTTCAGATAAGCCATCACGTGGGCACCGTTCGACACATCGACGGTCATATCCATCGAAAAACCTGTCAAATCGGGGCGATGGACGACGGTTTGGGTCGTGTCGGCGAAATCGACGAATCGCACGAGTTCATCGAGTTGGTTGTCGGTGCTCAGCGGCGAGTCGCGCAGGATATAGACAATGTCGGTCGAGCCCAAAACGTCGAGTTTTCCGCGCATTTTCAAGTTGGAAAGTTCGCCGTTGATGTTGCCGAAATAGTTCACATAAGCTTTGCCATAAGCCTCAGAGCGCGGATTTTCCTTCGCGTCGATGAGCAGGAAGTTCTGCGCACGCATCCGCAGGTCGAGACGAATGTGGTCGAGGTCGGTGAAATCGAGTGCGCCGTAGGTCGTCAGCGGCTGTGAATTGTTGGCGTAGAGTTCAAAATTCTCGAAGAGCAGGCGACTTCCCTTGATGGTCACGGGGTCGTTGTCGAAGCGCAGGCGAACGCCGTAGGGCTGGCTCACCATATAGGCCGAATCGAGGTAGATTTCACCATCGACCACGGGCTTGGAAAGCGGGCCGCGAACCGAGAGCGCACCCTCGCCGTAGCCCTCGAAACCGATGATTTGGTTGGGGGCAAAACCGTTCAAAAGTGCCAGCGGCATCCGTGCCAAATCGAGCGTGGCATCGAGATAGCCTTTCGTGTTTCCTTTTTTATTAAAATAGGTACCCGTGAGCGTGGCAAATTCCACGTCGTTGAGTTTCAGAATGCCATCGACATAGTGCGAACCGTCGTTTTTCGGCATATAGACGAACTCGGTGCCGAGGTCGCCCATCGGCGTGTTTTCATAGACAAACTGGCGTATGTCGAGGTCGGAAGAAACGGTCACGACATTGTCGGTCTGCACGAAGTGGAAGTCGCCGTTCATCATTCCCTTGATGTCGGGCGTGTAGGGAATGACGGAGAGGATTCTTTCGAGGTCGAAATGGTGGAGCGAGGCGGTGATGTCTTGCTTGGCATCGAGGTTGTCGTCGTTGGTGTAGATTTGGACACCCGTGCCGTCGTCGGCTTTCAGCACGAGGTCGGCAGAAACGCGATTGTCGCGCCCCAGAAACACGAAATTATCATCGTTCACGCGGAATTTCCGATAGCCCAAAATGGGTTCTTTCAGTTGGGCGCGGAACATCAGACCGTCGTTTTCCATCGTCGCCTTCACGCCCATTCGCAGGCCGAGTTCGCCGTTGGCATCGTAGAGTCGGGTGCCGAAAGTGGTGCCTCGGTCTTGCAGAATGCCATCGACAAGGGCGTTGAAGGTGTATTGCGGATTTTTCTCGTTGTTGCGAACCTGTGCTTGATAAATCGTGCGCACGGAATCGCTTTGAATGGCGAAGTTCAGCGTATCGAGCAAGATACTATCGACCACGAGCGACTCCAAGTGCAGCCGCCCGTTAAGGCCTTTCGTGGGCGACGAATCGACCGTTCCGCTGAGGTGACCGATGTCGTATCCCTTGTGGTTGAGCATTTCGACAATGAAATTGTTGCGACCGCTGTTGATGTTCAGTTGGGCGTCGGGCAGCAGGCGACGCAGACGACTTTCGTCGATCACGCGCTCGTTGTATTGCCGCTGAACCTCGGCTGTGAGGCGTTCGCCAGCGTTGAGTAGCCGCTCGTAGTTGCCTTTCGCGTCGAGGTCGAGATGGAAATCGCCGCTCGAAACTGTGGCGCGCGTCTGTGTGGCAGTCGCGAGGGCGTTGAAATTCAGATGATCGGGGTGATAGACGGTCGTTTTTTCGCCGTCTTTCATCCTGACGGTCAAATCGGTCATCGTTCCTTGAATCTGGTGGTTGTTTTTCAGGTCGCTGTCGATGTCAAGTTGCGCCCTACCCTGCACCATCATCGTGCTGTCGCCCATTACGAAATGGGGCAAATCGGCCTGCGCCTTCGCTCTTCCGTTCTTGATGTTGGCGTCGGCTTTGAGACCCGAAAGGTCGTAGTCGCCGTATTTGAATTGCTGAATGTCGGCCTTGGCGGTCAGCGTCGTGCGAGGCGAGGCAAAATCGGTGCCCTGTCCTTTCAAATCGACGTTTCCAGTGAGGGTTCCGAGGTCGTAATTGGGTGCGAAATGCCGTAAATTCAGTTTGTTGGTCTTCAAATTGGCTTCGTAGGCGGAATTGTTCGCGTCGAATTTCGCCGTTCCCGAGAGCGTTCCGTTGCCCTCGCGAGCCGTGAATTGGGTTGAATATTGCTGTCGATTGGCTTTCAGATTGCCCTTCAACGCGATATTTTTCGGGATGTTCACATCTTTGCGAACATCTTTCGGCAGAAGTCCTTCCGCAAATTCGACATTCGTGGCTGTCGCATCGAAATCGACATCGGCTTTCAAACGATCGATGTTGTCGAGGTTTTCCATCGAACCCGACGCTTTCACGCGAAACGACCCCGACTGCGCCACATTCAGGTCGCTGAAACTCATATTTTGCAGATTTCCGCGCACCGTTCCGTCGATTTCCAGCGGTTTGTCGGGCCATTTTTTCAGAAAATCCGACGGCATATCTTTCAAAAGCGGCTTCAAATCCTCTTTTCCGAGCGATGCTTTGAGGGTGGCTTTCATCGTGCCGTTGCTGCCGACGCTCTCGACATTCTGCGGACTGAACGCATCCAGCGCCATATCGACCTCGCCCGAAATCGACGACGACGGCGTTTCAATCTTCGCATTCCGCAGTTTCAGTCGGTTGTCGGCCAATGAAATCGAGTCGGCCCGCAGTGCGACTTCGTCGAATTGATAGTCGCCAAAAGCCCCGCCACTCTTCG
>Ga0310690_10006065_pt1 | contig 16070 bp, 11 predicted proteins | sample AusTroGonzalo_MG_2_FD_207661 | JGI IMG/M metagenome (GOLD analysis project Ga0310690, IMG submission 207661) | Bovine rumen microbial communities from tropical cattle in Woodstock, Queensland, Australia - Gonzalo_04 (v2) (version 2) | ecosystem: Host-associated > Mammals > Digestive system >... | reverse complement strand
TAGGGGCTTCCGATAATATCTCTTTGGGTGAATCGACCTTTATGGTAGAGATGACGGAGGCAGCGAATATCCTGAATAATGTTACCCCACGCTCATTGGTGCTCTTCGATGAGTTAGGAAGAGGCACTTCTACTTACGATGGTATCTCTATTGCCTGGGCGATAGTAGAGTATCTGCATGAGCATCCTAAGGCACAGGCACGTACACTTTTCGCCACGCATTATCATGAACTCAACGAGATGGAGAAGACGTTCAGTCGCATCCGCAATTACAACGTCAGCGTAAAGGAAGTTGATGGTAAGGTCATCTTCCTGCGTAAACTGGAGAAGGGCGGCTCTGAACACTCGTTTGGTATTCATGTGGCTGATATCGCAGGTATGCCGAAGTCTATCGTGAAACGTGCCAATGTCATCCTTCAACAGTTGGAAGCCGATAATGCACAAGTAGGACGGGTAGGTAAGCCGACAGCAGAGATTGCTCAGAGTCGTGAGGGCATGCAACTCTCTTTCTTCCAGTTGGAAGACCCAGTGCTCTGTCAAATCCGTGATGAGATATTAGGTCTGGATATCAATAACCTCACCCCTGTTGAGGCGCTTAACAAACTCAACGAAATCAGAAAGATTGTTAGTGGCAAGTAAGTTCTTTTATAAAAAGACTTAAAAGAGGCATGGAGTATGGATTATTTTTCGTAATTTCGCCGAGATGAAGAAAAGAGTGTTTATTGTTGGTCTTCTGATGCTCGGTGTGAGTGTGGAAGCCCAGATAAGGATTAATATGGGGGAGGATAGCCCTATACGTAAGTTACAGATTGCCGAAATGGCAATCACTAACTTGTATGTGGATAGTGTCGACGAACAGAAACTCGTAGAGGACGGTATCCGAGGAATGATAGAGAAACTCGACCCGCATAGCAGTTATATGACGGCAAAGGAAGTAAAGACAGCCAATGAACCGTTACAGGGCAATTTCGAAGGTATTGGAGTACAGTTTAACATGGTGGAAGATACGTTACTCGTTGTTCAGCCAGTCACGGGTGGACCCTCAGAGAAACGAGGCATCCTTGCTGGTGACCGTATCGTATCAGTGAATGATACCGCCATTGCTGGTGTGAAGATGCCGAAGGAGGAAATCATGCGACGACTGCGTGGTCCCAAGGGAACGAAGGTACAACTGGGTGTTGTCCGCAGGGGCATTGCCGACACGTTGCGTTTCGTCATTGTAAGAGACAAGATTCCAGTGAAGTCTATCGATGCCACGTATATGATTCGCCCAGGGGTTGGCTATATCCGTATCGGTAGTTTTGGTGCCCAGACCCATGATGAGTTTTGTGAGAGTCTGATGAAACTGTCAGGCGAAGGGATGCAGTCACTGATACTCGACTTACAGGAGAATGGTGGCGGTTATCTGCAGTCTGCTGTTGAAATTGCCAATGAGTTTCTGAGTAACAACGCCCTGATTGTCTATACGCAAGGTCGCAGGGTACCACGCAATGAGTATCATGCAAAGGGTAACGGTCTCTTTGAGAAGGGCAAGGTCATTGTACTGGTAGACAGTTATTCCGCCTCTGCTGCTGAGATTGTCACTGGTGCCATACAGGATCATGACAGAGGATTGGTAGTAGGTCGCCGTACTTATGGTAAAGGACTTGTACAACGTCCTATCGACCTGCCAGACGGTTCGATGATTCGTCTGACCATTGCCCATTATTATACCCCCTCTGGACGTTGCATCCAGAAACCTTACGAGAAAGGGAAGGCGAAAGACTATGCGCTGGATGTTGTGAACCGTCTGAAGAGTGGAGAACTGATGCATGAGGACAGTATCCATTTTGCCGACTCACTCAAGTTCTATACGCTGAAGGAGCATCGGGTGGTCTATGGCGGTGGTGGTATTATGCCCGACTATTACGTGCCGTTAGACACCATGAAGTACACCCGTTTCCATCGTGAACTCTCTGCCCATTCCTATATCATCAATAGCAGCCTGCACTATATCGACCAGCATCGCAAGCAGTTGATGAAGACTTATCCGACCTTCGAGCAGTTTAAACAGCAGTTTGAGATTCCTCAGTCAATGACGGACGACATACTGAAAGAGGCTGCGAAGAACAATCTCAAACCGAAAGACGATGCGGAATGGCAGACCACTCTGCCTTATCTGCGCCTGCAATTGAAGGCATTGATAGCACGCGACCTCTGGGAGATGAGTCAGTATTTTGCCATTATGAACGAGACAAACGACATCGTGCGTCGCGCATTGGAACTGATAGAAACGAAATAACCAAGATAGAACGATGAAGAAACTATTATTGACACTGACCTTGGTCTTGACAACCTTGACCATCTCGGCACAGAAAGCCACAGAGAAACTATGGTACAACAAGCCTGCAAGTCATTGGCTGGAAGCACTACCTATAGGTAATTCCCATCTGGGTGCTATGATATATGGAGAGACCGACGGTGAGACAATCCAACTGAACGAAGAAACCTTCTGGAGTGGCTCACCCCATTATAACAACAGTCCTGAAGCGAAGGCGCATCTGCAAGAGGTACGACAGTTGATCTTCGACGATAAGGAAGAAGCAGCACACGCCATCATTGATAAGTATTTCTTCAAAGGTCCTCACGGTATGCGTTTCTTGCCGTTGGGCAAACTGGCTTTGTATGGTGGTATTGATTTCGAACATGCCTCTAATTTCCGTCGTGAATTGAATCTGGAAGATGCTGTTTGCACCACGACTTTCAAAAACAATTTGAATGGGGTCACCTACACGCGTGAAGTCTTTGCCTCACAAGCTGACAATGTGATCGTGATGCGTCTGAAGTCAGATAAAAAGGGAAAGTTGGAATTCTCGCTAACCCATCTGTGTTCAGATCTCAAAAACAGTTGTCGTGTGAACGACGGAGAGTTAGTGGCTACTGTTCAGAATGTAGAACAGGAAGGTATCTCTGGTGGACTGACAGCAGAAATCCGCGTATTGGTAAAGAGCGACGGCAAATGGGATAACACACCTGATATGGTGGTAGTCAAAGATGCTACCGAGGCAACTGTCTATATCACGGCAGCTACCAATTTTGTAAATTATCAGGATACCAGCGGTCATCCGTCAGAACTGACCCAACAGACCATTGCCTCTGTTCGCGACAAGAGTTATAACGAGTTATTGACCCGTCACTTGAAGAAATACCAAGAGCAATATAAACGTGTAAGCCTGTCTTTAGGAGGAAAGGATGCCTCTAATCTTCCTACTGATGAGCGCCTTGCCCATTTTGCAGGCAGTGACGATATGGGTATGGTGTCGCTGATGTTCCAATATGGACGTTATCTGCTCATCTCATCTTCCCAGCCAGGTGGTCAACCGGCTAACCTGCAAGGTGTATGGAACGACAAATTCAATGCGCCATGGGACTCGAAATACACCATTAATATCAATGCGGAAATGAACTATTGGCCTGCCTTGGTGGGTAATCTCGCAGAGACACAGCAGCCTTTGTTCTCGATGATCCGTGATTTGAGTCATACAGGTGCAGAGACGGCTCAGACGATGTATGGTTGCAACGGCTGGGTGGCCCATCATAACACTGACCTCTGGCGTGTTGCTGGTCCTATCGACGGCACGACATGGGGCATGTTCCCAACAGGTGGTGCTTGGCTGACAACGCATCTCTGGCAACATTATCTCTTTACTGGTGACAAGCAATTCTTGGCTGACAACTTCGACGTGATGAAGGGTGCTGCCGACTTCTTGCTTGACTACATGCAAGTACATCCGAAATACGGTTGGTTGATGACGGTGCCTACTGTCTCGCCAGAGCATGGTCCAGTGGGTAAGAAGACCACGGTAACGGCTGGTTCGACAATGGATAACCAGATTGTCTTCGATGTATTGCAGAACGTATTGAAGGCGATGAAAGTATTAGGTAAGGAAGATCAGACATACGCTCAGAAGTTACAGCATGCCATCAGCCAATTGCCTCCGATGCAGATTGGTCGTTATGGACAGTTGCAAGAGTGGTTGCAAGATGGTGATGATCCGAAGGACGAGCATCGTCATATCTCTCATCTCTATGGTCTTTATCCTTCTAACCAGATATCACCCTATCAGCATCCTGAACTCTTTGCTGCTGCTGGAAATACGTTGAATCAGCGTGGTGATATGGCAACAGGATGGAGTCTGGGTTGGAAGATTAATTTCTGGGCTCGTATGTTGGATGGTAATCACGCCTTCCGCATCCTTTCCAATATGCTGCACCTGCTGCCCGATGACTCACAGATGAGAAACTATCCTGACGGACGTACCTATCCGAATCTGTTCGATGCGCATCCACCTTTCCAGATTGACGGTAACTTCGGTAGTGCTGCAGGTATTGCAGAGATGTTGCTGCAGAGTCATGACGGAGCCGTTCATCTGTTGCCTGCCCTGCCTGACGCATGGTCGGAAGGACAAGTAAAAGGTCTTCGTGCCCGTGGTGGCTTTGAGGTCAGCATGCAATGGAACCAAGGACAACTTCAAAGGGCAGAGGTCTATTCAACGATAGGCGGTGTATTACGACTCCGTTCGTATGTACCTCTGTCTGGTAAGGGATTGAAGGAAGCCAAGGGTGAATGCCCCAATGCACTTTACGCACCAGCAGAAATAAAGGTCCCTGTTCCTTCTAAGGAACTCAAGGACCTTCCTTCACTTGCTGTTCGCAAGGTGTATGAATACGACTTACAGACGAAGCCGGGACAACGCTATTTCTTTGTTGCCTTGACGAAATAGGTAATCAATAAGATGTAGGCTACTAATGAGAGCAGTTCACTGAGTGGATTGCTCCACCACTCGTTATAGTCAAACTGAATACCACCGAAGCGTAACAGGGCACTGATAACGCCCATCAGGGCACCGCCGGCAATGAAACCAGAGGCGATGAGGTTACCTTTCTCACCACGTTCCTTATTGACAGTCTCATCCTTTGAGCGTGTAGTGACATACCAGTTGATGGCTCCACCAATCACCAGTGGTACATTCAGTTCCAAAGGAATAAACATACCCAAGGCAAAAGCCAAGGCAGGCACTTTGAAGAGTGTAAGGACGATGGCAATAACGGCACCGATAGCATAGAGCACCCAAGGGGCTCCCACACCGTTCATCAATGGGTCGATAACGGCAGCCATCGCATTTGCCTGTGGTGCTGCAAGGGTTCCAGAGGCAAAGCCATAGGTCTCGTTGAGCAACATCATCACACCACCAACAGTAGCAGCCGATACCAAGGTACCCAAGAACTTCCATGTCTCTTGTTTCTTAGGCAACGTACCTGTCCAGTAACCAATCTTCAGGTCGGTAATGAAAGAACCTGCCATCGAGAGTGCCGTACATACCACACCACCCATGATCAAGGCAGCCACCATTCCGCCAGTGCCTTTCAAGCCTACTGCCACCATCACGACAGAGGCGAGTATCAAGGTCATCAACGTCATTCCACTGACAGGGTTGCTTCCTACAATGGCAATGGCATTGGCGGCTACGGTAGTAAATAGGAAGGCGATGACAGCCGTCAAGATAATGGCAACGGCAGCAAACAACAGGTTACCGTCCATCACACCAAACCAGAAGAAGATGAAAGTCAGAATGATGGTAACGATGGAAGCAATGGCAATAAACTTAAAGGGCAGGTCTTGTTGTGTTTGCTGCGATTCTGTCGCAGCACCCTCTCCTGCCTTTGCCGCCAGCCCCACTGCACTCTTGATAACGCCCCACGACTTGATGATACCGATAATACCAGCCATCGCAATGGCTCCGATACCGATAGACTTTCCGTACGACGTGAAGATATGTTCGGGTGACATACTGCCTACTGCCGTATCAATGGCAGGATTCCATTGGTTCAGTACGGTATCAGGGAAAATCAATGCCATACCTGGTACGACCAACCACCAGACGAACAACGAGCCTAAGGTGATGATCAGTGCATACTTGAAACCGACAATATAGCCAAGCCCTAACACGGCTGCACCAGTATTGTTCTTGAGGACGAGTTTGGTTTTCTCTGCAAGGTCGTCGCCATAGGGTATCATGCGACTTGTCACGTTCTCATTCCACCATCCGAAAGTAGCAACGATAAAGTCGTAGAGTCCGCCTACCAGTCCTGCTATCAACAGAGGCTTTGCCTGAGACCCCCCTTTATCACCGCTTTTCAGTACCTGTGTCGTCGCTGTAGCCTCGGGGAAAGGATACTGTTCCTGTGGTGCCTCTACGAAGTAACGACGGAAAGGTATCAGGAACAGGATGCCTAACACACCACCCAACAGCGAGGCGATAAAGATCTTCAGGAAGTCGGCAGACATTTCCGGATACTTCGCCTGTAGGATATAGATGGCAGGCAAGGTAAAGATAGCACCAGCCACTACAGCACCCGAACAGGCACCAATCGACTGGATGATGACATTCTCTCGTAAGGCATTGCTTCGCTTGGCAGCAGCAGAAACACCCACCGCAATAATCGCAATAGGAATGGCAGCCTCAAAAACTTGTCCTACTTTCAATCCAAGATAGGCGGCAGCGGCAGAGAAGAGTATAGCCATGAGTACACCCCATGTCACTGACCAAGCGTTTACTTCACTTCTTTGTTTCATGTTATATTGTTTTTTTAATTCGTTCCAATGCTTCCATCAACCTGCTGCGTGGACAGGCGATATTGATGCGGATATAACCCTTACCGCTCTCTGCACCGTACATCGTACCGGGATTCACCCATACCTTCGCCTCTTCCAGTATGCGCTCACAGTATGTTGCGACTCCGTCGCAACAACCAGATACATCCACCCAAACAAGATACGTACCTTCCAGCGGACGTACCTTCCAAAGGGGAAGATGCTCTTGACAGAAGGTACACAGTGCCTGATAGTTTCCCCACAGATATTGGTTGAGTTCGTCAATCCAGTCCTCACTCTCGTTATAGGCTGCCATCAGTGCTACAGGACCGAAGGGATTGACATCACATACCTCATTGATATTGATGGCACGGTCAATACGGCGACGTATCTCTGTATCTTTGCAGATAATATTTGCTATCTGCAATCCTGCTATGTTAAACGACTTCGAAGGTGAGTTCAGCGTAATGGCATCGGAAGCGATATAACCAAATGGGGTGAAATGGTTATTGGGCATTACCAGTTCGCCATGAATCTCATCGCTGATGATGTGAATCTTATTACGATGGCAGATCGCTGCAAGACGACGCAGTTCTGTGATGCTCCAAACACGACCTGTAGGATTGTGAGGGTTACAAAGCAACAGCACCGTGGTACGTTCATCTTTGCAGAGAGATTCTAACTCATCCCAAGGTATCTCAAATCGAGTATTGCGATTCCATCGTAATGGACATGGTGCTAACTCGCAACCACTATTACGGATACTGGAAAAGAAACAATTATAGGCAGGAGTGAAAGTGATGACACGTTCCCCCGGCATCGTAATGGCTTTTAGTACAGCAGAGACTGCAGGGACGACTCCTGTGGTATACAGTATCCATTCCTTCTTGATGGTCCATTGATGACGTCGATGAAACCATGAGATGACGGCCTCGTAGTAGTCATCTTCTACAAGGGTATAACCAAAAACAGGATGCTCGGCACGTTGCTTCACCGCCCTCTGAATAGCAGGAGCAACGGGAAAGTCCATATCCGCCACCCAGAGGGGGATAACACCCTCAAGAGGGGATTCATCCCACTTCACACTATGGGTACCCCGTCTCTCTATGATCTCATCAAAATTATATTTCATTCCTTCTCACTTCTCATTTCTCAATTCTCTATAACCGCTAACCGTTATTTCCCTCTCACTTCTATGACGCAGTCATTCGGCTGTCTCACGTTTTCGTCAATAGTAATTGAACCAATGCTGTCTGCTACGATATGTCCACTGGTGGGATTCTTGATATGCTCGATATGTCCTCGGATATCAGCCTCCACCGTAGCGTATTCAAACATACGGTCGCACGCCTTGTCAATAGTACAGTTCTCCAACACGAGGTTTTCTGTATAGCAAAGCAGTTGCTCACCTGCCAGATGACAGTTTACCAGTCGCACGTTCTTTGAGTGCCAGGCAAGATACTCACCATCGAGAACAGAATCGTAGATAGTCACGTTCTCACACTCCCAAAACGAATCCTTCGTAATGATCTTCGCATGGTGTACCTCCACGTTCTTGCAATACTGGAACACATATTTGGCATCGCTATCCAAACCATCTACATAGATATTCTTCGAGAACATGAACGGATAAGTACCTTCATGCAACTTGACATTCTTCAGTTTCAGTCCGTCGACCTTCCAAAACACCTCATCGGCATCATTGATGGTCACGTTCTCCAGTTCCACATTCCGCATTTCACGGAAGAACTTCGGGGCATCAATCACGCAGTCCTTCATCCGCAGATTGTTGGTGTACCAGATGGCAGAACGAGACGTCGGGGCGAAGTAGCAGTTCTCAATCAGTGCTCCATCGACATGCCACCAAGGGTATTTGCCATAGAACTTACAGTCCTTTGCCTCTATGTTCTGACATTGCTTGATACCACTCTCCCCATCCACGATGGTCACATTTTCCAATCGGAGGTCATGGGTCGCAAATAAAGGGCGCTCCCCACCAAATTCCTTGTCTTTGATTAGTTTCATGTTGTTATGGAAAGCCCCACCGACAGGCAGGGCTTATATGAATGTGATGTAAATCGTTGCTTAGAAGAAAAAGAAGAAATAGGCTGCTGCCCACTCCTTGGGTACACCGGATACTTTTCCGATGCTGCTACCATTGCCATTGCGAACAGTACCGTCACTCTCAATCTTACCAATGCTGCTACCATTACCGTTACGAACAGTGCCGTCACTGTCAACCTTACCAATACTGGAACCATTACCATTACGGATGGTGCCGTCACGTTCAATCTTACCGATGCTGGAGCCGTTACCGTTACGAACGGTACCATCACTCTCAATCTTACCGATGCTGCTACCGTTGCCATTACGTACAGTACCATTGCTCTCAATCTTGCCGCAACTGCTTCCATTGCTGTTATAGACAGTCTGAGCACTTGCTCCAGACACCATCATCACCATCATCATGATGAACAATACTCGTAGAATTTTCATCTTTTCTTTCTTGTTTAGGGTTAATAACGGTGCAAAAATACAAAAAATAGTGTAACTGACAAATCTTTCCTTAAAAAATCGTACCTTTGCAAGCGAAAATAAGACAAATCATGAAGAAACTCTATATAGAGACATACGGTTGTCAGATGAATGTCGCCGACTCTGAAGTAGTGGCAAGCGTGATGCAGATGGCAGGCTATGAAACTACTGAGAATCTGGATGAGGCAGATGCTGTATTCCTCAATACTTGTTCGGTACGTGATAATGCCGAACAGAAAATCTATCATCGCTTAGAAGCGTTGGATGCGATACGTCGTCAGAGAGCCAAAAGCCAAAGGCTAACAGCCAACAGCCTTATCATCGGTGTTCTCGGCTGTATGGCTGAGCGGGTGAAGGATGACCTGTTAGAAAACCATCATTGTGACTTGGTGGCAGGTCCTGATGCCTATCTTTCGTTGCCTGACCTGATAGCACAGGCAGAGACAGGTCATAAGGCAATCAATATTGAACTGTCGACTTCTGAGACTTATAAGGATATCATTCCCCAACGACTACATGGTGCGAAGATTGGTGGTTTCGTCAGTATCATGCGAGGCTGCAATAATTTCTGTCATTACTGTATCGTGCCCTATACTCGTGGTCGTGAGCGCAGTCGTGATGTAGAGAGCATCCTCAGGGAAGTGCGTGACCTGCGTGACAGAGGTTTCAAAGAAGTAACCCTGTTAGGACAGAATGTGAACTCGTATATAATTAGGAATGAGGAATTAGGAATGAGGAATTATGATTTTCCTAGTCTTCTTCGTCGAGTGGCCGAAGAGGCTCCTGAGATGCGCATCCGCTTCACAACCTCGCATCCGAAGGATATGAGTGATGAGACACTGAAGGTCATTGCTGAGATGCCCAATGTCTGCAAACATATTCATCTGCCCGTACAGAGTGGTTCCGACAGGATTCTGAAACTGATGAACCGCAAGTACACCCGTGAGTGGTATTTGGAGCGTGTAGCCGCCATTCGTCGTATCATTCCTGACTGTGGACTTTCTACGGATATCTTCGTAGGTTATCACTCTGAGACAGAAGAGGACCATCAACTCTCGCTCTCATTGATGCGTGAGGTGGGATATGACTCTGCCTTTATGTTCAAATACTCAGAACGTCCAGGCACCTATGCCTCGAAACACCTGCCTGATGATGTCCCAGAGGAAGAGAAAATTCGTCGCTTGAACGAACTTATCGCCTTGCAGACGGAGATCTCCGCCCAACAGAACAAGAAAGACGAAGGCAAGGAGTTCGATGTGTTGGTGGAAGGCTTCTCGAAACGCAGTCGCAGTCAACTATGTGGACGGACGGAACAAAACAAGATGGTGGTGTTCGACAAGGGGGCTCATCATATTGGTGAGATCGTCCGTGTCAGAATCACTAATAGTACCAGTGCAACCCTAATAGGAGAAGAGATATGAGAGAATTTATGCAAGTGTTGAGGCGCTTTGTGCCTCCATATAAGAAATATATCGTATTGTCGATTGTCTTCAACATCCTTTCGGCTTTACTTAATATCTTCTCATTTGCTGCATTAATACCTATCTTACAGATATTATTCAAAACGGGTGATGCTGAAACTGCTACAAGTGTCATGGCTTGGAACTGGGGGAATATGCAGGAAGTACTAATGAACAATATGAATTATTATGTGAATAGTTTGATTGCTGATTATGGACAGACTACAACACTATTGTTTATTGGACTATTCTTAGCTGTCATGACTTTTCTTAAAACAGGAGCTTATTTCCTCTCTGCAGCTACGATAATACCTGTGCGAACAGGTGTAGTGAGAGACATTCGCAACCTACTCTATCAAAAGATTATTAGTCTACCCCTTGGCTTCTTTACAGAAGAGCGTAAAGGTGATATTATTGCTCGTATGAGTGGAGATGTGCAGGAAATAGAGAATTCTATCATGTCATCGCTAGAGATGCTATTTAAGAATCCTATTCTTATTATTTTTTATTTTGCAGCACTAATCTTCATTTCTTGGCAGTTGACTCTTTTCACGCTAATTATCGTTCCTATAATGGGATGGCTGATAGGGTATGTGGGGCGTAAGTTAAAAGCCCAAAGCATTAAGGCACAGGCCTTGTGGAGTGACACAATGAGTCAGGTGGAAGAGACGCTGGGTGGTTTGCGTATCATCAAGGCTTTCTGTGCAGAAAAAAAGATGAATAGCCGTTTTGACAGTACAAATACTGCTTATCGTAATGATATTATGCGGGTAAACATCCGTCAATCGTCAGCTCATCCTATGTCGGAATTCCTTGGTACACTATTAATCGTCATTGTCCTATGGTTTGGTGGTGTATTGGTGTTAAATTATCATGCTCTTTCTGGTCCTATCTTTATCTATTATATGGTGATGTTGTATTCCATCATTAATCCCTTGAAGGATTTCTCCAAAGCAGGGTACAACATACCCAAGGGATTGGCTTCTATGGAACGTGTTGATAAGATACTTCTGGCAGAGAACACTATCAAGGAGCCCGCCACCTCACAACATATCCGCAGTTTTGAGCATCAGATAGAGTTCCGTAATGTATCGTTCAAATATGCTGACCAGTGGGTATTGCGTAACATTAATCTAACCATTCCAAAGGGGAAAACCATTGCTATTGTGGGACAGTCAGGCTCTGGTAAATCGACATTAGTAGACCTCATCCCACGCTATTATGATGTGCAAGAGGGTGAGGTGCTGATTGACGGTATCAACGTGAAGGACTTAGGTATCCACGACCTACGTCAGTTGATTGGTAATGTCAACCAAGAGGCAATTCTCTTCAATGATTCCTTCCGTAACAATATTTCGTTTGGCGTGGATGCTGCTACCGATGAACAAATTGCCGAGGTAGCAAAGATAGCCAATGCCTACGATTTCATTATGCAGAGCGAACATGGCTTTGATACGAATATCGGTGATCGTGGCGGTCGTCTCTCTGGTGGTCAGCGCCAGCGTGTGTCTATTGCCCGTGCTATCTTGAAGAATCCACCGATTCTGATTCTCGATGAGGCGACATCTGCCTTGGATACGGAGAGTGAGCGACTAGTACAGGATGCGTTGGAGCGACTGATGAAGACGCGTACTACCGTTGCCATTGCCCACCGCCTCTCTACCATCAAGAACGCTGATGAGATCTGTGTCCTTCATGAAGGACAGATAGTGGAGCGTGGTACCCACGAAGGCTTGTTGAATATTGACGGCTATTACAAAAAGTTGAACGACATGCAAACTCTTTGAAGAATTGAAGAAGCGTGTATTATATCTGGTGAAGTTCTATGTGGCAACAGTCCTTATCTTTCTGGTTGCCAAAGTCTTCTTCATACTCTATCATCTCGGTAGTCAACAGTTTACTGTTGGCGACGTTTTTGACGTTCTCCGATATGGTCTCTCTCTTGACCTTAGTACGTCGCTCTACTTGCTGACCGTTCCCTTCTTGTTGACCATCATCTCGCTATGGGTACGTATTCCGAAGCAAGTATACCGCGTCTACTATTTCATCGCTGCTCTTCTTCTCGCTCTTGCCTTCGTGGCAGATACGAGTCTCTATGAGTTCTGGAAGTTCAAGTTGGATGCCTCTTGTCTGCAATATTTAGAGACGCCCACAGAGGCAATGGCAAGTGTCAGTACGTGGTATATTCTTTTCCGCCTCGTCGTCATCATCCTTCTTACTATCGCCATCTACTGGGTATATGTGAAAATCACCCCCCTGTTCCCAAAGCTAATAGCTAATAGCCAAAGGCTAATAGCTACTATAATAGCGCTTCTTTTCATCCCCTTGATGGGGATAGGTATCAGAGGCGGTATCGATGAGTCAACTACCAATATCGGACAGGTCTATTACTCTCAGAACCAGTTTTTGAATCATGCGGCAGTCAACCCTGTCTTCAGTTTCTTTGCCTCGTTCGAGCATGGTGAGAAGGACTACTATCACTATAATTACTTGAATGACGAAACGTGTGAAGACCTGTTGAGGAATGTTTATACTACGGAGAGTGTGGATATAGATACACTGCTGACTACTCAGCGTCCAGATATTATCGTTATTCTGCTGGAGAGTTGCGGAGCTGTTTTTACGGAACTCGGTGGAAATAAAGAGGTGATGCCACATCTGAATAAGATCGCCTCAGAAGGAATACTTTTTACCCAATGCTATGCCAATTCGTGGCGGACTGACCGTGGAACGGTTTGCACCCTAAGTGGATGGCCTTCGTTTCCTAATGTATCTGTGATGAAGATGCCCGATAAGAGCCAGACCATGCCTTCGATAGCAAAGACTCTAAAGAAAGAACATTACAGCACCCATTACCTTTATGGCGGCGACATCAACTTTACTAATATGCATGGCTACCTGATAGCCACAGGATGGGACCAACTAACCAGCATGGACGATTATTCCACAGAAGAAAGAAACAGTTCGGCATGGGGTGTCAGGGACGATATTACCTTTGAAACGCTTTATGAGATGGTTTCTAAGTCGTCCAGTCCTTATCTCTTTGGATACTCCACACTGAGCAGTCATGAACCGTGGAAGGTGCCTATCAGCCAGTTCGATGATGAGATTCTGAATGCCTTTTACTATTTAGATCAGTGCATAGGAAACTTTATCGACAAATTGAAGAAAAGTAAGGCATGGGGAAAGTTATTGATTGTTATACTATCTGACCATGGCTATCATTATAAAGATTTGGATGAAACGAACCCCCTGCGCAATCTCATTCCTGTAATATGGACGGGTGGTGCTATAAAAGGTCCTAAATATATAGACAAGATATGCAACCAAAGTGATTTTGCTGCCACCCTTTTGGGACAGATGGGTCTCAATCATGATGATTTTACCTTTAGTCGTGATGTGTTGAGTCAGACTTACCGCTATCCGTTGGCTGTACACAACTATAATAATGCTCAGTCAATGATAGACTCAACAGGCTTTATCCTCTATGATTTTGATGCTAATCGTTTTTTAGTACGGCGAAGTAAGAATGCGGAGCAGATGCTTCAAGTTAGCAAAGCAATATTGCAGAAAACTACATATAATTTAAAAAATCGATAGCCAATGAACCGTGTTTTGTATCTTTTTTTATATGGATTTTTTTATCTAATATCTCTTTTTCCTTTTCGGATACTCTATCTAATGTCTGATATGATGTATTTATTAGTATATTATATAGTAAGATACCGCAGGAAGTTAGTAAGGAATCACCTTATGTCTTGTTTCCCTGAGAAAGGGGGAACAGAGATTATGCAAATAGAAAAAGACTTTTATCATTGGCTTTGTGACTATTTAAATGAGACGATTAAACTTATGAGCATCAGTCCAACGAACTTGTTAAAACATTTTGAAATTAGAGGAATTGATGAAGTTGAAAAATGTTTCGATCAAGGTCAAGACTGTGCGGGAATTTTAGGACATTATTGCAACTGGGAGTGGCTTTCTGCATGTGGTTTAGAATTCAAGCGACATCCTGAAGGAGTAATAGGTCTTATCTATCACCCTCTTTATAATAAAGTTTTTGATAAGTTATTTTTGAATATCCGGCAATCAATGGGAGGTATTTGTATTCCAAAGAAGGATATATTACGTTATTTATTGGCATATAAAAAAGAAGACAAACGCTCTCTATTCGGATATATCAGCGACCAAACTCCTAAATGGGAGAATATACACCTATGGGTTGATTTCCTTCACCATGATACACCTGTATTTACAGGAGGCGAGCGTATTATGCGAAAGATGAACAATGCCGTTTTCTATTTGGATATGGAACGACCTTGTCGAGGGAAATATATATGTACCTATCATTTGATAACTCGGGAACCACAAAAGATGGAAGAAAACGAAATAACTCGTCGTTTTTTTCAGTTGTTAGAAGAATCCATTCGTAGACAACCTGCTTACTATTTGTGGACGCATAACCGTTGGAAGCGTACTCATGAAGAATTTGATCGTCTTTACAATGTAATTGATAGAAAAGTAATTAAGAAAGACATTCATTGAAAGAATATGGTAATAGAAATCAATAAAAACTATCAGGAAATAGCTCCTTGGTTATATAAAGTTCCACAATTGTTTAATGCGGATGAGGGAATCTTGCTTTTTCATGGACGTAATCAGATTAGACTGTTTGAGATTGAAGGATATAAAATAGCGGTAAAGGCATATAAGCAGTATAATTGGTTAAAAGGACTTGCTTACACTTTCCTTCGAAAGAATAAAGCTTTGCGTTCATTTAAAAATGCACAACGTTTACATCAACTTCATTTTTCAACCCCTTCTGAGATAGCATTTATTGAATTAAGAAAATTTGGATTGATTCGACAGGTGTATTATATATGTGAATATACAGATGCAAAGGCTATCCGTTATTCTTTATTAGAGCAAGAACCTTTTGATGAATTATTAGCCACGGCTTATGCCAGGTTCGTTGCATCACTGCATCAAAAAGGTATTTTACATCAAGACCTTAATTCGACCAACGTGTTGTTTAAGGAAAAGGGAGGACAATATTGTTTTGAACTTATAGATATTAATCGTATGAAATTTTATAAAAGTGAAGTTCCTATTAAAAAATGCATGAATAATCTTACATTATTTAGCGCATTAGACCCCGTCTATTATTTCGTATTGAACGAGTATGCCCTTCAAAGAGGATGGGGAGAACAGATGATATCAGAAGCAATTATTATCAAGCAACAACATGACAAGAGATGGGTTTTTAAGAAAAAGCTAGCTCACCCATTCCGCAAATAAATTAATATACAAATTAGTATTGTTGAATATGATAAACAAAGAGAATAAAATTTCAGTAGTCATCAACACCTATAACGCTGAACAGTATTTGGGAAAAACGCTAGAAGCAGTGAAAGACTTTGATGAGATTGTGGTGTGTGATAT
>Ga0310690_10006064_pt1 | contig 16071 bp, 9 predicted proteins | sample AusTroGonzalo_MG_2_FD_207661 | JGI IMG/M metagenome (GOLD analysis project Ga0310690, IMG submission 207661) | Bovine rumen microbial communities from tropical cattle in Woodstock, Queensland, Australia - Gonzalo_04 (v2) (version 2) | ecosystem: Host-associated > Mammals > Digestive system >... | reverse complement strand
CTGTTAATCAGGGGGTCGTAGGTTCAAGTCCTACTTGAGGAGCCGAAAGCATCCGTCGAATGGCGGATGCTTTTTTATGTGATGGGGCCGGCGGTTACGCGGGCGAACCAGTTGCGGAATTTACGGAAGATGTTCCAGTGCTTGACGGTGTCGAGGGTGACGGGGAGGCATTTGGTTTGGAGTTCTTCCAGATAGAGGGCGCGGGCGCTGGCGGCTACTTCTTCGTCGTAGATCAGCGCTTCTACTTCCATGTTGAGGAAGAAGCTCAGGTTGTCCATGTTGGTCGAGCCGATGGCCGTCAGGTAGTCGTCGGTGATGAACTGCTTGGTGTGCATGACGTTTCCCTGCCACTCATAGATCTTGACGCCCGCCTCGAGCAGTTGCTTGTAGAGCGATTCGCCGACCCATTTGGCTGGCGGCACGTCGTTGTTGGCCGGGACGATCCAGCGGACGTCGACCCCGCGGGCGGCCGCATCCTTCAGGGCCTGGAGGGTGGAGGCGGGCGGCGGCGTGTAGGGATTGTAGAAGTAGAAGTAGCGGCGGGCGTGTTGGATGGACCATTCGAAGCAGTTGCGAATGGGAAGCCGCTTGTCCCACGGGGTGTCCGGCACGATCTGGATGGTTTTGCCGCGGAATTGCTGCAAGCCCGGGACGGTGTCCGCGACGGCCCGCAAGGCCGTCTCGTCCGTTACCTTGAGTGCCGGCCAGTCCAGCGACATCTCGTCCTGCGACAGTTTGAAGGAAACGCCCATGTCCTTTACGGCCGGACCTGAAACCCGGATGTCGCAGTCCCGCCAGGTGAAGTACTTGTCCTGGATGTTGCGTCCGCCCAGGAAGCCGGTATGGCCGTCGATCAGGACGATTTTCCGGTGGTCCCTGTGCATGCCCTTGGCCGGCCAGAGATAGTCCAGCAGCCAGAGGGGCCGGTAGTAGAGGCAGGAATAGATGCCGTGATCCTGGAGCCCCAGCAGCCCGATTCGGTCTTCTTTCACGCTGGCCCCCTTGTCCACGATGACGCGGACATCCAGGCCATCTGCCGCTTTCTCCTTCAGGATGTCAGCGACGATGTTGCCGATGGAATCCTGCCGGAAACGGTACTGCTCGATATAAATGGATTCTTTCGCGCCCCGGAGTTCTTCCAGCATGATGTCCATTTTTTTCTGCATGTCCGGGAAGATGCTCAGCGTGTTGCCGTCCGTGGGCGGCAGGCCGGTATCGGTAGTCATGAGGGCAGCAAGCTCCCGGTACGCCGGGCGGATGCTCTTGTACTGAGCCTGGTCTTCCGTGATGACGGTCTTGTACATGGGCGCACGGTAGCCGCAGCCGGCGAGCAGCGGCAGCAGCGCCCAGAGCATCAGGAGCGGGAGACAGGCGGGGTGCAGGCGTTTCATCACTTGGAAACCGAAGCTTTGAAAGCGTCCCAATCGTAGTAGGGCCAGTTGTCGGTCGCCAGCGGCAGGCGAGCTTCACGACCGTTCAGCAGGACCTTGAACAGCACCTTCGGCGAGCGCTTCGAACGGTAGAACACGAAGTGCAGGTTGGCGCCCATCGGCACGTCCTGCAGCCGGCACCACACCGGAATGTCGTCGGGATTCTCCACGGAATAGTTGTAGCCGTTCACGCCCAGGCACATCAGCAGCGGGAGGAACGTGTAGTCGTGGCCGAAACGCAGGTCGGCACCGATCTCGCCCGCGGCGATGCGCGCATCGGCCTTGTCGACCATGTCGTGGACGATCGGCATGTAGCCCAGGTGGGTCGGCCAGGCATACATGTAGAACTGGAAATCGTCGATCTTCCACAGGGCGATCCGCTCTTCCTGGGTAAAGATGTCGTTGAAGTCCAGGACGGTGTCAAGGCTGTTCATGCCGGCTGCGAAGAAATAGAGGTAGGAGGTGAAGTCCCACTGGTCCTTCGGCGCAACGGCCTTGTCCACGTCCTTGAACAGGCGTGCGAGGATGGCTTGGTAATCCACGGTGCGCTCAATGTAGTGCTCCCAGGTCTCGTCAAACTTGAGCGGGGTCATGGGCGTTGGCTCGATGCGGAACGGGTTGCTGCGGTCGAGCGGCAGGATGGCGGGCAGGAATGCGCGCCCGAAGTTCTCGTAGATGTCGAGCTTCGGGTTGCAGCCTTTCAGTCCGAGGCAGAACGACGACATGGTCATCACGCAGCGCGTGGAGGTGGATACCCACGAGCGGACCTTGGCTTCGCCCTTGAATACGCCCGGGAAATTGGCGTACATGCGCTGGGCCAATTCCTGCTGTTGTTGCCATCCCTTGCGGGAGAGGTCGCCCACACGGTAGCGGACGTCCGGATACAGGGTGTCGAAGCGGCGCTTGTAGTCCTGCCCCTGTGCGGTGAGGTTGTCCGCCTCGGCTGCGGCCGACAGCACGTCGTTCAGCCTGTCGTACAGGTCGGACTGCCAGGCATAGCGGGCGCCGTGGCGTCCGTAGTGGCTGATGTAGAAGGGCTTGTATCCCTTCGGCGCAGCGGAGAGCGCCACCGGGCCGGTCGGGCAGAGGAAATCGGTGCCCGCCAGGTACTCGGGATGGTTTTCCAGCTGCATCAGGTAGTCCGGCTGCTGGGCGCCGGCCTGGAATGCGAGGGCCAGCAGGGCCACTGTCACAAGGAGGATGCTTTTTTTCATGGTTTTATCTGTTTTGATTTTGTTGTCTCCATTCGCCGGGCGTAGCGCCGTAAATCTGCTTGAAGCGGCGCGAGATGCTCTTGGTGTCGGTTTCTCCGAGGGCCACGGCGATATCGTTCAGCGGCTCGTCGGAATCGAGCATCATCTGGCAGAAGCGCTTGAGCTTCAGGTCGGTGATATATTGATAGATGGTCTGGCCCGTGACGCTCTTGAAACGGCGTTCCAGCAGGCGGCGCGACATGGCCACTTTTTCCATCACGTCTTCGACGGAAATTTTCCGGTTGTCGTTCTGGTGGATGAACTTTACGGCTTTCTGGATCTGCAGGTCGTTGGTGGCAAAAGATGCCGTGGAGATGCGCCCGACGATCTTGACGGGCCGCAGTACGATGTCTTCCACCGGGAGGCCGGGATTCTGCACCCGCCGCTCGATAAGTTGGGCCGTCTGAAAGCCGCCCTCTTCGATGTTCACCTGGATGCTGGAGAGCGGCGTGCTGCCCAGGCTGCATAGAAGCTCGTCGTTGTCCACGCCCATGACGGACAGGTCATAGGGGATCTTGATGCCGGCGGCATGGCAGGCCTCTACCAGGTTGTTGCCCTGGTTGTCGTCGCAGGCCATGATGCCGATGGGTTTGGGGATGGATTTCAGCCAACGTGTCAGCTGCTCCTGCTCGTAGTACCACAGGTGGTCGATGTCCTGCATATTATAGGTATGGAGCGAGTCGCCGAATCCAGCGGCTTCGATCTCCTGCCGGAAACCCTCCAGACGCTCGTCCGACCAGCATACGTGGCTGAACCCGAAGAAGCCGAAATGGTGGAAGCCGCGGTCGATGTAGTACCGGGCGGCCATCCGGCCGGTGCCGATGTAGTCGGCCGTGATGTTCGGGATGGTGGTGAAACGCTTCTTGTAGTCCTGTGCCACGGCGACGATGCCGTTCTTGGCGAAGAGGTCTACGTCGTCGGTCTCGTCGAACTGGCCGATCACCGCGTCGGCGCGCCAGCTCTTGGCCCACTGCACGACGCCCGGGATGCCGATCAGTTTCTTGTAGGCCGGCGGCATGCGGCAGATGCCCCACTGCTCTTTCCGGCGGGAATAGCTCACGATGCCCTTCAGCAGCTTGCTGGGGAAGGCTTCCGTGAAATCGGATATGATGAGGAGACGTAACATCGCTTTTCGGACCTGCCGATACGCAAATTTAACTAAAAAATTTACAAAAAACGGCAAAAATCCGCAAATTGTGTATTAAAATACGCAAAAATGTACCCAAAAACACGAATAATTGCTTTAATTTTGTAAAAAATCGTAAAAATGAAACTCGGAATCGACATAGGAGGCACCAATATGAGCCTGGGCCTCGTGCACGAAAACAAGCTGCAGCGCATGATTTCCGTGCCCTCTTTCCATCCCGAATCCACGATGGAGCAGACGCTCGAATACCTGGCCGCGCAGATCCGCCGGATCATCACCCCGGAAACCACCCATATCGGTGTCGGAGTCCCGTCGGTCGTGGATGTCCGCCGCGGCATCGTATATGACGCTGTGAACATCCCTTCCTGGAAGGAAGTTCCCATGAAGGAATACCTCGAAGACCAGTTCCACGTCCCGGTGGCCGTCAATAACGACGCAAACTGCTACGCCATGGGCGTATACGGCAGCTATCCCGCCGACAAGAAACCGGAACTGCTCGTGACCGTCACCCTCGGCACGGGCGTGGGCATCGGCATCGTCGAGGAGGGACGGCTGTTCTGTGGCGTCAACTGCGGCGCCGGCGAGCTTGGCAGTCTGCCGTACCGGGATTCCATCATCGAAGACTACTGCGGCAAGAAATTCTTCTACGAGACGGGCTGGGAGAGCAAGACGGCGTTCGAGGCCGCCCAGGCGGGCGACCCGGCCGCACTGGCCCTTCTCGACCAGCTGGGCCACAATCTGGGCGACATGCTCATCGCCGTGCTCTATGCCTACGACCCGAGCCACATCGCCCTGGGCGGCGGCATCGCCAACAACTTCCCCTTCTTCCGGGCAGCCCTGATGCAGCACCTGCGGGATCATTTCCCGTACCAGCGGACCCTGGACCGCCTCCAGGTCGACGTATTCACCGACAATGACATTCCGGTAATCGGAGCATCCCTATTATAGCGCTATGAAACGAATCTGGATTCTCTTGCTGGCCGTGGTGGCCACCACCGCCTGCACGCAAACCAACGCTCCCGGCAACGTATCGCTGCTCGTCCTTGACGAAGGATGGCAGCTGAGCCGCACCGGCGGAACCGAAAAAGTGCCCGCCGTCGTGCCGTCGACTGTCGCCGGAACGCTGTCGTCTTTGGGTTACTTTGGCGACGCGTTCCTGCAGGGGCGCAACTATGCGGACCTCGACAAGTCGATCTTCGACGACGAATGGGTCTACAGCACTACCTTTTCCGCCCGCACGGCGGAAGGCCAGCACGCCGTACTGGCGTTCGACGGCCTGAACTTCTATGCGGACATCTTCCTCAACGGCACGCAGATCGCGTCGTCCGACACGACCTACGGTGTGTTCACCCGCCGTGCGTATGATGTGGAGGGCCTGTTGCGCGGCAACAACAAGCTCGAAGTGAAGCTTCGCCGCGCGCAGCCGGGCGACCTGAACATCGGCTTCGTGGACTGGAACCCCCGTCCGCTCGACGAGAGCATGGGCATCGTCCGTCCCGTGACCCTGCACACCACGGGCGCGATCTCCATCGAAGACATCTTCGTGATCCCCAACCTGGATACGGAAACCCTCGCACAGGCCGACCTGGAAGTGCGCGTGAAGCTGCGCAACCGTGAGGCCCAGCCTGTAGCGGCCGACCTGGTGCTCGCCATCCCGGGCGTCGGCGACTGCCGCGTGCCCGTGGACGTCCCGGCCGACCGGACCGTGACCGTCAACCTGCGGTCGTCCGATACGCCCCTGCTGCACCTCGACCATCCGCGGATCTGGTGGAGCTACGACCTGGGCAAGCCGGAACTCTATAATCTGTCCGCGTGCGTAGAGACGGCCGGCGCCCTGTCCGACACGCGCGACGTGACATTCGGCGTGCGCAAGATCGAGAGCCGGCTCACCGACAAGAACTACCGCCAGTTCACCCTCAACGGCAAGGACATCCTCATCAAGGGCGCCGGCTGGACCGACGACCTCTTCCTGCTCGACACGCCCGAATCGATCGCGCGCCAGGTGCAGTATGTCAAGGACATGAACCTGAACCTGATCCGCTTCGAGAACATCTGGGGCAAGGACGACACCGTCTATGACCTGTGCGACCGCGAAGGCGTGCTGGCCCTCGTGGGCTGGAGCTGCCAGTGGGAGTGGGAAGACTACTGCGGCCTGCCCGAGGTAAACGGCTACGGCTGCATCAACACGCCGCGCTCGGAAGCCCTCGCCCTGGCTTATTTCCGCGACCAGGTGGTCCGCCTCCACAACCATCCCTCCGTCATCGCCTGGATGACGGGCAGCGACCGGATCCCGAACCCTGCCCTGGAGGAGCGCTACATGGAAATCTACAACCAGGAAGAATACCGTCCCTACGTCAATTCGGCCAAGAACCAGTACAGCACGGTGAGCGGCTGGTCCGGCACTAAGATGGAAGGCCCGTATGAATACGTGGCGCCCGACTACTGGTACTTCGACACGAAGCACGGCGGGGCGTTCGGCTTCAACACCGAGACGGGCATCGGCGCCAACCTGCCGCAGCTCGAGTCGCTGCGCAAGATGATTCCCGCCGACCAGCTGTGGCCGCTGTCCGACGCGTGGAACTACCACTGTACGGCCGCCGGTTCCGGCATGAACAACATGGACATCCTCACGCAGACCCTCACGAACCAGTACGGAGAAGCGACGGGCCTGGAAGACTACGTCCGTAAGGGCCATGCCGTGGATTACGACGGCACGCGCGCCATGTTCGAGTCCTTTCGCGTGCGGCTGCCGCAGACCACGGGTATCGTGCAGTGGATGCTGAATTCGGCCTGGCCGTCCATCTACTGGCAGCTGTACGACTGGTACGGCGTCCCGACGGCCGGCTATTACGGCACGAAGAAGGCCTGCGAGCCCGAGCAGCTGATTTACGACTACCAGTACAAGAAGGTGTACCTGGTCAGCGAGCGGCCGGAGGGCCGGGCGCTGACGGCTGCCCTGCAGGTCTACGACGCGGCTTCGCACCTGATCGGTTCCGAGACGCATGCGGTGGCCTCGTCCTACCGCGAGGTGGTGCCGGTCTTCGACCTGCGCCGCTACGCCGGCCAGCCGCACTTCGTGGCGCTCTCGCTCACGGATGCGGAGGGCAACCCCGTGGCCGACAACTTCTACGTGATCGGCGCCAAGGACAACGATTATGACTTCGCGAAGTCCAACTGGTTCATCACCCCGATCCGCAACTGGTCCGACCTGCGCTTCGCGTTCGCCCAGAAGCCTGCCGACGTGGCCATGACCGTCGTGCCGACGGAAGACGGCTATACCGTCACGCTGGAAAACCGTTCCGACGTGATCGGATACATGAACATCCTCAAGGCGCTCGACAAGGACGGCAACCTGGCCGTTCCCGCTTACTGGAGCGACAACTTCTTCCCGATCCTGCCCGGGCAGAAGAAGACCGTCACCTGCCGGACGGACCAGAAAGACCTCGAGATCCGCCTGAACGACTGATACTGAACCTAAACATGAAAAACTTCTTCATTTTACTGCTGTCGGTCTTCGTGTCCACCTGGACGTTCGCCCAGGTGGACCAGGGCCGCGATCTGTCGAAGTATGCCGACGACAAGTTCGGCATCGACGACCAGTATACGGTCGCTGTGCCCTATGAGACGGTCACGGTGCAGCCGGTCAAGTCGCGGCGCATCAAGAACGTGATCGTGCTGATCGGCGACGGCATGGGCCTGGAGCAGATCAGCATGGGCTGGGTGCTCAACGGCGGCCGGCTCAACATGGACAACTTCCAGTATGTCGGCGGCTCCCGCACCTACGCCACCAACAAGCTGATTACTGACTCCAGCGCCGGCGGCACGGCCATCGCCTGCGGTTCCAAGACCAAGAGCGGCTATATCGGCGTCGATGAAAACGGCCGCCCGATGGAAAGCCTCCTGCACCATGCGCAGCAGAAAGGCATGAAGACGGGCGTGACCGTGACCTGCCGCATCAACGACGCGACCCCGGCCGACTTCGTCTGCCACAGCGACGACCGCCATAAGGAGGCCGACATTGCCGCGCAGTTCGTCGGCAGCGGCGTGGACTTCATCTCCGGCGGCGGACGCCAGTTCTGGGAGAACCGGGACGACGGCCGCGACCTGATCAAGGAGATGCAGGCCCTGGGCTACACCTTCGTGGATACCGACGAGGACCTCAAGCAGGTCAGGAGCGGCAAGCTGCTCGGGCTGTTCGCCCCGCTCGACATGCCACCCGTGCTCGACCGCGGCCCCATCCTGGAAGACAGCGCCGAGAAGGCCCTGGAACTGCTCGACAATCCCAAGGGCTTCTTCCTGATGATCGAAGGCTCGCAGATCGACGACTGGGGCCACCGCCACAAGGTGGGCCATGTGGCCGAAGAGCTGTTCGAGTTCGACCGCATCGTGGGCAAGGTGCTGCAGTGGGCCGAGAAAGACGGGCACACGCTCGTCATCGTGACGGCCGACCACGCCACGGGCGGCCTGACCCTGATCGACGGCAGCATTGAGGACCGCACGGTCAAGGTACACTTTTCCACCAAAGGACACAACGGCATCGTGGTTCCCGTATTTGCCTACGGGCCGCATGCCGAAGAATTCGTGGGCGTATACGAAAATGCGGAGCTTTCCGAGAAGATCCGCCGCCTGATGAAATGACACACGTATAATTCCATTACTATACTTGCTATGAAACTTTCAAAATGCTTCTTGTTGCTTTCCCTTTCGGTGTTCGCTGCATTGAGCCTCAATGCCCAGAACCTGACGGTGAAAGGAACCATCACGGACGGGAGCAATGGAGACCCGGTTCCGTTCGCATCGGTTGTCGTCAAGGGATTGACGATATGGACTACCTCAGACGCTGACGGTCATTACGAAATTGATGTACCGTCCAACGCCATCCTGAATGTAGCCTGCCTCGGCTACAAGGATGCAGAGATCGAGGTCAACGGCCGCACGGCCCTCGACATCGCCCTGTATCCCGACCTCGACGTGCTCAGCGAAGCCGTCGTCATCGGTTACGGTGTGCAACAGAAGAAGTTGCTCACCGGTTCTACCATCCAGGTCAAGGGCGATGAGCTGGCCAGGCTCAACACCCCTACGGCCCTCGGCGCCCTCCAGAGCCAGAGCCCGGGCGTGACCATCACGCAGAATTCCGGCCAGCCGGGTCGCGGCTACAAGGTCAACATCCGTGGTATCGGTACCGTGGGTGACTCCGAGCCGCTGTACGTCATCGACGGCGTGGCCGGCGGTGACATCAACGTGCTGAACCCGAACGACATCGAGTCCGTCGACATTCTCAAGGACGCCGCCTCGGCCGCCATCTACGGTGCCCGCGCCGCCAACGGCGTCGTGCTCGTCACCACGAAGCAGGGCAAGGAAGGTCGCGTGGTCGTGTCGTACGACGGCTTCTACGGCGGCCAGTACATCGCCAAGATGCCCGACATGGTGGACGCCAAGGAGTACATGATGCTCTACAACCTCGCCCGCAAGAACTCGGGTGTAGCGGAGGTCGACTTCGCCTCGGTGCTGCCCTCGAACCTCTACAATTCCATCATGAACGGTTCCTGGACGGGCACCAACTGGGTGAAAGAGATGTACAACAAGGGCGCGATGACCCAGAATCACTCCCTGAACGTGGCCGGCGGTACCGCCGACATCAAGTTCTCGATGGGTCTCTCCTACACGGGCCAGGACGGTATCCTCGGCTGGAACCAGATCGAGCCCATGAATGCCAAGTACCGCCGCTACACGTTCCGCATCAACTCGGACGCCGTGGCCATCAAGCGCGGCAACCTGGATATCCTCAAGTTCGGTGAGACGCTCAACTTCAGCTACGGCCAGAACAGCGGCATCGGCGAGGGCGATATCTATGAGAGCTCCCTCCACGACGCCATCGGCGCCACGCCGCTCCTGCCGGTTTACACCACCGACGCCCAGGGCAACGTCACCGGCTTCTACGACGAGGCCGCCCGCGAGGAGTACGGCTGGAACTTCTTCAGCGACTCCAAGCACCCGATCGGCCTGGACTACTACAACCGCGGCCGCAACCTCGAGAAATTCTACTCCATGCAGGCCAGTGTGTACGCACAGCTCCAGCCCATCAAGAACCTCAAGTTCAAGACGCAGTTCGGCTACCGTATGTCCGGTTCCTCCACCCGGAGCTACAAGATGATCTACCACCTGAACGCTTCGCAGTACAACGACAACGACCAGGTTTCGCAGAAGATGAAGCTCAACAGCCGGTTCACCTGGGAGAACACCGCATCGTATCACTTCGATATCAATGACGCCCACGTGTTCGACATCGTGCTCGGCCAGTCCATCGAGAAATGGGGCTTCGGCGAGAGCGTTTCCGCCTCGGCGATGAACAGCATCTTCCCGAACGACTTCACCCGCGCCTGGTTGTCAAACACCAAGCCGGCGCTGATCAACCAGATCTCGGCTTCCGGCTCCCCGTCCTCACAGGGCGGCCTCGCTTCGTTCTTCGGTCGTGTGAACTACAGCTTCCGCGACAAGTACCTTGTCTCCGCGACGGTCCGCGCCGATGGTTCTTCGAACTTCGCCCGCGGTCACCGCTGGGGCGTGTTCCCTTCGGTTTCCGCCGGCTGGATCATGACCAACGAGCCGTGGATGGAAGATGCCAGGGGCTGGCTCGACTTCCTGAAGCTGCGTGCCAGCTGGGGTCAGAACGGCAACGCCAGCATCTCCAACTTCCAGTACCTGACCACCATCTCGCTGTCGAGCAGCGCGGGCTACTATTTCGCCGACAAGGCCACCATGTCTACCGGTGCCAAGCCCGACGTGCTGGCGAACCCGGACGTGAGCTGGGAAACTTCCGAGCAGACCGACTTCGGTTTTGACGCCCGCTTCTTCAACTCCAGCCTCGGCGTTTCGTTCGACGCCTACATCAAGAACACGAAGGACTGGCTTGTCCAGGCCCCGATCGCTGCGGTGTACGGCTTCAGCTCGCCGTATGTGAACGGTGGCGACGTGCGCAACTCCGGTGTCGAGGTTTCCGTCGACTATGGTAAGTACACCGGTGATTTCACCTACGGCATCAAGGTCAACGCGGCCTACAACAAGAACCGCGTCACCCGTATCGCCAACGCCGAGGGCATCATCCACGGCGAGGACGACGTCCTGAGCCAGGGTACCTCCGAGATGTACCGCGCCCAGGTGGGCTACCCGATCGGTTACTTCTACGGCTACAAGACCGCCGGCGTCTTCCAGAATGCCGCCCAGGTGGCTGCGACGGCCGCGAAGTATGAGGATGCCAAGCCGGGCGACCTGATCTGGGTTGACGTCAACGGCGACGGCCAGATTACCGACGACGACCGCACGATGATCGGCGACCCGCACCCCGACGTGACTACCGGCCTCAACTTCTGGATGGCATGGAAGGGATTCGACTTCGCCATCACCGGCTACGGTGCCTTCGGCCATCAGATCGCCAAGTCCTACCGTTCGTTCTTCGACCGTCCGACCGACAGCTACACCCGCGACCTGCTGAACTGCTGGAGCGGTGAGGGCACGTCCAACCGCCTGCCGCTCTGGACGACCTGCTCCGACCGCAACTGGTCGAACATCTCCGATATCTACATCGAGAACGGTGACTTCTTCAAGATTTCCAACGTCACGCTCGGCTACGATTTCAGCCGCCTGATCAAGGGCAACTGGATCAGCAAGGCCCGCCTCTACATCTCTGCCCAGAATCTCTTTACCATCACCAAGTATTCGGGCATGGATCCGGAGATCGGCTACGGTTTCGACGAGGACTGGGTGTCCGGCATCGACCTCGGTTACTATCCGAGCGCACGGACTTTCCTCGTGGGTGTCAACATTCAATTCTAACGTGTCATGAAAAAGATCTATACATATTTCGCAGCCCTTATGCTGGGTTCCCTGCTGCTGGCAGGTTGTGAGAACTTCCTGGACACGGTGAGCTACACCGAGAGCAATACCAGTAACTTCCCCGCATCGGAAACGGACGCCAAGCAGCTCGTGACGGGTATCTACAGCGTGCTCAACGTCGCTGCCTACGAGCCCAGCGCCCACTCCTTCATCGCCAACATGACCATGTCTGACGAGTGCTTCGGCGGCGGCGGCCAGGACGACTATGAAATCCAGGCCTACGACCACCTGCTCTATTTCGAACCGAACGCCCAGCTGGATTACTGGGAGCCCTACTATGCGGGCATCGTCCGGGCCAACCTGGCTATCGCCAACCTCGACAAAGTGGAAGACGAAACCCTGCGCAACCAGCTCATGGGCGAGGCTTACTTCCTCCGTTCCTTCTTCCTGTTCGACCTGAGCCAGCAGTTCGGTGAGATTCCGCTGGTATCGGCCGTCCCGAACTCCGTGTACGAAGCCGCCGAGTATCCCGCCCCGGGTACCACCGAGGAGATCTACGGCACCATCGCTGCCGGCTTGAAGGAAGCCATTTCCATCATGCCCAACCAGACCTGGGACAAGTGCGTGTCCGGCAAGCGTCACGCCACCAAGTGGGACGCCGAGGCCCTGCTCGCCCGCGTGTACCTGTTCTACACGGGCTTCTACAGCGACAAGAACGGCACCAGCATCACGACCCTGCCGCTCGTCGACCTGGAGACGGGTGAACTCACTTCGAACACGATCGGCAAGGACGAGGTGGTCCGCGGACTTGAGGATTGCATCGCCAACAGCGGCCACAAGCTCGTCTCCGACTTCCGCCTGATGTGGCCGTATATGAACTCCGCCACCAAGGCTGACTACAAGTACGCCCAGACGGTGGAAGGTACCTGGATTACCGATGACGTGAACCCGGAGGAGATGTTCAGCATCTGCTTCTCGAACATCGCAGAGTCGTCTCGCAACCGCAACAAGTTCGACCAGTATCTGGGCGTTCGCAAACGCAGCAAGTACGAAGTCAACGCTTTCCCGTTCAGCCGTGGCTACGGCATGGCACCGGTCAACCCCAACGTGTGGGAGCAGTGGGACAAGGATGAGCCGGGCGATATCCGCAAGATGGCTTCCATCTGGAGCGTCAATGTGGAACAGGAAGATCCTTCCAAGTATACCTGGGGCAACGACCAGCAGATGGAAGAGACGGGCCTGTGGCAGAAGAAATACCAGGCATACGGTGCCATCGTGAATGGAACTTTCTTCTATGAATTCTCCTCCGTGCCCGAATACGGCGGCGCCGGCAGCGACCTGGGCCGTGGCCACTCCCTGCAGAACGTCCAGATCATCCGCTTCGCCGACGTGCTCCTGATGCACTCCGAGCTGACCGACGGCAAGGTGGTTTACAACGGCAAGAGCGGCATGAATGCCGTCCGCGCCCGCGTGGGCCTGCCCGACAAGGCATACAGCGTGGATGCCATCCGCATGGAACGTCAGCATGAGCTCGCTTTCGAAGGCATCCGTTGGAACGACATGCGCCGCTACGGCAAAGCCTATTGCATCAAGGCCCTCGAGAGCCAACTGGGCCAGCCAATCCGCAACAATACTGTGCAACTGGTCATGAAAGACCAGAGCACCGGTTACCGGGCCCGCTACGAAGCCACCTGGGGCTTCCGCCCGTTCCCGCAGTCCGAGATCAGCCTCTCGGCCGGCGTGCTGACGCAGAACGCAGGTTGGACAGACGCTTCAGCTCAATATACGAACTGGAAATAATTTTAGGTTACATGAATTGTGTAGGGGGCTGGCCGCAAGACCAGCCCCTTGTGTTTGTTATGGTCGGGATTACGAAAAAAATGCTAATTTTGCATTTTGTATTATAGCCTTTTGTATGGAAATCAACCTTTTTTCGAAGTGCATCAAGGATCTTATCGTCGAAAACGACAAGGTTGATGTTCCTTATCTGGGTACGTTCACGGCGGAGATGATGCCCGCCAGCTACTCCGACAAGCAGACCACCATCCATCCCCCGTACCGGAAGATGTCGTTCCACAAGGGCGATATCTCCCTGGCCGAAGGCACGCTCCTGCTGGAGAAGGTACGCCGCGAGACCGGCGTGTCGATGGACCAGGCCGGCGTGGAACTCGGCTGGTGCCTGAGCCGTCTGTGCTCCGAACTCGAAGGCCGCAAGAGCTGCAAGCTCCCCGGCCTCGGCACGATGCGCGCCAATGCCCGCAACGAATTCTTCTTCGTCCCCGATGACGATCTCGACATCTGGCCCGACGGCGTCGGTTTCGACGCCATCTCCATCAAGGTCTCCGAAAAAGAGGAGGAGATGCCCGGTCAGGCCGGGCATGACGAGCCTTTTCCCGGCGAGCCAGCCGAAATACCAGAGCAGCCGGAGCCGCTTGCGGCCGCGGAAGTTGTCGATGAACCGGCGGAGGAAGTTGTCGAAGCTCCGGCGGAGGAAATCGTCGTTGCCGAGGTGGAGGTTGTGGGTGGTTTGTCGGACGGCGAGCCGGCCAACGAACCAGAGCAACCGGAACCGCCGGTGGCTGAGCAGCCGGAACGGCTGGTGGCCGAAGTACAAGAACAACCGCAGCCGTCGCCGACGGAAAGCTTCTATCGTTTTGAGACCGAAGGCAACGACGAAGAACATGGCTGGAACTGGCTCAAGATCATCCTGATCGCCCTGCTGATCCTCCTGCTGCTGTTCATCGCCGCCTCGTACCTGTTCACCGACCAGATGTCCCCGATCCTGGACCGCCTGTTGTATACCAAAGAAGAGCTGGAGCTCTGGAGGGGGTAGCGATGATCGATCGCGCCACCGTCGACAAGATTCTGGACGCCGTCAGGATCGAAGAAGTCATCGGCGACTTCGTGTCATTGCGCAAGCGCGGCGCGAACTATCTGGGCCTGTGCCCGTTCCACCAGGACAAGAACCCCTCGATGAGCGTGTCCTCCACCAAGGGCATTTTCAAATGCTTCGCCTGCGGCAAGGCCGGCAACGCCGTGTCCTTCCTCATGGAACACGAACACATGACCTACGCGGAAGCCCTCCGCTACCTGGCCAAGAAATACCATATCGAGATCGTCGAAAAAGAAGAGACCGCCGAAGAGATCGCCCACCGCATGCGCTACGAAAGCCTGCTCGTGGTCACCGACTTCGCCCAGAAATTCTACGCCGACGTGCTCTGGAATACCGAAGTAGGGAAGGCCATTGGCCTGAGCTACTTCCGCGAACGCAAGTTCACCGACGAGACCATCCGCCGCTTCGGCCTGGGCTACGCCGCCTCGCGGCCCCTGACCCTGACCAACGCCGCCCTCCAGGCCGGCTATAAGAAAGAATACCTGGTGGACGCCGGCCTCTGCCTTGAGCGGGAAGGGAGCGGCGAACTCTACGACCGTTTCTTCGACCGGGTGATCTTCCCGATCCACTCCATCAGCGGCCGCGTCATCGCCTTCGGCGGCCGCACCCTCAAGACCGACAAGAGCGTCGCCAAATACGTCAACAGCCCCCAGAGCGAGATTTACGACAAGAGCCGCTCGCTCTACGGCATCTTCCAGGCCAAGAACAGCATCGCCAAGGCCGACAAATGCATCCTGGTGGAAGGCTACGCCGACGTGATCTCCATGCACCAGGCCGGCGTCACCAATGTGGTCGCCTCGTCGGGCACTTCCCTTACCGTGGAGCAGATCCGCCTGATCAAGCGCTTCACCGACAAGATCACCATCATCTACGACGGCGATGCGGCCGGCATCAAGGCCGCCCTCCGCGGCATCGACCTGGTGCTGGAAGAAGGCCTGAGCGTGAAGGTGGTGCTCCTGCCGCCGGAAGACGACCCCGACACCTTTGCCAAGAGTCATTCCCTGATCGAGATCCAGGAATACATCGAAGAGAACGAAAAGGATTTCATCTCCTTCAAGAGCGACCTGCTGCTCAAGGAGACGGAACGCGACCCCGTCGGGCGGTCACAGGTCATCCGCGACATCGTGCAGAGCGTCGCGGTGGTGTCCGACCCCATCCTGCGCAACCTCTACGTGGAGATGGTAGCGGAGAAATTCGCCATGAAGCCCGACGCTATCCTGGCCACCATCTCGGAATTCCGCCGCAAGAAACGCGCGCTGGAACGCTCCCGCCGCCGCTTCGAAGAATCTCCTCAGCCCCCTGTCCCCGACGAGCCCCTGCTGGTTGACGGCCCCGCCCTCGACGAGCAGGCCCCGCCGCAGCCCACGGGCTATCCGGTCCGCGACGCCTTCCTGGCGGTGCCGGAGCGCGAGCTTACATACTATCTCGTGAAATTCGGGGCATATCCCCTGCATTTCGAGGAAGACATGTACTACGGCGCGGAGCAGCATGCGGAAACCACGGTCGCGCAATACA
>Ga0310690_10006063_pt1 | contig 16072 bp, 19 predicted proteins | sample AusTroGonzalo_MG_2_FD_207661 | JGI IMG/M metagenome (GOLD analysis project Ga0310690, IMG submission 207661) | Bovine rumen microbial communities from tropical cattle in Woodstock, Queensland, Australia - Gonzalo_04 (v2) (version 2) | ecosystem: Host-associated > Mammals > Digestive system >... | reverse complement strand
CAAAGAACGAAAAAGCAGGAGATCCCGGAGGAGAAGAAGCCAGCGCCGGACGCTGCGGAAGCTGCGGAAGCAGACGGAAGGAAACGGAAGCCGACCGGATGGTTTATCCGTCACTGTCCATTTTGCGGAGGCCCTGGCAAAATCAAAGTCATAGACAAGAACTTTCCTGACCTTTTCGTTTGCGTAAAGTGCAGGATATGCGGAGCGCAAGGCAAGGGCGTTTTCATAAATAACAACGCTCCGCAGAAAGAACAGTTTGAACTCCGGGACCTCATCCTCCACGCATGGAATATGCGGAGTAAAAAGGACCCGCTGGCGGATCCTGACGAAGATCCGGAAGAGGACGAGGAGCTGGATCCGGACGAAGAGGCGGAAGATTGACGGGAACCGGAGGAGAAGATCCTCCGGTTTTTTGTAAATGCGGGGGTATACCGGGAGCTTTACATCCAAAACGGCCCGATTTGTAAAAACTGAAGTTGTATTTCGTGCCTTTTTACAAAATGCAGCGCAAGTCTAAGACTTCGGGCTTTACATTTCGCTTGACTTCCCTTTTTTCATATTATATAATACGATATAGAAACACACACGAAACACACAAAAACAGAAAAGACAAGAAAGGGAGGTTCAAAATATGAATATAGCTTATGTGAGAGTATCAACGGCAGAGCAGAACGAGGCGAGACAGATCGAAGGGCTTGAGGAGTACGGGATCGAGAAGTGGTTCATCGAGAAGGTATCCGGAAAGAACCGGGAGCGGGAGCAGCTGGCGGCCATGATGGACTTCGCAAGAGAAGGTGACACGGTTTATGTGCATGACTGGTCTCGTTTGGCCAGATCGACGAAGGACCTCATCGAGATCGTTGAGGAGCTGAGCAAAAAGGGCGTGAACCTTGTCAGCAACAAAGAGAAGTTTGACACCGGAACGCCGCAAGGAAAATTCATGCTGACGGTTATGGGCGCCATGTACGAATTTGAACGTGCGAACCTCCTGGAGCGCCAGCGCGAGGGCATAGCCATTGCAAAGGCCGAAGGGAAGTATAAAGGCGGTGGCCATGAGAAGAAGATCGACGAAGCAGCATTTCAGAACGGCTATGAGCGCTATATGAAGCGGGAGATCACGAAGTCCGAGCTTGCGAAGGAGCTGAACATATCCCGGCCGACCCTGGACAAGCTCCTGAAGAAGAGAGCAGCATAACACGGACACACGGAGCGGAGGGGATGCTCTCCGCTCCCTAAAGTGTATACATACTACACTTTGCATTGAAACGGAGGTGAAAGGAATGACATTTGCAGAGCTGAAGCAGAGCATGGAGGAGATCAGGAAGCAGATCGGACAGCTGACCTATAAAACGGGCTGGGACAAATGGGAGGAGTTTAACCTGGAGGACGAGCCGACGGATCCGGATGACAAGTACCTCATGGATGAATACTACTGGATGATGGACAAGCTTTTCGCCGTGGAGTCGGAGCTGGACTATCTGAGAAAACCCGTGACGCTGGAGGGAGTCCTTCACAAGAACGAGCGGGGAAGATATGAGGCCAATGGGCGGGAGTTTACCTCCGGGAACTCACTCGAGGCGTATGTTTTCGACACTGTGAACGAGGAATATCACTGGATCCACAGCCGGATCGAACACGACGGGGAGGACTATTACATTGTGGACTACTCTGGAAGCATTGAGGGCGTGAAGGTACGGCTCAGGAGATAAAACGAAAGGCTCCCGGGAAGTCGAGACCGGGAGCCTAACAAAGGAGGACGGTCGAGACCCCGTCCAAAGAGCGAACTTATCACTGATCATTATATCACACGAAAGGAGATTTTGACAGATGGCAAAAGAAAAAGACAGCTATATCCGGTTTGACCTGAAGCCCGTGGGCGGGAGAGACCTGAAAGCATACATTTCACGACGAGCAGCGGAGGAGAGCCTGAAGCGCGGGGAGCGGGTATCCATGACAAAGTATTTGCAGGAGCTGATCGACAGGGACGCCAGCACGAACGAGCTGGGCGACCGGGTGGAGCAGATCATGGTGAAGCTCATGACGCTCTCCGGAGAGGATCAGGACATGGTTATTTCCCTCATTGACCGTTTAGCGCGATAGGATACCGCCACAGCGCAACGCCTGACCGCCGGCATTTGACCACAGCGGGGTTTTAATCGAGAAGTCGAGGAAATGGACACGAAAGCCAAAACGGGCCGAAATGGGCCTATACGGAGCGCTGTCCCACTGGGACAGGAAAGGAGCAGATCATGAAAGCAGAAGGTATGAAGTCATTTTTCAGCGCCGAAGAGGTGGCAGCCATGACCGGGTGGAAGCTTCAGGATGCCCGGAGGATCGTTTTCGAGGCACGGAGGAAGCTGATCGAGGCCGGGATCATCCGTCCGGAATATCCCCAGGGGATCATCCCGGCGAGGGCGCTGGATCGGATCAGAGCCGGAAAGGCTGTTGTCCCGACGGGACAGATTTTACAATTTCGGCAACGCTGATTCCTGGGGCAAGTGGCCCGAAATGATGCCGGGGTCCCGGTGGGACACCTTCCCAGGGACTCCCGCTGCGGGTCCACTGGACCCACGGATCAGGCCCTTCGGTGTCCACTGGATACCGGGATCCGGAGGGGACACACACAACAGGGCGGGCTATGGTTCACTGGAGTACAAGCAACGTGAGCATGCCCGCTCACTTTATTTTTGGGGGAAAATCCCCCAATCCCCCGTCTCAAAACACACAAATGTACACAGCGCACGATTTTACCGTGCGAGTTATGCACACATTATCCACAAAGCCCGAAAATAGGCTGTTGTCTATCCGAGAAGAACGCGCTAAAATGAGATACACAGGTGTACACAGCACAAAATCGGTCGAAAATGGAGGTTCTTACATGGTTACACTGAGGGAGTATGCGCGGATGTGCCGCGTGAGCTATGAAACGATACGGAGGAAGGTCCGAGATAACGAGGACTACCTGGCAGGACACATCACAACAAAGAACGGAACAAGATATTTAGATTCCAAAGGCGTCCAGATCATGAACGCGGTGCAAGGGATCCCGGAGGACGAACTGGAAAGCCCTGTCGATAAAACCGAAAGGGAGAAAGAACTGGAGGCCAAAGTCACGAGTTTGTTGGAACAGCTGAACATGGCAAAGGACGAGCTGCTGGCAACAAGGCGAGTGATGGACGAGAGAGCGGAACGGATAACCCAGCTCATTCAGGAGCAGAACGAGGCAAAGGTGAAGCTCTTGGAGTCTGAAAGCCGGATCGAACTGATCGAAAAAGAACATCAGGCGAGGATCATGGTCCTCGAGATGCAGAAGGACCCGGCAACGATAGCCCAGCAGAAAGAGCAGATCGAACAGCTGAAGAACGACGTGGGAGCATATCAGGATCAGGCGGCCTACTATAAGCGAGAAGCCGAAGAGGCTCAGCAGCGCACCGAGGCCATGAGTCGAGATGCTGACGAGGCCATGCACGAAATAAGCGAACAGAAACGACAAAATGACCAGCTGGCCGAAATACTGGCAGCGGAACGCCAGCGCCGGGAAGAGCTGGAGCAGGAAGTGAACAGCTACGAGAAATCTATTTTCGGATTGTTCCGGAAGAAGAAAAAGAAATGACCTCCTCAGAGGGCCACAGAGGGCCGTTTCGGGCTTACATGGCAAATTGTACGGGTGAACAATTAGAAGCCGGATATGGTCGAATGAGCGGGGTTGAGTGCAACGTTTTTTGCAACGCTCCCGGTATATTTTCCGAAACAACACGAACGAAGCGCAACGCTCCATCATGCGCTCCACCATGCCGATTCAAACACGAATAAAAACGTTCCATCATGGGGAGGTGATGCCGATGAAAAGGAAACGAGGTGGACAGCCTGGGAACAAGAACGCCGTGGGAAACAAAGGCGGCGCTCCCTACGGAAACATTAACGCATGGAAGCATGGAGGCTATGCCGTGGCACAGATGCAAAGAGGTATTACACGGTATACATTGAACAAGATGCTGGACGAAATGACTCCGGAGCAGATCAGGATCCTCCGGGACAGATAGGTTATACAAAAGCAATACGGAAGTTATACAAGGCGGTGGGCATAGTCCCGCTGCCTTTTTTGGATTGTATACAATCCTGATTGCTTCGGATGGTATACAGTGATATTATTTAGGAGCGTAATTGCATAGAGGCAGGATGCAAGTTTCCGGTTCCCTCGTAAAAGAGAGGGGGTGAGGCTTATGACGGTTATGGAGGTTTTAACCTTGTTACTCGTTTTATTTGCCGCGCTGTCCTATTTGGATAACCACAAAAAGAAATAAGCGTCCCGACCTTCGACAGTAGGACGCTTATAGCTAACCACTAAGAGGGTGACCGGAAACTGGCCTTCCGATTCCTCTCACTTGCAATTATACGCGGGAGCGGCTGAGAAATCAACCGCTCTTTTTTTGGCGAGTGTGAGGAACCGGAGTGGGTTTCATTCTGTGAGCGGAGACCGTGGGAGCATTGTGAGAAGCTGCTGGATGCTATCTCACAAAATAGAACTGCGAGGGATGAGCGTGGGTAGAACTGCGAGAAGCTGGCAGATCAGTTTCGCAGAATGTGACTTTTGACCGTGGGTGCATTGTGACTTTTGATTTCCCAGGAGTCACAGAATAGGGAAAAAATGTATTGTTAATATAACGCCCACTGAAAAGAAAAGAGCGCCGAATCCTCGAAAGGTAGCGCTCATTGCGTAAGACGGTATGCTGGGAAGCTTGCCAAGTCCTCAGAGCAATTATAAGCCGGAGCAGATCGAAAAGCAACAGATCTATCGCGTGATGGGCGGAGACCCCTTATATATCTTTAGATATCTTATGCTTATTAAAGATGTTACGAGAGATTGGAGTGGGTTTTCGGGGTCAAGTACGAGGAATTGGAGTGGGTAAGTACGAGAGATTGGAGTGGGTTGAGTACGAGATGAACCGATTGACAATCTCGTTATATGAAAATATAATCATGTACGAGTCGCAATAATCGGTCACTCGTACAGAAGTACGAGGAATTGGAGTGGGTTTCGAGAGCAAGGGAGGACTTATGCTGCGGGATTATGACGAGGAATTTCACCAGATAACACTACATGAACTATTTGAAGCGAAGGACGGAAAGCCCAACCTCTTCGCCGTTTCAAAAATATTTACGGAAGCAAGGAAGCAGATGAGCGCTGTTGAATACAAAACGTTTTACCTTGCTTTGTCGAAAATCAGATGGAAAGAGGAATGTCCGGAGGTTCTTTACCTGGACAAGAAGGAGCTGGCGGCCATGCTGGGCTTTGAGTCAGACACGGATCATCTGTCTGAAAATCTGAACAGAGCAATCGGAGATATACACATCCACAGCTCCATCAAATTCAGCGACAAGGAAAAAGGTATTTATGACAACGGAGTGTTTATCCGGAGGATAACGATTTTGAGGAATAGAGTCCGGATCCTGATGGAACCGGAGTATCTGTCCCTCTTTGGCCAGCTGGAGAAAAACTTTGTGATGGAGCTTGTCTCCGACATTGCAAAGATGAAAACAGAACGCTCCATAGCCTTTTATGAGCTGTTGCTGGCGAACACTGACAGCCGCGAAACCATAAACCATGCTGAAATAGGTATCCGGAGGATTAAAGAGCTGTTTAACATCCCGAAAGAGGGAGAGGGATCATATGTGCGAGCAAATGGCCATTTTGACAGATACGGTTTTGAAAAGTATGTGATAGACCCGATATGCGAGGACCTGAGCAAAACGGAGCGGATTCAGCTGGCCATTCAACCGAACGGGAAGCTATTCGAAAAGGTGAAGCATGGAAACCGTGTTGTGGCCTACCGTTTTTCGTGGTATTCCACGCAGCGGCCAGGGATAGCCAGCGCTCCGGAGGTGAAGCTGTTGCAGGAGAAGGTGGACGCAGATCCCCGGGTGATGAAGGTGGCAAAGGATATCATAGCCGGGAAGGAGAACCCGAAGAAGAAGGAGAAGAAGTCCAAAGCCTCACAAACTGATTTTATGCACCATGAGAACTGGGACGCGGACCTGGACTGGATCGAAGTCCTCAGCTACAAAGGCATGAGCAAAGAGGACCAGGAGAAAGCCATGGAAGCGCGGGGATATGTCCGGGACGAAACCGGAAAATGGAAAAAAGCGAAGTAAACGAAGCGGATCAGATGCCCGTGGCGGCCTTTTCAGAGGTTTCCACGGGTATTTCTACGCTGGAAGATGCTGAAAACGCGATTATGAGGCCCGTTTCCATCCTGATCAGAACGAAAAGAGGCTTTTTCGACTCTGTCAGACGGGCCGAAAGCATGGTATAATAGGGACAGGTCGCAGAGCATGGGGTCTTACAATCCAAAAAACGAAGCAAAGGAGGATTGTAAGAATGGCGAATTTATCAATTATTTTCAACATGGTAGACAACATATCGCAGAAGCTGTCCACCATGGGCCAGGAGCTGGGATCCGTGGCAGATTCATTTCGCAGCATTGAGGACGAAGCAGACAGTGCTTTCGGATCGGTCTCCTCAGAAGCAGACGAAACAGAGAAAGCCATGGAGCGCTTCGCTTCCCGGATGCAGGACAGCATGGCGGATGCTTTCGAGCAAGTGGTCTCTGACGCGGGACTGTCAGAGGATCAGATCGAGGACGTCATGGGAGAACTCCCGGACTTTTTCCGGGGAGTCGGAGACGGGATCGAGGACGAGATGAGGGCCGTATCCGATGCAGCGGACGGAACCGGAGACAGCCTCGAGGAGCTGGGATCCGATTTCGAGGAAGCTGGAGAAGCTGGCCGGAGATCCGGAAACGAGATGGAGGGAGCAATGCAGAGCGTGGAGAGCTTCCTTGCCTCCGCCGGAATTGTGGCCGGGTTGAAAAAGATCATTGCTGCCTTTGGAGAGTGTGCAGCGGAAGCGGAAAAGGTCGAAACGGCCTTTGCAAAGCTGGAGACGATAGCCGGATCCGGCCCGATGGACTCCCTCAAAGAGCAGATCATGGAGCTTTCAAACGCTACGGGCATAGCAGCGGAGGATCTGGCAGACGTGGCCTACAATGCCATTTCAGCAGGAACGGCCGCCGAGGACTCCGTGGAGATGGCCGCAACAGCCGCAAAGCTGGCCAAAGCAGGATTTACGGACACAACCTCCGCCCTGTCTGTCCTCACTACGGCTATAAATGCCTACGGTGAGAGCGCCGGAACGGCTACGGAGATAGCTGACAGCCTGATCTATGTCCAGAACATGGGCGTGACAACGGTGGCGGAGCTGTCCGGAGTGATGGGCAAGGCGATTGCAACCGCCAGCGCTTACAACGTATCACTGGACAACCTCGAAAGCTCATACATAAGCCTGACAAAGGCCGGAGTCCCGACAGCTGACGGTACGACATACCTGGCTTCCATGCTGAAGGAGCTGGGAACCGAAGGCTCAGACGTGGCGAAGGTCCTGGAAGAAGAGACTGGCCAGAGCTTCGCCCAGCTGATGAAGGACGGAAAGACGCTGGCCGATGCGCTGGGCATACTGTACGACTCATGCAACGAGGATGCAACCGCCCTCATGAACTTGTGGAGCAGCGCAGAGGCCGGGAAAGCCTCAAATGCGATAGTTTCCCAGGGGCTGACACAGTTTAATGATAACCTTGAAACACTGGCACAGAGCGCCGGAGCTACTGAAAAGGCTTTCGAGACGATGGCCAGCACAACGGAATTTGCTCATAATCGCATGATTAACAGCGTGAAGAACCTGAAGGTGTCCATCGGAAACGCACTGAACCCCATGCTGGAAGGTATTTACAACCTTATGACCCCGATTTTTGAAGGGCTGGCATGGTTTAATAATACGTTCCCGATGGTAACGCACCTCCTGACCGCAGGAGCCGCAGCTGTGGGAGTGATAGCTGTTGCTGTGGCAGGATATACGATAATAAAGAAAGCTGCAACCGCCGCAGAGGCTGCCTATGCGGCCATGGTTGAGACTTCAACCGGAGCAATGACTTTACAGCTTGGCGTCATAGGAGCTTTGACAGTGGCAGCGGGTGTCCTGATTGCCGCCTGGGCTTCCTCCCGGAAGGAAGAGGAGGAGCTGACAGCCAGCTCCGAGGAACTGAACGACCAGCTGACAGATCTAAACGCAGAATATGAGCAGACGGTCGAAGCCTTCGGAGAGACGAGCGCAGAGGCTCAGATGCTCAGAGGCGAGATCGAGGAACTGGACGGACAATTCCAGGCTTCAAAAATGACCCTGACCGAGTTTTATGACCATCTGGACAAGGTCTGCGACGAGAGCAACAAGATTTGTGATGCTTTCGACAGCATGAGGGAAGAGGCTGAGAAGAACAAGGCCAGCACGGACGCACTAATCGGAAAGCTTCGGGAACTGTCCACAAGCTCCGTGAAGTCCGTCGATTCCCAGGCAAAAATGGAGTCGATTGTCCGGAGACTTAACCAGCTTTATCCGGAGCTGAACCTGAGCATTGACGATGTGAACGGAAACCTTGACCTCATGGCCGCAAAGATCGAAGCTGTGAACGGAGCAACGATGCAAGCGGAATATGATGCAGCCATGGACACATGGGCAAAGGCTACGGAGAAGCAGAACGAAGTCCTGGAAGTGCAGCAGGAAGCCTACAAAAACCTCCTGAAAGCACAGAGAGATTATGCTAATCAGAATGTGTTTGAAGGAACATGGAACGAGTTTGGAAATCTCTCCGGCCCGGCCAAAGCCCTCAAAGAGGCGGAAGAAGCCTACGATAAGGCAACCGAAGCCGTGAACCGGAACGCTGAGACGATAGCGGAGAGTGAGCGAATAATAGGACAGTACGCGGATGTGGTATCCGGAGCTTCAGATCAGACGGTGGACGCATGGGACGCTGTTTCGATTGCCATTTCCGAGAATGAGGAAACGGTGAAAAAGCTGTCTGAAGAGTATCAGAAAGCCTATGAGTCCGCAATTTCGAGCATTAGAGGCCAGTGGGCATTGTGGGATGAAGTCGGAGACGGCGTGGAAGGTCCCTGGAAGCTTTGGGACAAGGTCGAGAAGCTTCAGAAGGTTTCCCTCGATGCTATGCAGAAGAACATGGAGGACCAGCTGGCATACTGGAACACTTACCAGGATAATGTCGACAGCCTCCACGAGCGCCACATTGCCGGACTGGATGACATGGTGGCCGCAATCAATGACGGATCGACAGAAACCGCTGCCTATCTGGCAAAGATGGCCAATGCTTCGGACGAAGAACTGACGAGGATGGTGAACTCTTACCAGAACCTCCAGAACGCGCAGAATGTTTCCCTGGATGATATGCGGACGGGTATGCAGAAGCAGATGCAATTCTGGCAGGAATACGCGGACAACCTCGAAAGCCTCCACAGCCGGAACATTGATGGACTGGACGAACTTGTGGCGAGCATGAACGACGGATCCGAAGAGTCCGCGAAGTATTTGGCGCTTATGTCGAAAGCCTCAGACGAGGAACTGAGCGCAATGGCTAAGCAGTACGAGTCCCTTCAGAGGGCGCAGGAACAGACAGCGGACGATATGGCGGAGCTTGCTACCAATTACGACGACCGCCTGGCAGAGATCGAGGCAAGCTTTGCAGAGACTGTAAATGCGATGAACATGGAGGAAGAGGCGTACAATGCAGCCGTGGCCACCCTTCAGGGATACATTAACGGCATTAAGTCTATGCAGGATGCAGCCGCCAGCGCCGCCGCTGCTGTTGCTGAGGCTGCAGATCGACAGCTTCGGAAGCCCGGAGGAACGACCGTGGAAGGTCATGCAGGAGGAACGCTGGACTCCGGCCCGGTATACATTGCCGGAGAGGAAGGTCCGGAGTTGATTATTTCAGGCGGCCATGATACAGTATTCCCGGCAAGCGAGACCGAGAAGATCCTGAGCGCCGTGGAACAGACATATCCGGAGTATGGTTACGGAAAGATCCTGGATGCAATGGACGGACTGAACAGAGACAGCTGGGCAAGCTACGAACCGGATAACAAGGCAGTTACGGATCAGAGCAACCGGAACAGCGGATCTTACGAGGCCATAACCACAACGAACTCGAAAAAGGAGATCAGTCTCACGATTGACTTGAACGGCTCCGGAACGGTTAAGGTTGACGGAGGATCATTTGACGGTGAAGCGGTCTGGGAAGCTGTCCAGGGACGGATCCGGGAGAAGCTGATCGAGACGCTTCAGGAGGAAATATACGAAGGCTCTTATCAGTCTTTTGAATACTAAGGGGGGACGGACATGGCAATGCAGTTAGTGATATACAATGCCTCCGGCTCCTGGGATTTCACAGACATGGTTAAGCAAGTCGTATGGAGCGGGAGAAAATCGGCTGCCCCGAGGTCTTTGGAAATGACGCTTGTGGACGATTATGACAGGCCGAAAGCTACAATCAGTATTAAAACCATTGAAGGCTGGACGGTTCAGATGTTCCTCGACGGAAAAGAACTGTTTCGAGGGATCATCATGAGACAGACAATCACACAAAGCAAGGAGAACAAGCTGAAAGCTTACGATGTGTGCATATATCTGTCCAATTCGAGGGACAGTTTCTCGTACGATAAATGGACAGTCAATCAGATTATACGGGATTGTATCAAAAGAGCAGGACTAATCCAGGGAACGGTGTCAGGATGTGACTATAAGATCGAAAGTTTGAAAAGGTCAAAATCCACTTACTATGAGACCATGTGCGAGGCAATGTCAGAAGTTTATAAGTCAAAAGGCGAGCGATATTATATCCGGGCCACTGGCAGAACGGTTGACTTCCTACGGAGGAAAGAAGAAGCAAATCAGTTTGTGGTCGAGTTTGGCCAGAACCTGACGGGATACAGTTACACGGACTCCATCGAGAAGATCAAGACCCGATACCGAGTTTACAACAAGGAAGGCCAGTTGGTTAAAGAGGAAATCAACAGTGCTTTGGAGTCGAAAATCGGAACCTTCGCCGAGGTGGATACAGCGGATAAAGATTACACCGAAGCTTCTCTGAAAGAGATGGTGAAAACCATGATCGAAGAGAGCGGATATCCTCAGAAGAGCCTGACGGTGAGTGCTATCGGAATACCGGAGATCATTTCCGGAGGGTGTTTATATGTGGTTATCCCTCACCTGGGATTGAAGCAGACCTTCTATGTTGATGAGGATAAGCACACCTTCAAAGGCGAAGCGCACACCATGAGCCTGAAGCTGAATTTCGCGAAAGACATTGACACAGCAGGATAATTAAACGGAGATCACCTACGCGACAGACGCGGAAGGTTGACGATAGCCGGAGGAGAGTATTTGCAGATGCTCTCCTCCCTTTTTTTGGTTTGACGCGCTGAGAGGGCCACAGAGACGATTTACTGAGAAAGGTGGCAGATTGCCCGATGGAATGAAAAAAGCCCCGAGACGGTCAAAGGAGCGGGGGCAGGAACGACATATAAGCGGTATTTGATGGGGGAAAGATCCTTCAGAGCATAAAAAAACGACCATGAAGCCACAGAGTATAACTTCACAGCCGTTTTCTTCCCATTCGCCTCCGAATGGATACCTCACGCTCAGATCATACCACACCAAAACAGGATTTGAAAGGGTAAAGCAGCGGGATGTTATACAAAAAGCTGTTGAGGATTGTATAACATTACGCTGCTTTTTGCGTGGATCAGATGCAGATGGCTTGCCATTCTGCGAAACTTGCCTTTCATTCCCCAGCGGTTTCATCAGCACGAAGGACAGCCGCTGCCAGCTGTCAGAGATCCTCCTCCGGGACCGGATCCTGATCGGAATTGAAACGGGAGAGAAGCTTCCTCCGGTCCTGGCGCTCATGTTGCTTCTGCCGAAGCTTCTCCGGATCGGAAGGTGGAGAGGTTAGCATTCCCAGAATGTTCGGATATACGGAAAAGTGATTCCATTCCGGGTTTATGTCCTCCTGGATGACCTTCAGCTGATGAATAAGCTCCACAACATGGTCATTCAGACTCGTTTCCCGCTGCGGGTTGCTCCGGATAATATGCCCGAGGTGCATGACAGCTGATGCAGCGTGAGTATGCTCTTTCCCTTCTCGCTGGCATTCCAGATCATACGATAGGAGGATGTTCAGAAAATCGTTGAGAGAACCGCCCCAGGCTTTCCATGCCTTCAACTGCTGGATACTGTCATCAGACAGCCCCGTTTCCCGGCTGATGTATTCATTATCCACGGATCGGAAGTCTGAACGGCCCAGGAGATAATCCACGGACACTCCAAAGAAGTCCGCCAGCTGAATGGTATAATCCATCCGTTTCGGTATTGCACCGGGTTTTTCATACTCGATGATCGTGTCCCGGCTGATTCCGGTTTCTTCAGCAAGCTTTCCCTGAGAAAGCTTTTTTTCTTTTCTGAGCTGTTTTAATCGGTTTTTGTGGATATTTTCCGACATTTTAACACACCTCCGTTCATAATGCGGGGAAAAATGTGGCTATCTTTCCACAAAAGATTATACTACAATTTACACATGATAACAACAAGAGATTATCAGAGAACGACAAAGGAGGACGATGAGACAATGAGAGTCGTATTTACACAAAAGCTTGCGGAAGAATTGAGAGCAATGGGAGCAACGACTGAACACTACGCTCAGGCGGCCTATGCTGTTACAAATGCTCCGAGAGGAGAGTTTGAAGTGGACGCTTCGGACGATATGCTGACCATTTTGGGGATGCCAGTCTCATTCCTTCGGAACCATGAGACGAAAGAGGCCCTTGTCATGACTCTCGAAGAAGCTCACAAGCTGGATCAGGAGGCGCTGGCATGAACGCAGAGCAATATAAACGCTATTTGAGCAGTGACCGATGGCGCTGTATAGCTCAGGAGCGGATGGAAATAGACGGCTATCGTTGCCAGTGCTGCGGAACGAGAGGAACGGCGAACAACCGCCTGGAAGTCCATCATCTGACCTATAAGCACCTTTTCACCGAGGAAAATTACATTTACGAGGACCTTGTAACCTTGTGCCATGTATGCCACACCGGAGTTCACCGGATGATGAACAGAGTCACCTCCCCGGATGGCCGGAGAGGATGGAGCGAAGCAGCGGGAGTTCCCCAGATTCATGTATGCACAATGTCCGGCCTCGATTACGACATAAATGTAATTGAAAGGAGGTGAGGTGCATGGATAAGCAGATCGGAGAGCTGAAGGAGACCCTGAGCAAGGTGTCAGACGGTGACCTCATCCGGGTTATGGCTCACCTTGCCATGGTGGGAAGTGATATACATGAAGCCTATGATGTGCGGGTTGTGTTCCTGAATCTGTTCAAGATCATAGAAGCAGAGAACGACAAACGACTCCGGGAAAGGATGTGAAAGGAATGAGAAGAGAACAAGCAAATCAGGATATACGGAAAGCTATTTTCGAGAGCGGCCTTTATCAGTACGAGATAGCCGATGCACTTGGGATCCGTGAGGAGAACCTTTGCCGATTGCTCAGAAGAGAGCTTCCCCAGGAGAAGAAGGAGAAGATCCTCGAGGCCATTGAGAAGGCGAAAGCATAGGCCGGGAGGAGGTGTGCATAATGGATAACTTTATTGATAATTTCATAGGCGCGGATGGAAAAGGTATAAAAGGGATATGGTGGCGGAATTATAGCTACAAAGTCATGGAGGAGTACGGGCTGGCCACGGATGAGGATGTGAAGGAGATCGTGGCAGAAGATCCCGATTTCATGGCAGAAATGGGAAGGCTTTGGTTCAGCCTCATGTTATATCATGCCCATTATCCAGGTGAGGACGAGCCGCTGCTGACTCTGAAGCCTAAAACAAAACGGATTTTCAAACTCCTGAAGAAGGATATTGATGACAGTATGGATTCCTGGGAAAGGACAGTCACGGCCAGCCGTGAGAACGGAGAAAAAGGAGGGAGACCGCGAAAGAAGAAACCGGAGAACGGTGAACAGATCCCTCCGGAGCTTCCTTACAACTAAAAACCGTCCGGTTATTCTGAAAACCGCCCGGTTTTACAAGAAACCGCCCGGTTATAAGGTAAAAACCCAGCGGGTTTCTAAAAAAACCCAGTGGGATATTGTAAAAAACCCAGTTGGTTTTTTCAGAAAACCCAGCCATAACCCAGCCATAACCCAGCCGTAACCCAGCGAAAACCTAATATAGGAATATAAGGAATGTATGGAATATATGGAATGTATGGAATACTGGAATATCCTGAAGTGTTCTTTACAGAACACTATATAGGAGGTATAGGGAGCTGAGGCTCCGCTCAGCTCAGCAGAGGAGGCAGTGAGACAGATGGACTTTAACATTGTGAAAAGGCAGATCATGTCCGAGTATCTTAAACAGCATGGAAGCTATTGCAATAGTGAAGAGTGGAGCGTGAGAGCTTGTATCAATGTATTTCGGTACTATTACGAACGATATAGGGAAGTGTTCCGGAAAGATCACCCACACATTTCGAGTGATACCGTCAGCTGGATCCTGGAAGCGTTACCAGTGGCCAGATCAGAAGATGGTGACGAGCTTTATCTGTCCCCGGAGGAATATCCACAGCTGATTGATGCCCATTTCGAGACGAAGTATCCCCGATGCAATTATTCCATAGCCCACTTTATGACCGGGAAGATCCGGTTCCTGAAATACTATGAAGCGGTTTATTAAACCAAAGCACACCCTCAACAGCAAAATATCAAATTATGAAACGGAGGTTTTACTATGTCAGACAAAGCAACAAGGCTCATATGGTTCAGGATGCCGGGAGCGGCTATCCTTCAGAAGCTGGGACTGAAAACCCAAAGTGAGGAGCAGATCCGGGTGAGACTGGATGCCCTACTGAAAAAGGATCCTGATTTCCTTCAGAAGATGGGCGCGGTATTCATGAATAGCATGATATATGCGGAACACAAGGGAGAGGATCCTGTTTTCGAGATGAATGATGCCCAGCAGGAACTTTTTCAGCTGATCAGGTCCGGAATTGATAGAGCATTGATGCAGCACGAGCAGAAGATGGCGCTGGCCAAAACGACCATAAACCGGATCATACTGTAAACCTAATAAACCTAATAAACCTTATAAACCCGATTAAGGAGGATAAACCAATGAAGAAAGCAACCGAAGGAAGCAAGCTGGACAGACTCATCGAGGCTATTGAGGCGAAGAAGGAGGAGCTGTCCGGCTACGAGAAGGAACTGGCAGCGGCAAAGGATCCCCAGGCGAAGGTGAACGCAGAGAAGCACCTGGCCAAAGCAAAGGAGGAGCTGGAGATCCTGGAGAAGTCGAAAGAGGCAGCGGAAGCCCTGGAAGCTCCGGAGCCAGTGTCCGACATGAACGAAATGCTGGAAGGTCTGAAGAAGTATGAAACGCCATACCAGGACAAGATCGACGGTATTCAGAAGAAGATGGAGGACAACCGGACAGAGTTTGATCAGACGAAGAAAGCCCAGCAGAAAGCCTCCGAAGATATGGACGCCGTGAAGATGGTGACGCTCAACGACAGACTGGAAGAACTCAACAAGGTTTATGAAGCCCTGAAGCAGATGAAAGCCGCTGCCGAAGCAGCTCCGATTTATCCTGAAGGAGCAATTGAGAAGGAATGGGAGGCCGTTTATCAGAAGTACGGCCAGGAATGGGAGAACCGGATCGAGGCCGTGAGGACCTTTGCTGAAGCATATGACGCAGCAACCCGTCAGCTGATCGAGATGAGCGAAACCATTGAGAAGGTAAAGCGCACGATGGAATGGAAGAACGGCAGCGGCCGCTTCGCTCCTCATTTCACGGAAGGAAGAACAGCTGACGGGCTGATTGTGGAGAAGCCAGTCCAGAACCCGCTCACCGGAAAAAACACGGTTTTCAGGACGGAATTGAGCAAGCAGCTTGAGGGCATTTTCAAATCTGGCATTTGATCAGGAGGGTGAAAGGAATGGCACAAAGAACGAAAAAGCAGGAGATCCCGGAGGAGAAGAAGCCAGCGCCGGAAGCTGCGGAAGCTGCGGAAGCAGACGGAAGGAAACGGAAGCCGACCGGATGGTTTATCCGTCACTGTCCATTTTGCGGAGGCCCTGGCAAAATCAAAGTCATAGACAAGAACTTTCCTGACCTTTTCG
>Ga0310690_10006062_pt1 | contig 16074 bp, 9 predicted proteins | sample AusTroGonzalo_MG_2_FD_207661 | JGI IMG/M metagenome (GOLD analysis project Ga0310690, IMG submission 207661) | Bovine rumen microbial communities from tropical cattle in Woodstock, Queensland, Australia - Gonzalo_04 (v2) (version 2) | ecosystem: Host-associated > Mammals > Digestive system >... | reverse complement strand
GGTCGTACGCTTACCTTCAGCGTTAGCAATGACGATAGGTTCGTTACCCTCCATTACGGCTACACACGAGTTCGTGGTACCGAGGTCAATTCCAATAATTTTAGACATAGTATATTTCCTTTCTTTTGTTAATTACTAGTTTTTTTCGTGATCCCGTGATCTCATGATCTCGTGATCGTTCGCTTATTAAATGACAAATAATGTGCCAAAAGGGATTTGGCAGGAGGAGACTGACAAAATGGCAGAGGGGAGGAAAGACAAAAAAAGAAAGGAGACTTTGTCAGTCTCCTTGTGGGCGTTTACGGATTCGAACCGCAGACCCTCTGCTTGTAAGGCAGATGCTCTAAACCAGCTGAGCTAAACGCCCTCAAATTTGCTTCTTTCACGAAAGCGGGTGCAAAGGTACTGCTTTTTTTTGACATGACCAAATTTTTTTGCAAAAAAATGCATTTTAGGGGTCATTTTTTTGTAAAAAGGCGGTAATTATACCATTTTTGGTCCTGAAAACGGTACAAAACGGCATAACAGAGGATGGTGATGAGTGTGCCGACGAGGATACCGGCAAAGACATCAAGAGCAAAATGCTGACTCAAATAGATTCTGCTATATCCGCCAATAGTTGCTGCTATGAAGAGCAGCAACTGGACCGCTACGCTGTAAGACCACTGCGTTATAAGACCGCTACGCTGTAAGACCGGCTTCGCCTGTAAGATTTTCTCTGTTGCGAGTATGGAAGTGACGAGGGCGAGGGCGAAGAAGGAGGTGGTGTGTCCGGAAGGGAAGGAATACCAGAGGTTCATGCGGACGCCTTCAACGAGGGGCAGCTGGATATCGGGACAGTTGGCAGCAAACCAAGTGACAGGTCGCGGGGCGTTAACGATATGCTTGATAAGTTGGGTAGAGAGCGCAGAAAGGATCATCGCCGAAGAGGCAAAAACGCCGTTCCCTACCCTGCCGAAGAGCAGCAAGCACACACAGATGACATAGGGGAACCATTCGGCGACGGTGGTATAATACCTATAAATTATATCGCGCGCGGGCGCATGACGGTCACAAAGAAGCAGATGCAGGTCGGCTTTAGGGATATAGATAAGGGCTAAGCCCAATGCTACGAGGAGCATCAGGCTTAGACCCAAAAACCATTTTTGATTTATGATTGCAAATTTATGATTTGTCATTTGACTTGTTGGCCGTACATGTTATAGAGTTTATTCTCCATGAGGATGAGTACCCGTTGGTCGCGCAGCACTTTCTGCGGTGCACCTTCGGGTTCCTCTGAAGGCGTGAAGTCAGGCAGTTTTGTCTCATCAATATACTGCTCGCAGGTACGAATCGTGACTGCAGCCTGATCCGTTAGATCGACAGAGTACCAACCGGTCTTGAGGGGTTCTTCGGTATGATAAACCGAACTGGTTGCCCCAAAGATCGGCGCTATATTATCCTCTGCATCGCGGAAGTACCATTGGTAGCCGTTGAAGGTATAGCCGGCATTCGCGCCACGTCCGGCTTTATACACAGCGAGCACGTTGTTGTACTTGCGTTTGAAGATATACGGGGAGTACAGTACGGTCAGTTTGATTTGGTACGTATATTCTTTGATATCCCATCCGTATTTCTCTGCCTGCGGATCTTTGATATGCAGCTCGAGGTTATATGTACCCGGTCGAAAATCCTTGGTGGGCAGGTTAAACGTACCGGTTCCCGGTTCCAGATCGGACAGGTAACTGCGGTCCACCTCTATTTTTCTTCCGTTAGTCAGGTCCACTATCCAAGCTTCTCCGAGATCACCTTTAGCATAGTCGAAAGGCAGTTCAACATCGGTACTGTCACAAGTCGTCACATCGGTGTTCGTTATCTTGAAATCGAGGCTGGCAATGATTTCCCATTTGGTGGTAATACGCAAGTCGCAACTGTATTCATTCTTGGTCATCTGCATTGCCTCTCCGGATCTTCTGTAGGTAACACCGTCCACAACGATACTATCCGCCACAGCGCCGAGGTCGATGACCGTATCGGTGTTATAACCATGCACAAGGAAAGGCACACGAATAGTATCAAGGCATTGGTCGAGATCGACACTTCCGTCCGGTCCATCAGCAGGCAGCGTTTCTCCTATCTCATGGCAAACGGGTGTCGGCACATATTTAATGTATGGTTTAATGACGCGGAAGGAGAATTTCATCGGGTCGCCTTCAACCCGTTGGCCCGTACATGAGTTAACATAAACCGCAGAGATCATCAGGTCATACCAGCCGGGAGAGGTATAAGTATGGGTTGTCTGGATCTTTTCCTTGTTGGGGGCGTCAGGAGCCGGGTCGTAGGTTGTACCATCCCCGAAGTCCCAGTGTACACTCTCGTATTCGTTGTTGCCTATACGCAACTTCATTTCCACCGGTTTGCCTACGCAGAAATAGTTCTTGGCGATCGAGTCGACAGGGATAGCTTCGCCGTTGAAAGTGACGCTACGCTGAACGGTCGAGGAACCGCAGGAATAGGCATAAGACTCTCGTTCGCCGTAGCCGTAAACATGCGCGAGGAAGCCCTCTGCGCCTTTCAAGTTATGGTTGCCTTCTTGAATCTGGATTCGTGCATAGGAATATTCATTATTACCGCGTATCGGGTGGAAATACTGTTTTATGCCTGCTCCGTTCCAAGTCATATCATCCACATTTGTAGTTGGCGTAACAATATTCATGAAATGGAACTTAACCTGTTGGGTATGGTATGTGGCAAAGTTGATCTCCTTGATCACCTGTTCAATAGGGCTAACCCATACCATAGCAGGGTCGCTAACCAGCGTGTCGGAACTTACTTTTTCAGTCGCATTATCGTATCGGTTGGAAACCATAAACAGGTGCACACCGGCCGGGCAAGAGGTTGTTAAGTAACACGAGGAGTCAATGACCAGCGGAGGCGGAAGTTGACCATGAGAGGGCGATTGTCCTTCATTATCTGCACAATAGGCCAGTTCTTCTCCTATTTCGAAGGTCCAATACTGCTTTTTGTCGGTTGTGAAATCAAAGGTATGTACTTCTTGTTTGTTGCCCCGTCCATCATTGATATACACTTTCGTACCATCGTTGATGGCCATGACAGCCACGATGTCGCGGCGGTGCTTGCGGGAGGCAGTGATACAAAACTCCGTTCCCCAGTAGGCAATAGGCATCGCCTGCGAAACGATATGATCACGGTCGCGGACATGATTCGGGATATTGGTATGCGGACATCCTTGGAAGACAGCAATCTTTTTGTTATTGCGTGCTCTAACCTTAGAACCGCTCAAGTCAGCCGGGTCATCTTGTGTTTTGCCTGTCCAGATATAGTACACTTGTCCTTGTTTGAGCGTCACGGACGTTGTGCCTGTCGTACCTTTATTCGTTTTAGCCGTTAGTTCGCAGTCCACCGTTGTCTCTCCATCGTCCACAGCAATAATCGCGAAATGACTACCTTGTGGTTTGTCTTCGTGGTCCGAAGGCGGATAGGTCTGAATAAGGTATTCATCCAACAAAGCAGATGTCGGCAGTACGTTCGTGGCATCGAACGACTTGTCACGATAGTTACCGGCAAAGAGGGATATATCCTTGCTTGCTGTGACATGAAGCGCCGTATAAGTAGCCGTTTCATTCGAAGAGCTGTAAGCGTCATTTTTATTCACCACTACTTCCGTACTGCTATTATCCGCTACCGTCAGTTTATTGGAATAGTTAGTATTGGTGTTCTCTATCGTGACGTCACACGCTTCTTTGGCAGAAATGGTCAGTTTTAACTCTGTGGGGTTGTCATCTGCAGCACGCAGGAACGTTACCCAGAAGTCTCTACCTTCGGTAGAAGGAGTAGATTGTCCCCACGCCGGAGCGTTGAATCCGAACACGAATGCTCCTACTACAAGCGATTTGATAAATCGTTTCATATACATGTATGTTTATTTACAAGATTTCAATTTCTACACGTCTGTTATTTTGACGACCTTCTTCGGTGTCATTGGTATCAATTGGCTGTGTCTCTCCACGACCTTCGGCCTCTATACGCTCGGCTGCTATACCGCGTTCGATGAGGTCATCGCGAACGGCTTTAGCACGGCCGTCAGACAGTTTCTGGTTCGCTTCATCCTTACCCACATTATCGGTATGACCAATGATCTTAATACGCACTTGCGGGTTTCGTGCGAGGTACATATAGAGGTCGTTCAGTGCCTCTTCCGAAATCGGAAGGATACGTGTCTTGTTGGTTGCAAAATGGAGATTCTTAACCACAAATTTCTCACCCTTCTTGATCGGAGAAAGGGCTATATTGAGCGAGTCTCCTATATTCGCAAGAACCATATCCACTACATCATATCCCATCTGCGCGATATGGAGTTTGTACCGCGGTCCTTCCTCGAGCATCTGCATTGCCGAGCCGTTCACTGAGTCGGTAGTCAATGCATATGCCGGAACGGTATCGTTCTTGAGAATCTGCACGTTAGCCGGAACGACCATGCCTGTCTCCTTGTTATATACGCGTACTCGGAAGACAGGACGAGGACGCAAAGCAAGCGTAACGTATTGTGTGCTACCCACTTCCTCGATGACGAAGTCCTGCGAAGCCGGATAGAAGCCATCTGCTTTGGCGCTTACCGTGAAGGAGCTTAAGCCATGCTTCTGTTTCAGGCCTTTCGGAGTGATCTGCTTCTCACGTAGAGCGATCTTACCGGTTTTCTTATCCACGGTCTCGATGAGAGCGAGTTGGAGCGGTTCGTTGGTTTTTGCATTGACCACGCTGTAGATAGCGTACGATGCAGGAGGTGGAACAGCACGCTCTGCCTTACCCGGAACCTCAAACTGAATGGTGAACTTAGCGCCCACAAAGAGGTTATTGAGCTTGGTGTCACCGTTCAAGGCGAGCATGGTGTTGGACTTCTGAACGTAGATATCGTCCGAGGCGTACTCAACGGGTTTGGCGGCAGGCGTTGCGTTCGTATTGAGAACGCCGTACTCGGCAAACAAACCTACGCGGTAATGTACATGTTCGGGGCCGAACGGCAGTCGCTCACCCGGTTTGGCTTTCTTCTTGTTCTTCGGATCGGGTTGTTTCTGCAACCACTCATCGAGATCGAGTCCTATCTCGGCAGCAAGGCTCAAGTCTGGTATACTGAACTTGATAGCTTGGTTGGTCTGACCGTTCAGATCATGGATACCCAAACCATAGGGAGCGATGATCTCGGGGTCATCAACCACGATGTCGTACTTACCTTTCTGACTATACCCCATCGGCAGATCATAATGCACCTTGGCTCCCAAGAGGAAATAGAAACGGTTGAACTGTGCACCGAGCATGACCGGCACACCAATGCCCAACATATTACGCGTCTCGGTCAGTTTATCGAAGAGGTATATGTAGTTGGCTCCGTAGGTCTGGTCGATACGCTCTGCCGTGAAACCGTAGGTAGAGGTAGAGTTGAGGAATCGGAAGTCAAGTCCGGTAACAAAGAGCAAATGACCGTACTCGAGGTTGTATGTCAGGTCCAATCCTGCGCCTCCACCACCCTTCAGTTGCTGCAGCGCATTGCTTTGGTTGAGCGTACCTGCTCCCCAGAGCGAACCGTCTGCTGCGGGTTGGATCTTATCCATCATCGCGGAATAGCCGGCACGCAGACCCAGATTGAAGTACGATATCGCTTCGGTCTTGGGGTTCTCCAGCGATGCTTGGTATTTCTCGTATTCCTGTTTCTGTTTTTCCTCTTTAGCCTGGGCTTCAGCTTCTCTCTTAGCCGCTGCTTCCTGACGCTGCTCAGCCGCTTTCTCGCGTTCAGCAGCCTCTTTCACACGTTGCTCCTGTGCTTTCTCATTGGCTTTTGCACGGTCGGCAGCCGCTTTCTCTTTTTCCTTAGCAGCTTTGGCTTTCTCTTTCTCCTTGGCAGCCTTCTCTTTCTCTTTCGCCTTAGCGGCTTTTTCTTTTTCCTTGGCTTTGGCTGCTTTGGCTTTTTCCTGCTCTTTCTTCTTCTTTTCCGCAGCTTTCTGTTTATCGGTTTGTCCTGCTGGAACGGGTTCCGGCATTGCATAAACGGCTATAGGTGCGCAGTTTAAACTTAAGATCACGCTTGCGATGAGTATGTTATATAAAACGTTTTTCATATCTGTGTCCTCCTTATCGCATTATTGGTTAATAACAAATTTGAAACTGCGGCATCCTTTGCCTGTTTGAACGCGCAGCAAGTAGAGTCCTTTCTCTGCGGGTGTCGGAATGGTACAACCGCCATCCGGGATATCGAACTTGAGGTCCTGATAAACCTGTCCGCTCGCGTTAATCCATTGTGCGTAGCACTCGATGTCCGCTTGGCCTTCATAGTCGGCATTGACGAACACCTTACCTCCTGCTACACTATATACCGCCGATATCTTGAGGGATTGATCATCATCGAAGTTCTCTTTCTTGGCGCTCTCGGCAGCATCGAACTCGATAGGACAAGTACAGAAGCGGTAAGGATCCTTGCCCTGCCGCGCAATGTCAAAGCAAACCTTGAATTCTCCCTTATTGTCCGGGTTATCCCTATCCAACAGCAGCACGGCGTTATGTTGCCCTTGGATGGTATCCCCATTATGGAACCATACGAAATTGCTTAGTTCCTGATCCGGGAATGAGGCCTTGGCAACGCCCAAGGCATAGTCATATCGCTGGGCTAAGAAGTTCGCATCGTAGATCATCTGGAACTCAATATCCTTCTCAAATACGCTCTCTTCGCATTCCGAACCAATCCGGATATGAATAGTATAGTCCGTGTTGTCTGTCGCTGTGCCGGGAACATGAATGATAAGGAGGCTGTCTCCCACGATCTTCATGTCATCTTCCTTGAAACCGGCAGCTTTCGTTACCTCGTCAAACGTTACCGAGACACTGTCTCCGGTCAGAGGCACCCTACCCGGGTTGTCCAGATAGATCTTGATATCCGACTCGTCGCCTTTCAGAATACAACTCGGTATCTCGGTGCTCTTCAGTTCAATTTTATAGTTTCCTATATTGACATAGAAATGGATACTGTCATATATATTTTCGCTCCAACTGAAACATTCGTTGGCTTCACCTATCTGACGATAAATAAGGACATAAGCGTCATATTTACCCGGGTTAGCATAGGGGTGCAGGACAGGAACCGGCTTTTGCAGCATTGTGTCCAGACCGTCGCCGAAGAACCAATAGATACTATCTATCTCATAGTTCAATTCGGCAGAGTACTCTACTGATTCCGCTCCGCAGATGAGGTTGTCTTGTCCGGGTTTGAACTCCTTACCGTTGATCAGGACAGAAGCCGACAGGTCTTTGGTGTTACCTCCCGCGGGGTATCCGTAACTCTCTTTCTCTCCGAAGCCATACACATGTGCAATAAATCCTGAATCGGCAGTCAGGGTGTGGGTTCCGTCTATCACTCCGCTAATACGAGCAAACACATATTCCGAGTTTCCTGTCAGCTCGCTGAACTTATTAGAAATATCATCACCGTCAAGTTTGACCGAGTTGACATTGTCTTTCGTTGTCACGATATTGAGGAAATGATCCTTCACCTGCTCTGTCTCAAATGTACAGAACGTCAGTTTCTTGATTTTCTGCTCGATCGGATTTACCCAAATCTCGGAAGGGTCACCGTTACAATATTTGTCATTGGAATTTTTCACCTTTTCATGGTCGTAACGGTTACTGGTCATGAACAGGTGTACAGCAGAGGGGCAAGACGTCTCGATGAAATGACTTGCTCCTTCGATATACTCATGTCCGTCACCTGAATACGCTGCTTGATCTTTGCTGCTGTCTTTGGGATCCTTGTATTCCGCACCGTTCATCTCATCTTTTGCTCCGAAATCGAACTCGAAGAAATGTTTCTTGTCTTCTGCGGAGCCGTTGACGAAGTCGAATGTATGCACCGGAACGCCGTCTATTTTAACGACTGTTCCGTCAATGAGCGCCTGAACGCGAATCTTGTCAATACGCTCCCAATAACCGGATTTACCGTCTATCGTAGTTAAAGAAGAAGTAATGGCAAAGCGTTTGCCCCAATAGTTGATAGGCATCGCCTGCGAGAAAATATGGTCGCGGTCACGCACTTTGCTCGGGATATTCGTGTGCGAGTTACCATTAAAGACCGCTATTTTCTTACTGTCGCGTGATTTAACCACCGTACCTGTAAAATCATAGTTCAAGCCGGTACCGTTTCCGGTCCATACATAATAAACTTGACCTCTCTTGAGCGTATCGGTAGTGAACGTTTGTCCCGCTGTCTTGCCGGCTTTGGTATTCGCGGACGGTGTAATATCCACCACTACATTGTCATCCGCTGCCACAATAGCAAATTGGCTACCTTGCGGATTATCCTCGTGCGCAGAAGGCGAGTAACACTGAATACGGTACTCATTGAGCAAAGCGGAAGTAGGCAGGATGGATGCTACGTCAAAGGATTTATTCTTATAGTTAGCCGCAATGAGCGAAATCGGTTTATCGGAGGTAACATGAAGCGCCTTATTCGCCGGCTTCTCTTCCTCTGCATCTGTTATATAGCAAGAAGCGCTATTGTCGTTGAGCAACAACTCCTCAATGGCATCGTCCCCCACTTCCACAGTATCTTGATAACCTGTGTACGTGTTTTCGATATACACTTTTGTTGCTTTTTGCGCGGAAAACTTAAGAAGCAATTTGTCAAATTTCCGCTCGTCTCCACGCATCAGGGTCACCCAGAAATCGGTACCCTCAGTTGACTGAGCACTAAGAGCAGTTGGAAAGAGGCTTATCAAAGCCACCAAACCTCCCAAGAACAGTGTTTTTTTCATATCAATTTTATTGTTAAATGTACACGACTTAAAACGAGTGCAAAATTACAAATAATTCCTCACGCGCGCGTGCAGTTATTCGCGATAAATGTGTAAAAATTGACACACCTATCGAATGGTTTGCCCTAAAGTAGTATAAATTGACGCATTCCGGATAATGACCAATTGTCCGTCACGAAATTGCTTGGTGACAGATACCACCGACGAAGGCGTATCCAACGCTTCGTCACCGGGGTCATCCGGATCTTCGGGGTCAACAGGATCAGGATCCGGTTCGGGTTGAGCATCTTCATCGTACTTATCCCCGTACGATTGGACAAGCTCGTTGAAATCAACTGCCGTACCTTGTTTATTGCCCCATATATACTCCACTAACTCCGGATAGTCAATGAACGGATTACGGTTTCCTTGGATCTTATTAACCTCTATAGCGCGTGCTTTTTCTTTGTCACTCACCGGATCGAGTCGATGCCATGCCACAAGCAGGTCGCGCAGCCAAGGCTGGAACTCCTGCCAGCCCTCATTGGTCATCGCTTGTGCCGGTTCACCGGTCGTGAGCCACGTCAGCGAGTCACCGTAACAGGTAGCGATATAGAAATAAGCGCGGGCGAAATCGCCTTTGTACTCATCTGCCGGACAGAAAGCACGTTTCAAATGATGATTCGTATCTTCACCCGTGACAAACGATCCGTTGTTAAACGAAGAGTCAGTCGGAATACCCGGTGCGTGGTTCGATTTACTGCGGTTAGCCGAAGCATCTCCCGGCACCAGATGATAGAGGTCGCAGTATGCAGGGTTAACGTCCCCGCCCCACCAGCTCTTAGGAAGCATATGTTCGATATCGAAACCGGCTACGCTCGCTGTTGGTTTCTCGGGATCAAAATAACGATGCTCATTGGAGTACATATCGAGCACCTCATTCGTCTCTATATTACGGTCGGTGTACCAGAAAGCGTCCCACGTCTTCTTGGGTCCGCTACCGTAACGGTAGCGCTTACCCACGCATATGATTGCACCGAGATGGTTCTTGAGGGTCGAGTCGGCTGTACCTTGCGCGAACTTATAATAATAGCCCGGCATCGGACCTATTGCCATACGCGTCGTATCCACATTGAACGTACTGGCACCTTTCCCTTCGGGTTTGATGGTGACAGAAATCGGTAAACTACGCCTTACTTTCTCTCCGTTCGTACCTTCGGCGGTCACGATGATCGAATCTTTGATAGTCTTCTGACTCTGCGGCGCAGAAGACATCGTTATGCTATACGCGACACCCACTTCGCCGCCTTTGGATGGTAACGAAGTCGGAGCGACCGTAAAGGAAGACGATTTGCTCTTGGTAGCGACAGAAATAGTACCGTTTATATTCTTACCAAAAACCTCAAAATCAAGTGCATCCTCCATGGGTTCATCTGCACTGGTCCAAGACACAGCCTCAAAAGTCAGCGCTATATACGGTGTCTCCAAAACACCCTTCGTCGGGTTGGGGTTCTCTGCTTCAAACTCGATTTTCTGCACATACCAGCGGTTAGCTGTCTTTGCCTTGGATGCAATCGAAATCGAGTCCAAGTCCTTATCAAGCGTTATGGTGTACGGACGAATCTCTGCACGATGACCTTTTTCCCACGCTATTTCCTTATCATACACAACCAGTCGCTTTGTATCCGCGGTGTCTTTACCGTCTGCCGACACATAGGGAGCCGCATAAAGCGTCATGGTCGTAATATGGTACTTAGCATCCAACCGAAGCGCCAACTCGCCTTTTTCACCACTGGTTCCTCCTTTGATACCGAAACCCGGTTTAGCACGAGCAACTTTTTGGGCTATAATAATGCTGTCCACACAGTTGTTCGTAGCCGAATAAACAAGTGCCTCCAACTTGTCTGTAGCATTGCCGTCGCCGTTTTCATTGCTGTTAAAAACGATCGTGTACGTCTCTGCCGACAAAGCGGTAGAGAAAAGAACTGCAAGAAGAAAGAAAATCTTTTTCATGGTGCGTATGATTTAAGGTTTGTTATTTCTTTTTAACACAAGCCAGCAGCAGGTTGAGCGCTACATACCAAAGGATGACAGCCGTGCCGCTGAAGAGTGCAAACTCGATATGCTTGGTGAGGATGGCTTTGGCAACGCAGAACGCAATGAGGAGCACACAACCCGCCAAGAAACAGAGTATCAGTGTTTTTTCTTTTTTGAAAGACTTAAAACTGAAGAACGGGATCTCGGCATTGAGCAGGTAACAACTGAGCAGCGAGAGTGCAATCAGTGCCCATGCCATCCAGTCGTACGCCAACATCGCGTAAGGCATGCAGCAGAGTGCTCCCCAGAAGATGGCATTAGCTGGCGTAGCAAGGCCTATAAACGAATCATGCTGGCGCTCATCGACATTGAATTTAGCCAGGCGCAAAGCCGAGAAAGCCGCCATCAACAACGCGATCAGTGCCCACCAACCGAGTATAGGTTTGAGCCAACAGAAGAGCATCATTGACGGTGCCAGACCAAACGTGATGTCATCTGCCAGCGAGTCCAGTTCGACACCTATAGGACTCGGTGCTTTCAATGCACGCGCACTCAGACCATCGAAGAAATCGAAGAATGCACCCGCCAAGATGGCGATGAAAGCCCATGAGAAAGCACCTTGCGTAGCAAGGAAAACCGCTACACTGCCGCAAAGCAGGTTGCAGCATGTTATTGCATCAGGAATGATTCGTTTGTTCATTTCAAATTTCAAATTTATGATTGCAAATTTTTATATACAAGCCAAGTGACACCTATCGAAGGGATACAACAAGCCATCACAATCCAGAAAAAACCGAGGTATCCTGCGGCTTCCTGGATATAACCCGCTACCATGCCGGGCAACATCAGGCCGAGGAACATGAACGCCGTACAGATCGAGAAATGTGCCGTTTTATGGTTACCGTCCGCTACATGGATCATATACAACATACAAGCCGTGTAACCCAAGCCGTAACCCAACTGCTCCAAACCTACGCAAAGGCTGAGCAGCCAAAAAGCAGTAGGTTGGAATTGTGCAAAATAGACATACACGATACAAGGCAACGTCAGGCACAGCGCCATCGGAATAATGGCTTTTTTAAGTCCTGTCCGGCTTGCCCATATACCTCCTCCTATACCGCCGAGTAGCATCAAAACGACACCTATTCCCGTTATTTCACCGATCGTATCCACCGTGATGCCCAGACCTCCCTGCTCGCGTGCGGCAAGGAAGAAAGGATTGCATAACTTGAGCAACAACGCTTCCGGCAGGCGGTACAACAACATGAAACAGAGTGCCAACACAATACCGGGTTTGCGGAAGAACTCGACGAAAACCTGCCCCACCTCACGCCATATATCTTTAAACTTTAAACTTTCAACTTTCAACTCTACAGACGGCATCGCCCATACATGCCAAACGGAGATAAGCGCCAAGAGGCCGCTGCATAGCAAGAGGGCGTACGTCCATGATGCCGGCACGTCCGTATGTTTCTGCAACCACCCCACCAGCATCAGCAGCAGCGACTGACAGAAAATATTGGCAATGCGGTAGAACGTCGAACGCAGGCCTACATACGCCGATTGGTCATGCTCATTGAGCGCGATCATGTAGTAGCCGTCTGCAGCAATGTCATGCGTCGCGGAACAGAAAGCGGTGATAGTAAAGAGAATCAGGGCTATCGTGAAATGTCCCTGTGGTGCCAGCCACGCGAGTAAAGCCACCGTGACGGCCATCAGAATCTGCATCGTCAGTACCCACCAGCGTTTGGTGCGCAACACGTCCACAAACGGGCTCCACAGAGGCTTGAATACCCACGGAAAAGCGATGAGCGAGGTGAATAACGCCATCTCGCTGTTAGGCACACCGAGTTGAGCAAAGAGCGTAACGCTGATGCTGGTAACCAAAAAGTATGGGATACCTTCCGCCAAATACAGCGTAGGAACCCATACTAATGGCGAAATATGTCTATATTCCTTATTAATAATATACGCGCGCGCGTTATTGGAAATTAGCGCGGTTGTCTGTAATCTCAGCCTTGTCTTCGAGTATCTGGATAGCTTGGTACGGCAGATAAGCGAAGCGTGAACCGAGTTGTGCCTTCTCGCTCTCAGCGTTGAACTCAGCCTCGAGGTTGTTAGCGGCTCCGGTCTTCACTACGAACACACCCATGTTACCTTGGATCGGTTCGCTCAGTTCGCCCTCAGCTTGTGCCAAAGCCTTACCGATGACAGCAGGCTCCATGCCGGCGTTACCGAAACGACTGTCAGCGAGGCTTACGCGCTCTACGTTCTGGATCTGCTGACCCATCACTTCTGCTGCTGCCTCCAACGACTCAGCGCCCTTCAGTTGTTTCTTCATATAAGCAGCCTTGGCATTGTTTGTTGCCTCATACATGAGTTCCGAACGAACAGCCTCCAACGGACGGTACTCACCGTCATTCACCTCGGTGAGAGCAGCCACGATGAACTGCTGACCGCACTCAAACACGTCAGATACCTGACCCTCTTTGGCCTCAAATGCCCAGCGAACGATAGGACGGCTGGCTTTGAGTTGACCAACCTTGTCGGTGGTCTTGGTCAGGTTATACTGCGGAATAACCGCCATACCTGCCTCTTGTGCCGCCTCTTCCAATGCCTCGGCGTTGTTGTTATTGACGATGAACTGTTTTGCGTTGTTGTAAATAATCGAATAGGTCTTGCTCGACGGAGTCACCTCACGCGCCAAGATAGCCAGTTTCACTTTCGGCGTCGGTGCACCAAGCTCCATGATCTCGAAGGTCTGCTCACCCATGCCTTGTGCTACGGTGAAACGCTCACCGCGCTTGCCGGCAAAGGCAGGCTCAGCAATGTTCTTCGGCAGGTCGGAAGCCTTGAACCAACCCAACTCCTGATCTTCCTGACCTTCTTCAGCTGCGATCACTTTGAGCTCAACCGAGTCAGGCAGCGAGTAATCGGCTTGCATGATACGAGCCATCGAATAGGTGTTGTTCTCAAACAGGATTTCTGTACAGTCGCCAGCTTTCGCACCCTTCGCGAATGCGAACTCTTTATATTGAGCCGGAACGGTCTCTTCCGAATAGTCACGACCGTCGTACATAATGTCCGAATTGGTGTTCACAACGAGGCTGATGTCGTCGGTGGTCTTGAACTCTTCCTGCAGGTTGGTCAGCAGGTCCTGAGCGGCTTTGAAGTCATCCTCCGAAGGAACGATGTCAAAGGCTACGTACTTGATAGCACGGTTCGGAGTCTGCTTGTATTGCTCTTTGTGTTGCTTGTACAGTTTCTTGATCTCGCTCTCGCTTACTTTCACGAGGCTGTCTGCTACCGCATAATACGGTTTCATTACATACTCAGCGCTTACACCCTTCTGACGCGCGTCGAAAGCGAATTGTGCATCAAGCGAGTTAGCCTTGAGCAGATGTTGCAGCAATGCGGTGTATTTCTCCTGCATGTAACTGATGCGAACAGCTTTCTCCCAGTAGAGCCAATAGGTCTTAGCCTGCTGCAGGTTCGCATTCTGCGATGCCTCTTCGCTACCATCATTGATAGCAGAAATCAGGTTCTTCACTGCGTCACGACTGAACTGACCGTTCTCGTCCTGGAACGCACGACGACCACGCAGAATCTGGTGCACGTTATTACCGATACAGAGTTCACTCAACTCATCAGCGGTGATATCCATACCGATTTTCTCTGCCTGTGCACGCAGCGTATAGTCCATCACGAACATGTTCCATACCTGGTTGCGGATCTGCGAATAGGTGTCCTCGTCAAAATCCGAACGACCACTCTCGATCTTGTACACTTCTGTTAACTGATCCTTGGCAGCCTCATACTCCGTATAGTGCACCTTCTGACCTTCTATCTCGCCGACGTTCTCGCGGCTACGGTTGAAGAAACTACTACCGGAGTTCAAAAAGTCTCCGAGGATAAATGCCAGCATGGCCAAACCCACAATTGCAATCAACAGGGCGCCATGATTTCTAATTTTTTGTAAACTTGCCATTTTTGTTAATATAATTAATTTTTTCTTTCAACTTTCAACTTTAAACTTTCAACTACTCAAGTATCTCTACATCACCGTTCTTAAACTCCGGATTTCCGTTGTATTTGGTGATCTTTCCGGTGACACGCACTTTGGTACCTACCGGAACGGCCTCACCGTTAGGAACATTGCACCAATAACCCTGCACCACTTTCTTTCCGCTCTTCACATCATCGAACCAGAGGAATTTCTGCTGCCCTTTGCTAATCGTAGCATCGTAGCCATCCTTCTGTACATAACATTCGATCACATAGATATCATTGGTCGTAGCGTTATCCTCCATCGACGCAACTACGTTCTTCGCGTCAGCACACGTAGCCTGAATCGTCGTGGACGGTTCGGGTTTAACCATTTCGTCAATGCGCACAATATATCCGTCCTTCAACTCCGGCGTCGAACCCTTATAGTTCGTCAACGGACCCAATACCGTCAGTCGCGAACCCACCAGAGGCACATCCGTCGAAGCAACGAACTGGCGATTCTGAAGGTTATTGATGTAATAGCACTTCAAACTCGTCTGACCTCCGTTATCGGAAATCGTGAAGTTGATGTTCGAGTATTTACCCGGGATATCGGACGGCGAGGTCAGATTCTGCGTCAATACACCGGAGATCCTGTATTTCTCCGTCGTCACCTCATCTGCCGCCAAACCCTGACAGATAGCGATCGCTTCGTCCACCGTCACCTCGATACCACTCGTATCGATCGGCAGCGAACCCGTGTTATGCGAATTGTCACCCGGAGCATCGATATACGGTTTCTCCTTACATCCGACTACCATCATCGCGACCAGCGCTGAGAGGATAAAAATACGCTTTCTCATAACTATAGCATTTACGATTTTTACATTTTTACTCAAAATAGCGTGCAAAGGTACAAAAAATTTTTCACGCGCGCAAATAAATTCAAAAAAAAATGAAAAAAAATACAAATCTCTTGCGTATATCAGAAAATTGTTGTAACTTTGCACGCTTTTTCGATGGTAGGGCATAGTGTGCCTGCACGAACAAGCGGAATTATTAACCATAAATAGTTAAACATATAGCAACTATTACTCCCAGACCGCGTGGCGGTCGCGTTATCAAAGAGGACCCGCATCGTATTAATGACAAAATCCGCGGTGTCTTGCAAGTGCGCCTTATCGGCGACAATGTAGAACAAGGTATCTACTCGTTCCAACAGGCAATGCATATTGCCGATGAACAAAACCTCGACCTGGTCGAGATTGCTCCTACT
>Ga0310690_10006060_pt1 | contig 16078 bp, 27 predicted proteins | sample AusTroGonzalo_MG_2_FD_207661 | JGI IMG/M metagenome (GOLD analysis project Ga0310690, IMG submission 207661) | Bovine rumen microbial communities from tropical cattle in Woodstock, Queensland, Australia - Gonzalo_04 (v2) (version 2) | ecosystem: Host-associated > Mammals > Digestive system >... | reverse complement strand
CGGCTATAAGCTGGCCCGCGAAAATGTGCAGGAGCTTATCCTGTGGAAGCAGCCTTACAATAAAGGCGATAATTTTTTCAATCATAGCGCGTGTTTTTTTTGGTGTTTATGGATGTGCCCTTGGGTCCGCTTTCCGGATCCCCGGTACAAAAATACAAAATTCCGCATTAGTGTAATACGGAATTAGGCAAAGGGATTATTAAATAATTACCAACAGGGGCGGCTGTTTGGCGGTATGTAAGCCGTCACGGCTGCCTGGAATTCTTCAAGGGTCCGGCAAATGACGTATTTGTAGCCGGTGCGCTCCACGGCGGCCTGCCAGTCCTTCTGGGGGTCCCGCTGCCTGCTGCCCTTTTCCGTGGTTTTCATCTCTATGCAAAGCCCGTGAAAGGTCCCGGCGGCGTCCGGCGCAAGCAGCAAAAGGTCCGCCACCCCGGCGGTTACGCCTTCGCCCTTCATGATAGCTGCTTCCGTCTTTCCCCGGTGTCCGCCGTTTCCTACGGCGAAAAGGTTTAATTCCAGCTTCGGGTATTGAAGCCGGAACCAGGCGACGCATTGGCGCTGCAGGTGGCTTTCAAGGTGGCGGGGCGCTGCGCGTTCCGTCTTTTTCGGCCCCTTCCCCTGCAGAAATTCCTGCATAACTTCGTAGGGGGTGGGCTTCTTCCCTCTGGCTGTCATCGCGGGCGCTGTTTAATGAACTTTTGCCCGTTCACGCGGATGTACTTCGTTTCCGGGTTGTAGGCTTTAATTAGCGCCCTGATGTGGGCGTCCGGAAGTAGCGGCGCGTCAAAGTCCCGGAAGGCGATGGCGTCCCCTTGCCGGTCCCCGAAATTGCGCAGCGGATGCCAGTGGCCCCGTAAGCTGTTGGGGTCGTCTATTACGTAGGCTTCTACGACGTAGCCTTGCGGCGTGTTGCTGATCTGGAACTGCATAAGCTGGAAGGAAATAAAGCCCGGAAGGTCGCCCCGCCGGGCTGTAAGTATCAATATTTATTCCTTGCCCGGGGCTTCCACCCGGTCCGGCGTCCTTGTCGCCTTTCTATTTTGATGGTTTTGGGGTTGTAAGAAAAGGACCGTATTCCAGACGCTTGCCGGCGGCCCTCATCTGTGCTTCTACGTCCTCGAAAATTAGGTTAATCAATTCTTCGCGGCGCTGCCTTTCTTCCGGGGTTTCCTCCTGGATCCGCTTCAATAGATCCAGGCGCTCCTGGTCTATCTTTGCCGGCTTCTTAATCGGAATAATACCGGGCCAGGGGTCCCTTTGAAGCGGCCAGGCGGCCGACTCCGCGTAAAGCGCTGAAAGCGGCGGAAGCTCTGCGGGGTCTACGATGTCGAATTGGAAAATATACCGGGGTTTCCGTTTGCTTTTCCAGTGAAGTGTCAAGTATACGACCGCGCCGGTTGCTGTGCGGTCCCGCCTGGCTTCTACCAGCTCGAATTTCCGGCCCAGGCCTATTTGCTCCGCGGCGCTTTTGGAAATTTTCGGGGGCTTTACGGAAATATTATACACCAAACTGGAAACTTCCGGGCGCTTTTCGGAAATTTTGGGCGGGGTTTCCGCAAGCCTGCGACATAAGCGTCGTAATTCCCGCTTTTCGCGCCGGTCCTCCTGAATAAGCGCGCGGCGGTGGCAGCGGTCGTGCCTGGCTTCCCGGCGTTCCTGGATCCAGGCGGCTATGTTCTGGAAAAAATTACTTTTCATCGGTTGGAAATAGTTGGGGTTCTTTCGCCGGAAGGCCTGCAAGAATAGCCCGGGCGCGGGCGATCTCCGCGTCGACGCGCTTTTCCAGGCGCTTGCTCTCTGTCAAGCTTTCGCGGGTGCGCGTCCGGAAGTATTCCTTTTGCGCGTCCCGCATAGCTGCTACGGTGTCGAAAAATTCCTTTGAATTCATACGCCGGCCACCTCCGGGGCCTTCGCCGGTTCCGGCATGAACTTGAAGGGGCAGCGCGCCTTTCCGCTTTCGTATTTCGGGCAGCGCTGCGTCTCCTGGTTGTAGTACGCCGTAAAGCCGTCCAGCCTGTACCCGCGCTTTTTCAAGGTGTGGCGGATCGTGTATTCCCTCTTTTCCATCGCGTGTACGCGCTTCCAGCCTTCTGCATCGTCCGCTGCTGGAATATAGTAGCGCAGGCGTAGGTGCTGTTTTATTCGCGGCTCAAAGCCCAGCTTCCGGCGCAGGAGTTCCTGCTGCGTGGTCTGCTTCCGGGTTTGGCGGGCCTTTTCAATTCGGGCGGCCTTCTGTTCCGGGGTCTCTATGTCGTGCCAGTTGCGCCGGCCGGCCTGGAATTCCCCGGCGGGGTTCCGGCGCTCGCACTTCTGGAAGCGGCCCGGGTTGGCCGCCGCCTTCGGGCTGGCTTTTTGGCCGCGGGATATCCGCGCCGCTATGGCCTGGAGGTTCCGTTCCCGGTGGTCCGGGACCTTCTTAAGCTTCAATTCCCGGGCTTTTCGGTGCAGGGTCGTCTGGCTTACGCCTAATTTCCGGCCCAGGTCCTGGTTTAAGGCGGTCGGGAATTCCCGGCGCAAGGTCTCCAACATTTCCGGCGTCCATTCCTTCGGGCATCCGGCTTCGTGCGGTGTCTTTGTCGCAAGCCCGTAAGCCTTCGCCAGCCGGTAATAGGCAGCCGTCGAAAAGCGCAGGCGCTTGCAAATGTCCTGAACGGGGGCCTTCCCGAAATTGTCCAGGAAGTATTTTTCTTCCGCTGGATCTAAAACGCGCTTTTTCATAGTTTGCCCCCCAGCTTTGTTACCAAATATTCCCGGCCCGGCTCTGCGCCCCATTCGGGTCGTCCGGTCCCGACGGAAATGGAAGTTATTAGCCGTTTGAATTGCGGGCGATCCTTCGCGTAGCCGAAATAAAAAATAGCTGCTTCCCCTTTCGGGACCAGGTAGCCCCTTTCTATGGCTTCCGCCAGGGCTTTGTGGTTCTGGGCGAAATAGGCGGCTTCTTTTTTGTTGATCGGGAAAAGGTGGAGCGGCTTGTAAACGCGGTTACAAAGCAGGCGTTTTATCCAGTAGGGCGTAATTTCCCGGTATTCTTCCGGCTTTTCGCCGCTCTCTATAAGGTCGTACCAGCGGCGCTTCAAGACAAAGCAAAGCGCCGTATATGCTGCAAAAAGTCTCATTTTATTACAAGATGCCCGTTTTGGTCGGCTTTATGAAGGTTAAAAAGCGGAAGGAATAGCGAAAGGGCCATTTTTTCCAGGATCTGGTTAAGCTGGTATTTCCAGTAACCGTCCCTTTTGAAGCGGATAAATTCGTCGTAGGTTATAGCGTAGCGAATAGCGCGCTTTTGCCCTCCAAATAGAAGCGGACCGCTTGTGTCAAGGGTCGCCGTAATAGTAAGTTCGTTTTCGTAGCCGTCTACGTAAACGCGCAAGCCCGCCAGGGGGATTTCCGGGTTTTCAAGCTGGAAGCAGCAGCCCTTCCGCCCGTCCGCCTTTACGCGGTCCTCTGTATACCCGTTCCCGGTCAGGTATTCTGCTATGAATTCGGGAACGGGGTAAAATCTTTCTTCCTGGTTCATACGTCCACCTCGATCTGGTCCTTTGTATAAACCTTTTCGCCGTATTGCTCGCCCTGGACTTCAATAACGGCGGCGGAAGCCTGGCCCATCGTGATGTGCGTTATAGTGCCGGTCCAGCCTTTGGGCGGGAAGCTCAGGTAAATGGAAACGGGGCGCAAGCGGGGGCGCGCTGCGCGGATCCTGTCTTGCTCCGCTGCTATTTCCGCCGTGAACGCTTCAAGACCGGCGCGGTCCATAATGTAGTTTTGCTTCTTGCGGGCAAAGCCGGAGAGCTCTTTTTCGATGGTCGTGGATCCAGCGGGGGTGTAAATGCTGGAAATAAAATATTTCTGTGTCATAGCCGGTCCGTTTTAGTCGTTATTTTTCGCGGATTTTGCCGACGTTGAACGTTTCGGCTTCGCCTGGGTTCCTGTGCCACTTTTCTTTTCGGGCGCGACACCGGCCTTTTTAGGGGCCTTCTCGGCGGTCGCCTGTTTTTTGGCGGCTTCTTTCGCCCTCTTTGCCTTGATCTGCGCGCCGGTCCGGTCTGCTGCTGTAAGAACGGCAGCGGCTACGGCTTCGCGCTCTGCGTGGGAAAGCTTGCTTTCGCGGTTCGCTATCTTGCGGAATTCCGCCGATAGGCCTTCCGGGGTAAATAGCCCTTTATCCTTCAGGGAGTCGTAAGGGGTGCGCTTGAAGCGTCGCCCTTCGCCGGGGTTGATGAGCCGGCCCTTTTCGTATTCGTCTATAAGGGCCTGCAAGTTCTTAGCAAACAGCGGGGAGTCTCCTATTTCCTCCGCCGTGGGGTTTTTGATTTGTTCTTTTGCCATAATTATTGCGTTTTAAGTGGTTCCAAAGTAAACCGGCGGAACGGTCGCGGCTGCGCCGGTTTTGTGTTCTTGAAGTGAATTTTAGCCCCGCTTTTGCGGGTGGCGGAAGCTGCCGGACTCGGACCGGCCTTTGTCCCAGGCCCTCTGGGCATCCGGCTTTCGCCGGTGTTGATGCGGGCGGCGCTTTCCCTGTTGCGCCCCAAAGCTTCCGGAATTGGAACAGATGGGCCGGGGGTGTCTGTTCCTGGTAACTAAACTAATAACCATTTGAACGAATAGCACCCCGCCTTTAGAATAGCGTGAAAGCGGCGGGGGTCCGGCCCTTTGCGCATCGCTGCGCTTATTCTTCAAGCTCCCGGAGATGGTGCAAAAGCTCCGCGGCCTTGCGCAAGCTCCGGAAGGCCTTTATAGTGTGCCAAAGGAAAAAGCCCCGGACCTGTACTTCGTACCAGGTTATAATGTCCACGGGGGGCTGGTAATTCAGGGGTAAAAAGCCGGTTCCGTCGCCGTTGTAGTCAAAGGGGCCGACCCCTGTCTGCGTCTTGATAACTCTGTATTCGTCCATATTGGTTCCGTATTAGTGTAATACGCTTACAAATTTAGCAATTTTTCAAAAATTCCGATACCTTATCCGCCATTTTCCTGAATTCGGGCGTATATTGGTATTCTGTGGGATAGCGTTTTAGCCAGTAGATGACCGTCGTGTGGTGGTGTTTAATTGCGCGGCCTATTACGGAAAAGCTCGCGCCGGTTTCCCTTGCAAGCTGCGCGAAGATCATACGGGCAAAGACCACCCGCTGGTCCCGGTCGCCGCCTGAAAGGTCCGCGGGCGTTACGCCCAGGACGCTGCGTATTGCGTCCTTAAGCTCTACGAATTCCGGGGCCGGTCCTTCCTGATAGAAGATGGCCTTTCCCGTAAGGCGGGCGACGTCCGCTTCAAGGGTTGCCCCCTGGGAAACGTCCCAGCCCGTAAGTAGGTAAATAGCGTTACAACCTAACAGGCTAAGAATGTCCACGGCCATGTGCGCCGTCCAGGGTGCGCTGGGCGGAAGCCCGTTTTTTAGCGGGTTTACGGTCTCCCAGCCTTCCGCCTGCAGCCTTTCCTCTGCAAGCTGGAACGCGGCGCGCGCTTGCTCTATCGGGCGGCCCGTAATAGATCCGCTTAGGTAGATACGGCCTTTTTTGCCGCTTCCCGGGGCTTTCCCCGTCTCTGTGTGTAATTCTTCCATAATGCCTGTTAAATTCAAAATTTGCCCGGTTTCCTGCGCAAATAGCGCTATAATTCGCCCCGGTAGCTTTCGTTATTAAATGCGAGGACGTTGAACATCTCGCGGATCCTGTCTCCTACGCGGTCGCCGTATTTCTCCGCCAGCTGGCGCGTGTTCAGGTTGCTGGTTGCAATCGTGAACAGCTGCAAGTCGTAACGCTGATAAATCAATTCTACGACCGGGCTTATTACGTTCCCCCAAACTTTTACGCTTGCGGCTTCCATGCCTATGTCGTCAAGGAAAAGGACGGGGGCCTGCCTGTACTGGATAAGCTTGTAGCGGTTTTCGTCTCGCTCTGCTTCAAGGGTTGCAAACTGCAGGGCCGTTATCCGGGTGACCGCCTGGTTATTGCATTTTTGTATGGTCTGCGCAAGGGCGCGGGCCATCGTGGTTTTGCCGTTGCCGGTCCCGCCGCAAATGATAAGCCCCGTTTTTGGCCGCCTTACGTTCAGCAGCCAGTTGGCCGCCTTCTGCAAGTGTTCGCCGGTGTGCTGGTCGTCTATGAAGGGGCAGCCCCTTCCCAGAACTTCCGCCCGGTAATAAAGGCGTAGAAGCTCGGGGACCTGGTCCCGGTAGCGCTCAATTCTAAAGCCTATCTTCGTAGCCGTCTGCGGGGACCCCAGGATCTGCGCTTCCAGCGCTTGAAGGTCCAGCCGGTCGTGTATTGTTTGCGGTTCTGTCATAATTGCCTTCTAAAACTTTAACGTAGTTCGTTCCGTTCGTCGTGATCCAGTCAAAGCTGGCCTTCCATCCCTGCCTGTTGTCGCCGTTGCAAAAGCTGGAAGCGGCTATTTTCTTGAATACTTCCGCCCAGGTGGCCAGCTCTGGTTCGTCCTTCAAGCGGGCGCGTATTTTGTCCCGGCGGGCCTGGGTCAGTTTCTGTACCTTCGGAAGCCCTGGGCAGTGCTGATGCCAAAGGGAAACGAAAAGCGCTACTTTGTCCGCTTCAATCTGGGCGGCGGTCTTTTCCCCCTGCACCCCTTTTCCTTCCTCTCTACCTTCGTTAATATCTGTATCTATATTCTTAGAGAGGGAGGTATTCGCGCCCGCGCGCGGACCGCACAAATTTTCGGATTTTGTTAGCTGTTTTGTACCTACAAAATCAGTTTTTTTGTTGGGTGTTTTGTTGGTACAAATTCCCGCGCCGTCCTGATCTGGGTCGTCGTTGCCTTCCTGGCTTTTCCCCCGCTGGGCGCGCGCCTGCTGCCGTTTTTCGCTGATTTCGGCGTCCCGGATCATACGCTTTTGCTCCAGGCGGTTTTCGGTAATTTTAATTACGCCTTCCTCGGAAAGTTCAATTAAGGCGGCTTCAATTTCCGCCGGGGTTTCCGGTAACTGCCGGGAAAGCATCGTAACAAAAATTTGAATTTTGTTAGGGTTTTTGTACCCACAAATTTCCGCTTTTTGTATGTCCTTTTGTTGGTACAAAAGTACGCCGTAAGTGTCGCTTTTATGCAAAACGCAAAGCAAACGGATATATATGCCTACGGAAGCCGGGGAACACTCCCGGAGCTTTTCGTCGTTCATAAAGTCGTTTACGTCAAGCATAATATATGGGTTATCGCGTAAAGCCATTTTCTTTTCCTCCTGTCTTTTAATCTTCTTCCAGGGCGTCGAAAATTGTCGGCTCTGGGTTGCTCTGCGCCTTTTCGTAAAGCGCCCGGCGCTGGTGGGCTATTGAAAGGCGGGCGGCGCGGATCGCATCCTCCCGGCCCTTAAGGGTCGCTTCGTAGTCTAAGAGCTGCTTTTCGCTGGTGGCTACAAGATACCCGCCCCCGGTGGCTATAAGCCCCGGGACCTCCCCGGAAGTGCGCAAAACGTGTATAACCTTACGCAAGCGGGGACCGCTGGTTTTCCAGTTGTGTTCCTCCTTCAGGCGGCGTATTATTTCCTTGCTGGAAATAGGGCGGCCCGTCTGGATCGTCGTTTCTACAAGATCGGCCACGTCCGGAAGCATCGCTTTTTCGTGTTCGCTCAGCGGTCGTGTCTCCTGTTCAAATGTTTGCAACATATTCCGGTGTTTTAAGGGGTGGCCCGGAAGCCCGGGCCGATCCCCTGGTTAAATATTCGTTTCTAAGTTCTCGCGCTTGTAGTAGGCTTCGCAAAATTCGCGTTCGATGATGCTCTCTACGTTGAAGGGCGACGCGGCGGTGATAGCTATTTCGGCGGTGTGGGCCACTTCAAGCTCGCCCGTTTCCGCGGCTCTCTGCGCCTTTTCTTTCAGCTTGGCGTTGATCCAGGCGGTTATTACAAGCTTTGCCGTATCTACGTTTTTCGTGCGTATCATGAAGGAATAGCAGGCGCAGCCTATCTTTTCGCCGGCTTCGTCAAGCCAGGAAACGTCCGCTTCGATCTTATAATAGCGGGCATCGGAACGCTCCGCTTCCTGCTTCTGCTCATCCTCGCTCTCTCCCTCTACCTTTTTCCGCAAATTGTCCGCAAGTATTACAAAGTTCTGCAGTTCCTTCGTGGCTAAAATGCGGAAGGGCTGCGTATAGTTCAGTTCGATGTGGTCTATTGCGCAAGCCTGGGCGCTCTCTATGTCCGTGGCGGTCAAAATAAAGCGCTTGTTCTTTCCGTCGATGCCGGCGGTTACGTTGAAGGGGCGCGGGGTGTAATTCTCCGAAAGGGTGGCCAGGCGCTTCTGGTTGCTTACGTCCACGGCCTTTACGTCGCCGCTCTGCAAGTAGAAATTTACGGAAGCCATCGTTTCCGGATCCAGGAAGGTTCCCTTATTAAATAGAATTTCGGAACGCTCTATTTCTATGACTTCGCCGCTGGTTTCGTCGACAAAATCTTCCTTCCAGGTCCTTACAATATTCGCCGCTAAGTATTTCCCGACCATCTGCTGCGGGTCGGAAGTAGTAAAACGAATTTCGTTTTTCTTGGTTTGGATCTCTTTCTTTTCCATGCTCAAAATGGTAAATCGTTAAGCGTAATTTCCAGCCCCGGCTCCGCCACGAATATCTCCGCTCCGGCGGCCCTGATGTTCCGCTCCGCGTATTTCTTGAATTCGGCGGCGTTGCTGTTATCGCCGGAAAGGTGGATTAATACTACGTTATGCAGCCGGCTTAGGTCGTTCGCCTGCAAGGTCTCGACGGCGTGTTCCAGGCTCATGTGGCTCTTTATAATGCGGTCCCGTACCTTCGCGGGGATCCGTCCGTTTCTGGTCCCTTCTGCAAGGATCGGAAGGCTGTAATTCGCTTCTATCAGGACGGTATGAAGGCCCGTAAAGGTGTGCTTCAAGTACGGCGTATCTGTGGCGAAAAGCAAGCCTTCGCCGTCGTCTCCCAGATCCGGGTGCGTAATATAATAGCCGAAAGGCTGGGCGGCGTCGTGTTCGACCCCGAAAGGAATAACGCGGAAGGATCCGAATTCGTAAACGGTCCCTTCCTGGAGGACGCCCGGCCTGCGCCGGCTTTTGTACTGAATAGCGCCGGCGGTTCCTTCGCTGCAATAGCAAGGGACGGCGCTGGCCATCACTTCCTCGATCCGGCCAGCGTGGTCCTTGTGTTCGTGCGTTATCAAGCAAGCGGCCACCTTTGCTATCTGGAAGCTTAGCGCCTTTTTCGTCTCTATGAACGGGACGCCGGCTTCAAGCAGGAGGGCTTCGCCCTTCGCTTCAAGTATATAGCCGTTCCCGGCGCTGCTGCTTCCTAAGACCTTAAGCTTCATAACGCGGTGCAATTAAAAGCCGGGGTTATGGTCGCCGCCGTCCTGGGCGGGTGCTTCGGCCGCGGGCTGTGCTGCAGGCTGGGCGGTCGCTTCTTTGGCCGCCGGTGCGGCAAAGGTCAGGGGCTGCCCGCCCTGCTTCCCGGCGTCCTTCATCTGGGTCTCTACGACCGCCGCTGCTGCTGCGCCGCCGTCGTCGCCGGGCTGCTCCTGATATTCGGCTTGCTCGTCTACGGTATACATGCCGCCCAGGCTGATCGGGAACGCTTCGCGGAAGGCCTGCGCTTCTGCTACTTTGCGGATCATTGTGCCGGGCATCCCTTTCCAGGTGCTTTGTCCGCGGTTGAATTCCTGGAAGGAAACGCGGGCGACCGCCGGGAATTTGCGATCTTTACGGTATACCTTGCACCAGCCGCCCATAAGGGTGTCCGTTGGAAGGGTAAAGCTTCCTTCAATCTCGACCGGCTCGTTATTGCGCATAACAATTACGCCAGCCTGGAAGCCGTCGTACTGGTCGGAAGCTTCCGCGCGCTTCATAAGGGCTTCTTTGCTGGTTATCATGCTGGCCGGGTCCCGGTCGGAATATTTAACCAGGTAGGCTTCGCCCAGGAAGGGGTTAAGCTGGTTAAATTTGCAAAGGGAGATAAATTGTACCACCTCCGCGTCGGAAACTTTGGCGTTCCCGCGGGTTAAGAACTGGCGGACGATGCCGTAACTCAGCGCTACGTCCTGCCCGTTTACGTTGTACGTTACTTTTCCTTTGTCGCCTTGCGAAAGGATGGCGACGATGCTGGTGTCGCCCTGTGCGGCGGGCGCTGCTGCGCCCTGTGTCTTTTGATCTGCCATAATTGGAATTATTTAAGGGTTTATTTCTGTACTTCTGTATAGGTCGCGTTTCCTCCTGAAAGCTTGCGGCGGAACATAAGCCCGCCGGCGTGGTCGATGGCTTCCTGGACCAGCTCCTGCGTGGCGGGGGCTGCAAGGAATTCCGCAAGCATCCGCAGCGTTATTCCCCTGTGTCCGCCGATCTCGATGGTCCCTTCCGCGCGTCCGCCGTTTTTCGGGGCGGCTCCGCCGATGATAATATAGCCGTTATTCGTGTCGTCGCAGTGGTCCGCGGCGGCGTCTATAAGGGCGGCGGCGGCCTTCAAGGCTTCCGCGAAATTCTCCGGGGCCGGTTCGCTCGCTCCGACTTTCTCCGCTCCCTTCTGGTCGCGGCGTTCCGGGTCGTCGCTCGCCGTGTTTACGTCGTTCGGGTAAAGGATCCACGCTTCGTAAAGCGGCTCGAATTGGCGGGCGGCGTATTCGCATAGCGCTTCCGTTTTGAAGCAAAGCCGGGAGCCGATGTTCGCAGTCGTATTCGTGGGCGCGCTGTTCGTATACGCGGACGCAAAGCCGGCAGTTTTGTTTTTCTCGCGGTCAAAGTAGAACCAGGGGAACCATTTGGGCTGGTCCTTATTGGTCCAGTCTGGCTCCCAGCCTTCGTTAAGGGCCTGGGCTATTACGATAAGCTTGTAATAGGCTGTTACGCTGGGGCGGTCCTTCGGGCGTAGTCCTCCAACATCCGGGAGGGTTTCCTTGATGCCTAAAACGGCGCAAGCGTCGGCGTAGGTCTTTACGCGGTCAGTGATGTTTTTTGCCATAATGCTGTGTAATTATTGGGTTTGTTAATCGAATAAGCCGGGGGCGGCTGCGCCTTCCGCTTTTACGGTCAGCTCCGGTTCCGTGGTTACGCAAAGCTTTACAAGCTGCGACCCGCAGGGGGCCAGGGTGTTCACGCCTTCTGCGTTATCAATGAACACCGGCGCGGTTATTTCGTGGAAGGTGCAAAGGGTGTTAATAATGTCCAGGCCCGCGTTAATCTTGCCGGCGCTGTTAAGGTCGGAATAGGGGACCCCGTCTACAAGTGCGACGCAGGTGGGCGCTTCGCCGCCGTTGATCTGGCGCTCGAACATCCGGAAGCGTACCTTACGGAAAAGGCTATTTACGCGGCGCTCTACTTCGTCGATCTGGGCGCGCTGCAATTCGTCCGCCAGCATCTCGCGCTGCTCGACCTCTGCTATCTGCTGGGCCAGCTCTTTTTCGCGGGCCTGCAAGGCTGCTACTTTGGCGGCGTTCGCTTCAATTACTGCGGCCGTTGCTTCCTTCTGGCCGAGCTTGCGGGCGCAGTCGTCTACGGTCGCCTTAAGGCTGGCTTTCCGGGCGGAAATAAGGGCCTTTTCGCTGTCCTCCGCCGGCTGCGTTTCCATCTGGTTAAGGCGGGCGTTCAGGGCGTCTATCTGGTCGCCCAGGCGGTTATATTCGGGGATGCTGGTCGTATCAACGGGGGCGGCGGTGGCTTCCGGGGTCTTATCCAGTTGGGCCTGCAGATCCTTGCGCTTTTCGTCGTATTTCTTGCCTACGTTTACGCGGGACCAGTAGGCTTCGTTCTTTGCTTCCTGGGCGGCGTCCGCTTCCGCTTTCGCCGTTTCAAGTTGGGCGGCCAGCTCTTTGCCTTCCGTCTTGATCCTGGCTATCTTTTCGCGCTTGCGGCTGTACCATTCTTCTTCTGCCTGCTTCGCGGCTTCCTCTTTCCTGGCTACTGCGTCCGGGTTCGTGCAAACGATCCCAAACAGGGGGCAGGTTATGCCGTCCGCTTCCGCGGGGGCGTATTTGGCGGCATCGGCTTCGTAGAATTCCGCGCGCTTTTTCTGGACGGCTTCTTCAAGGCGTGAAACTTCGCGGCGGGCTGTGTCTACGCGCTGCGTGGCGGCCTGTTCCGTCCGGGTGGCGGCGTCCCGCTCCACGGCTTCCTCTCTGGAGAGGGCGTTAAGCTGGGCTTCAATCTCCCGGCGGCGGGCGTTCGCTTCAAAAGCTGCGCTTTGCGCGGCTTCGCGGGCCTGCTGGACCAGCTGCGTCCGCTTAAGCTGCAGTTCGCCGATCTGCTTCTGCAAGCCCTGGGCGCTTTCGTAGCGCTGGCGGGTCGCTTCTGCTATGTCGGTCAGCTGGGCGTCAAGCTGCGCCAGCTCCTGTTCGGCCGCGTCCTTCTGTGCCTGAATTTCGGCCGCGTCCGGAAGGGGGGCCGGGGTGGCGTCCTGAATAGCGGCTATTTGCACCGGGATGTCGTCAAGCTCCGCTTTTTTGGTCTTTTTGTCGTAGGCCTTCGCCATCTTGAAGTCCGCTATATCCTTCCCGGAAAGTTCGCGCAGAAGCTGCTGGAAGTCCTCGCGCCCGGCGGCCACCTGTTCAAGCGTTACGCCCCCGGCTACGGTCATAAGGATCTCGCGCTGTGTTTTCCAGTCAAGGTTCGGAAAATAGGCGGGGTTCGTGATAAGCTTGAACAGCTGCGGGTCTATAATGGCGGCGACCGTTTCGTCGTATTTGCCGGCCTTTACTTCTACGCCGTCCACCAGGTAGTGCGTCGTATTCCCGGAAAATACTACTTCCGCGCTTCCGCGGCGCTTTACCCATTCTTCCTTCAACAGGCGGCAAAGGGTCATTTCCTGCCCGTTTACTGAAAGGACGGCCGTTACGCTGTGTTCCAGCTTCTCTATGGGCTGGCCGGTGGCGTCTACGGTCTTGATCTGGAAGCCGCCTTTTCCGGAGTCCGTCCGGTCGTGGCTGTCCTTCCCGAAAAGGACCCACGTAAAGGCGTCGAAAATTGTGCTTTTTCCGGTGGCGTTCGCGCCGGAAATGGTCGTAACGTCGCCGAAATTTACGACCCGCTCCTTTGCTCCTTTGAAGTTCTGGAGCGTCAGGGAAATAAGTTTTACCGTTCTTTGCATAATGCTTCGTTATTGTGGTTTTTAGTATTTGTATTTCGGTTTTTCCTTTAGGCCCTTCCAAAGTTCCAGGGCCTTTTCTACGTCTATGATTATAAGCTTTCCGACCTGAATTATTGCGGGATCTATTACGCCGCTTTGCTTTATCCGGTTCGCCTGGGTCTTTCCGCAGTGGAAGATGTTACGTATTCCCTGGATCCCGTATTCCCTGGAAGTGGCGGCCGGTGGGCTTTCCGGTGGCGGGGTCCGCAAGGCTGCCAAAAGCTCGCCCAGGGAAAGGTTCGCCAGCGGGGTGTCTGCTGCCGGTATCATTCCGCGGCTCCCGTCTCCTTCGCCGGCTCTTTCCCGTCGTCCCAGTCGTATTTATTGGCTATGTACCCAAATACGCCGAAATGGGCCACCCATCCAAAGGTCCACCAGAAGCAGATGCCGCCGTCCGGGGTCTCTGCTGCGCCTAAGAATAAGCCGAAAAAGGCTATTCCGCCCCAAAGCTTAAGCCACCAGGGGGCTTTCGGTTGCTGCTGTTTTTTGCTATTCTGTTCCATGTTAGTAGGTGTTAAAAAATCGTTAAAAGTGTCCCTTCGTCCTCGCGTCCCCGGCGTCCTCCCCGGGCGGAAGTGGTGCGGGCGTTTGCGGCCCTGCGCGCTCTCAACATGTCCCCGGCGTAGTTGTGGTTTAATGTGGACGGAAGCATAACGAAAAGCAGGAAGGCTCCTATAATTCCGCGCTTTAGCGGGGAAAGGTCAAAGGAAACGCCCAGCTTCGTGCAAAACCACCATACGCTTAGCTCCGTCGCCTTCTGGATCCCGAGCTTTCCGTAAATGCTCCGGGCCTGGTTCTCTACGGTTCGCGTGGAAATGTTCAAGCGGTCGGCGACTTCCTTCTTAGCTGCGCCCCATGCAAGCAATTCCGCGACCTGCGTCTCTCTGGCTGAAAGCTCCGCGTTCTGGTTCATAACTATTTCCCCCAGATTTCGGTAATACCGTATTCCCTAAAAACAAGCTCTACGCTTACGGCCTGGCTGGCTGTTGGTTCCTGCTTGCCGTACAGGTAATTATGGAAGCTGTTACGGTTGTTAATGTTCAGGGCCTTCCATAACTTGGCCTTCGCTTCCGCAAGCTTCCCGACGGGGAGCTGCTGGTAGCCTTTGTTAAATCCTTCTTTGTAAATCATCGCTTTATGGTTTTTAATGCTCTGTTAAAATGGTCTTGAAGTGCCAGGGCTATGTCGTGGGCGGTCTTGCGGTCCTGGATCTTTATCGTGGTTCCGTATAAGTTTTTACCCCCCCCCGGCGCTGATATCGTGATCGGCCCGTCGTAGGTCCGGAAAAATTCGACCACCTGTCTCTCTACGCCGCTAAGCATGGCTTTCCGGTTTTAATAGTCCGCTTTCCAGGGCGTATTCGTAGGCGCGTTCTATTTCCGCCTTCAAGTCGTCGCCCATAAAAAGGGCCTTTTCGCTCCCCTGGTGCAATACCGTAACGCGGTGGCAGGTTTCGTAGGCTGCGCGCCCGTTCGCGTCAAGCCCGGCCAGCTGCTGGTTCGTTATCCGGTAGCCGATGCCGGCCTGCGTGAAAGCTTCAAGGATCCCGAAAGCGTCAAGCTTGCGCGGTGCGTTATGCCGGTCGCCCTGGGCGTTGTGGAAGGCGTCTTTACAGGCTCCGCTACAGAAGGCCTGGGAATACTGCCTTTTTTGGAAGATCTTACCGCAAACGGGGCAAATAATGGAAGCCCCGACGGCGGCTGCTTTGTTGTCTTTGTAAACCTTGTTAATATTGGCTTCCATAGCTGCTGTTATTTTACGTAGAACGTTACCTTAATGCCGCGGCGGAGCTTGCAGGTGGTGCTGTCCTGCATGGAAGTTTCGGCGCGCTCTAAGAACTTGTTAAGGAAGTCTACGCCGATGATGGCAATAATACCGGAAACGCCGACCAGCTTGTTTACTTTTTCGCCGTTCTCTAAGACGCCGTATACCTTAATTCGGTAATTCGCGTTAATGTATTTCGAGCTTTTCTTCATGGTAGGTATTTTTTGCTATTCGTTTCGTTTTCTTGTTGTAAGTTTTTTACTTACCTTTGTATGTGTTTTAATTACCTACTGCAAATTTAGGACAATTCTCCGAAACACGCAAATTTTTTAGAACATTTTTACGAAAATTTTTGAACTTTTTTCTAAGTGGCTGATTTTGAAGGACAAAAAGAACGGTTAAAAGCCTTCGTAAAGTTTACCGGGCTTCCGGTTTATAAGTTTGAGGCCCGGTGCGGCTTATCGAACGGCTATATTTCAAGCATGCGCCGGGGAATAGGGTACAAAGCTTTAGAGCAAATTTCCGAAACGTTCCCGGAATTAAATACGGCCTGGCTCCAAACGGGCCAGGGGGAAATGCTGAATAAGCCGGCCGGATCCGTGGAACCTGAACCGGCGGCGGAAGTTGCGCCCCCGGAAGATCCGGCGGGCTTCGTATCAATCCCGGCGGAAGCCTGGAACGTAATAAAGCAGCAGGCGGCGTCCCTGGAACGGAAGGACCGCCAGGTGGACCGGGTGATCTCGCTTCTGGAAGCTGCGCTTAGCGAAAAGGAAAAAACTACGACTGCCCCTTCCGGGCCTTTTGCGCCCTCTGGAACGGGCGGCGGCCTGAACGCTGGAACTAAACACCCATAATATAAACACGCGCGCATGAGCAAATTAGCCTATATCTTCGCGGCCCTTGCGGTCCTGGTCTCCTGTGGAAAGGAAGGCCCGGCGGAAGGCGCTTTTACTGAATACCAGCAGAAGGCCCTGGCGGCTTTCACGGGCGTCTGGCTGGATCACGCTTATTCTAACCTTTCGGAAGCCGAAAGCGCCCACCTATTGCCCCCGCCGGATCGGCTGGAATTCGGGGCGCAATACCCGGCGGAAAGGGAATTTTATACGGACGACTATATCCGCGAAAAAACGCTTTCCTTCGTGGCTTGCGGCGAGGTCGTCTACGTCGATAACTCCTACGGGGACCCGGTCTCTACGCCGTGCTATTACTACGTTACGCCGGAAGCCGACGCCCTGTACCTTT
>Ga0310690_10006059_pt1 | contig 16079 bp, 18 predicted proteins | sample AusTroGonzalo_MG_2_FD_207661 | JGI IMG/M metagenome (GOLD analysis project Ga0310690, IMG submission 207661) | Bovine rumen microbial communities from tropical cattle in Woodstock, Queensland, Australia - Gonzalo_04 (v2) (version 2) | ecosystem: Host-associated > Mammals > Digestive system >... | reverse complement strand
CGGCACGCTCCCTCTCCGCAACGACTACAACATCGGATAGTCGTGACGCGAAAAGAAAACTCGAAACTATCATCGTCACCAAAGAGATAGTGTTGCACGACACCGTTTATGTGGTTTTTTTACACCTCGTCCCTACAAGAACGGCACCATATACGCTGGCAGCAAGATACGAAAATTCCATTTCCCACAAATTTACTTTGCCGAAATATTCCATTCCCCACAAATTTAACCCGATCTCAAAATCCAAGCCAAAAGCTAATAGCTAACAGCCAATTGCAAAAAAATATACCTTTGCATCTTTCAATTGTAGATTGTAACATTATGGATTTCAAAGAGATACGTTACCAATTGCATCGCATGGCGGAAGCTTCGAATGAAGAAGCGAACACTTCCGCATATATCCGCCAACAGTTGGAACAGTTCCAGCCAACGAAAATCGTCACCTTTCCGAGCGGACACCACCTGCTGGCGGAGTACGACTTCGGGGGCAGCGGGAAGACCGTGCTGCTCCGCGCCGATATGGATGCCGTGCGGGTGAACGAGACACTGAAGCTGCCGTATAAGTCTGAAAACGAGGGTGTTTCGCATAAGTGCGGGCACGACGGGCACAGCACGATCATGCTGCGCGTGGCGGAGATGCTGCACCAACAACCGCTGCAAGAAGGTCGGGTGCTGCTCCTTTTCCAAGGGGCGGAGGAGACCGGCGAGGGGGCTCGACAAATTCTCGAAAGTGGGATTCTGGATGCCTATTCGATAGATTGTGCCTACGCGCTGCACAACATTCCTGCTGAATCGACTGGCACAATCATTTGCAGACCAGGGAGTTTCACTTGTTCAGTCATCAGTTGTGACATTGTGCTGACGGGCAAAACCGCCCACGCAGCTGAACCCTGGAACGCCGTTTCACCGTTCCCCGCAGCGCAGCGGCTCACCGATTTTGTGCTGTCGTTAAACCAGCGCGACGTGCAACGCGAGGATTTCTGCGTAGCGACGCTCATCGAGTTCCGCGTGGGCAGTCAGGCCTACGGAGTGGCCGCCGGAGATGGCGTGCTGCGCTTCACCATCCGTACTCGTGAAGACGCGCACCTGCAGCAGATTATCTCCGAAATAGAAAGCAAAGCAAAAGCAGAGGCTGCCGATGAAAACCTGCAATGCGACATTAATTGGTTGGAATATTTCGCCGCCTCTAACAATGCGGAAAAAGCAGTGGATACTATTAAGGAATGCGCTGAAAATCTGAATTTTACCTATCAAGAAAAACCGATTCCCTTCTTCTGGGGCGAGGACTTCGGCCTTTTCACGCAGCACTATCCAGGTGCCTTGTTCGGATTAGGTTCCGGCACCGCGCAACCGCCCTTGCACCATCCCGACTTCGACTTCCCGGACGAAATTGTGGAAACGGGTGCAAAGATGTTCTATAGTTTAGCGAATACGATGAACCGCTAAAACAGGTACGGCAGTAGCATTTCCACCGCAATGGCCACTAACACGGCGACGATGGCGACGAGCACAAGACCGCGTTTGCACCACGCCAGTATCAAGGCTACCACGGTGGCAATGATGGCGGAGAGGGAGATGTGCGGTTCCACACCCGTGGCGGTGGTGGAATAGAGCACATCGGGGAAGGTCATCGCCGACAGCACACTGAACGGAATATAGTAGATAAAGTCTTGAATCCAAAGGTTTTCCATTTTCTTGCGCACAAATCCGATGGGGATCACCCGAATCAGATAGGTGGTCAGGAACATCAGGAACATGCAGATATACAGGTAGTTCATGCGACACTCCTTTCTGCCGTAGCGGCTTTACGACGACGTTTTACCTCTTTAATGGAGGCACAGATGGCGGCACCTAAAATGGCTGCTGTGATGATAGCCCAACCGCCACCACCGACCTTCGACAGTTCGTTGAGTCCCGGCACATACTTGAACATGCAGGAGAGGAACGCGGCCACCACCACTGCCAGAGCCACTTTACGGCTCTTTCTGGCCGGCGGGATGATGATGGCGATGAACATGCAGTACAACGCAATGCCCATGCAGCCTTGAACCATCGGGGAGAGCAGACCGGAGGCAACGGCACCCAGTAAAGTACCTGAGGTCCAGCCTAATATGGGGGTCAGCATCAGTCCACCGAAGAACGGGAACGACACCTCTTCCGGCTCCATCGCAGCTAATGCGAACACCTCGTCCGTAATACAGTAGGCCATAACGGCGCGCTTGTAGAACGGCATGTCAGGTGCCACCTTCTGCGAAAGCGAAAGCGACATCAGGAAATAGCGCAAATTGATGACGAACGTGGTGATTATCAGCTCGATGTATGGAGCTCCGCCTTCAATCAAGCGGATGCCGGCAAACTGACCCGCGGATGCCATGTTGGTCAGGGAGATGAGCGTAGCCTGCGCCGGCGAAAAACCCATCTTCACGGCAATCAACCCGAACGTAAAGGAGACGGGAATGTATCCCAAACAGATGGGAAATCCGCGTTTTATTCCTCTAATAAACTCATTCATAAATAGTTAAGGTTTTCAAATAACCGCTGCAAATGTACATAAAATTCCTACATGTTTGTCGGTTTGTAGAGACGCGATTAATCGCGTCTCTACAACAGGCCATCACGTTCTAGGAGGGCGTCGATTCGCGGTTCGCGGCCGCGGAAATTGACGAACATCTCCATCGCATCCACGGAGCCGCCTTTGGAGAGGATGGTCTCCAAGTAGCGTTTGGCCGTCTCCTTGTTCATCACACCCGTCTCTTTGAAGAGCGCAAAAGCGTCAGCCTCAAGCATTTCCGCCCATTTGTAGCCGTAATAGCCAGCTGCATAGCCGCCCGAGAAGAGGTGGCTGAAGGCGGTGCTCATGCACGCGCCCGGCACGACTGGCAATACTTCCACCGTGTCGAAAATGGAACGCTCCAATCTTAGGATGTCATCGATCTCCGATGCAGGCATGGTGTGCCACATCATGTCGAGGTAGCCGAACGAGAGTTGCCGCACGCAGAGGTACCCCGCCATGAAACGGTTGAGGTTCTTCAGCTGCTCGACATACTGTTCGGGAATCAGCTCGCCGGTTTGATAGTGGCGGGCGAAGGTCTTCAGGAATTCGGGCTCGGTGAGCCAGTTTTCGTTCAATTGAGAGGGCAGTTCCACGAAATCGCGGGGCGAATGGGTGCCCGACAGCGTGGCGTATTTCACCTCCGAGAGCATTCCGTTCAAGGCGTGTCCGAACTCGTGCAGGAAGGTGTTGACCTCATCCACCGTGAGTAACGAAGGTTGTTCGGGAGTGGGTGGGGTGAAGTTCATCACCAAGCTCACCCACGGACGCACGTCGTTGCTGTCGGCGTCGTAATGCTGGTCGCGGAATTCGGTCATCCACGCGCCACTCCGTTTGGTGCTGCGCGGGTGGAAGTCCAGATAGAGCACCGACATGAACTTGTCGCCACGAAAGACCTCATACACCAGCACTTCGGGGTGATATTTCTGGATGTCCTCAGTAGGTACGAATCGCAGATCATATAGCGTGGAGGCCAGTCCGAAAACGCCGTCAATCACCTGATTCAATGGGAAATAGACCTTCAGCTTCTCCATATCCAAGCTGAACTTCTCTTGACGCAGCTTCTCCATGTAATAGCTTAAATCCCAACGTTGGAAAGTGCCTTCAAAGCCCTGTTTCTGAGCGAATTGCTTCAGCTCTTCGATTTCGCGATGGGCGGCGGGCAGAGCGGCGGCCTTCAACTCATCCAACAGCTGATAGACATGCGGCAGGTCTTTGGCCATGCGGTTGCGCAGCGCGTAGTTAGCGTAATGCTCGTAGCCCAACAGATGCGCAATCTCCTCTCTGCACTTCAGTATCTCCTTGATATTCTCGCAGTTGTCGAACTCGCCACCAAAGGCTTTCTTGCTGGAGTGCAGGTAGACCTCCTCGCGCAACGTGCGGTCGTCGGCGTAGGTGAGCACGGCATTCACGTCGGGAGCGGAGAGCCCGAAAACGTAACCCTCCAGCCCTTTGTCGGCAGCTTTCTGCGCGGCCACAGCGAGGGCGCTCTCGGGGATGCCTGCCAAGCGTGGCGAATCCTTTTCGAGATGCACGAACCAGGCGTTGGTGGCCTTCAATGCGCGCTGTCCGAAATCGAGCTGCCGGTTGGCCAACTCCATACTCAGCTCGCGATAGCGCTGTTTCTCCTTTTCTGGCAGATTGGCGCCGCCCGAAACAAATGCGTCGTACGTTTTCTTCAGCAAGATCTGTTCGGCACCTTGCAGCGCATGATTGGTCTGCTGTTGCTCGTAAACGGCTTTCACGCGAGCAAAAAGTCCGGGGTGCTGATAGACTTCGTTCTCGTATTCCACCAACAGCGGTTGCACCTTCTCCGCTGTGGTCTGCATCTCATCATCCCCATCGCATTCGAGGATGTTGAAGAAGATGTCGGCAACGGTGCTCAGCTGTTCGCCCGCACGGTCGAGTGCCACGATAGTGTTCTCGGAATCGGGTGCATCTTTCTGATTGACAATATTTTCTATATCCTTTTTCGCATCAATGATAGCCTGTTCAAACGCCGGCAGGTAGTGCTCGGTTTTGATGTCGTTAAACGGCGGGGTTTGCCGTAGGGTGTTCCAGGGGGTGGTGAAGGGGTTCATAGTAATTTAAGGTTTCAAATAAGATTTTTTTTCGGGTTGTTGAACTAAATAGTTAGCAGTTAGCAGTTGGTAGTTAGCAGGTAGTTAGCAATTAGAGTAGGGGCGTATCGCATACGCCCAAAACCAACAGCCAAATATAGCCAAAAAAAAGAGACGGTCAACATGCCGCCTCTTCAATATATAATATATGTGACATTATTTAATTCCCAATTCAGTGCGCACGGCGGCGGTCAGGTCATCTGAATCCGCATGGTAGGCGCACATGGTGATGTCGAAGATATAGGTGTATTTGTTGGCTTCGGCCACTTTCTTGATGGCGGCCATCAGTTTCTCTTGGAAAGGTTGCAGCAGTTCGATTTGTTTTTTCTGCAGATCCATTTCGCTGGAGGAGACAAAATCTTGCAGACGGGTATAGAGCTTGGTCAGTTCGTCTTCTTTCACCTTCAGGATGGCAGAAGAAGTGGTCGTATTGGCCAGATTAGCATATTCTGCCTGTTTGAGTTTGAATTCGTCAGCCATCTGTTTGCCCACAGCCTCCAGTTCCTGCTGATATTGAAGCAGGGCGGTTTGGGCGGTGTCGATGCCGGGCATCTCCTTCATGATGGAGCCGTAGTCCACATGACCGAATTTGGCCTTTTGTGCGTAGCTGGGCACTGCGAAAAGCAGTGCGGCTGCGATGATAATGATGAACTTTTTCATGACTTCAACTATTTAATGCCCAATTCCTTCTTCACCAGCGGGGTGATGTCATCCGTGTTGTTGTAATACAACAGCGTTTTCGTGTCAAAAATGTACGTGTAGCCATTGGCTTTCGCCACTTTGTTGATGGCGTCCTGGATAGCGTCCTGGAACGGTTTGGCCAGCTCATACTGTTTGTCTTCCAAATCCTCTTGTGCACTGGCTTGGAACTCTTGGATACGGTTGCCAAGGTCTGTCAGCTCTTTTTCGCGTACTTGACGCACGGCGGTGGACATGGTACCCACTTCGCGGTCGAATTTCTCCTTCTTGGTCTGGAATTCCGCCATCATGTTCTCATACATGGATTGCAAATCCTGTTGAAAGGCTTGCAGTTTGATTTGCAGGGAGTCGATACCCGGCATAACTTCCAGAATTTCGCTGGAGTTAACATGTCCGTATTTTTGCGCTTGGGCAGCCTGCACGGAGAACAGTGTGGCAAGAGCCAGAATCATTACAATCTTTTTCATTGATCTTCTTTGCTTTATATTTGTACTATTTAAATTATTCATCCATGTCTCTGTTGACGGAGATACCCATCTTTTGGAGCACTTGCTCGTTGATGTCCCATTTCGGGTCGGCGTAGATGATGGTCAGGTCACCTGCTGTGTCAAAAACGAAGGCAAAACCTCTCTCCTTGGCATAGTCGTTCACGGCGTTGATGACGCGGTCTTGGATGGGCTTTACCAACTCTTCGCGTTTTTTGAAAAGGTCACCGTTTTGGCCGAAACGTTTCTTTTGCAACTCCTTGGCTGCTTTCTCTTGGGCGATGATTGCCTCTTCGCGGCTCTGTTTGATCTGTTCCGGAAGGGTGATGGATTCCACTTGGTAACGTTTGTACATAGAGTCGATGGTGGAGAATTTGGCCTCAATTTCTTTCTGCCATTGCACGGCAACACGGTCTAATTCTGCCTGAGCCTCCTTGTATTCAGGAATTTGGGAAAGGAGGTATTCGGAGTTGATGTAAGCATATTTCTGCGCAAATCCGAAGAACATGAGCAGAGTGAATAAACCTGTAAACAAGAGTTGTTTTTTCATCTTTTTCTATATTTTAAATGACGTTGATTTGACGGTGTTTATGCAAAATAAGTTTAATCGATGGATTGATTGATGGAAATATGGAAGTGACTGCCGGAACTCTTGGCGGTCATTCCGGGCACCGGGTCGAAACCGTAACCCCAGTCGAAACCAAGCAGACCGAACATCGGGAGGTAGACGCGGACACCCAAACCCATGGACTTGTACATGTCAAACGGGTTGTATTTGGTATTGTCAATCCAGCCCTTACCCGCTTCGGCGAAGGCCAGCACGTAGACGGTGGCCGACGGATTCAGCGTGATCGGGTAGCGCAATTCTGCCGTGAACTTCTGGAAGATAGAGGCACCGACGATAGATCCGTTCACGTTGGGAGACAGCACTTCGTCGTCGTAACCGCGCATACCGATGATTTCACGACCATCGTAGGAGAAATTGGACATACCGTCGCCGCCCAGATAGAAACGTCCGAACGGGGAGATACCAATGGTTGGATTATAGTATCCCATGAAGCCCATCTTCATACGCACATTGAGCACCAGATTGTCCACAATGCGTGTGAACCACGACACGTTAAGTTTCCATTTGTGGAATTCCAGGAATTTGTACTTCTCTTGGTCGGTGGCGTTGGTGTAATCCTTATGCCCGATGATGGAGTAGGGAGGGGTCAACTGCATGGAGAAAACGATGTCGGAGCCTTCACGCGGGTAGATGGGCGCGTTGACAGAGTTTCTGGAAAGAGTGAAGATATAGCTGATACTGTGGGCGTAACCGTTGGTGAAGATGAATCCACCCCAATCTTTTACGCGGTAAAATTCATACGAAAGCGTGTGTGACATGTGGAAGTAGTCGTCCGGCCATTTGAGCTTGTTGGCCAGGGAGAGGGAAGCACCGGCGATACTGGTGTAGGCGTAGAGGCTGTCCCTTCTGGAATAGGTGTTGTTTTGTCGCTGATAGTAAAGACCAAATGTCAGAGCGTTGGGCTTTTTGCCGCCGAGCCAAGGTTCGGTAAAGGAGAAACTGTAGTATTGATAGTATTTCGTACTCACAGAGGCGTTGAGGGAAATTCGCTGGCCACTGCCGCCAGGAATGGGGTTCCAAGCCTCTTTCTTGAAAAGCTTCTTGGTGGAGAAATTGTTGAAGGTGATACCGGCAGTGAGCATGAATCCCGTGGCACCGTAACCGGCTGAGAGGGAGAGCTGGTCGGAGGAGGTCTCTTCCACCACGTAGTTGATGTCAACGGTACCGTCGGACTCGTTCGGGCGCGGTTGCACATCCATCTTCTCCTGATTGAAGTAACCCATTGACATCAGCACCTGTTGTGAGCGGATGATGTCGGCACGGTTGAACAGCTGACCGGGAATGGTCGTGAGCTCACGCAAAATCACCTCATCGTTGGTTTTGGTGTTGCCCGTCACGGAAATATTTTTGTATTTGGCCTTTTTGCCTTCGCGAATACGGATTTCAATGTCGATGGAGTCGCCCTCGATGCCCACTTCCACAGGATTGGCGCTGAAGAAAAGGTAACCGTTGTTCATGTAGAGCGATGCGATATCCTCGCCGTCTTCCTTCATGGTGAGGTTCTTGTTCAGCTGAGTTTGATTATAGACATCACCTTTGTTGATGCCCAGCAGCTGCTGCAGCAGGGAGGTGGGATAGATGGTGTTGCCCACGAAAGTGATGTTGCGGAAATGGTACTGCAGCCCTTCGTTGACATCGATGTCGATGTACATGTTGTTGTTTTTCACGTAGAAAGTGTCGTGGGTGATAACGGCATCGCGGTAGCCGAGTTCGTTGTAGCGGTTGATCAAGTTCACCTTGTCTTTCTCGTAATTGGCCTTGATGAATTTGGAAGGCTTGAAGATTCTGAGCTTCACACGGTCGGCAAAATAGTTGTCCAAATGGTCTTTGATATCTTTGGATTGATAGTATCCTTTGTGTTTGAAGAGATAGGCGATGGCTGTGTCAGCCTTGTAGAAAGGCATAAAACGCAGTTTCTCCTTGGTCTCCTTCATGGAACGGAGAAGCACGGCATCGGTCACGCCGCTATTGCCGTTAATGGTGATTTTGTCGATTTTCACCTTCTTGAATTTTTGGATGTCGAACAGCAGATTGACAGCGTTTTTCAGATTTTCGTCGGGAATCTCTTTCACATCCACTTGGCAACTGTAAAAACCTTTGTCAATATAGTAGTTACGGATAATATTCTGACAGGTGATCTTCATGTTGTCGTTGATAATATTACCCTGAGAGATGCCTAATTTTTCACGAAGGTCATTTTCCTCGCTCTTGGTGGTGCCTTTGAAGCCGAAAGCGCTAAGTCTGGAGCGATCTTCAAGCCGAACGTCCAAAAATATCAAGTTTCCCTGTATGCGCGTGGCGGTGATTTCCACATCGTCATACAGTCCACTGTTCCACAAGTTCTTGATGGTTTTGGAGATTTTATCGCCGGGTACTTCAATGACTTCACCCACATGGAACATCAGCAATCTTTGGTCGAATGGCGCTGTTCCAGAGGAAGTTATACCGCCGATTTCGTAAGTTTTCGGGGAAGAATAGTCGATTTTCAACGGCTCGTCGGGAGTATCGCTACCCACAATGACCTGGGCGCGGACAACCACGGAGCAGAGGCAAATCGCCAGTAATAGGATAATATTTCGTATCAAATGCATTCCTTAAAAAAAGTCGGCAAAGATAGTGAAAAAATCAATGTGCTCGTACCTGTTCGCCGGTTTTTCCAAAACGGCGTTCGCGGGTAGAGAATTGATCCAGAATTTCACGCAGGTGTTCCTTCCTGAAATCGGGCCACATGAGGGGGGAGAAGAATAGTTCGGCGTAGGCAATCTCCCATAGCAGGAAGTTGCTGATACGCAGATCGCCGCCGGTGCGGATGAGCAGGTCAACATCCGGAATTTCAGGATGATACAGATGTTGCTGAATGGTGTTTTCATCAATTTCCTCCGGGTTGAGTTCCCCTTTGGCGGCCTTGCGGGCGAGTTGCTTGGCAGTATCCACCAGCTCGGAGCGACCGCTGTAGCTGAGGGCCAGAATCAAGGTTGTGTTTTTGTTGTTGGCGGTAATCCTCTCAGCGTTGCGCATCGATTTCTGACAATCTTCCGGCAGATTCTCCAGCCGGCCGGTGGTCAGCAGTCGCACGCCGTTTTTCATAAAGGTCTCGACCTCCTTGGTGATGACGCGAACCAACAAACGCATCAGCATGTCGATCTCCTCTTTGGGCCGGTTCCAGTTCTCTGTAGAAAAGGTGTAGAGGGTGAGGTAAGGAATGCCCATTTCAGTGGCGCCTTCGGTAACGCTACGGACGGCCTCAACCCCTTGTTCATGGCCGAAAGAACGTTCGTGCCCATGTTGTTGTGCCCAACGTCCGTTGCCATCCATAATGATGGCTACATGTTTGATATTATATTTGTCGTCCATAATTAACGTCTTTTACGTGGTTTTTTCAAGTCGCAGGTTTTGTCTTCGTTGCCGAACTTCACCGTGATGGAGGCACCTGCGTATGAGTAGATGTCGTGGGTGGTCGAGTTTCCACGTTGCTCCCCGGCTTGGTGCAACGGTAATGGAACGCCTTCACTGTTCACCAGTTCCGGGGTTCTGTCGGCGAGGTTGGCGATGATGTCGCCGCGTTGTTCGCGCAGCAAGTCGTTGTCATAGTAACGTCCGCCCACATCGTCCAAATAGTCAGTGAAGGTGTAGCGGAAGCCCCATTCTGCACCTAAGCAAACGTATTTTCCGATGTTCACGCGAAGTCCGATGCCAAAGGGAATGGCGACATTGGTCAGGGAGTATTTTTTCGGCATACCTTCCAGTCCTTGACCTTCGGTGCCCAGACTCTGCAGTTCATAGATGGTGCCGTCCGTGTAGGCGGTCATCGGGTCGAAGGAGAAGAGCGTGAGACCGGCGAAGATGTAAGGGGTGAAGTGGTTCTTGCCCACGGAATTGTAGAGTTTGAGGAAGTTGAGTTCACCTACAACCGAGAATTCCGTGATAGGTGAATAGAAGTTGAGGTTGCGTTCGTAGCCGTTGTTGGTCAGAGCGTCGCTACCGGACACTTTCCCGAACAAAAAGTCGGCCTTGATGGCCCAGCGCGGGGAGAGGTTGTAACGGTAAACGATGCCGCCGGCGATGTGCGGCTGCGCGAAAAGGCGTGAAGGGTTCAGCTCGCCAAGATAGAACGTGGTGCCCACACAAGCGCCGATTTCGGAATTTTGGGCGCGCAAAGTCTGCACCTGCAAACCTGTCATGGCGAGGCAAAACACCCATATACTAAGGAATATTCTCTTCATATTCTTATCAAGATTAAAAGGCTGCAAAAATAAAAAAAATGAGAAAACGATTTATTCAATTAAAAATTGTGTATTTTTGCCGCCCAAAAAATTATAGATAAAGTTATTACACTTAAAAAGAAAGGATTTGATCATCGCTCAAAACAACCGGCCCAACAGGTCTTTCGGACCGAGAAACAAGAAAGACGCCCAGCACAGAATCAATGAATACATCACGGCGCAAGTCGTGCGTGTGGTGGGAGACGACTTAGAACCTCAAATTGTGTCACTGCGTGAGGCATTGGCGATTGCCGATGAGCGCGGAGTGGATTTGGTGGAAATTTCCCCTCAGGCCAATCCGCCTGTGTGCAAGGTGATGGACTACCAGAAGTACTTGTACGAACAGAAGAAGAAACTGAAAGAGATCAAGGCGAACAGTGCCAAGACGGAGATCAAGGAGATTCGCCTGAGTCCGCAGATCAGTGAGCACGATGTTGAGTTCAAGTGCAACCATGCCATCCGTTTCCTGCAGGACGGCTACAAGGTGAAAGTCATCATGACTTTCCGCGGTCGTAGCATCATCTATAAGGACAACGGTGAGTTGGAGCTTCTCAAATTCGCGGAACGCCTGCAAGACTATGGCAAGGTGGATCAAATGCCTGTCCTCACTGGCAGAAACATGACCATCCTCATGGTTCCTAAATCCAAAAAGTAATATATAACAAATACTTATATATAAACCTTAAAAATAACTAGAAATGCCGAAAATTAAAACCAAGTCCGCTGCCAAGAAAAGATTCACTCTGACCGGCACCGGCAAAATCAAGAGACATCACGCTTATCACAGCCACATTCTCACCAAAAAGAGCAAAAAGAGAAAACGTAATCTGGCTTACAGCGCCATTGTCGAACAAAATTTGGATCGCACCGTCAAGCAAATGCTGGGACAGTGCTAGTTTAATTCATTAAAAAAAACAATGTTTACGCGCAGTTCCCGAAGTGCTTCACGCCACTGACGTAAACGGAAAGGAAAAAAGATTATGTCAAGATCAGTTAATCATGTTGCTTCAAGAGCAAGAAGAAAAAAGATTTTAAAACGTACCCGCGGTTATTTCGGAAAGCGTAAAAACGTCTGGACCGTGGCGGTCAACTCGTGGGAGAAAGGCCAGCAGTACGCCTACCGCGACAGAAAAGCGAAAAAGAGAAATTTCAGAAGCTTGTGGATCACCCGTATCAACGCCGGTGCCCGTGAATATGGAATGTCTTACTCTGTCCTGATGGGTAACTTAGCAAAGAAGAACGTTGCGCTCAACCGCAAAGCTCTCGCCGACCTCGCGATGAATAATCCTGAGGCATTCAAGGCAATTGTCAATTTAGCGAAATAAATAGACGCATTGCCGTTTTTTTAGTCAATAGTATTTGTTGTATATAAAAACGGGGGAACCAACGTTCTCCCGTTTTTTTTTTGTCAAGGCATTATCAATTTTGAATTATCAATTTTGAATTATCAATTTTGAATTATGAATTATGAATTATGAATTTTGAATTGATCCCGCGAACCGTTATTTCTTCACAATTTTCTGGTGGTATTCCTTCCCGTCGGTGTCCGTCACGCGCAACAGGTACACGCCTGCGGGGATGCTAATCTTTCACGCACCGGACAGCGCAGTAATGGATGTCGGGCAAAGAGGAAATTTCCGGGGTTTCTTGGTTGATGTCCAAAAAGAAGACAAAAGACTGGACTTCAAGGGAATCGGTGCCATAGACACCCCAGTTGGGCATTCCTGGATAGCTGGGGTTTGTATTGGGACGCGGGTAATAGTCGTTGTGGTCGGCGCACCAATAATAGGCATTCCCGCGTTCAGCCCAGCGGTTGTCTCCGATGTCGGAATGAGAATCGTAGGAATGGACATATCCCGTGGGCAAAGCGGAAAAACCGGTCTGGTTGAAGTTGACGGAACTGGAGGAATTGTTCCACTCCCAGCTTGCCAAAGCGCGGCTCACCGAGCCGGAAAGGTCCCATCTTTCAGGGTGTACGGCGATAGAATCGGTTAGTTCCCGCCATTCATCCGAAGAGGGCAGGTGCCAGCCATCGGGGCAGATGCCCTGCACATGAGCACCGCCGGAATTTGCGCCGTACTGAGCGGCAAAGGAATTGTAGAGCATCTTGTTGCCGAAGGTCGTGAAGGCAGGGGCGTTTTGGCGGATGCCGAATCTATGCAAAGGTGTTTTGTCGGGTAGGTGCGTGACCAGCAAGTCCTGGGCCATCCAGGTCTGGTTCCCGATCCGGACGGTATCATAGACATTGCCGTCAACGTCCACAGGCTTCCCAGTCTCGATACGTTCAGGCTTGCAGCCCCAGGAACAGGCGGCGACAAGCAGTATGCAGATGCAATTGCTAAAAAGCTGTCTATTATTCATCGTTTTCATTATTCCATGTTTTCAGTGATGATTTGCCAGGATGTTTCCCGCTTTTGCTTGTCCTTCACGCAACGGACATAAAAAAGAGGTTGCCCGTCCTCCTTTGAGGCGGTCGTGGTCTTGATCTTCGGGGTGTCGTCGTAGGGGTTCCCTAAAGGGGGATGGGAGAATTCCACGTAGGTGCAGACATCGCGTCCCTCTTGGGTGAGGTCGCCGTCATCCAAGGCCCAGTAGCATTTGTATTGGTCGTAATGGGGGATTATGGGAGTGCCGGTGAAGTTATTGGTCAGCATAAGGGAGCCGGGGCCGTCAAGCAAGACACTGAAGCCCGATGAATTGAACGATTCGCATCGCGGGAGAGGGTTGACATCCTCCACCATGGCGCCGTTGACGGAACCGCTCGTCTCAATCCAGTCGGAATTCCTGTTGACGGTTTTGATCAGATCCTCCCATTCCGCCACGGAGGGAATGTGCCATCCTTCAGGGCAGGGGCCGATGTCAGGGGTTTTGGTGTTCCGCAGGTAACGGATGGCACCTTTGGAAAAAAGTGGCCGATTGGGGAATCGGATCGGGGAGCTCATACTACGGTCGAAGTCCGCAACAGGATAATCTATGCACATAGAGCCTTCAGCGAAATGCCAGGTCTTGATATCCTGTTTCATCCAGATGTGTTTTCCGATTTTGACGGCATCATACACATTGCCGTCAAAATCCTTGACAGCCCCTTCCAGCACTTTGGTCTCGTGATGGCATCCCGCCAAAATTATTGCCAAACAGAAGGACATCATGATAATCAGTGGTCTTTTCATTGTATTGTAATTCGTATTATTTGTTCGGCAAAAATACATTATTTTTTGGAATTATGAATTATGAATTATGAATGATGAATATTTGGGACGTTGTAGGGGCGTATCGCATACGCCCCCACGGGTCCCATTAACCGTTACCGTTTCACAACCTTCCGATGATATTCCCGTCCCTCCGTGTCCGTTACGCGCAACACGTACACGCCTGCGGGGATGCTTTGGACGTTGACCGTGGCGGTGGAGCGACCGCCCGCGTTGGACATGTCCGCAACGATGCGCCCTTGTAGGTCGTACACCACCGCATGGGTGATTCCCGCGCCGGAGAGTTCGACGAACAAGGTACTTAATGCCATCATCAAAATGGCTGAAATTATTAAAAGTGATTTACGCATTATTCATGAATTTTGAGTGAAACAAAAATACTATCTGATCTTTCAATTTTCTTGTTAGTATAGAATGCGACGACCCAGGGGCCGCCAGATGGGAGAATTTGAGCCTCTTTTATATCTACATCTAATCGATATTCACTATCATGCAGTTTTGTGAACGATACGACCTTATTATATACTTCCCCATAACTGTATCCCCAAAGCAAAAACATTGATTGCTTGGAAAAGTCCAATTGAGGAAGAAGGTAATTGTATCCTTCAAAAACTGTATCCATATCATTTTGATCATGAATACGATATAAAATATCCTCCGTTAAATGTTCTATACAGAATTGTCCGTCTACTGGAACTTCTGTTATGGTAAGGTTATCGTCAGGTTCAATAATTGGTCTTTCACATGAAAAAGAAAGAGTGCTTTCTAATATGATTATTGCTAGAAGTGGTAAAAATCTAAGAAATTGTTTCATTGTTTTTGATTTTTGAATTATGTTGTAAAAATACGTTTTTCCGTGAATTATGCATTACAAAATGCGTTGCGGGTCCGTTGTAGAGACGGTGTGCACACCGTCTCTACAGATCCCGCGAACCGTTATTTCTTCACAATTTTCTGGTGGTATTCCTTCCCGTCGGTGTCCGTCACGCGCAACAGGTACACGCCTGCGGGGATGCTGTGGACGTTGACCGTGGCGGTGGAGCGGCCGCCCGCGTTGGACATGTCCGCAACGATGCGCCCCTGCAGGTCATACAACACCGCATGGGCGATTCCCGCGCCGGACAATTCGACGAATAGAAGGTCGTCGGTGGGGTTGGGGTAGACGGATATGGGACGGATTGTCCTTTCCGGCACATCCCCGCCGAAACCGTTGCTGAAACAGTCATTGGGCTCGTTGTCGAGGTCGTATTCGGTCTGGAAGGTGACACCCGAATTGTCGGAAAAGCACAAAAGCGTTTTTTTGCCATAATCCGAAATGATTAATTGCGGGCCTTCGTCGAAGCCGCGGATGCCTCCAATCCCCTCTATCCATAGGTCGTTTTGGGTCGAATAAGAAAGCCCTTGCAACAATATCTGTCTGCGGGCGGAATTGTCAGAAAGATAGACAACAGAGTCTTCGGCGGTATATTGGTGGCTGACGGACGAGTAGCCCTGCCTCCCGACATAGATGCTGGCGGATTCCGTACGAACGGAGACCGCTTTCGCCACGACATCGCCCATTATGTAATAAGTGAGCGTGTCCCCGATCTCCAGGGAGAAGTCATAGACCAGCACGTCCATGGCGGAGTCGGTTTGGATGACAGAATAATCGCTGAGGTTCCGGATCCATGTCCCTGCAGGGACATAGGCGTAAACCTTCTTCTCTGCCGAGTCGTTGTGGATGGCGGCGAAGAACTCGGCGTTGTCAAGGCTGAACTCGAAAGGCAGGTTTCTCTCCTGACGGTAAATCTTCAGGTAGGTTTTCCCGTTGAGCACGGTGTCGCCGGCGGTCATGTATTTCTCGTTGCTCACCGACCAGATGCATCCCTCGGTGATGGGATGGTAAGCGTCTTGCGCGGAAACCCCCGCGAACACGCTGACAATCAACAGGGTAATGATGTGTTTTTTCATAATTGTATGGTTGTTTGTTGTTAATTCTTTTTGCCGAAATGATAACGGATGGAAAATACAAAAGAGTAGTCAAAGAAGTGTATTGGATGTTTTGTTGATAAAAATAAATGCTTGCTTTCAAAGCTTTTGTTGTCTATGGCAAATATTACGCCATAGCCTTGTCGTGTGTCTAATT
>Ga0310690_10006057_pt1 | contig 16086 bp, 16 predicted proteins | sample AusTroGonzalo_MG_2_FD_207661 | JGI IMG/M metagenome (GOLD analysis project Ga0310690, IMG submission 207661) | Bovine rumen microbial communities from tropical cattle in Woodstock, Queensland, Australia - Gonzalo_04 (v2) (version 2) | ecosystem: Host-associated > Mammals > Digestive system >... | reverse complement strand
TCAAAGGTCCCCTCCCAGGCGCCGTCCCCGGCGGCTTTCAGGGGATGCATATTCCCGAACTGGTCGATCGCGACCTCCTTAGCGTCCTTCGCGATGATCCGGAAATGCACCCGCCCGTCGGGCAGCACTTCGGCTCCCTGCTCGCCGTCCCGGTCAGGCTCTCCGAAATAGGGATCAAAGGAAACCGTAACATCCAGCGGCCATTTCTTTTCCATCTTCCGATCCTCCTCTGGTTTCATCTTCATTTGCGCTTTTCCACAAAAGTACGAACAACTTGCCTCTACTTTACCCGAAAAAAGCGAATCTGTCAATTCTTTTCCCGGATCCAGCTTTCTCATCTGTTTTTCATCAATTCCGAAGGAAAACACAATACATCTTTCTTCCTCCCGTGTTATAATGATTCCCGGAAAGCGGGTCCCGCCCTTTCCGTCTCCCGTTGCCCCGGTTCATGCATTCCCGGAAGGAAAGAATCGTCATGTTTGATACCTATTATTTTTCCGCCTTTATCGTCTCTGTTGTCCTCACAGGCCTGTACATGTTCATCTGGCACAGGCACTTCGACGTTCATATCACCCTGCTCTTCGCGCTGGTGCCGATCGTGAACCTCGGTTTCCTTTTTTTAGCCCGTGCCCAAAGCCTCGAGGAAGCCGTCATGGCCAATGAGATCGCTTATATCGGCGGTTGCTACCTGCAGCTGATGATCATGCTGGCCGTCTTCAGCCTCTGCCACATTCATCTGAGCCGGTGGGTCAAAACCGGCTTCTATGTCCTGAGCACCGTCGTCTATCTCTCCAGCCTCACCCAGGGCAGTCACAGTCTTTTCTACAAAAGCGTCACCTTTGTCCGGGCGGACGGGCACGCCACAATGCTGAAGGAATACGGCCCCATGCATCATGTCTTCCTCGGCATGGTCGTCCTTTATTTCCTGCTCAGCTGGGGCGCCATCTTCTATGCCCTCGCGAAAAAAAAGCAGGTTTCCCGGAAAAACCTGTTACTGATGTTCCTGCCGGTGGTGATCGGCATGTTCTGCTACTTCGCCGGCCGTCTGGTCTTCCCGGCGATCGAGCTGATGCCCGCCGCCTATGTCTTTGCCCAGCTGGTTTACCTGGTCATCGCGTACCGGATCGGCCTCTACGACGTCACCGATATCACGGTGGATACCCTTGTCCAGGCCGGCGATACCGGTTTCATCACCTTTGACCTGGGCCGTCACTATCTCGGCAGCAATCAGACCGCCCGGGGCATCTTCCCCGTCCTGGAGGAAATGACGGTTGACTTCTCCCTGCGCCACTACCGCCGGATGAAGGATCTGATCGTCCCCTGGCTCGAGGGCTTTGAGGAGGATTCCTCGAACAACCGCCATCTCTACAAAGACGGGGACAAAACCTATCTCGTCATTATCTCCTGGCTTTATAACGGCAAGCGCAGGAAAGGGTATGAACTGGTCATCACCGACGATACCCAGGACCAGGATCAGATTGAGCTGCTGAACACCCTGGTCGAAGATAAGACCAGGCATATCGTCGAGATGCACAACCAGCTGATCCTCGGCATGGCCACCATGGTTGAAAGCCGCGACAATTCCACCGGCGGCCATATCCGGCGGACCAGCAAAGGGGTCGAGATTCTGATCGAAAAGCTGAAAAAGGACCGCACCCGGTCCCTGGATGAGGACTTCTGCAAAAACCTGATCAAGGCCGCTCCCATGCACGACCTGGGGAAGATCGCCGTGGATGACGACATCCTGCGCAAGCCCGGCCGCTTTACCCCGGAAGAGTTTGAACAGATGAAAGCCCACGCGCCGGAAGGCGCCCGGATCGTTCACGAAATTCTCCTGAACACCGACGACGAAGCCTTCAAAGTCATCGCGGAAAACGTCGCGCATTATCATCATGAGCGCTGGGACGGCACCGGTTATCCGGAGGGGCTGAAAGGGGAAGAGATCCCGCTGGAGGCCCGGATCATGGCGATTGCCGACGTCTATGACGCCCTGGTCAGCAAGCGTGTCTACAAGGAAAAGATGCCCTTCGACAAGGCCAATGAGATTATCGAAAGCGGCATGGGCACCCAGTTCGATCCCTCCCTGCACGAGGCCTACCGGGCCGCCCGGCCGGACCTGGAAGCCTATTATGCCGGTCAGGATTGATTTATCCCCTGTGATAAACCCTTGTCTCCCCTCCCCGAATCCGCTATAATCACGGGGAACGGGGAGCGTTCTGTCCCCGCCGTTCCGGGTTTTCCCGACTGTTTCACGATCCGAAAGGAGTCCCTATGACTGTCAGACGCTGCCTGCCCCCGGTCCTCTCTCTCCTGCTTCTCTTTTCCCTCCTGTGCGCTTCCGCCTTTGCGGAAGTTTATGTCAATGAGGAAAAGCCTGCCGACTGGGATCAGCGTGATTTGCTGAAGGTCACCTTCTATGAGGAAGTGACCGACGAGGCGATCACGGTCGAATGCGGCGGAAAGCTCATGATGGTGGACGGCGGAACCGGTCCCTACTGGCAGCGGTTCTGGCCCTATCTGGAAGAGCACGGCATGACCCATTTTGATATCATGTACAACTCCCATCCCCATTATGACCATCTGCAGGGGGAAATGTACCTGCTGAAGCTGACTGATATTCAGGTGGACGCTTTTTATTCCCCCTTCCCGGAAGATCATACCCACAGGCTGCAGAAGCAGGCGGTGAAGCTCCTGAAGGACAAGAACATTCCCTATCACCAGCTTATGCCGGATGAGCCTTTCTCCTTCGGCGGGGCGGAAATCGTCATGTATTACTGGCCTGAAGGAAGGGATCCCAACGCCCTGAGCGGGACCCTGCATATCACTTTCGGGAATACGAAAATCCTGATTCCCTCCGATACGACCGGTGAAGCCCAGCGCTATCTCGTCGGCAAATACGGGGATCAGCTCAGATCCGATATTCTGAAAGTTCCCCATCACGGTCTCGGCCGGATGTTTACGGATTTCCTGCCCGCCGTCCAGCCAAAGTTCGCTGTCTACACCTCCTATACCAAATCGACCAAAACCTGTGACAAACAGCTTCAGAAATACGGCATTCCCTTTATGCACACCAGCGCCGGCACCGTCTTTATGGAAACCGACGGAACCGACTGGTACATCACCCAGGTCCCTCACCTGCTGGACAAAAAAGCCCCGATCCCGAAAAAATAAAACTTGACATTATTTCGGTACCGAACTATAATACAATCGTTCGGTACCGAATTTTTTATCTGCTGCTTCTGTTCAGCCGCGGTCCGGCTGAACACTGACACAAAGGAGTTGAAAGAAATGAACGAAGAAAAACGGAACCTTGACGCCGATGTGATCCTCTCCTGCCTGAAGCTCTCCCGCGCCATGCGCCGCTGCCCGCCGCCGCCGGGTCCCCATCCCTTCCCGCCGGCGGTCGGCCGCCTGCTGGTATGCGCGGCCGCCAATCCCGGGGTCTCTTCCCGGGAGCTGTGCGAAGCCCTGGACCTTCGTCCCTCTTCCCTCAGCGAGATCCTCGCCCGTGCGGAAAAGGACGGCTTCCTTTCCCGCGCCGCGGACGAGAAAGACCGCCGGGTCCAGCGGGTCACCCTGACCGACATGGGCAAAGCCGCCGTGGCTGAGATGGAAGCTGCCCGGAATGAGGACGCGAAAAAGAAAACCTCCTGCCTTTCGGAGGAGGAGAAAGCCCTGTTCTGTTCCCTGTGCAGCCGGCTCAGCGAGCATATTGAAAAGCTGGCCCTGGAACTGCCCGAGGGCATGATGCATGACGGCCCGGGCTGTCCGCCCTGCCATCCCGGCGAAGGCCGCCCCGGTCCCGGTTGTCCGCCCTGGCATCCGGACGAAGACCGCCCCGGTCCCGAAGGTCCCGGCTGTCCGCCGCGCCATCCGGACGATGACCGTCCCGGTCGTCCGCCCCTTCCCCCCGGCGGGAGATACCGCTGCTGAAAAAAGGCGCCGTTCCGTTAAGCTGGTATCTTACTCATTTGAAAGCCAATGTTTTCAAGGCTTGCAGCGTGATTTCGGTCACGCTGTTTGCTTATCCGTTAGTTTACTGCTCAGGATAAAACCAGCACCGCTCTCACATCCCCGCGAATATCGTCGGTGACCTGACTATACCGTTTAGCTGTCAGAATTGACCGTTCATCCCGAAAGTATATCATTTCGGGCTTCGGGATGGTATAAATATAGTAGATGTAACCATACTGCATACTGCAGATGCGTTCACACAAAGGAAGGAGGCTGAATCAATGGATTACAAGAAACTGTCCACCATCATCTTCATGATATCCGGCGTAGCGACGGTCGTATGGGGCGTGCTGGCCAACGACTGGTCCAAGTGCTGGCTGTGTGCCGTGATCGGCGGCGTGATCGGAGTCGCGGTCGGTATGCTCGGCGAGAAAAACAAGCAATAAGTCTGCTGACAAAGGAAGGATTCTTTTCGCTGTTTGTTTTCTGCCGGAAAGTGCATATAATAAAGCGATATAACGGGAAGCAAACGGAGGGATGGAGATTGAGCGGAAAGGTTGACATCCGTCTGGAAATCGATTCTTCCTGCCAAAAACCGGAAGTTATCATCCGGTCCGACCGGCAAACGGAATTAACGGATAGAATAATCAGTGCTTTGGAGCGCTGCCTGGGAAATGAGTATCCGCCTGTGATGGCATACAGGAAGGATACGCTGGTTTTGATTGCCCAAAAAGAGATTATCCGGGTACATACTGGAAACAAGAGACTAATCCTCTGCACGGAATCCGGCCGGTATGAAGCTCGACAGCCGCTGAAGGAACTGGAAGAGAAACTGGACAGGGACTGTTTTGTCCGGATCAGCCGCTTTGAAATCATGAATCTGCGAAAGGTAGCAGGCTTTGATTTCAGCAGTGCCGGCACGATCCGAGTCATCTTCACGGACGGAAGCGACACATGGGTTGCGCGCCGGTACGTGCAGGTGGTTCAGCAGACACTGAAGGAACAGACGAAGGGAAAGGAGGCGCAGGCGTGATGTTTAAGAAAGCGTTACTGCTCAGCCTCGTAGGATATGTGTGCGGATGCCTCATCGGCCTGTGCTTTACCCTTCAAAACGAGGACTTCAGCATTGTCACGGCACTGCCGCATATTCTGCTGGGCGGGATTCCCGGGGCAATCGCGTGTGGATCGACCGTGATCTATGATATTGAAAAGTGGAGCATTCTCCGAGCCACCGTCACCCATTTCCTGATCGCCATGGGCGCCATCATCCTAGGGTGTTTTGTGCTGAATTGGTTCAAGCCCTGGAGCACTGCGTTCTGGATCGTTATGGCTGCGGAAGTCGTCGGTTATATCATCATCTGGTGGATCATGTATACGCGGTACAGCCGGGAGGTGCGGAAACTGAACGCGCTGCTGAAGAAAAACAGAGTAAAAAATCAGCCTGATTAACCGTTCAGGCATGAAAAATGACCGTTTGGCCCGAAAGACTGTTCTTTCGGGTTTTTTTACGTTATAAATAGAAAAAACAGCGTGAAAAATGGAGGTGGAGAAATCCCATGACAGACACGGTTGTTAGAATTGAAAATCTGGTGAAGAATTACGCAGAACTGAGGGCGCTGGATCATCTGAACTTGGAGATCAGGGAAAAAGAAATTTTCGGGCTGCTGGGACCGAACGGTTCCGGAAAAACAACAACGATCAGCTGCCTTCTGTCCCTGCTCAGCTATGACGAGGGAAGTATCGAACTTTTCGGCAAACCCATGACCCCTGTCAGCTATGATCTGAAGGCTCGGATCGGGATCATCCCGCAGAACGTCGCGGTTTTCAATGAGCTGAATGTATATGAAAACGTAGACAATTTCTGCGCCATGTATATTGCCGATAAAGCGAAAAGAAAGCAATATGTGGATGAAGCTATCGAGTTTGTCGGCCTGAATGATTTTATGAAATTCCGGCCGAAAAAACTTTCCGGCGGTCTTCTCCGCCGGCTGAACATTGCCTGCGGCATCGCTCATAAACCGGACCTGATTATTTTGGATGAACCTACAGTAGCGGTGGATCCTCAGAGCAGAAACAAGATTCTGGAAGGAATCGTCGAACTGAACAGGCAAGGGGCAACGGTCATCTATACCACCCACTACATGGAGGAGGTCGAGCAGATCTGCACGAGGATCTGCATCATGGACCGGGGGAAAAAGATCGCGGAGGGAACCAAGGATGAACTGAAGCAAACAATCAAGAATACGGAGACAATCTACGCGGAAATGAAAGATCCGGGACAGAAGGTACTGGCCAGGATGAAGGGCCTTCCCAACGTTACAGACGCCACATGGTCAAACGGAAAGCTTTCAGTGAGTTGTGCCGGGGGCAAGCACAACATTCTGGATGTGATGGGAATTGTCCGCGATGAGGGCCTTTCCTTCGGAAGGGTTTATTCCGAACTGCCTACGCTGAACGATGTGTTCCTCACCATCACAGGAAAAGACCTCCGGGACAGGGATGAGCGGCAGGAAGAAACACCCGCCAGAGAAAAATGAGGAGGGAGGCGGTAAGACATGTTTTTTACCATGATGAAATATGAAATCAAAAAAACCTTCCGGGCCAAGGAAGTGATTGTCTGGCTCATCCTGTTTCCGATGATCATGGGCCTGCTGTATAAGTTTACGTTGGGGAACCTGTTCGCGGGGGAGAAGTTCTCTGCATCCAGACTCGCGGTGGTGCAGCATACTGAGGACGGAATGTTCCGCAGTATCATGGGCGGTATGGAAACGACGGACCCGCCTGTCGTGAAACTCACGTACTGCGCTTCGGAAGAGGAAGCTCTTTCGCTGATTCACAACAATGAAGTGACCGGGATTGTTGTGATCGATCCCGCTCCGGATGCCGAAAAGGAGCAGGAATCCGCGTTTTCATTTGATACGGTGGATATCCGGACGATGCTGGACAGGTATCTTTCCACGGGAAAAGTGGATGTTTTCGGGGATCAGGACGCAAATGACTTTATGAAGAAGTATCTTGACGGAGATACGAACGGATATATTAAGGACTACCTGGCTCAGTACAGCGGCGGAGCGTTTTTTCCGCAAACACATATCACCCTGAAGCTGAGAAAAAACGGCATGGATGAAACCATGGCGAAGAAAATGATCCAGATGTATATCACCATGCAGATTCAGGCCAGAGAAATGATGAACTCCGAAAGCATGTCGGCCGAAAGCGGCGATATGATTTCAAAGGCCATGAACGGGCAGGACAATATTGTGGAACAGCTGCAGCTGACTACCGGAAATACGGATCCGTTCTCCAGCTATATGTACAATCTGATTGCGATGGTTGCAATCTTCGGATCTCTGGTAGGAATCAATATCGCGCAGAGCCATCAGGCAAATATGTCGGCGGAAGGGGCCCGGCGAAGCTGTGCCAGCATACCGAAATCCATATCCATCCTGGCATCGTTCTGCAGCTATTGCATCTCTATGATTGCCTGTGTCGCTATCAGCATTACCTTCATTACGCTTGTGCTGGGAGTTCAATTCGGAAGCAGGCTGCCGCTGGTCTATCTGGCCGGCGCCTGCGGAGGGATCATGGGTGTTGCCATGGGGTTCTTCCTGGGTTCCGTCGGCAAAATGAGCCAGGGTGCAAGATCTGGCTTTGTGATGGCCCTGAACATGACGCTCTGTTTCCTGAGCGGATACATTATCAGCGGGATCAAGGGTATACTGGAGCTCAAAGCACCGATCATCAATGACCTGAATCCCGCGGCCATTATCTGCGATTCATTCTATTATCTGAATATGGACGCAGGGTTGGAACGTTTTTCAGGCCAGCTCCTGCGGATGGGTATCTATACCGCGGTCTTTGTGGTTCTGGGATTCCTGCTGACAAGGAGGAAGAAGTATGCAAGTCTTTAAGCTGTTTTTCAAGATTGCCAGATCAAAGATCGGGATCGGGCTGCTGTATCTTGTCATATTCCTGGCTATCTGTTTTCCCATGGTCCATTCATCCAACCAGCAGGTAGACTTTGAGGAAACCAGGCTGAACGTCTATGTGGACGATCAGGACCAAAGCGAGGCGAGCCGGCATTTTACTGAAGATCTGGCCAGGAAGCATGATATCGTCAAACTGGCAAACGACAAGCAGACGATCATGGATGCGCTGTATTATCAGACTGTGGATTATGCACTGGTGATCAATCCAGGCTTTGGAGAAAATCTGGGAAATTTGTCCGAAGAAGCGACGGCAAAAGCCCTCTTTGCGACTTTCCATCTGAACGACAGCTATAAGACAGCCATGATGGATCTGTATCTGAAGGAATACGTCCGGAATGTCCGCATGGAGATTGCTATGGGGAAAGACCTCCCGGAAGCTATTACCGGCGCGGAAAAAATGCTGGCGACGGAGGTTGACGTGGAGATGCTTCCGCCGCCGGAAGATGCGGTTCAGAGCGAGCGATTTACGGATAAGTTCGCTACATTCTTCCGCATGCTCTGTTACGTTCTCATCGCGGTTCTTCCGAATGTGCTTGCTCCGGTTATGCTGGCGATGAACAGCGAAGACCAGAAAAAGCGGATCGAAAGTTCCAGAGTGAGCACATCCGCATATCTGATCCAGACTTTCGCCGCCTGCGCAGTCATGGCGGCACTGATCTGGCTTGTCTTTATGATCGGAGGCATGTTCCTGTACGGTGGTCTTTATCAAGGGACAAACTGCTGGCTGGCCGTGCTGAATTCCTTTGTGTTCACTATTGTATCCGTGATGTTTACGATTTTCATCTGCTCTTTCCGCATCGGTAATACCGCGGTGGGCATGGTATCCCAGATTGTGGGGATCGGCATGGCATTCCTGTCTGGGGCGTTTATTCCCCAGTCCATGCTGAGCGCCGGCGTATTGAACGTTGCAAAAATACTGCCGGGATACTGGTATGTAAGAGCGGTGAATATTCTGTCAGGAGCTCAGGACGGCACAATGGGAGATTTCTGGATCTGTATCGGAATACAGCTCGGATTCTTTGCGCTTCTTCTGGCATTGACCATCATCCTGAGATCCCGGCATCCGAAAACAAAAGCGGTCAGGGTGAAAGCGGCAGCAAAGGCATGATCCGGGGATATAACCGTTCAGACGTCTAAACCGACCGTTCGGACAGTCAGGGCTTCCGCTCGTCCGGATCTTCCGTATAAACCGGTGAAGGCGGGTGAAAAACCCGATCATTAAAATGAAAGGTAGGTTTTTACGATGCGTAAACTGATTTCTTTCCTAATGATTCTTGTTATGATCCTCGGTTTATCCTGCTCCTTGGCGGAGGAGACACAGGCCAATTTCCTGATCAGCGACTGGAAACTCTTTTATGCCCTCGGCGATTCTGCGATTGCCGAGCAGACGATCTTCATCTATGAGGACAATACTTTTGAAGTGATGGATGAAGATGAAAGCCAAAAAGGAACCTGGACGTTTGACGGGGAAACCCTGGCGCTGACAACGGGCAATGAAACAATCGCTCTCAAATGGAACGAGGAAGCCCATCAATTCACCGGTGATTATAACGGCATGACTGTCACCATGTATATGTCCATTGAAGCGGAGGGCGGAGACACGGCGGATTCAACAGCAGAAGTTCCATCTGGCAGTGCGCTTGCGGGCGGTTGGACCATCGCGGAGGATCAGACAATTACAGAAGAGATCAAAAATATCTTTTTCCAAGGGCTTGACAGCTATCAGACCGGAATCATCACCGTAGCTTATACGCCAGTAGCCCTTCTTGGCACTCAGGTCGTTGCCGGAACCAATTATGCGGTTCTGAGCAAAGCCAGCGAGATCAATCAGGGATCCAAATGGGTGATTATCTATCTGTATCAGGATCTCGAAGGGAACGCAACGGTCCTTAATATCGCTGATGTAGAACTCGGCATTTGATTCCAACATCTGACACGATCCAATTGTCTGACAGCAACAGGAACCAATCCCCGTATCATTATGGTACGGGGATATTGCTTTCGGCTCTTCCCGGCGCCTTCTCTTATTTCGCTTTTTCCTCTTCGGCTGCCTCTTCGGACGCTTTTGGTTCCGGCTGATCCCCTTTTGCTGCTTCCCCGGTCTCTTCCGGCGCCTGTTTCAGCACCTGCACCCGGGTCACCCGGAAGCCGTCCATCTCCATCACGGTGAACCGGAAACCGTCTGCGGAGAACGAATCCCCCACTTCCGGCACTTTTTCAAGCATTTCGTTGGCCCATCCTCCCACCGTATCCGCCTTGTTCGTCCTTTCCAGGCCCAGCCGTTCCATCAGTTCCTCGACCTGCATGTTCCCGTCCACGATCAGCGAACCGTCTTCCTTTTCGACCACTTCCTCGCTGACCTCGTCATGCTCGTCGTAGATCTCGCCCACCAGTTCTTCCAGCACGTCCTCCATCGTTACGATGCCGTCGGTGCCGCCGAACTCGTCCAGCAGGATCACCATGTGGGTTTTCGAGGCGCGGAACATTTTGAGCAGACTGGTGATGGGAATGCTGCTCGGCGCAAACATCGGCTTCCGCATAATCTTCGTGATGTCCGTGCATCCGTCATGGGTCATCGAGTAAAAATCCTTCTCGTTCAGGATCCCGATGATGTGGTCCAGGTCTTCGTGATACACGGGAATCCGGGAGAACCAGGTCTTCCGGAACAGTTCCGCCGCTTCTTCGGTGGTCCCCGTATCCTCGATGGCGGTAATGTCCACCCGGGGCGTCATGATCGCAGAGGCAGCCTGGTCGTTGAATTCGATCGCGGAGCGGATCAGTTTGCCCTCGTCCTCCTCGATGTCGCCTTCCGTCTGCGCCTCGTCGATGATCGTGATCAGTTCGTCTTCGATCTGGCTTTCTTCCGGCTCCTGCTTCACCATGCGGTTGAGCAGCTTCCGCCACAGGCCAAACAGCATATCCAGTGGTTTCAGGACGATCATCAGTACGCGGATCACCGGCGCCACCGCCATGGCGTACTTCTCCGGTTGTTTCTTGGCCAGGGTTTTCGGCCCGACCTCGCCCACAAAAAGCACCACGATCGTCATGAACACGGACGCCACGGTCGTCGCCAGTTCTTCCTTCCCGGGCAGGATCCGCGTGGTGAACAGCAGGGTGGCGATCGCCGTCCCCACGATGTTGACCGTATTGTTGCCGATCAGGACGGTTGTAATCAGGGAGTCATATTTTTCAAGCAGGGAGAGCGTGAGCTGCGCCCGCTCCTTCCGGGGACCGTCCACAGTCTTCAGTTTCACCCGGTTGCAGGCGGAGAAAGACGTCTCCGTCGCGGAGAAGAAGGCAGAAAGCAGAATGCAGGCAATCAGGGCAAGCCATAGGCCCATGAAACAATCCAGTCCTTTCGTCATTGCTTACGGATAATGAAGCGTTCCGCGGCTGCAGAACAGGGGGATTATATCATGCCGTCCCTTGATTTGCAACATTGCCCCCGTTGTGAAACCGGCCCGGATGTGGTATGATAACTTAACCGTTCCGTCACCTGAGGAGGGGGCAATATGCCGGATTTCCACCGGGCTGTGCACTATGCCTGCGCGGTCTGCGCGGACCTGCAGGTCAGCCGCCTGCCGGTCGATCCTTTTATGCTGGCCCAAAGCGCCGGGATTACGCTCTGTCCCTTTTCTTCGGCGATGGGCAGTCCGGGCTTCTTCCCGCAGGACCTGGCGCACCGCCTGCAGATGTCCTGCGCGGTGACCCTGACCTATCCCGCCTTCTGTATCGTATACCGGGATGACCTGGCCGGCTCCGGCCGCCTTCGCTTTGCCCTGGCCCACGAGCTCGGTCACCTGTTCATGAATCACTACCGGGATTATCCCGGCCGGATGTTCCCCGGCTCCCCGGCGGACAGTTCCCTCGAAGCGGAGGCGGACGCCTTCGCCCGGAATCTGCTTGCCCCGGTCCCGCTGGTGGACGTTATCCGCTATAACCGTCCCCGTCAGGCCCGGGCTGAAGTTTTCGGCCTGTCCCGACGGGACTGGGTTTCCCGCCTGGACGCGCTGGATGCGGACCGTTCCTTTGTCGACGAGGACATGGCCAATACGCTGATCTGGCTCTTCCATGACTACCTTCTGGGCCGCCGCTGCTTATCCTGCGGCCGCCGGTTCAAAGCCGACGGGGAGAGCGAAACCGACGTCTGCCCGGACTGCGGGACCCTCTCGCCGGACTGGGATCTCTGATTTTTCCCGGCCGGAAGAATAACCCCCGCTATTTTGCCCATTTTATCCTTTATCCCCGTTGCCGCCTGTCCTATACTGGCCATGAGCAGGAAATCATTCAAGAGAGCGAGCGCACCGGGTGTTCCGATGAGGGGACGCCGCAGTGTCGGTTCTTAGCGACTGGCGAGCAAGCCTGCGAAGCCAGAGCTTAGAACCGTTACTACGGGGTTCGTAGCGCCCGGAAAAAGAGCCGGTGGCTCTTTTTCAGCGGAGAACGGGCGGCAGCCCCGGGCAAGCCTGGCGAGAGCGGTCCCCGAATGGAACACCCTGGCAGCGAGCAACAAATCATTACCCGAACACCATCCTGAAAGGAGGTTTCTGCATGGACCCGTTTGCCCTTAACCTCATCATGATCCTCTGCTTCGTCGTCGGTTCCGGGCTGCTTGTGTTGGAAGCATTCATCCCCGGCTTCGGCGTTGCGGGCATCTTCGGCGTCATCCTGGAGGTCGTCGCGCTCTGGGCGACCTGGCGGCTGCACGGTCTCTCCGTTGCGCTGCTCGCCCTGCTCGGCGTCCTGGTCCTGATCGGCGTCGTGGTCTTCCTGTCTTACCGGAGCGCCATGAACGGCCGCATCAGCCGCAGCCCGCTGGTACTGAAGGAAACCGAATCTGCCGCTGCCCCCGCGTCCCCTGACCAGTGGGTCGGGCAGGAAGGTGTCGCCGTAACGGCCCTGCGCCCCGCCGGGGAGATTGAGATCGGCGGCGTCCGCCTGAATGCCGCCAGCGGCGGGGACTTCATCCCGAAGGGGACCGCCGTGCGGGTCACCGGCGCGGAAGGCGATCATCTCATCATCTCCCCCAAGGCCTGATCCTGTTGTCTCCCGGCCTGTGCGCCGGATGGAACTTTCAGACAAAACCGTCGTAAGGAGGAAAACCGATTATGCCGTCTGCTGTTTTGATTCCCGTCATCATTGTGGTCGTTCTCATTGCCCTGGCCATCTTTCTCCACTTTGTCCCCATGGGCCTGTGGATTTCTTCCCTGGCCAGCGGCGTGCACATCCCGATCAGCGCCCTCGTCGGCATGCGGATCCGCCGCATTCAGCCCCACCGCCTGGTCTATCCGCTGATCAAGGCAAATAAAGCGGGCCTGAACCTGACCATCAGCCAGCTGGAAACCCACTACCTGGCCGGCGGTAATGTGGACCGCGTCATCAACGCTCTGATCGCCGCCCAGCGGGCGAACATCGAAATGGCCTTTGAGAAGGCCTGCGCCATTGACCTGGCCGGCCGCGACGTCTTCCAGGCCGTGCAGATGAGCGTAACCCCGAAGGTCATCGAGACCCCCGTAGTCGCCGCCATCGCCAAGGACGGCATCGAGCTGCGCGCCAAGGCCCGGGTGACCGTGCGCACCAACATCGAGCGCCTCGTCGGCGGCGCCGGAGAGGAAACGGTCATCGCCCGCGTCGGCGAAGGCATCGTCACCACCGTCGGCAGCGCCGAAACCCACAAGCAGGTGCTTGAAAATCCCGATCTGATCAGCCGGACCGTCCTCGACAAAGGCCTGGACGCCGGGACCGCCTATGAGATTCTTTCCATCGATATCGCGGATGTGGACGTGGGCCGCAACGTCGGCGCCCAGCTGCAGATGGACCAGGCCGAGGCCGACCGCCGTATCGCCCAGGCGAAGGCGGAAGAGCGCCGCGCCATGGCTGTCGCCCGCGAGCAGGAAATGAAAGCCTCCGTACAGGAGATGCGCGCCAAGGTGGTCGAAGCGGAAGCCGAAGTGCCGCGTGCCATGGCCTCCGCCCTGCGTGACGGAAAGCTCGGCGTCCTGGATTATTACCAGATGAAGAACACCATCGCCGATACCGAGATGCGCGAGTCCATCGCCAAAGCCAGCGCTCCGCAGCAGACCGTCGCCGAGCAGCCCCGTGGGAAAAAATAAGCAGAGGAGGGAACCGTCATGGAAGCCTTTCTTCCCTTATTAAGCCTGGTCGTGCTCTATCTCGTCTTTGCCCTGGTGTCCAAAAGTGCGCGAAAGGTTTCACAGGCGCAGAAAAAGGCCTCCCCCGCGCCCGCGGCTCCCGCCGCGGCGCCGGTCGGCCCGCCTCCGCAGGATCCCGCCGAGCCGCGGGTCCGTGAAATCCGGCCGACCGTCAGCGTCCATGAGCACGACGACTCGGTGTACAGGGGGAGCCTGAACGCCGTCACCGGCGAGGGCTATGATCCCTGCCACGAAGCCCAGATGGAGCCGATGACCCGGTCCGAAGCCATAGAGCACGTACCGGTCACGACGCCCGGTCTCCGGCTGAACTGGACCGGCGACGAGATCGTCCGCGGCTTTGTCATCAGTGAAATTCTGAAAAGAAAAGGGGCGTAACCCCTGACCGGCGGCCGCCGGCCGTCAATCCATCTCTCTACTTCAATTCCAGCATATCCGCCAGCTGGGACAGGGCAATCTGATACCCCTGTCTCAGCGTTTCATTTTCCGGTTCGATGTCAAAGCTGTAGTCCCCGACGATCCGCACCTTGTAATTGCAGCGCTTCTCAAACAGGGCCGCCATCGCGTTGTACAGCGCCTGCCCCCACCGCTGGTGATAGGTGGAGGTCACGATCGTGATCGAATGGATATCGTTCTTCCGCAGGATGTCGAAGGTGTTCTCCGCGTTGGCCAGCGTGTTCATCGCCCGGGTATCGGTCAGGATCCGCTTTCCCCTGAGCTTGCAGTGGTTGACCAGGTACTGCTTCATTTCCCCGGCTTCGGTGTTGCCGTCCGGGTTGTTCGATCCCGTGGCCCCGCCCGAGCAGATCAGGAAAGCGTCGGGAAAGCTTCTGGCCGCCGCGGCCGCCGCCTCGCACCGCCCTTTCAGTTCCTTGCGCATTTTGCCGTTCTTCAGCTGATACCCCAGCACCACGAAGGCATGCTTTTCGTCAAAGTCGGGATGGGTCGCCTCCAGCTCCACCGCCGTCTCTCCGCCGCCGTATACGCAGAGCTCATAGTCCGGATCCAGGTAGACCGCCTTCCAGTGCTCCGCCACCGCCCGGGCGATATCCCCGTCGTCCCCGTTCACTTCGGCGATCTGCTCCACCAGGCTGTCGATCCGCTCGTTGTCCCCTTCGGAAGGAGCGACGTACGCCGACCGCAGCTGATCCAGCAGCGCGAGGAACGTTTTTTTATTCTGTTTGTCGATATGGTAGTCCCTGTCGTATTTCCTGACCGCCGCCGCCGGCGCGCAGGCGCATAGCGTCACCGCCAGCGCGAGTAGCAGCGCGGCCCCTTTCCTGCCGATCCTCATACCGTCCCCTCTGTCGTTTCCTCTGTCGTCTCCCAGTCTTTTCTCTTCATGTACTTGATCTGGAATTCCTCGTAATACTCCTGGTACCGGTTCGGCCGGGCCTCGTGCATCACGTCGCTCAGCTCGTGCACGTCCAGCGAGTTGCTCATCAGGTCCACGATCACGATCGCGAGGTTGGAGCAGTGGTCGCTCACGCGCTCGAAGTCGGCAATCAGGTCGTTGAACACGTAGCCGACGCTGATCGTGCATTTGCCCTTCTGCAGCCGGGCCGCGTGCCGTTCCTTCATCTTCAGGCACAGCCGGTCGATAATCTGCTCCAGCGGTTCCACCCGGCAGGCCGTGTCCGCGTCGTCGTTCAGGAAGCTCTGGATCGTGATGCTCAGGATCTCCGAGATCGCGGCGGTCAGATTCTTCATTTCCCGCTCGCCCTTCTCGGAGAAGGCGATCTTCTTCTCGTACATCTCCTCCGCCCGTTCCCCGACGTTCAGGGCATGGTCGCTGATCCGCTCCAGGTCCGTTATCGCGCGCAGATACTGGCTCACGGCCCGGTTTTGCGTTTCCGTCATTTCGCGGCCGGTCAGTTTCATCAGGTAGCTGCCGATCTTGTCCTCATACCGGTCGACGATGCTTTCCAGTTCCCGGACCTCCGCCAGCCCCTTCTCCGAATAGTTGTCCAGCA
>Ga0310690_10006056_pt1 | contig 16087 bp, 30 predicted proteins | sample AusTroGonzalo_MG_2_FD_207661 | JGI IMG/M metagenome (GOLD analysis project Ga0310690, IMG submission 207661) | Bovine rumen microbial communities from tropical cattle in Woodstock, Queensland, Australia - Gonzalo_04 (v2) (version 2) | ecosystem: Host-associated > Mammals > Digestive system >... | reverse complement strand
TCATTGTCAACGACAAATCTTCCGTCCGACGAATCCTTCCACGCGATGTGAATATTCTTGGCATATGCCCATCCCGCATGTACACCGCAAAAGTAATAGTATGGTGCTTTGTCGAGCTCGATATCCTCATACAGAGTAATACCCCTTCTTATCCTTTTGTCGTTGTAACCCAAAAGACTCTTCATGCAATGCTCGTTCAGGTTCACACCGCTCACGTAACGCAACCACTGAATCCAATAGTTGCCCTTTATTTCCAATTTTACTATCCTGCTCATCTCTATCTATTTTTTATTTGTTATTTACGAATATAGCAAAAATTTTTTTATAATCCAATTTTTTTTCATAAAAATGGACTAAACACTTTCACCGCCTCATCATCTCTGTTGTATCGTTGCTCGTTAGGCAATGACAAGTTAAATTCATATCTCAGCGCCGATTCGCTCCTTTCGATAGGAAGGTTTTTTGTTTTCCGAACCTGAAGGAAGAAATAGGAACTACTATGTTTCTTTACTTCTATAACCCATCCCCTTTCATCGCATATTTTCTTTAAGTCCGAATCTCTAAGGAATAGTTGGAAGAACCAATTCCCTCTGACCATATAGCCTGAGAATCCGTCCTTGTCGAAGTAATTCAGATGGAATCCCTTGTCCGAAACGAACTTTTGATTGTCCTTGTACTCCTCATGTTCCATTCTTCTACCGCTGAGGAATATCCTTCCTCCTATCTTTGTGAATATGTTGAGGCAATCCAGTACGGCATTAGCCGCCTCTTTGCAGTTGACGGAGTTTATAACCGCTTCACAGACGGTCACGTCGAATAACCCGTTTTTCTTCACGTATGAGAACAGATTATCAATCATGCTATTACCCCTGCTGACGGATATGGCGATTTGATTGTGGTTGAAGAACTCAAGACCGACAACGTTATTGTAACCCTCCTTTATCAGCCAATTCTTGGAAAGACCCTTACCGCATCCGAAGTCCAAAACGGACGTTGTTTTAGGCATCGCTCCTAAGAATGGGATGACCATCAACTTGTACAGACAACTATACTTCTCAACCTTGTCGCGTTTAGGCTGAGCCAAACCCTGAATGAAGTCCTTCTTCTTGATATTGTCGTAGTTGAATACTCCGTACTGCTTGGAGAACCACTTGTTGAAAGCCTCCTCCTTGTCGGCAGATATCTTGGATATGTTGCACCCTATGTTTAATAGCCTGCAAGCGGCAAGATAACTATTGCCCAATAACACTTTCCGTCCAACGACTATGGCACAGAAAACGTTCCCGAACTTCAGGATTAGTTTGGCTATCGTGTCCATCTTTACTGCCTTGAACCCATTCACGGAAAAGAACTGCAACGGCACAGCATCGTAGAAACCATCCTCCATGTCCTTGTTCAGGAAACCGCAGTCTTCTGGCTCTCCCTCAGTGCCATTGTGGCATTGATTAAAAAGGACTTCATCTACTATGGATATCTTTTCGTGCACATAATAGCATGGGAATTGCTTTATGCCCATCTCAGATGCACATTTTGAGCGTTGGTGTCCTGCAATTATAGTTTCATTATTCTTGTTTACTATGATTGGCAGTATGAACCCCAATTCGCTAAGACTGCCCTTCAGGTTTACCTTCGCATCCTCTGTCAGTAACCTCGGGTTATACTCCGCGGGCTTGATTCTGTCAATTGTTACGTATTCCATTTCTCAAAGATGTTATAAAACCTATTGGTGAACCATATTTTTCGAGATACTTTTCGAGTCTATCCATAAAGGAGTCGAACTCTTTTTGCGTGACTGGTATCTTCTCTTTATTGATTATTATGTAATCGACGAACTCGTCAGAGATGTGTTTTGCTACATTAGGCTCGTTGTTGCCGATAGACCTCATTTCCTCCATCAGGGTTTCGTCCATCACTTCGTCCCTTTTCTCCTTCTTCTCGTCAATGCGTCCGCTATCTTCGTGGCGAGCCTCAACAACGTCTGAAAGGTCAGTGTTCGCAGAAGGCTCTGAGCTCGGAATCTCAGTAGTCGAGGAAATCTCGGGCACTGCATCCAACTCAGCATCTTCTATTTCAGCCATCGTTTTCTCTTCGTCGTTATATTGCTCTTCGGTCTGTTCTTGTCCTCCGCTGAAGAGCCCAATATCCTCGTTTGTTGGCTCTCCAACTACCACTTTTTCCTCATTGATAATCATGGTGGGGAGGTCTATGATATCCTCATAGTACATGTTCAGTTTCTCGTTGTTCCACTCGCCGAAATCGGCGTTGTCCTTAACGATGAACTCCTTTCGCTCTTCCTCCGTAAAGGAAGCCACCTCCACCCAGACCTCTGGTTTTTGCTTCCATTTCTTCCAAAACTCAAATTTTTTCTCTGCCCACTCATCTCCTTGGTTGCATTTCTTCAGGTGCGACAATATGGTGTTATCGCCCATATTAAGGATTGCACGCAATGCGCTAACCCTTTGATTACCGCCTAATATGACATACTCGTTGTCAACGACGATATCTCGATACTCCAACATCTCGGGAAATGTAAGTATGGAGCATATTAACTCCTCCTTCTTCTTGGATTCTATATCCCTCGGGTTGTTATGGTTCAATTTCAGTTCGTTAATATTTATTTTCATCGTTCAACAGCCATTTAATGAAGAAAAGATTTGTATTGTTTTTCGCCTTGTATTCAGTTAGAGCCTCACAAAGGAAATCGAGTTCCTCGGGAGTGATAAATATCCTTCTATTGTCGTTCATGAATTTGATGTTATCAATCCTCGACAAGTTCACATCCTCAAAGAAATTATCGTTCATGACGGCATCGAACTCAGCGACGTTCGAGTCATCGACGCCAGTCCATTCGGAATACAACTCCTCATTGACCAACAGCCTCAACTTGGTATAGTCGTTTTCCCCATAATATATGTTATCCTTCACAACGAAGTCACGTTGTTGAAATTCGTCCAAATCGTCAGCAACAGATACCTTTATCGACTCACTTCCCCTGAAATCTTTCCAAAACTGCAAATAATGAGTCTTTTTGTTTTTACTCAGGATATCTGATATCTCCTCGTCAGTATACTCCAAAATTTTTCCGAGCGCCTTCAGTCGTTGGTTGCCTCCCAATGCGACATAATCGCTATTCACTACTATTGGACGAATCTCAAGCATCTTGGGAAAGCACAAAATGGATTTTGCGAGCACGTTCAGCATGTACTCGCTTATATCCCTTGGATTATTGGGATTCTCCTTTATTTCGCTGATTTTAAGATTCTTTACTTTCATTTCGCTTTATTTTATCTATGAAATCATTTATGTCAATTATGTTCGCATTGGCATCGAATCCGTATTCGCAAAGGAATTTCACCTTTTCCTCCTGTGTGTCGAACGAAAGTACTAAGCAAGACAAGACATCATCCTTCTTGTCGTTGTCAAACTTAAACGTTGAGGCTGATTCTTCTTTCTTTTTCGGTTTTTCCTGATTCTTCTTATCCACCTTCTTCCCTGAATCAGTCTTTGTCACCTCACTGAAATTAGTCGTTATCCCAGCCATTTGCGTGCCACCAATACCTAAAGAACTAATATCGAAATCGTCAAAGCCCGCATTAGAGAAGTCTATGTCGTTCATTATAGTTTTCAAAGTCTCCTCGTCGAACTCTCCTTGAACGTTCTTATTGTTCATGAATAGGTTCTGTTCCTTTTCCTCCTTCTCTGACAAATCAACCACTTCAACGTTAATGAAGTAATCGTTTTCTTTTCCATCGTATCCGTTTATCTCGTCTAAAATGGTGACTCTTTGATGTCCGCTGACGATATTTCCAGTCCTCTTATTCCATACGATACCGCCCAATAGACCAACTCTTTCGATATTGTCCCTTAATGCCTTCTTAGCCTTATCGCTAATCTTCCTCGGATTATACGAAGCGAAGTTCAAGACACTCCTTTTAACCTTTTTCGTTTCTGCCTGCTTATAATTCGCCATTGCGGTTAAACATTTAATATTTAACCGCAAATATAGCAAATTATTTTACATTTAACTGTCGAACCAAAAGACGGCACGGCACTCGTGAACTACCCACGAACCAAATATTCGTTGGCTTCGGATTTCAACGGTAAATTCTTTAAAAATTGGAAATGACTAAATTTCATATAAATTCCTCCATAACATTAATAGGGTGTGCCGATAAGACACACCCATGTGATTTTAATAGTTCTTTCCGTGCTTGTATCCACGAGTTCTATTGAATGCAAGTTTAGCCATAATGTGCTTAGTGATGGCGATGCCTTGGTATCCAACAAGGTCAAACAATCGGATGAACGTGTCAGCAATTTCATCTTCATACGTATCCTTCACCTTCTCCTTAAAGTGCTCAGCATATTGTGCACGTTTCGCTTGAACCTCTTCGAGAGAAAATTCATCAGGTCTCTTATTCTCTAACTCGTTAAGTTCCTCCAGTTCATTGTACACCTCATCAATGGCACAAGCCTCGCAACTTCTGTTTTTTCTGTCAGCCTCAAGAGCCTCTGATAGTTCGGACACAATCAGCATCAGCAATGTGCCGACTTCCCTATGACTATCATAAAAACCTCTTACAACATTGTCCCCATGAATTTCGGAAGACAATTCTTCTAAATCAAATTTCTTTTTCATGCTTAAAAATCACTTAAATTTATAATTTATAAATGCCTAATTATTAATATATTAGATATACTATTCACTTAAAAATCATTTTTTTTCGCTTAAAAATCACTCTGAATATCCATCCTCTATCAGCACTTTTGGCTTATCAAAGTATGCCACTACCCCATTTAGCCTCTCCCAATCATCCTTACTCCTCCTTCGTATATGTTTCTAATGGAACACTTTTAGAGATTGTAATCTTTGAGCAAGTAACAGGCACTATTTCATCAACGCCGTTTGTCTTGCTTTCTTTTCCGAGATGGTCTAAACTCTTTTTCAAATCATTTTCCCATTGACGAAAATGTACATCATTTTCATTGAATGTTGTGACGTGGTTATTGTGCTTCTCGTCTTCAATGACGAGTTCTACGATGTGCAGATACACATCCATATCCATGTCAGCCGAGTTAAGCATCACTTTGCTCGCTGACTTGATTGTACGTTCATTAATTTCTTTCATCACTATTCGTTTTTTAGTTTACAATTCTTTTCCTTTTTAATTTTGGTTTACTTTCTTTGAAGAGCAATCTGCGACCTTCATAGAGTGCCACGCTAATAGCATCGTCGTTAGTCTGCATATAGTCTCTTAACTTTTTTGTCAGTCTATCGGCAACTCGAAATATCATTGTCTCATACTTTTCCTCGTTGCCATCCGCATATTTAATCAAGACTCTAAACATAACAATCATTTTTTTAACTTAACGGACAATGGCTTGTCCACAAATTCGTAATTAACCCATATAGCCTCATCTTCGTAAGACATGATATCGAATGGTGCTAACTTAAACACTCCATTCTCGAAATCAACACCAAGCAACATCATCCTAACATCTACATTCGGATGCCTTTGGTGATATATCAATTCCTCGGAATGCTTAAACGAAGTATGTGTGAATTGAAACCTATTCATACTCTACTTATCCTCTATCAGTGGTTCACTCCATTCTCCTCCGTTAATACTGATTAAAATATCACTGCTACATTCTTCATTTGCCTTATTCGCTTCAAAAGAATGACTATTGTATACCACATCAAAAGAGGTATATTTCATTTCCCTGTGTTCTTCGGGGCAATCTCTTAGCCACCATGAAAGCTCTCGATTGGTCATTCGGCGTTGCTTTTTGATTGACACTTCGAGGACAAGGTCTAAATTGCAATCTGAATCCACATAGTGTCTGCCGTTATCGAAGTATTGGAATGGGATTTCTCCATTACCAAAATCGACAAGAGCAATAATCCTTTTTTCGTTCCTCGCAACATAGCAAATGATTTTCGCATCTTCACCTCCACTTGTCTTTACCTTAACGTCCTTGTCTTTAAGCGCACGCTTTAAATCAAACGGTATTATTTTTTGTTTTTCCATTCTTTATTCTCCTCTCCTTCGTTTTTAGTTCATACTTCTATTTTTATAGAAATGTAATTCTCGGTTAAAAAATGTTGCAGGTTGTGGACTGCGAGTCTATCGCCACATGTGGCGCTAATCATTGCGATTAAATCGCAGTCAAAGTCTTCATCATCGCGCGAACCCGTTTCATCTGAGAGATTGATGAAATCGCCATCCTTCTGCACATTCACCACATAATGACCACCATAGCAGTACTCATATATTCGGTCATTATCAAGAGTCGGGGTGAATCCGCTCTCGTATAGTAAGTCGGCATTGAGCTGTATAGGCTCAACATCATCGTACGATATTTCATTCAGTTCCTTGTCGCCATCGATGAATCCCCACATCGACATTTGTAGCAATTGAAAGACTTCTACCTTAATGAATGTTCCATCGTCTGTCTTGAGTTTAACCCAGTCCCCGATTCTTAGTTCTTCAGCTCTCATGTCTCAATCTAAATATAATAATTTATTATCTATGTAATCCCATTCATAGCCTGCTTCCTTCATCTTTTGGAATAAAAGAACACGTTGCTCTTTCGTTGCAGGATGAATATCTCGACTGCCTATGTGTTCACCAACCAAAAAATTACCTTCCCAATCAACAAAACAATATGTTTTAAAGCACATATCACAACCTCCAAATTTCCCAACATATCTCTTAACTATTCCTATTTGTTGACCATATTTACTATCACAAACAAGCACATCGCCATCTTTCGCATCATCAATAGTCCAAAGGTGAAATTCGTCTTGTTTAGATATTTTAAAATAACAATCATCTCCTTCTCCATTAGACACTTGATAATTTTTCTTGTCAAAACTATCTACATGCCAAACAAATCCAAATTTATGCACGACCCAATCACCAGCCTTAAACTTTAGTTCAATCTTGCAAGTTTTTGCAGAATTAGCAAGAATTTGCTCACCTTGCTTTTCTTTTGAATAATACTCGCTTTCATGCCAATGCTTTTGAATATAATTAAGTTGAGTACCGTATTCCGTCGAGATACAACCATTAGTAATTTCTTTCCATTCATTGCCCAAATCCCAAATGGAAAGAATAACTTCCCTTGTCGGTACATCTGTATTTGTCTTCTGCTCACCTTGCTTTTCAAGCCAAGCAATCCAAGAACTAAAATCAAGATTTCTATAATGGTCACACTCAAATTCTTTCAAAAAACTAAGTATTTGTTTCCTTATCTTCTCGTCCTCGTTCTCTTTGAGTTCGGGAAAATAATGTTCAGCATCTTCCTTCGTTGCGCCATGCAAACCATCATATAGTTTTTGCATCCATCCTAATGCTTCTTTGTATTTCTGTTCGTATAAATTATTCATATTATATCATTTTTATGTTTAACATACCAGTCATATAATCCTTGCAATGCTTCGTTAGGTGTATTACCATACGCAAAAGCATTGTCATAAGGCGGTTTTTCTGCATTAGCATTGTTTCTTCCCTGCTTTGCGGGATTTACATCCCTGAACGAACATCATACATGGATATTTCTTTCGACTCCTGCTCATCTTTTTTATCAGAATTGTTTATTTTGTTTTTATATTCTTTTACAAAGATATATTTTATTTTTATATTCTGCAAATATTTTTTTATAAAAATGCATTTAAATCATCCTTAATTCCAAGAAACTTCAATGCATGTTGAAGCTCATGAACGTATTTCACGTCTTTTTCCACGGCGCTCTTTCCTTCTTTGCCATAAATGAGTAAGTGACCAAAATGATGGTCATACCTCTGATATTCTGTTATTTCTATCTTAAAATGCTCACCACTCAAATAGGCATCTGCCTCTTTCTCCCAAGCAGGTGTTTGTTCTTCTGGAGTGGCATAAACAAAACCATTCTCTTCAAGGAATATTTTGTCTATTTCCACTCCGTTTATGTTTTCAGGAGTGATGATTTCGCCATCTTGCTCCAACACCACATAAGAATCTTCTAAATCGTCATGTATGCATTTAATTTTTGAACATCCACATGCCCCATAGATGTAATCACCTACCATTAGTTCGTTAACTTCTACAATCATAATATCATTTCTCCTCATCTTATGCCATACACCCAATTTTCGACTTCCTTCCGATTGAAGTATATTAACTTGCCGTTTGGCTTATAGAAAGGTATTTTCCCTTTCATCGTTAACTGGTACAGATTCGCCTTAGATATGGAAAGGTATTTTGCCGTCTCGTCAATCGTCATGATGTCAGATTGGATTGGCTTCCCTTGTTTTGCCAAGCAATCCCACACATATTCGGAAATCTCTTTGCATACCTTTTCGCTGTCCACGGAAATCTTTCCGTTTTCGTTCAAAGAATCTCCATTTTCTCTAAGTATACCAAAAACCTTGTTTTCTATTTCTCTTTTTGTAAACATAATTTCATTCGATTTTAAAAAACTATCATATAACTCGTCATCTGTCATTGAATCGACCCACTCGTTCAAAGCATCTGTAAAACTCATTTTTCATACCTCCTCATCGTCAAATAATTCAACAAAATCATTGTCTTTGACTTCGTTGTTAACTTCTTTCTCCCTCGATATTTCAGACATCCTTTTCTTCAACTGAGAAACGGAATCGTCGATATTGACATTGAAGTCTATATCGTCAGCACTTTTGTTTATGCAGTCTTTTTTGGACGAATCAGGATTTGTGGACTTCTTACGCTTGTCGTTTAATAATTTCTTATCAATACAAGCATCGCAATATTTCGACGTTCTTTTCTCTTTGTCGACGCAGTAGTCGTTGCGCTCGCCTCGGCTTGTTACAACCCAAGGCAGAAAGTTTTTACAATGTTTCTTTGGTCTCATACTCATTCCTCTCCTTCTATAAAATGAAATTCCTTTTTACAAACCTTGCCATCCTTCCACTCGGTGTATATATTTCTTTCTTCATTCGTTGTGTAGTTGATTGTACTTACTAACACGGAAAAACGACTTCCATCCATGGATTTAATATCAATCTCTTCAATGTCAGGGAATAGGGTAGCCTGATTCATATACTCACGACACACCTTAACAACCGCATTGCTCTCTTCTCTTCCAAGCACAAAGTTTCCGTGCTCAAGTCTATCGCTCATAATCATACCCATATACTCGGCACATTCCATGAATGCTGTTTTAAAATCATAAGCATATTTGAATGCGCCATTCCCATTGTCGTATTTGTCTTCCAACCTTTTGGAATACAACTCAGCCGCTTGTTCTGCGAGCTTTTTAATCTCTTCCGTATTCATACTATTAAAATATTTTTTTTAACTCAAACTCTTTTTTTATCCCCATCACCCTCATTGCGTGCTGAAGTTCGTGAACGAAGCGAACCTTTGTTCTCAATTCACAAAACCCATCGGTGAAAACCCACAAAAGGGCATCCTTTTCCTTATATAATAGATTGTTTAATGCCTGTGTATCGATTAGCAGTCTAAAGTCTTCTTCGCATTGTTTATGCCAAAATCGTTCCGTTCCTTTTTTGAATCCGTTCATCTCCAAAAATTCGTTAGTTAAAGGAATCGGCTCGATGTCACGTCCTGCTATGGGGCGACCATGAGAATCGAACATCTCAATGTAACTCCATTCAACAATGTGTTTATTGGGATAAGTCTTATAAACGAAGTCCCCAATCATCAGTTCTTCTACTCTTAGATTTTTATATACTTCATTCATCTTCATCTCTCCTATCTTTAACTGATTTAATTCTATTTCCATTAAACGCTTCTCCGTCATTAGGTCGTTGATGAGCGTGTCAATTGAATAGTTCTTGCGCCATGGTACATTGTTGACTATTGTGTAATCAACAACTTCACCATCTACAACAAGTGAAACTCCTACTTGATGCGGTAGATGGACTTCGTGATATAAAGGTGACATTGTAATTATTGTGTTCTTTTTATTTTCTGCTCTATTACTAAAGTTACACAAAAGGTCAATGTCCGCTTGAATACATTTAATCTTCTCTTCAAGTTCTTTTATTTTCTCTATTTCTTCTTGTGTCATATTTACCTCCTATCTTTTTATCATAATTTTATTTGTTTTATACACCCTGCCAACCTCATTGCTTGTTGTAATTGATGGATGAATTTTACTTCAACTTGAAAATAGTTTAAACTATCATCCTTGTCTATTTTAAGCAATGCGTGTGGCTTTGGCTTTGATGGGTGGAAACCATCTGAAAGGAATTGTACGATAATATTCTCCTTCCATCCCTTTAACATAAAATGTCGTGGATTTTCTGTTTGGAAAAAGCCGTTATCTTTGAGAATATCGGGTCTAATGACGATAGGTCTTAGACGTTCCTCCGAATAGAATGTGGAATCATTTTCCAACTGAACACCTAAGCCCATCAGCGCATTAGAATGGAAACCAGTTATCTTCGCAACCCTCCCATCAATAATGACCAAATCTCCAATCATCAATTCACTTGCATTCACCTTTAACGTAAGCATATTCTAATCCTCCTCCCAATTTTTAATTTCTGTCAAAGGACAACTACACGTTAATTCAATAAAAGATGGTTTCAGAATGACTTTTGGGTAGAAACACCATTCCCACGCAGGTGCGTTTTTACTTACATGATGTATCTCTTTATCATCGCCTTCCACCTTAACATAAAAAATAACTCCTCCGTATTTATGAACAACTTCAACTTCCTCAAAGTCTTTTGTAATAATAAATTCCCACGGATAACGATAAAGTCTATGACCTACTTCTACCTTTTCATAAGGTATTAGCGGATAGTGTTTATCAGTGCCGTAATGATATTTACGACCGAAGTTACGTAAAAGACGAAACTCGTTAATACTACTATTAAACTCTTTAATACTATTATCAATTTGTTCACGACTCATACCATAACGTTCGTTCAGTCCTATGATGAAATCATTTGCCATACTCATTTCCTCCTTTCTTACTTGTTAATTCTACTTAATTTCGACTAAATGGAAGGATAACTAACTCAACTTCAATCGGCTCGTCCTCCCATCCGAGTTCGGGGAAGAGGTCTCCGTTTATCTGTAAGCAGACATCATCCCTTAATAGGGAGTTTTGTGTGTCAACTTCCCACCAACCATTCGTCTGCGACCTTATAGGCTTGTCAATAAACAGCCACAAGCATTCGTCCTTGTCTCTTGCTATCCACATGTCTTATTCCTCCATTTTAATTACGTCCTTTTTCTGCCAATCGTCCATTGTTCCTTCTTCTCCCAAGCATCCTTTGTAACCTTGTAGAAGAGATGCTTCGAGAGTCTTATTATCACGCCGTCTAAGTCTTCACCACTTTTGTCCTTATAAAATTCCATGCTGATGACCTGCTCGGGATTGATTAGAGCGACATTCTTCCCAAGGTCAATTCTCCAAAATATTTTATACTCGTCCATTTTCCGTTCATTTTAAGTTATTAATCATTCCAAGTTCCTTCTCAACGTCATACGTTCTTTTTATTTTGGTTCTGTTTCATTACTGGACATGCCACCCATCCTTAGTTCTATTCTTTTTTGGCACGCGGGGCAGTTAATATAATGTTCGTAATATTCATAATGATACGACCAACCATCCCCGCCACTTCTGTATTTCTTTTGGATGTCAGAATCGCAATATTCCAATTCTACACCGCAATTATTGCAAATTATGCGGTGTAGTGGGCGGTTATCGTTTACTATTGTCACCATGTATCAATCTCCTTTTTAATCCGCACTACCTTAAATTCCACTTCTTCTTGTATGCTTCGATAAATTCCTTCGGGTAAGAGGATTCCCATCTGCAACACCTGCAATAGAATTGTTCCCCGTTGAATTGAGTCCTTGGCATTTCTCTGCATCGAGGATTCCCGCAATAGGGCATATATCCATCCTCAGTCAATAACTTCTCCTGCATCCGTGTCTGAGGCTTGTATTGTTGAGGCTGATTATTGTTAGTCTTGTTCATTTTCAATCGCTTTTTTAAAATCGTTAAAAAACTTCTCATGGTTAAAGAAATGACCTATACTACCGAGTTGCTGAACCCATTCGTCAGGCTCATGCGACGCAAGAAAATTGCGCGCCCTCTCCAAAAGCTCAGAACGTTCCAAATTGCAAGCAGATTCAGCATTTTCGGGATTAATCCACTCATGATATGATATTACTCTCTTACCATTCTTGCTTTCAACAGAACAGAGTTCGTTGCTACATCGCTTAGTGTAGTCTTCTATGTATTTCTTCGCTATTTTTGATATCATGGCATTAATATATTTAATGTTCCAGCATTATTCGCACGATGCTAAGACCTATAAAACCTGCGATATATCCGACTATGAATCCTATTATTATAGCGGACATGAATGTCGTGAGCCAAACAGCCACGTCACTGGCGACCATTCTTTTAGTCTTGTTCATTTTCAATACTATTTTTGCAATGTCTAAATCCTTTTCAATTCTTTCTTCTCAGCATCCCATCCATATCCTGCATCTTTCATTCTTGCAAAGAGAACATCACGCTGTTCTTTGGTTGCAGGTGTAAATACATCATCAATAAGACCGAAACATTCAGTGTTACCTATATCATTATAGAATCTTCCATCATCAGTGTTTACATGACAATATCCCCTCACACGTGTGCCAATTATGAAATGGAATTTAAAGATATTAGAACCATTTACAAGGACATCACCATCCATTGCATCTTTGATTGTCCAAAGTCTAATCAAATCTTCGTTACAGAAATACAAAGGCATTGAACCTCCTAAGATATGCCTAAGAGTATATTGATTGTTTTCAATCTTTTCTATTTGATATGTATCTCTACGTTTGTTAGAAACAACTACCCAATCACCTTTCTTAAAAGATGTTTTTGGAGTAAGTTTCTGTTCACCTTGCTTTTCAAGCCATGCAATTCTTTCTTTAATTTCATCTTCTGTATATCCAACTCCACTTGCTTCTCCAATAAAACCTTTAAGCCAAGTAATCATATCTTTCCTTATCCTCTCGTCATCTCTCTCTCTTAGTTCGGGGAATGCGTTTTCAAAGTCCTCTACTCGGATAACAATATGCCCCTTCTTCTGCGCATTATCGAGAAGTCCTTGCACTCTATCAAGGAAGTCCTCAACCATTTCTTCTTGTGTCATATCTTTGTCTCCTTTCTCTTTGCTTTTTACGCTTGTACTCCGCCTTTTTGGCGGATTTTCTAATCTCTATTTTCTGCCTATTTAGTTCGTCGAATATGTTCTGATTCATGCCTGCTTCGGTTTAATTTCTTCTACCACAGCATTTAGCAGTGATAGTTTTTTAACAGATTCAATGGCATAGTTGAGAGAATCTTGCAATCCTTCATATCGTTCATGCCATTCACTCAATTCTTCTTGATAATCTCTTATATCTCCTTGAATCGATTCCAACGTCTCGCATACCTCCTCTATCTCATACGTACGCTTGTATTGCTTCTCGCCTAAGAGAAATTTGATGGCTTCTTCAATGATTCCGTCCACCTCATGCATTGAGACACGCCTATCATTTTCCGCATTGCCGTTGTACTCGTCAATCTTCTTTTGCAGGTTTTCGTCATCGATGTCTTTTGGTATTCGTAAATCTACTTGACTTACGTCACCGCTGTCTTTGTATGTGTAAATAAGTACCTTCATTTTTATTCCTCCTTTTTAACTTCTTTACTTAGCAAGTAATTTCTATCCATCTTACCACCTACGATTACCAAATCAAGCTCAGACGTACTCTTATCAACATTATGCTTCCCGTCTTCTGTGTAACTTATTATTTCTTCCCTCTGCAAGATAGAAGAATATATCAGTGCCACAATTGGCTGTGGATATGATTCACCCGTAGAAGAATCATATCTATCGTAGCATATGATTCTAACGTCATCCCCGCTAATAGTGGTAACTTTAGCACCTTTCTTTGCCTTCTCGGGGTCAAATGGTAATATCTTATATTTTACTCCCATTCCTTTGTCGTTAGAGCCCACAGCATCGCCGCCCATACGGCGACTATGAATGACATTATTAGGATGTACATCGGTTTCAGTCCGTCGTCATTTCTGTAACCTTTAAGGCTTATGATGAAGGTGACGATGGATATCACGATTATGAATATCACTCTCTCGTTCATGTCTTATCCTTCCATTTTAATTACGTCCTTTTTCTGCCAATCGTCCATTGTTCCTTCTTCTCCCAAGCATCCTTTGTAACCTTGTAGAAGAGATGCTTCGAGAGTCTTATTATCACGCCGTCTAAGTCTTCACCACTCTTGTTCTTGTACAATTCCACACTGATGACCTGCTCGGGATTGATTAGAGCGACCTTACTACCAAGGTCGACTCGCCAAAAGGTTTTTAATGCTTGATGTTCGCTTATCATATCTCGCCTCCTTCCTTGTTTATTCCGAGTTCCTTCTCCACATCGATGCCCGTAATCTCGAAGAACACCGCATTGTCCCAGTTCGGCAGGCTCAGCACCTTGCGTCTATCCTCATCGTACGCCTTATCCCAACTCTTGCGCCATGCCTCTTTGTAGCCGATTGTCTTCAAGAATCCGCCACGAGCCTCTATCTCCTTCTTGTGTTCCTTCCTTTCCTCGTCCGTTGCTGTATCGTAACTTACGAATTGAGTCAAATCGAAATAAAAGAAATCGGGGAACTCAATATCATCTCTTTTTACAGCCGTCTCCTTGTTGAATATGCGGACTTTCGGTGTGTCCGAGTTGCAATACCCCGAGTTCCAATCCCCCGAGTTCCAATACCCCGAGTTACTATCCCCCGAGTTCCTATTCCCCGAGTTCCAATCCCCCGAGTTCCTATTCCCCGAGTTCCTATCCCCCGAGTTCCTATTCCCCGAGTTCCAATCCCCTGAGTTACCATCCCCTGAGTTCCAATTCCCCGAGTTCCTATCCCCCGAGTTCCAATACCCCGAGTTCCAATCCCCCGAGTTCCTATTCCCCGAGTTCCAATTCCCCGAGTTACCATCCCCCGAGTTCCTATTCCCCGAGTTCCAATTCCCCGAGTTCCAATCCCCCGAGTTCCTATTCCCCGAGTTCCTATCCCCCGAGTTGATAAGATTCTGTTTCTCTTCGCCTACAATCTCACGCAAGATTGTCAGTTGATTCGTTCCGAACTTACCTCCATCGCTTATCACATCCTCACCTGCTATAACCTCACATAGGCGGGAATCTGCGAGTTTGTAATCGCTATTTTTTTCGATTTCGTGAAGTTCACGGCAGAAGTGGAACACCTTATCTGTGCACAACTTCATGTCCTCCTTCTTTGTGTCCTTCGTGTAGGTCTTGCCGACCTCGAACTGGAATCCCTTGCATTGCAGGTTCTTGTCAAATGCCTTGTAGCCAATCATATCTTTACAATTTTTAAGTTAAACATTCATTCATGCGAACACACTCCTCTTCGCAACCCATGTAAGAAGGGTAATAACCAACCATCCTCACCTTTTCGTGCCATTTTACGATATATCTTCCCATGCTACTTCCTTGACGTGTACTTCTGCAATCTCATGAACTCCCCTTCGTCCGTAACGAAGAGCCTAAAAGCCACGGCATGAAGTTTCTCGTCTATGCAGAAGTACGTGACCTCTTTCCAATTGCGTCTAACCTTCTTCTTTACTTCGACAAGAGAATATATTTTCCCGTCGTGTTTCAACTCCATTTTGTCGAAATCCACACTCATGAAGTGTGTTTCGAACGCCGATGCGCTCATGGCGAGGAGCGCCACCAAAATTGTTGCTAAAAATCGCTTCATAACTATTTTACGTATTAAACCGTTATACATATTTCCCATCCAATCAACTCAAAATCTCACCATTCTTACCGAAATGCATGTCCAGTTCATCGAGTTCGTCAATCATTTCTTTCGCGCGTTCCGCTTGATTGGTGGCTTCTTTCACCAATTCGCAGAACTCAATCCTCTTATCGAGAAGCATAGTGGCAATCATCTGAACCAAACTGCGTCGTGTTCCGTTGATGAAAGACGCAACCTTAAAATCATCGAAAGTAATAACGATAGCACCTCTTGTATCGTTTTTTTCGTTAACCCATTTC
>Ga0310690_10006053_pt1 | contig 16089 bp, 9 predicted proteins | sample AusTroGonzalo_MG_2_FD_207661 | JGI IMG/M metagenome (GOLD analysis project Ga0310690, IMG submission 207661) | Bovine rumen microbial communities from tropical cattle in Woodstock, Queensland, Australia - Gonzalo_04 (v2) (version 2) | ecosystem: Host-associated > Mammals > Digestive system >... | reverse complement strand
ATGATCCTCTTGCAATTTGTCGTGATATTGCATCCGCCTGTACAATATACTTCACCTTGGTTCAACATAACAGTGTCGGAACCAATATACAATTGAGTGTTGTCTTCCGGTGCAATCACAAACATTGTATAATTGGATATTGCTCCGTTACTATTATTGTCATAACTTGTAGAGTGCATGTCCGTGGGATATAAAGCTGTCTTAAACGCAGGTCCATCGTATGAAATAGGAGAGTTGCAATATGTAAGCGTGTCAGGCAGATAAGGACAATTGTACGACTGCACCCAGACTTGCACTTTTTTAGTGGTACGGATGACAACAGATCCTCCTTGAAAAACAAATGAACCACCTCCCGAAGAAACAAAATCCCCATAATTAAGAGATGAGATAACCTCTTCAGGAATCAGGACTTTGGTCATTACACCAGGTTGAACTTCAAAATCCACGTGGTAGGAAGTATATGGGTTTTCAATATAGCCCGTACAATAAGTTTGCCCCAACACATAAAAGATAGCACTATCTAATGATTGCCCAGGATAGTAATAATTATTCTGGGCTCCTAAAAAACCGTCTGTAAACCAGAACTCTTTTCCTTCGTTTTGGGCGGAAAGAATAGGAGAAAACAGTAAGCTAAAGAATGCAATAATGAAGAAACAGCGATAGAGCATAGCTCACAAAACAATTGTTTTTCTCACGACTTTGATACCCTTTGCATCCATGGCTTTGAGCAAGTATATGCCGTTGGATACTTTTAACATGTTTTGCTCTCCATTTTGTGTGATTCCGCGCTGGAGAATCTTTCCCGCCATGTCATATAAAAAATACTGAATGTTTCCCTCAAATCCCTCACATACAAACTGATGGCTGGTTTCCATAGTGATACGAGCCGCTATGTTGCCATTTGTCAAAAATTGTTGCAAAGTCTTTCCTCCATACTGGTGAGAACACGCATCTGGTTCGTCACACAGTTTGATATTCGTCAGATTTTCTGGAATTGCATTAGCAATTGTAAGTTGGAAGGTGTCTGGGTGATATGCAATATTAAGAGAGCAAGGTATCAAGTTCGGATTTGCTGGTTTGTCTTCGTGCCAAATAGGAATGTCGCATCTAGATTGGGAAATGTCGTATGTTTCTGTCAGAATGGATTTTTTATTATCCACGCCTGCTACCAATACAGGATTACATGGATTTTTTACGTTAAGTGCAAGATTAAACATTTCCAAATCGTTGTAAAGAATATGGATAGATGTATCGAGTGAGTCCAAACAAGTTCCTGTTCCTGGAAATGAGGCACCAAGCTGTCCAATTTCGATTCCAGTAGATAATTTATAGGGGTCAATTTGTGCCAACAATTGGGTCAGTCCGTATATACAATGGTTATAATAACCCAAAAAGTTCAAACGTTCATTAAATGAGTCGTAAAGCAAGTCTTTAGCAAAAAGTTTGCTACTAGGCAAATGATAATACCAACTCTCGGTAATCATTGCTGTGGTCACATTCCAAAAATATTTGATTCTGGTCAGCCAAATAATATCTTGTGAATATTGTCCTTGGTTCACAAAACGTCGCAAATCATGGTATAGTATTAAATTGTCATTATCTATCTGTACGTGCAAAGATTTGAACTCATTAGCATGGTTATAAAGCTGATCGCATACATAATACTCCGCTTTGGTATCAACGGTGAAGTTAGTGAAAAGGTCAAATATATGCACAAATGGATCTTCATGTCCAGTGGGGGAATTTTGAGCGGAACCTGTGGCTATAAAATGGCCGTTAATGACATCCCATGAAATATCCGAATAATAATAATAATTTGAAGCAATCGGCGCCAGTGAAATTCTGTATGAAATATTTGGATTAAAGGCATTTGTCGCTGTCAAATCTCCGTTATCTTTCTTCAAGATAAACACTTCCTGTCCGCTTTGATTATAGCCTGAACAGCCAGCGGTAAACTCACCCCAATCAACATTACTCAAATAATAAGCATTACATCCAGAAAAGCTTTGTTTAACCAAGATATAAGCCGGTCTGTGGTAACTATAGGGATTATTGTATTGATAGTAATACCCAAACAAAATAAATTCACCACTTGCATTTTCAAAACAACCGTTAAGATGGACATGTCCATTTTGGAAAAGAAAAGCAGTGTCGTTCCCTGTTGGCATCATGCTCATCGGATCTATTTCCGTGGCAGACAGATGACCATAATCGTCCGCTTGGAAATAATAGACAAATCCATTACTGTGCATTATCGAAACAGCACTGGTGGGTCGTGGAACAGCATTAGGTGAAGATATATAATTCCTATACAAATTCTGCGCTTCCGCAATCTGTGCGAAACCACACAGAACGAGGGCGATGATAATGTAAATTTTTTTCATAATACGACGATTTTAGATGATGCGGCAAAGATACACTTTTTTTACAACAGCACTGTCTTTGGCATACGCTCCTTTTGCAATCAACCCCACCCGCCGCGCATGCGCCGTGACCATTCGACATTCCAACAAAAAATGTACTTTTGCGGCCTGTTTAAAATCCGAAAAAATGAGAAAACTCTTCCTGACCGGTCTGACCATGTTGCTCCTGAGTGCAGTGTTTGCCCAAAACGAACAGATCCACTACGACATTCATCCGAAGTTCCCGCATCACGCCACCGCGGAGGAACAGATGATGATTCCTTTCCTGTCGCAGCAGGCGCACCTCCGCGATGCCGTCTATCCCGCCGCGCCCACCACAGCCGTGGCCGAGTTCCAGCCCATGGGCGGCGTGATGATCGCTTACCCGCTCGGCATCCCCGTGTCGCTCGTCCGCGAACTGTCGCAAGTGACTCAGGTGCGCGTACTCGTGAACTCGGCTTCCGACAGCAACCAAGCCAAAACCTACTTCAACAACCAGCAGGTAAACATGGCCAACGTGCAGTTCTGGAAAATCAACCACGATTCCTACTGGGTGCGCGACTATGGTCCATGGTTCATCATCGACGGCCATGATTCCGTGAATATTGTGGACTTTGTCTATAACCGTCCCCAGCGCCCCAATGACGATGCGGCCATGTCGCAGTTCGCGAACAAGCTGAATGTGAACATGTATGAGATGCCCATAGTGCACACGGGCGGCAACTATATGGCGGATGGTTACGGCACAGCCGCCTCCACGATGTTAGTGCTGCAGGAAAACTCCTCGGAAACGGAAGCCTCCATCGGCACCATCACCCATAACTTCTTGGGCATTGACAACTATATGATTCTCCCGGACCCGCTGGGTGAGTATATCGCGCACATCGACTGCTGGGGAAAATTCCTCGATGTCGATAAGGTGCTCATCGGGCAGGTGCCGGCCAACGACCCGCGCTATGCCAACTATGAGGCCGTGGCCCAGACCTTTGCGAACGCTATTTCGCCTTGGGGAAACCACTATCAAGTGTTCCGCGTCTATGCCAATCCCAATGCCAGCAAAGCTACACCCTACACCAATTCGCTGATTGTGAACGACCATGTCTTTGTGCCGGTTACGGGGAATTCCCACGACAACGAGGCCATTGCAGTTTATCAACAAGCTATGCCCGGCTACACCATCGTACCCATCATGCAGAGCAACTACACCCCTTGGGAGAGCACTGACGCGTTGCACTGCCGCACCCATGAGCTGGCCGACTTGGGAATGCTTTATTTGAAGCATTATCCGTTGCTTGGCGAAAAAAATATCAACGAATCATTAAATCTATCCGTGACCATCAAGGCGTTAAGTGGTGCCGCTTTAGTGAATGACTCACTGCTCGTCTATTACCGTATCAATAATGGCGACTGGATGGCCGCTTTTCTGCATCATGTTTCTGGTGATGAATATGCGTTTGATTTCACCTCCATCAACCAACCGTTGCTGAATGGGGATTCTATACAATATTATGTATATGCTAAAGACGAGTCCGGTCGTTGTGAGAAACATCCTTACATCGGGGTTGCCGACCCGCATGTGTTCACCATCGGCGGGGTGGGTGTCGACGAATATGCACCCATGCAAGTGAGTGTGTATCCCAATCCTGCAACGGATTTCGTGTTGGTGCAGGGTGAAAATGTAACGGAAATTACCGTGTTTGATGCTTATGGACGTCAAATCGATTGTATTTCTGCCCATGAAGATATGACGAAAATCGCCTGCAGTGAATGGGCGGCTGGTATGTACTATCTGCGCGTCCGGGACATGCTGGGACGTGTGTCGACACAGAAGGTGTTGAAACGTTAATTGGTGGCGTTGTACCACACTGCGGCTTCGCGTCGGACTCCTTACCCTGTGGGCCCCACACTGCGGCTTCGCCTTGTGTGGGGTTATTTGCACTTCGTGCATGTTGTCCCTTCAGGACTGCTTAAGGAATTTTTATCTGTATAACGAAAAAAAATACGACGCAATAAAATAATAATTTTTACTTTTGCGGTCAGAATCTTAAATCAAATGCTTATGAAAAAAAATTTACTTACTTTGTTGTTTTTATTTGCCGCAACATCCGTGATGTTTGCGCAGACTGTGGTCTTCAGCGACAATTTTGACTCTTACACGGCCGGCAGCCATCTGGCACAGTCCAATTCCGCCTGGACCACTTGGAGCAACGGTCCCGGCACCGCCGAAGACGGTGTGATTTCTTCCGCTCAGGCCGCCTCCGCCCCCAACTCGCTGTACATTTCCGGAAGCAACGACCAAGTCTATCCTTTCGGAAACTATACGACGGGCCACTACACCCTCACCTTTAACTATTATGTGCCTTCCTCCGGCAACGGCGGCTACTTCAACATCCAGCATATCCTACTCCAGCAATGGGCACTGGAATGCTACTTCTACAATACTGGCGGCGGCTACCTCAGTGTAGGCGGCGTCGAATACAATTTCGCCTGTCCTACCAATGCCTGGTTCCCCATTGAGTTTGACGTGGATATGGACAACGACCAAGCTTCGCTCACCGTCAACAATGTGGCCGTTCATACCTGGCCGTTCAGCTACCAACAGGGCAACACCAACGGTGTCAACCAGTTGGCAGGCATCAATTTCTACGCCGGCTCTCCCGTTAGTAGCACCACATCAGGCTCCTACTACGTGGACGATTTCGTCGTGACAGAAGTCTCCGCCGCTTTGATCGGTCAGTTTTCCGTCTCCCCAACGAGCCTTACGTTTAGTATGAATCCCGATGCATCTTCTTCCCAATCTCTTGCTTTGAGCAATCCCGGCACGGGTGGTACGGATTATTATACGATCGTCACGTACGACATTCCGAATCCAAACACTGCCCCGACCAGCGAGACGGAACTGAAGTATTATCTTGACGACCCTTACACATACGTCGGTTGGAGTGGAGATGCTGACGATGTTGATATCGCTATCGGCATCCCCGCCTCGGCTCTTCAGCAGCATATCGGCAAAACGCTGAATGAAATCCACATTTACATGCACGAACCCCTTTCCACTGCCAAGATCCGGGTCTATGGCATGAACAACGATCTCTTGCATCCTGGTCCCGGCGCTGTTCTCTATGAACAGGCTTTCGTTCCCGACAGCGGCTGGAATTCCATTGCGTTGACCACTCCTTTCGTGATTGACGGCAGTGACCTCTGGTTTGGAGTTTGGTTCGTACAACCTGAAGGTGCATATTTGGTTCCATTGGATGGAGCTTTCGCCAACGACTACAGCTGCTGGTATAAGAAAGGCTCGACTTGGTACAACCGTTTTACAAGTGGAGATTATGACTATAACTTGTGTCTCGGTGGTAAAATCAACGGCACACCTATCACTCCGTGGCTGACGGTTTCGCCCAATGACGGCAGCATGGCTGCGGGCGGAACGGCAACCCAGAACGTCACAGTAAATACCAACGGCATGAATGTCGGTGATTCCTATACGGCTAAACTGCACTGCTACTCAAGTGATATGGAACACAGTGAAGTGGTAGTGCCCGTCATCTTGACGGTCACTGATGTTGCGGTGAATGAGTACAACCAGATCGAGGTTTCAGTCTATCCGAACCCGGCCACCGATTATGTGCAGGTCAATTCCGAGAACATTGAACGCGTGGAAGTCTATAACATGATGGGACAGAAAGTCTTCGACAAACTCTACGGTGACAACCATGTGGTGGTTCCTACCTCAGGTATGGCCCCCGGCTCTTACGCCGTGAAAGTCACCACCACCAACGGTACGACCACTAAACAGGTGGTGGTCAAATAATTCATTCTTTTCAGAAATATCCAAGAGGGTGTCAGCGGTTTTCTGGCATCCTCTTTTTGTTCTTAAACATTTGAGGGCGAATAATGATTCGCCCCTACCGTTGCCTGTTGCCTGTTGCCTATTGCCTAAAAAAATGTATTTTTGCACCCTAATTTTTGCAAAATGAGAAAAATACTCGCATTGTGGCTTTGTGTCGCGCTGGCCGTCAGCCTGACGGCACAGGATACGGCCAAAACCTACTGGAAAAACGGCAAACTGATGTCCATTGGTGTACAAAAAAAGGGTATAGAGCAGGGACATTGGATTTATTACCACAATAACGGCAAAAAATGGACGGAAGGGGATTACCGCGACGGCATCAAGGTCGGGGTGTGGAAGGTTTGGTACGATGACGGCAAGCTCGGACAGGAATACCATGCCGACAACGGTCCGTTCAAAAGCTGGTACCAGTCGGGTCGAACCGAGTCTGAGGGACAGTTCAAGGACAGTCAACGCGACGGCGAATGGACGTTCTATCATCCTAATGGACAGTTGTTTAAGAAAGTTACCTATATTACCGATAGTGTGAACGGTCATGTTGTTGAGTATTTTGACAATGGCGAGAAATATTTCGAAGGCACCTACGAGATGGGCCTGTTGGAGGGTGATGCCTGCTGGTGGAACCGTGGCGGCAAGAAGGATATGGAAGGCAAACTGGTGCACGGATTACAACAGGGACTTTGGAAATTCTACGATAGCGAAGGCCGTTTGGGTAGCGAGGGCACGTTCGACAAGGGCTTGCAAAGCGGCACATGGACCTACTATTATGAAGATGGAAGTGTTTGGCGCAAAGGTAATTACGTGAACGGGCAGCGCGAAGGAATCTGGAAAGCCTGGTATGAGGACGGCAAGCTGCAACGCGAGGGAGCCTTCAAGAGCGACAAGGAGGAAGGCAAGTGGATTGCTTATTATCATAATGGTCAAATCCAGGACCAAGGAACCTTCAAAGAGGGTATCATGGACGGTTTTTGGGAAGGTTGGCGCGAGAATGGCTTTAAAAAGTATGAGAACAACTATAAAAACGGTGAATTGAACGGACTTTGCACCATCTATTGGGAGGAGACCGGCAAAATGCAACGTCAGGGCAAGTATGTCAGCAACAAGAAAAACGGAGCCTGGAACGAATATGCCCAAAACGGTCATATTTTGTCTAAAGGTAAGTATGCTAACGATTTGAAAGAGGGGAAATGGATCTTCTACAATATGCATGAGAAGGTGGTGCGGGAGCAGAATTTCGTGCACGACGTACCCGAAGGCAAGTTCATCGAATACTACGACAATGGGGCGAAGCATACCGAAGGCGCGTTCAAGGACCGTTTGCGCGAAGGTAAATGGTCGAGTTGGACCCCGCAAGGGAAACTGTACTATTCTGTAATTTTCGAAAGAGGTCATAAAGTAAAAGAAATCTATGCCGCAGACCCCCAAAAGAGACCCTTCTAAGGCGTTGAAAAAACATAAATCCCTGCAGGAGTTGGTGGCGGGTTCCAAGTTAAAATTTGTGAATATGGAGATAAAAACGTTTCACTTCAATCAGCTGATGGTGAACACTTACATCCTGTCGGACGAGACAGGCGAGGCCGTCATCGTGGATCCTGGTAATATCCAGTCTTACGAAGATGCGCAAATTCGCGATTATATCGCTGCCAAGAACTTGAAGATCAAGTATATCATCAACACACACCCGCACATTGACCACATTGCCGGCAATTCGTGGTGCAAGAAGGAGTTCGGGGTGGAGGTGCTTATCCATGAGAATAGTTTGCCGTTGTATGACAGAGCGCTCTCGTATGCTGCCATTTTCGGACTGGAGTTGGAGGAAATGCCCGCCCCTGACCGCTTTCTAAAGGAGGGTGATGTGGTGGCTTTCGGAAACCAGAAGCTGTCAGTGGTCTATACCCCGGGACATTGCGAAGGCAGTGTTTGCCTCTATGATGCGGATGATAAGATAATCATCACCGGAGACCTGATTTTCGAGATGAGTGTGGGTCGCAGCGACCTGCCCACGGGCAATGAAGTCCTGCTGCAGCAAAGCATTCGTGAGAAAGTTCTCACCTTGCCGGACGATGTGACCATTCTGCCCGGACATGGCGATCCCACCACCATCGGTCGCGAACGCACCCGCAACCCCTATATCATTCATTAATAAATCCCTATAACCCTATACTTGAAACCTGAAACTTGAAACCAACATGAGTGTACCGACTTTTTCAGAAGAAAATTTAGACAATTTAGCCGTCCATTATAAAGCGATATTGAAAGGTTTGGGCGAAGATCCCGAGCGTGAAGGTTTGCTGAAAACCCCCATGCGTGTGGCCAAGGCCATGGATTTTCTGACGCATGGATATCGGCAAGACCCGAAATCAATTCTCGAAAGTGCCCTGTTTCATGAGGATTACAAGCAGATTGTGGTGGTGAAGGACATTGAGATTTACTCGATGTGCGAGCACCATCTCCTGCCTTTCTTCGGGAAGGCTCATGTCGGTTACATCCCGAACGGCACGATTGTGGGACTCAGCAAAATCCCGAGGGTGGTGGAATGCTTCGCACGACGGCTCCAATTGCAAGAACGGCTTACCTCGCAAATCAAAGACTGCCTTCAGGAAGTTCTGAATCCTATCGGTGTGGCCGTTGTGATTGAGGCGCAGCACCTTTGCATGTCCATGCGGGGCATCCAGAAGCAGAATTCCGTGACCACCACGTCCGAGTTCACGGGTGCGTTTCTGAAAAACGAGAACACCCGTCAGGAGTTCATGCACCTTATCGGAGCCGACTTGCACTGAATTTTTTTACAAGTACTTGTTCTTGCCCCCTCTTTTCCGGCGAAGACGTTTTCTTCGGGCTTTTCTCTTCTGCCTGAAGCGGGAAATGTCATACCCTATACTCTCCTCACGAACCTCTGACACGAACTCCGATTCGAACGGATATGCGGATCTTTCATCAGGATGGCGCAAAATGCACATCAGCGGTTTCCCGACCCATTCTTGCGGCAAACAGAGAGTCAGGGTGTCTTTCTGGGGTGTAATGATTAACTTTTTCATTTTGTAATATAATTTGAATTTTTTTCTTCAGCCCGCTTTTTTGGTCGAAAATGGCAACTTTCCGTTGTTTTTTTGCGAAATCGATTCTCTTTTTGTTTTTACCGATTTTTATTTTTAACACGCTTATAATCAAAAAGATATAATGCAAATATAGTGAATATTCCATTCGGTTCACCCCAAAGCGCTATTTTTTTGAATAAAAAATAAAGTATTGTATATCAATGAATTACGCTATGATAATTTTTTTATGAAAAAACAAGAACCATATTAAAAAAAGTGTATTTTTGCACGCTCAAAACAAAAAGGAGTTTCAGTAGCTCAGCAGGTAGAGCACATCCCTTTTAAGGATGGGGTCCTGGGTTCGAGCCCCAGCTGGAACACGAAAAAGCCGAATTGATTGATTCGGCTTTTTTATTAGTTTCAAGTTTCAGGTTTCAAAAGGATTAGCGAAAAGCCAATATTAGAACCGCCACGTTACCCCGAAGTAATAGAGGAACGGCAATTGATAGACAATGTCGTTGGTCGTCCGGTTGACGTAGAAGACGTTTTTGTAGTTATACACGTTGGTCATGGACAGGCTGACCTCCAATGTATGACGCTGGCCAAGGAAGAATTTCTTCTTGGCACCGAGGTCAAGGCGGTGGTAGCTTGGCAGTCGCGATTGGTTGAAGTCGCCTAACAAGAAATAGACATCCTCATTCGCCGCCACGTAGTCGTCGTTGATATGGGAGGGATCATAGTGCGGATAGTAGGCCTGAGTTTGCGTGAACGGGAATCCGGTGCCGAAGTTCCAGCGGCAGTTCACTTCCCAGGAGCGGCGTTTCCCGAAGGCGTAGGAAGCCACCAAGTTGATGTTGTGGCGACGGTCGAAATGCGGATGGTATTCGATTTTGCCGTCGGTGCGGTTCACCCAGCCCAACGAATAGACAAACCATATGTAAACGCCTTTGTAGTCGTATTTTATGGAGATGTCACCACCGTAGGCGTTGCCTTTTTCCCAGATGAACTCATTGTCGTCGTCAAGCATTTTGTAGCGGTTGACGGAAATCAGCTGCGAGAAGTTCTTGTAGTAAGCTTCAATATTGATGCTCAACGGGCTGATGGGTTCGTATTCGATGCCGAAAATGGCGTGCTGCGACTTCTGCAGACGACCTTTCATCTCCTTGTCGTCACCGATAAGGGTCGGAGGGAGCAGAGCCGTCTCTAACGGCGAGGAGATAAATCCGCTGAACAGGCTCACCACATCTTGGTCGGAGGTGACGGAAACCAGATTCTGCGAGTACATACCTGCTGCCAGTTTCAGACGCAAATTCTTGAGAATGTTGTATTTGATGGCCAAACGGGGTTCCGGTGAGGCTTCTCCAAGCGAATAATAATATTGCAATCGGAAGCCAGGTTCGATCAACAGCTTGTCGCGATAATTGTATTTGAACTTGACAAACAGCGACAGATCCGTGGTGTGGTCCACGATGTTGCGCTGCGTGTGGTAAATGGTATAATATTCGTAGTTCGTGTTGTAGCCCACCACGTCAACACCGACTTTCAGCAGGCTTTTGCCGAGATAGTAGTTAAATCCTAAATTGAAGGTGAACCCGTCCAAGGAGCTTTTCCTGGGGTCGTAGTTGGCGTCTTTCAATTCAGAAGAGTATTTGGAGTAAGCCAGGCAACCTTCGATCGTGGTGGGAGCGTCACCGGGAACAATGAGGAAGTTCGTGCCGACACCCCAGTTGTCCCAACCGTAATTGGCCACAGAACTGTATTTTACGCGGTCGGTGTAGTTAAAGCCGAACACATTCCAACGGGAACCATTGCGGGTGGCCAACGTCATTTTGCCGTAGATATCAATAAAACTGTAGGGTAGTCCGTCTTTGTCTTTCACGTAGGGATAGAAGACTTTGGAGGACTGTTCCAGGAAGGAGCCTTTGCCGGAGAGGATGAAGCTGATGGAGGTTTTACGGTTCTCTTTGAGTTTCAACAGAGGGCCTTCCAACAGCAGTTGTGCTCCAATGTTACTCAGATCGACCTTGCCGGCCAGCCTTTTCTTGTTGCCGTCTCGGGTTTTGATGTCCATCACGGAGGAAATCCTTCCGCCGAATTCCGCCCCGAAGCCGCCGGTATAGACATCCGCGCTGCTCATGATGTCCATGTCGAACACGGAGAAGATGCCGATGGAGTGGAAGGGGTTGTAGAGAAGCATACCGTCGAGGAGGAGCATGTTTTGGACGGGGGTGCCGCCACGCACGTAAAGTTGTCCGCCCTGGTCACCCGTGGAGATAATGCCGGGCAGCACTTGCAGATATTGTGCGAAGTCGGGTTGTCCTCCAATGGCCGGCATTTTGCTCATGTCTTTGGGGGTCACGCTGATGACCGCGGTGCGGGTCTCTTGTTCCTTGCGGGTGTTTTCGCCCACAATCTGCACGGCATCAAGGGTTTGCGAATTTGGGGAGATGCTGTAACGTTTGGTAAGCGTGCTCTTGGTATCTACGGTTACCGTGTCGTACAAGTCCACATATCCCAACAGAGAGACCTTCACCGTGTAGGTTCCTGCCGGTATTTTGTTGATGAGGAAAGCACCCGTAGCGTCGGAAAGTGCACCGAAGGAAGTGCCCATCAGCTGAATTGTACAATAGGGTAAGGATTCTCCACTAGATTCGTCGTATGTAAAACCCTTGATCACAGAATGTTGTGAAAAAGCCCAAAGGGATAATGCCATACAAAGAAGAGTAAGAGCGTATTTTTTGATCATTCTTTTCAGTTTAAAAATTAAGGGCGCAAAGGTACAAAAAAAACGGAAAGTAGAAAATACAACCAAGCGAAAATCTTCGTATTTTTGCCCTTTCATTTTCATCCATAAATAGTAAGATATGCAAGCATTAGTTAGTATCATTATGGGCAGCACCTCCGACCTTCCGGTGATGGAAGCTGCATGTAAATTCCTTGACAGTCAGGAGATTCCCTTTGAAATGTTGGCATTGTCCGCCCACCGCACCCCCGACGAGGTGGCTGAATATGCCAAACATGCGCACGAGCGTGGAATCAAGGTCATCATCGCGGGTGCGGGCATGGCCGCGCATCTTCCCGGGGTGATTGCCGCCATGACGCCGCTGCCTGTCATCGGAGTGCCCATCAAATCTTCACTCGAAGGAATGGATGCCGCCTTGGCCATGCTTCAGATGCCTCCCGGAATCCCCGTGGCCACCGTGGCCATCAACGGGGCGCAAAACGCTGCCATCCTCGCTCTGCAAATGCTCAGCGTCAACAACCCCGAAATGATGGCTAAAGTGCAGGCTTTCAAGCAGAACCTGAAACAGAAAATCGTGAAAGCCAACGCCGACCTCGCCCAAATCTCCTACCCCTTCAAAACCAATTAACCCACTAACCAATTAACCCACTAACCAATTAACCCACTAACCCACTAACCCATTAACCTACTAACCCACTAACCGAATCATGCTCAAAGTCTATTCCGCCTCCGCTGGCTCCGGAAAAACCTACAATCTGGTTTTCGACTATCTTGCCGCCTGTTTCCGGAACCATTTGCCAGCGTTCCTGAAGCTGGACAACAGGCATGACTATACCTGTCCGTCGTGCAACGGATACCAGCAGATTCTGGCCATCACGTTCACAAACAATGCCGGGGCGGAGATGAAGGAACGGGTTGTGCGACAATTGAACAGGCTGGCGTTTGCCACGTCGGTCGAGGATCTTGATCCCAACGATTTTGACAATTTGTGCAAAAAAGTGTTCGGGACGGTGCCGCTTTCGGAGGAAGAGATGTTTATTTTTGTCCAAAGAACCTCCAAAGCTTTACTGCACAGTATTTTGTACGATTATGCACGATTCAGCATCACGACGATTGACAGCTTTATCCAGCGCGTAATCCGCTCTTCCGCCCTCTACCTTCACCTCAGCATGAACTATGCGGTTCAGATACGCCTGACCGACTTCTTCCAGATGGCTATCGATCGGTATATCTGTGAGTTAACCCAAAACGACCATCAGTTTCAAGTGGTGGTGAACGAGTTGATTCGGCAGTTGGAGGACAAAGGAAGTGCCAACATCAACCGTTTTCTGACAAAAGGACTCCGACTTCTGTATAATGACGCTGAAAAAAGCCATCCATACGTAAAGGGGTTCTTGGACGAGGCGGAATTATTAACCGTGGTGAAAGAGTGGAGGGAGACCAAATACAAGCTTTTGGCAGAATGTCAAAATGAGGTGAGACCATTGGCTGACAAAGCATTACAGGTGATTCAAGCTGCTAAGGAAGAAGATATCTTGCCCAATGGTACCATGAAATGGGATAAGTGGTTCTCTGCCATTGCGGATGATCCTTTCAATTTAAATCATGAGGATGGGTTTGAGGCCAGTCGCTTCAACAAAGAATTGAAAACCAGCACCATTTTCACGATCTCAAGCCAATTAAGTCGGAAGGAAAAAGCCGATAAAGAGCCTCTGAAGGAAGCATTTGCCGGACAGGTCGAAGCGATTTTCAGGCAGATTCAGGATATAGTGTTAAAAAACGCTAAAACATTCTTCTCGTGCCATATTCTGGACAAAAATGCCAACAATCTTTTGGTGTTGGATGCGTTGAAAAACCACGTCGAGGCCATCAAAGCCCAGACGGATTCCTTCTTCCTGTCGGAAAGCAATCCGCTGTTGAACGATGAAATCCAATCAGACAGTCATGGCGACCCGCTTTTCGAAAAGTTCAACTTCTACAAGAAGTTTTTCATCGATGAATTTCAGGACACTTCACTGATGCAGTGGCAGGACTTGAAACCCCTGATTATCGAGGCGTTAGGTACCTCAACATCAGGGGAGCTTACCCTTTTTGGGGATGTAAAACAGTCGATTTACCGTTTTCGAAACGGCGATGTGAACCTTTTCTACCGACTGACGGACAAGGATCGACTGCAATCCACGGATTCCGAGAAAGACATCGTTCGGATGTTGCGCGGGAAAGAGGATTTCCGGTTTGAGTCGCTGTCAACCAACTATCGTTCGCGGACATCAGTGATTGAGTTCAACAATCACTTTTTCCGTTATTATGCCGAACGATTAGGGAAAGAGGGTTATTACCAGGATGTGGAGCAGCAAACCAATCCCAAGAAAGTAGGTGGCTTGGTGCAGTATTTAGGTTATAACACAAAGGATTTCAAGGATATACGGAAGGTATGGCCGGACTGTCCCGACGATTTCTACCAAAATGTCTATCCGAATTTTCGTGCAGAGGAGAAGGAGTTGCTTTATGCGGTCAAGGATGCGAAACAGCGTGGTTATTCCTACGGGGAGATGGCGGTGTTGTTAAGCGGTCGTGCAAAGTGCAACGAATTTGCCCAATGTTTGATCCGTGCCGACATTCCGGTGGTCACTTCCGAGTCGCTCCAACTTTGCGATAACTCTAATATCAATCTGATAATCAGCACATTGAAATTAATTCTCAATCCTTCTGATACCTTGGCGCAAAGTGTGATACTGGAGTATTTTTCCCGAATGCATAGCAAGGATTTCAACAGCCTGATTTGTAATAACCACCTTGGCCGTTTTTATTCCATCATGAAGGAAACATTTGGGATCCAGGACTTTAAGAAGGAGATGGAACATTGGATGCAGAACCCTTTTCTGATAACAGTGAAGGAGATAGCCCGTTTTTATCATTTTGATTCGGATGCCGATCCCTTCTTGGCCGATTTCTTCGATTTGGTTTACGATTATACGCGGACGCAGAACGCTTCCGTGGCCGATTTTCTGGTCTGGTGGGAGGATCTCAACCACTATCAGGAGTCGATTCCGAGACTTTCGTTGTCGGGCGCTGCAGATGCAGTGAAACTATTGACTATCCACTCCTCCAAGGGGTTGGAATATAAGGTCGTTATCACCCACTGTACAGCATCCAATTCACACGAGACATATTACTGGGTGACCGATCCGAAAAGTGGTCAAAGCTGCTACGTCAAACATGAAAAGAACATGCAATTTTCTGATTTCCAGGCAGAATATACGGAAGAAGAGGACAAGAGAGTGTTGGATGCGATGAATTTATGGTACGTGGGTTTCACTCGCGCCTGCGACATGTTGTATATACTGGCGGAAAACAAAGAGACGAGCAAGGAGAGCAGTGGCGGACTGAATATCAAGAAAGGGTTGAAGAAGTTTGCAGAAGACAGTACGTGTAGTATTTTCAAGAAAGAGGGTCTCATTCAATATTATGGTGATTTTGGTTGGCAGAAACCGCCGAAAGATTCTGGGAAGACGAAGTCGAAGGAGGAAGGAACGAAAGAGTCAGAAAAGAAGGAACCAGAAAAAGACGGGGAAGAGGGAGCTGGATTCCGGGTTTCTTGTTCAGCGCTGACATTCCTCGATAATCCGAACATCAAAGTGGTGCCGACGGAAGAGCGTACCGAGGCGCAAGACACGGGAACATACATACACCGGTTTTTGCAAAAATTAACCGTCTTTCCCTCCACGGCAGAGGAGCGCGAAAAGGCAACGTCCGGAGAGCCGGAGGAGATTCGCATTCGTCTGCAGCAGCTTTTCGAGCGCACGGAACAGGATTCGGACTTGCGTCCCTATTTTTACCTCAGCGAGGGCGACCGTGTTTTGAATGAGGTCACCGTCATCAAATCTGATGGAGAGGAGCGGCGTCCCGATCGCATTGTGATGAAACCCGACCATGTGATGATCATCGACTATAAGACTGGCCAGGAGTACAAAAAGAAATACGAGACGCAATTGGCCGAATATCAGCAATGTTTGATGGCCATGGGCTATCAGGATGTGCGGACGGGGATTT
>Ga0310690_10006052_pt1 | contig 16091 bp, 11 predicted proteins | sample AusTroGonzalo_MG_2_FD_207661 | JGI IMG/M metagenome (GOLD analysis project Ga0310690, IMG submission 207661) | Bovine rumen microbial communities from tropical cattle in Woodstock, Queensland, Australia - Gonzalo_04 (v2) (version 2) | ecosystem: Host-associated > Mammals > Digestive system >... | reverse complement strand
GAGCGTAAACAGATGACCGATGGAGTGAAATGCGTTTTGCATGATAAGTGAACAGGTGAAAATTTTTTGCAAAGGTACATAAATAAATTTACAAATGCAAACCTGTTCACTTGTTAGTGTAATCTTGTGAAAGTGATTTTAGGGATTTTCAGGGTTCTGACGTAATTTTTGTGAGGTGTTCTTTCAGGTTAGCCTGGGCATCGAGTTCCATCTTACAGCGCATGCGGTAGCGCAACATCTCCACGCCGCGTGTGGACAAGCCGAGCATGGGAGCCATCTCCTTGGTGAGCATTCCCATGCGGATATATATGCACAGTTTGCGTTCCTGCTTGTTCATCCACGGGTACATTTCTGTCAAGCGTTTGCAGAACCCAGCATTCACTTCGTCGAAGTTTTCCTCGAACCGCTGCCAGTCGATGCTATCGTCACGGTAATCCTGTTCTAACCGCTGACGCAGGGCTTGCAGACGTTCGTCGGCTTTCTTCATATTATGAGTTTGCAACTCGCGGATAGCTTTGTCCAGTTCTTCGGACACGAACACGAACTCCTCCTGTCTGCTTGCCTCGTCGTGCAATATCCGCGACAGTTCCTGGCTCTTGGCCTGCAGGCGTGTCTGCGTCTTATCGTTCTCCAATTGCAAGATACGCAACTGCTGCTCATGCAGTGTCTTGCGCCTCGAGCGTTCCGCCAACATATACAACACATATCCTATTCCCAGCAGCCAGAAGGCTATTATCAGTCCGAGCAGGGCGCGTGCCCACCATGTTCTGTACCATGGCGGCAAAATAGTGAATGACCAGGATTGCTCGACTTCGGCAGGCAATGCATCCTCGGTCGTGGTGCGGCATACAATCTCCAAGATATATCGCCCCTCCTCCAGCATTGAGCATTCGTAATACGCTCGCTTGTCAAATGCCGTGAACTCTTTGTCACGCGGCGAGAGACGGTACGCATATTGCGTGTTTGCAGCAGGCACATGATTGATGGCGCAACTGAACCTGAGCGAGTGTTCGGCGTGCGGAAGGACAAATAGTTCACCTTCAACTTTGCCGCTGTTCAGCGATTCGCCATATACGACTTCCCCCTCTGCATTCATCAGACTTACCTCGCGCAGGTATATCCTCGGTCTGATGGCTGATGGCTGATCACTGACTGCTGAGTTCTGCAAGAGGCAATATCCCTGCAGCGTACCGATGATATATCCGTCATCCGTCTCATACACATTCTCAAATCCGCCTACAAAATCCGTTGCACCATTGTATAACGGCTGCGCGGGACGGTAATTATTCTCCTCCCGCATGCGTATATATAATGTACCATCGCGAACATAGAGGATATTTCCCTTTTTGTCCTTGTATGTCAGGGCGTAATATGACTCACCGCCTAATTGTGCATAGACGTCATCATCCTTTCGCAGTACACCATTCGTCCCCACCACACGGCAATAGTCACGACAGCTGATCAGAATATCGTCCCCTAACCTACTGATATTGAACCAGTCATGTGCCCCATTGTATGGTTGCACAGATTGTGCGCCAAGTGTCATCTGCTCTACCCACTCCAGCCGCACTACACCCGAAGTAGCCACAGCCCAAATCGCACCCGTGGCATCCACCTGCCAGCGGAAGGCGGTATCATCAAAGCCCTTTGCTTTGGTAATCAGCCATTTGCTATTTGTCTTTTCCAGCACCCAGAATCCCGAATAACTGCCGGCAATGATTCTTCCGCCGGGCAGTTGTTGCACCTTCCAGAAGCCTTCATCCGTGCAGAGTGGCTTGACGCGTGTCCCCTCCACGACAAACAGTCCCCTATTATGGCAGCAAAACACAGTGCCGTTCAGATAGTTCAGGCTCCACACTTGCCCCATACTCTCTTCGACAAGCCGCAAGGGCTCGGAAGTACTCGTCCGCACATACAAGCCCTGGTTCGTGCCGTAGTAATAACGCGTCTGCGTGCCGTCATGCACACGCAGCGCCGCATACCCCGTACCGATGTTCGTCTGCTCATCGTTGAAATACTGCTTACTGGAAGCAAGTTGCACATAGTCAACACCTTGATCCAAACCGACCCACAGATTACCGCTCCGATCAAAGGTCATGGATAGAATGGTATTGTTTTGCAAGCCCTCTTTCCGGGATATGTATCTGCACTCTTTGCCGTCGGTATTCACCACCACTATACCTTGCAGCACCGTGCCTAAAGCAATCCGGTCACCTCTCACGGCAAACGTATAAAGTTGGTTTTTCCTGATAAACGCATCAGCATCCGTTCGGAACGACGCTATACGTGCGCCGTCATAGACGAATAGTCCTCCCAGATCGGTAGCAATCAACAACCGCTCGGCGTCCAACGCCTGAATGCATCGCACCTCGTAGCCGCGTAATATATCCGAACCGTGGATACGGTTCATGCGCGTTCCTGTCAGCAGATACAACCCGTTATCCGTGCCTACATAGATCGCGCCGCCAACCTCCTCAGCGCAGAACACGCGGCTCTCCACCTTAACGACCTGCACATCACTCAACCACACGCTATCCGCTGACTGCTGACTGCCAATTGTCGCCGTAATGATCTTATGCCGCGCAAAGAAATACACCTGACTGCCAACAATCTCTATATCCCATATCTCTCCATAGTTCGGTTCAAGATCTTGAGGCATCAGTGACGTATAACGTAAACCTCCTTTTGTCGTAGGCGTGAAAACGCCGAAATCATTCGTTGCTCCGATAAAGATTGCACGGTTATCCAACTTGGCTATACTGCGAGGCAGGTTGCCGTAGTACATGCCATACACGCGCCATTGTGCACCATCAAACTCCAGCAAACCATAGTTATTAGCGGCATATAACCAACCGTTATCGGTCGTGACAAGCTGCCAGTTTTGCGTACCGGCTGCGTAATCAGCTACGGCATAGTTCGTCACCGGTACATTCCAACCGGCATAGACAACAGGACGCATCAATAACAGACAAAGGATGAATACAGAGTGTAATCGTTTCATGGTATGTAGTGTAATTATTTTCTGCCAAAAAGAGAAATGCTGTAGTGCATATTCAGGCTGCAAAGATACAAAAATATTCAGACATTTGCAAATTTTCCGCTCAATATTTGCAAAATTCGTTTTTTTTTAGTACTTTTGCATCAAAATTCACACAGATGAACACTTTCGGTGATAGTTTTGCCTTTATCTCGTTCGGCGAGTCGCACTCCGCTGCCATCGGCGGTGTGCTGGACGGCGTGCCGGCAGGGCTGCATATCGACCTCAGGATGATCCGCGAGGCGCTCGACCGACGCGCGGGACGCAATCAGCAATCAGCCTGCGGCGTTTCTGCCCGCGCAGTGCGTGAAGCGGATGAGGTTGAGTGGTTGAGCGGCGTGATGGACGGCGTGACACTCGGCACACCGATAGCGTTCCTCATCCGCAACCGCGACGCTCGTCCCGAGGACTACGAAGCATTCAAGCACTCGTTGCGTCATGCACACGCCGACAGTACCTACGAAGCCAAATACGGCATCCGCGACTGGCGTGGCGGAGGCAGAGCTTCCGCCCGCGAGACAGCGGCACGTGTCGTGGCGGGAACCATCGCTGCACAGTTGTTAGCGGAAAAAGGCATACAGATCAAAGCAAGGCTGGTGCAGGTCGGTGACGAGACGCATCCCGAGCATTTCGACGAGGTGATCAACCGTTACCGCGCCGAGGGAGACAGCATAGGCGGCATCATCGCCTGCGAGGTCACGGGACTGCCGGCAGGCTTAGGCGAACCGATCTTCGACAAACTCCAGGCACACCTCGCCTACGCCATGCTGAGCATCAACGCCTGCAAAGGTTTCGACTACGGCAGCGGGTTCGAGGGCGTCACTCAACCGGGCTCCATCGCCAATGCACATAGCGGCGGGCTACTCGGCGGCATCAGCGACGGCACACCCCTCACCTTCCGCTGCGTATTCAAGCCCACGCCATCCACGCCGAAAGCCGGCGTGAAAGGCCGTCATGACAGCTGCGTTGCCGTGCGCGCTGTGCCTGTAGTGGAAGCGATGACAGCACTCGTGCTGGCGAACTTCGCGGATGAAAGGGTGAAAGGATGAAAGGTTTATTGATTATATTGAATGTGTTCTTCGTCAGCTTTGCTGACAAGCCTGCGAAAATCACGCCGGCACTCTCGCCGCGTGCCATCGAGCAACGGCAGAAGTGGCAGATAACCCTCGACGAACTCGACTACCCCGTCCATCTCGCCTACCTCGATAGTCTGCGTACGTACGGCGCGACGATCCATCACACCTCGCGCTGGATGAACGGTGCCACCTGCACGATGACCGACGAGTTGGCAGAGCAGGTCGCCAAATGGCCGTTCGTCACCGGCGTAGAGATGACGCGCGATGAAAGTGATCCTATGCACATCACAAAACGCTGCGCACCACACATGGACAATGCACCGGAACGACAGACTGCCGACACCTACAGCGAACAGCAACTGGCGCTGTACAACCTGCTGCCCATGCATGAGTTGGGTTATCACGGACAAGGGATCTTGATGACGATCTGCGACGGCGGATTCACCGATGCGAACACCATCAGCTGTTTCCGGCAGGAGCAGGAACTCGGGCACTATGACTTTACCGACGACACCGATCCGTTCTACGGCGTGACAGGCAGACACGGAACACAATGTCTGAGCACGATCACCGGCATCATGGACAACTACACCGGTGCAGCCACCGAGGCAGACTACTACCTGATGCGCTCTGAAGAGAATGATACTGAGTCGCCCAAGGAGATGGATAACCTCGTAGCCGCGTTGGAGACAGCCGATTCGCTGGGCACAAACGTCTTCAGTGTATCATTGGGTTACGCGTACTTCGACCACTACGAATGGACGCTCGACTACAGCATGCTGGACGGCAAGACGCTGCGCGTGAGCCGCGCAGCGACGATTGCTGCAAGGAAAGGGATGCTCGTGTGCGTGGCGGCAGGTAACGAGGGAAACAAAGACTGGCATTGGATTACCGCGCCGGCGGATGCGGACTCTATACTGACCGTTGGCGCTGTGAATATCAACGGACAGATTGGTGCGTTCTCCAGTTATGGTCCTTCAGCCGACAACCGCGTCAAGCCCGACGTATGCGCTGTAGGCGTAGGCGCTGCCCTCATCACCCCCGAAGAACAGGTGTCCTACAACAACGGCACGAGTTTCGCCGCACCGCTGCTGGCAGGTTTGGCAGCCACTCTCTGGTCGGCACTACCTGACGAAAGCGCCATGCAGATACGCGAACGCATCATACGCTCGGCAGACCGCTACACCAACCCCGACCGCAACCAGTACGGCTACGGGATTCCCGATGCCTATGCCGCCTACCTCGGACAAACACCTACAACCATCGAGTCGGCAGTCAGCACACGCGTAAGGAAATATATACAAGGGAACGAACTGCTGATTGAGCACAACGGCAAAACCTACAACATCCTGGGCTCCCCGACGCACTAAGGCGCAAAAAAAGGGAAGCGATCTACATCGCACCGCTACAACCTCGTACCCTTGCTTCGGTCAAGACCTGGGGGAGTTCGGAGGGAGCTGGTCGTGCAGGACTTCCCTATTGCGAATGCAAAGGTACAACAATTATTTGATATTTGCAAAATATTTTGCTCGAAAACTTCATTTCACATAGAATTTTCAGTAATCTGCGAACTCAAAAGTGCAACGAGGCAGGTGAACCGGTACCTTTTGTGCCCAACGAAGGACAAAAACAGCTGATCGGGAAACTCGGCACGTTCCTGCTGGACAGCACGGAGGGCAAGTTGTTCATCCTGCGCGGTTATGCGGGTACAGGCAAGACGAGTGTGGTCAGCGCGCTCGTGCGCACGCTGCGCTCGCTCAATCAAAAGTGTATCCTACTCGCCCCTACCGGCCGTGCGGCGAAGGTGCTCAGCCGCTACGCCTCGACCGGCGAGCGCGTGCCGGCGTACACCATCCACAAGTATATCTACCGCCAGAACGAACTGGGCAAGCAGTCGTTCAGCCTGGGTGACAACCTGTTTCACCACGCGCTGTTCATCGTCGATGAGGCATCGATGCTCACCGACACGCGCGAGTTCAACTCGCCCTTCGGCAGCGGCTGCGTGCTGGACGATCTGATGCGCTTCGTGTATAACGGTCAAGGCTGTTCGCTGCTGCTGGTGGGCGATACGGCTCAGTTGCCGCCTGTAGGCAGAAGCGAGTCGCCGGCGCTCAGTGACGAGCGGATGGCGCAGTACAGCGTACCTAACCTGCATATCACCTCCCACACGCTCACCGAGGTTGCCCGGCAAGCAGAGACATCCGCCATCCTCAAGAACGCCACGGCAATCCGCGAGCACATAAGCGAACTGGCAGCAAGCATCACTCCCGCCACAGGCGAGCACGTGAGCATCGAGCCTGCGCCGGACGTAGTGCTGTTGGACGGCGCAGACTTGCAGCAGACGCTGGAGAAGTCGTACAACGAGTGTACAATGGCGCAGACGCTGATCGTCACACGCTCGAACAGACGTACGAACCTCTACAACCAAGGCGTACGCGCATATATACTATGGAAAGACAATCAGCTCTCCACCGGCGACCGCGTGATGGTCAACAAAAACAACTACTTCTGGGGCAAGGATTACGAGGACATAGAGTTTCTGGCAAACGGCGACATCTTCGAGGTGACACGCATCAGGAACTTCCGCGAGCTGTACGGATTCCATTTTGCCGATGCAACCCTACAGAACCTTGATTACGAGGCGGAACGCGAGATTGAAGCCATCGTGTGGTTGGATATCTTGCAGGCCGAGAGCGAGGAGCAGACGAGCGAGATGCTGAAAGACCTGTTCTACCGCGTGGCGGAGGACTACCCCGAGATCCACAACAAACGCGAGCTGATCAAGGCCGTCTATGACTCGCCGTACTACAACGCCCTGCACATCCGCTACGCATACGCCGTGACCTGCCACAAGGCGCAGGGCGGGCAATGGCAGCATGTGTATATCGACCAAGGTCCCGTGCCTGACGAGCAACGCGACATCACCTACCTGCGATGGCTCTACACCGCGCTGACCCGCGCGACGGAGAAGGTGTATTTAATCAACTACGAATAGACGATTTGCAGAAAAAACGTACAATTTTTATCATTTAGATAAAAAAACGAACGAATAATTTGGATTATTCATTTATTTTTCGTAACTTTGCAGCCCCAACACAACGTCACTAACACGCAGTCATTAACGCAACGTCACTAACAAAAATCCAAAAATAATGAAACGAAACATTTTACTACTTGCGCTTGCCGTGCTGATGGCTATGCCGTCGTTTGCCGGCGCAAAAAAGAAAGCGGAGAAAGACACCGAGCATTTCCGCTATGAGATTGAGTGTGCAGGCAACGGCACACAAGGTACGTATCTGGTGAAGGTCTGGAGTTACTCCAAGCGCGCGAAGGTAGCTGCCGAGCAGTGCATGAAGAATGCTGTACACGGCGTGATCTTCAAGGGCTACACGGGCGGCAACGGCTGCGTGGCACAGAAACCTCTGGCTAACCGCCCGGGCGTAGAGATGGAGTATGAGGAGTTCTTCAAGTTGTTCTTCTCGGACAACGGCGAGTACTACAAGTACGTATCGCTCACCGGCGCTACACAAGATGTAGTGAAGGTCGGCAAGGAATACAAGGTCGGCATCATCGTCAGCGTGCAGAAAGACGAGCTGCGCAAAGCCCTTGAGCAAGCCGGCGTGATCCGCGGTCTGGGATCGGGATTCTGATCTGTTGAAAGTTTAAGGTTGAAAGTTAAAAGTTGAAAGATATGAAAATCAAACAATCGCTTGGATTGTTGGCATTGGTTGCCGTGATTGCCGTGCTGGCAGGCTGCGGTGTAAAGAAATCCCAAGCCAACTACGATTTCAAGAGCAAGGTGCTCTCCAGTAACTATGACGGCACGTTCGTCATCCGTACGCAGGTACGCGCACGTAATGCCGCCATCGCCTTTACCGATGCACAGCGCAAGGTGGTGCAAGAGGTGATCTTCGACGGCGTGGACGCAGGTTCGAACGGTGTAGAGCCGCTCAAACCGATCTTGTTCGACATGAACGCACGCCGCACGTACGAGGATTACTTCGCTACGTTCTTCCGCGACGGAGGCGAGTGGACGAAGTACGCTAACCTGATGGACAAACGTACCGGTACAACCACCTACAAACGCAACGGCGTGCAGTCCATCGAGACCGTGACCGTGACCGTGGATCGCAAATCGCTGCGCGAGAAGCTGATAGCTGATGGTATATTAGAAAAATAATCCCTTACGAATATGAAGAAGTACTTATTTATTGCGGCTATGCTGACGATGTCGCTTGCCGTATTCTCACAAGCCAAGAAACCGACTCTGATGGTTATGCCGAGCGATGCGTGGTGCTATCAGAACGGATATATGAAACTCATCCCTGACGGTGAGGGACATGAGTCGCAGATTCCCGACTACGAGGAAGCACTGCGCACGAGCATGGATCTCAAGCTCGCCATCGCCAAGATCAACGACCTGATGGCGGAACGCGGATTCCCGCTCAAGGATCTGGAGCAACAGGTCAAACTCATCCGTCAGCAGACTGCCGAGCAGAATCTGGTAACCAGCAAGTCCGGCAACGAGATGGCGGAGTCGCCTGTTGACAATCTGCTGCGCGTAGCCAAGGCGGACATCATCATCGAGCTCACTTGGGACATCAAGGAGCAGGGACCGAAACGTACGCTCAGTTATATCCTCGAAGGCAAGGACAGCTACACCGGCAAGAGTATAGGCGGCAGCAACGGTACAAGCAGCCCGTCGTTCTCGGCTGACGTGAGCGTACTGCTCGAGGAAGCCGTAGTTGCACACATTGACAACTTCAACAGTCGTCTGCAGGCGTACTTCGATGACCTGTTTGCCAACGGCCGTGAGGTATCGCTGGAGATCCGCGTGTTTGCTGACAACGCTGCCGGCATTGATCTGGAGAGCGAGGTAGGCCCGGAGAGCGAGGAACTGGCTGAGGTGATTGACGGCTGGATGGCTACGAACACCGTGGAAGGTCGATTCACCAAACTCGGCTCGTCAGAGAACTACATCACCTACGAGCAGGTGCGCATCCCGCTGTACAGCAACAGCGGCGTAGCTATGGATACCGAGGCGTTTGCACGCAAACTGCGTAACTACCTGCGCAAAGAGCCGTTCAATATCCCCGTCAAGATCATGAACCGCGGTCTGGGCAAGTGCATACTCGTGCTCGGAGAGAAATAACCACAAGCATCGACCATTATGGTCGATCATACAAACACAAGCCAGCAGCCAATCTTGGCTGCTAATAAACAACACAGTTATGAAAAAGTCATTGATTATAGCATTGCTTGCAAGCTTCACGCTGAGCATGCAGGCACAGAAGCAAGTAGCACCGGAGAACACCCTGGCGATGCGCGTACTCGTTGAGGAACCCATTGAGCCCGCTCCGCCTACATCCAAACAACTCATCGAGAACAAACTGAACGCACTGCTCACGCAGAACGGCGTAGCCTCGATGGATTACCTCGGACAATTCTTCATCACCGCCCGCGCGCTGCCGATGAGCAAGGATATTATCGCAGGTCCTCCGACGAAGATCAGCGAGACGATGGAGGTTGCGTTCTACATCGCCGACTACTACAACCAAGTCGTATTCTCCACCACCAGCGCAACCGTCAAGGGTATAGGCGAGACGGAGTCGAAGTGCTATCTGAACGCACTCAAGCAACTCAAGCTCAACACCCCGCAGATGCAGCAGTTCGTGGATGAAGGCAAGAAGAAGATCATCGCCTACTACAACAGCCAGGCTGACAAGCTGATTGCCCAGGCACAGACGCTGAGCAAGACGAAGAACTACGAGCAGGCGCTGTGGATCATCTCCACGATCCCCGCAGAGTGCGACAAGTACAACGAGGCACTGAAGGTCGGTATCGATATCTACCAGGAGTACATCGACCACACCTGCAACGTCAATCTCGCGCAGGCCCGCACGGCGTGGGCAAGTGACCAGAACGCTCTCGGTGCAGCCGCTGCCGGTGAGTACCTGAGTCAGATCCTGCCCGACGCCAAGTGCTACGGCGACGCGATGGAACTCTACAAGGAGATCAAGGGCAAGGTGCTCGACGACTGGAAGTTCGAGATGAAAGTCTATCAGGACGGCGTAGACACCGAGCGTGAGCGCATTCATGCAATACGCGACGTCGGCGTTGCGTTCGGTAAAGGCCAGCAGCCTGTCACCACCAACCTGATGAACTTCATTCGCTAAACGATACAAACCAAACAACAATGATACAATCCAAAACCGCAACTATGTGCATTATACTCCTACTGGCTTCAGTGGGAGTAATTGCACAGACCAACGAGGAGCTCACCTACCGCCGCAACGCACTGGCTGAGGCGATGATCTACCACTCCGAAGACACCTTCGGACGTAACATCCAAGAGGCGTTTGAAGCAATCCCGATCAGTGACAAGTACGACGACCACTCCGTAGGCATCCGCATCATCGACAACGATTATATACCGAACGTGCGCAAGAAGTCGCACGGATTGGTGAAAGCCCAGTTCGGCAAGTCGCTGAACAAGGAAGACGTGCGCCTGAACGGAGAGATGCTCGAGCGCATCCTGAACAACGCCGACTGCGCCAAGTGGATGGTTGCCCGCTGGTTTGGTTGGGACAGAGCGTACATCGAATCACTGCAAGCTGACACGCAGATGCCGGAAGACATCAAGGACTCCCTCCTACTCGATGCCATGACGATGAATATGCGCCTGATCCAACAGCGCGGCCAATACAATGCCAGCGATCTGGATGTGATGCTCGCAGGGCACACCGCGCGAGGCATAGCTGCGCTCTCCGATGCCGGCGAGGAGCTCATCGGTAACACGTTCATGCTCGTCAACGACATCACCTACGTCACCACCGAGGAACGTGCCGCCGTAGCCAAACTGACGATGAACATCATCGGCGGCGTGCTGGATGCTTTCACCGGAGGTGAGGGAGGCAGAGACTTGGCCAAGACTGGCGGGCAGATTGCCGACAGCTTCACGGGATTCACCGTGCGTACGCACTCCTACCTCTACCAGCTGGACTGGAACGACTCCATCGCCGCGATCTTCTACGACCGCTACTACACCGCTACGCCGAACAGAGAGAAAGCTTTAGCGTTCCTCGAGGACTCTACTTCGTTCCGCGTGAAGTATGTTGCTCATGAATATGAGTATGACGGCAAAGCCGAACTCAAAGGAAAGTACGACCGCAGCGAACTCGTCAAGACGATCTGCGCTCGTTCGATCGATAAGAACATCGCTGCCCTGCAACTCGCGTACGAGGACTTCAAGGTCAAGACGCCTGTCTATGAGATCGTCACCAACGACAAAGGCAAGGTGCTGGGGTATTCAGCCAAGATTGGCTTGAAAGAAGGCATCACCGAGCAATCGAAGTTCCAGGTCATTGAGCGCGTCATCGACCCTGCTACGCAGACTTCGACCTACAAGCATATTGCCGACCTCAAGCCCGTGAAAGGTCAGATCTGGGATAACCGCTACAACGCTGTTGTCGAGGACGCCAAGGATGCCAACCTCAACGCTACCCTGTTCAAGAAAACCGGCGGCGGCGAGATCCTACCCGGCATGCTCATCATCGAAGGCAAGTACAAGAAGGTAACACAATAAAAAACGTGCGGGATAAACGAGCCATTATCGAGGGAATATCGAGAGAATATCGAGGGAATATCGAGGGAATATCGAGGGAATCCTAGACTTTAGTCCCACCCAAAAGCCAATCAAAAGCCAATCAAAAGCCTCCCAAAAGCCAATCGAACACAAAAAACAGCCCGGGCAAATGCTCGGGCTGTTCGTTTGACTGATCAATTGGAATCGGAGATTCTATTGCAGTCAGTCTTCTTGGTTCGGATTAGCGAAGTTGAGTACCTTGAACGTTGAAGAGCTTGTTGTCGCGTACGATGTACAGAACACCGTCAACCATTACCTTCTGAGCCTTAACGGTAAGAACTACGTTCTCAACACCGGAAGCAACTGTCCAACGACATACCTGAGGATCGCTCCAGTCAAACTCAATCGCCTTGCAGTCAACGCCTTTCCACTTGTCATCTGTCCAGTAGTCTTTGAACTTGAATTGGCCATCTTGAATCTGTACCCATTTGTCATTCTCTGCATCGTAGAGCTCGAGCTCCTGATCCCACGAACCAGCCGAACGGATCTTGAAGTAGTCGGAAGGACGAGCCTCGATTTCAGCGAACATGTAGCCGGTATTAAGAAGTTCCATCGCAGTACCAGCCCAATCATCGAATGTACCGATAATTTCCACTGCTTCCGGTGCATTCTCTGTAGGGAGCTTGATACCTACTATAGTGTACACATAGTCTTCCTGCGGAGCGCAACGTCCCCAACGATACTTTTCAGCATCGCTCCAATTAAATTCGACATTTGCAATTTCGCCGAGTTTAAAGTTGCCATTGTTACCTTCACCTGCTATACGAACCCAACTTCCTTCCTCAGTCTCTACGTCAACAATCCACTCTTGGGGATATGCTTCGTCTTTCCAAGCCGGCTGATCAGCGATTGTAATACCGTCTTCAGCAAGCAGACCGCTTACGATATAGTACTCCGATCCTTCAGCAGCCTTAAATGAGTAGTAGAAATACTTCTTGCCAAGCTCTACGCTCTTGTCAAGATCAAGCTGCATTTGTTGGAATCCTTCCCAGTTGTTGAAGTCACCAATGATGAACGGAACTGCATAAGCGTTACAACTGCTGTTGATAACAGAAATAACGTAGTTGTGGTAAACAGCAGTACACGGATTGTTTTTCCATGAATCCACCGTATATACATTCGGGGCATCAGTACCATAATTGATCAAGTCAATCTCACCAGAGTAACCATCAACAACCGTTACGCCACCACGGATAACCGTAGCAGTACCGACTTGATAATTCCAGCCAATTTTACCGTCACCGTCCTTCATAATAGGCTTAGCCTGAAGACCCTTCGCTGCATCGGGCTCAGCTTCGGGCTCATAAGAAGCAACATACCATCCGTCGTAGCCTTCAATAGCCTCAAACGGAATGCAATCATCATTCGTAGTCTTCCATCCGTTGAATGAACCGGTAAGTACGATGTCATTGCATGCCATGTCGGCCGGCACGAAGATACATACACAGACATTACCTTGAGTGTAGTACTCAGCCAGCACAGCATCCGAAGGAACTACATCCTTCGATGCGAATGCGCAAACGCTCATCAGCGCTGCTGCAACAATTGCATAAAATTTCTTCATGATTTAAAAAAATTTTAAAGTTAATAAATTGGGTTAATATAATGAATGATTAGTTCATTTTCATATATTAATATGCATATCCGTCGCCACCCTCTGCAGCGAAGATATTGTTAGCATCGCCCTCAACATCCGTCTTGAAGTTCGGGTTGGAACGCTTATCCTCTGAGGGGACAGGGAACCAGTTCCTGTATTCCGGTGTATTGGATTTGTACCACTGCTTGCCATCCGGACTTCCCATACGTCCTTCCCAATGGTAAGAATAACGGTCTGCATTCCCTCCGAAGAAACGGTCAAAACGGATCAAATCAATACGACGACGTCCCTCGAACCAGAACTCGCGGCTCCACTCATCCAGCATCGTCTCCTCATCCATCTTCGTCAGCGGATCCGCATTGGCACGCGCACGGAGGATATTCACATTCTCCAAAGCATCGTTCCAGTTACCGGACTTGCGCGCCTTGGCCTCTGCCACGATCATATACGCCTCAGCCAAACGCATCAAAGGAAGATCGGTATCTGCCCAGCTTGCATTCTGACGGGGAGAGTATTTAGGCAGCGAAGCCGTAGAATAAACTCCGGTAAACTTCGTTCCTGCCCATGAGCTATAGAAGCAGTCATTCGAACCTACTTTCATGTCGCCTACCAGAGCAAAGTTCTTTGCGTCCGTAGTATTTAGACCATAGGAGCACATGATAGCGCGGTCATCCTTTAAGATGGTCGGCATTTCATACTCGTCGTAGATCTTCTGCTCGGCAGTAGTACGGTCCATGCCCAGCGGCTTGATAAACTTGTCCACCATGGTCGGCGATGTACGCAGCGCGTGCCATTCGGATTCTATACCCCATGCGGTCATACCTCCATAGCGCGGACCAGCAACCAGGAAGTTTGCACCGGCGTGGCTCTGGGTATATAATCCGTCCTGATAGATTTGGAATATCGCCTCTTTGATGACATCATCACGGTCGTTATCACCCATGAACAAGCGCTGATAAGCACTATATACGAAATTGGAATCCGTTACGACTTTCTCCGTTACGAGCGAATGGTGCGGGTTCTCGCTGATGACAGCCAGAGCGGTAGCCTGCGCCTTGTCCCACATCTTGTTAGCAGTCCAATCCTTGTTGTACTTGTTATACACATCCGCATTGAGATAAATACGCGCCAAGAGCAACTGGGCAGCGGATTTGCCTACGCGGTATTTGGTAATACGTTCAGCCGGCAGCAGCGGAATAATCTCCTCCAACTCGTTTACGAGCCACTTGTAGATCTCGTGACGCGACAGGAAATGCGGATATTCATTGGACTCTGTAGTTACCATCGGTGCGTAGAAGAACATATCCATCAGATAGAAGTAGTGCAAAGCACGAATCCAGCGCACCTCTGCCAAACGGTACTTCTCCTCCTGGCTTTCCGACCCCGCATACGTCAGATAGTGGTTACAATACTTGATGTTCAGATTCAGGCGGGTATAGATACCTTTAATCATACCGCTTTCACCTGTCCAGTCAGTAGTCGGCAGTCCTCTTGACTCATCGTCGTCCCAGATCCAGAATGCCTCGTCAGTTGTCAAATCGTTGCAATACCAGATGGTACGATAGAATCCGGACATACCGGCATCAATATCCTCCACATCAGAGTCACTACCCGGATCTGACTGACCAATAACAGCCATGCATGCATAGCACTTGGTGAACATACGATCCTGATTGAACGAGGTAGAGGAGTTCGGATCAATGGGCTTGGTATCGAGGTCTTGCACACAAGCGGTGAACGCCAGTGCTACACATGCCATCGATACATATTTCAATAAACTTTTCATAATATATGAGTTTTTCAATATTCTTATTTCACTTTCGTTCAAACGATTACTTCAGTATTCAGTTTTTAGAACTGGAGATTAATACCCAATATAGTTGTCATCGAACGCGGATAAATGGAGTTATCAACACCACCCAAACCGATTTCCGGATCCAGTCCCGAATACTTGGTGATAACGAACGGATTCGAAACAGTGCAGTAAGCACGGCCGGAGATCTTGCTCTTAGAGAACGAGTAACCCAGCGTGATGTTGTCACAACGCAGGAATGAAGCATTCTCGAGGAAACGGTCAGTAATACTTGCCTCAGCGTTGCTGAGAATGGTCGTACCTGTTTCATCCCAGATTGTTCTGTTATAACCGTCAACATAATAGGTATTGAATACATCCACCGGCAGGTTGCTGTAGTAGCCGTTACGTGCCAACTGTCCGATAGGCACATTCTGGAGACGAGTCGAAACCACATTGTTGAACACGTAGTTTCCAATGTTTGCACGGAAGCTCAATCCCAGGTCGAAGTTATAGAACTGGAACTTGGTTTGGAAGCCCATGGTGACAGGAGCTACAGGGTTATGCTTGAACACCTTGTCCTGAACATCAATATTTCCATCTTTGTTATTATCGATGATGTACCAATACTGCGATCCGTCCGCACGTGTACCCTTGCGCGCCTCGTAGAGGTAGAAGGTATTGGTTGCATAGCCTACGGCGAACTTGGTAATAGACTTACCGCCGAGACCTTCACCACCGTAGCCCCAGCCATCAATCATGAAGTCTTCACCATTGATCTTTGTAATCTTGTTCTCGTTCCATGTTACGTTGTAGCCAAAATCCCATTTGAAGCGTTTGCCGTAATCCAGGATTACAGCATTGATCGAGAACTCAACACCTTGGTTCTGGAGCGAGCCGACATTGGAGGTTACACGCTTGCGGAAGTTCGTACCCATCGGTGC
>Ga0310690_10006050_pt1 | contig 16092 bp, 21 predicted proteins | sample AusTroGonzalo_MG_2_FD_207661 | JGI IMG/M metagenome (GOLD analysis project Ga0310690, IMG submission 207661) | Bovine rumen microbial communities from tropical cattle in Woodstock, Queensland, Australia - Gonzalo_04 (v2) (version 2) | ecosystem: Host-associated > Mammals > Digestive system >... | reverse complement strand
AGTTCACCGTTGTGGCTCTGGCTTGGCTCCAGTGGCAGCTGAAGGGTGACCAGAAGGCCGCTAAGATGTTCCTGGGTAAGGACTGCGAACTGTCGAAGCGCAAGGACTGGACCATCGAGAAGAATGCCCTTCTGGAAGCGCTGAAGTAGAAGAAAGTAATAAAATGTCGCCCTGCAACGAAAATTTATAGCAAAATATTTGCGGGAACGGAGAAAAAGTTATACTTTTGCAGCCGAAATCAAAAAAGAACGAACAATGTTGAATCACAATGCATACTTTTACGGCTATTACTTTTACTTTACAAGCAATTGTGAAGCGGTTAGTCGTTAAGTAGAATTGAAGATTTGAAAATAGAAATAAAGATAAGGCTCCGCTTCACAACCAAGTGAAAGCGGAGCTTATTTTTAAAATAGATAAATGAATAAATAAATTGTAAATAGTAAATTACATAGATGAAGAGAATTGCGATACAAGGACTCATCGGGTCGTTCCACGACATTGCTTCACACCTCTACTTCGAGGGTGAGCAGATGCAGCTCATCTGTTGCTCAACGTTCGAGGAGGTCTTTCAGAATATGAAACAGGACCCTACGGTCATTGGCATGCTGGCCATCGAGAACACCATTGCCGGCTCGCTGCTGCACAACTACGAGCTGCTGCGCGACTCGGGCACGACCATCGTGGGCGAGCATAAGCTGCACATCACCCACTGCATCTGCTGTCTGCCTGAGGACGACTGGGACACCATTCAGGAGGTGCACTCTCACCCCGTGGCTCTGATGCAGTGCCGTCAGTTCCTGGCCCAGCACCCCCAGCTGAAGAACGTGGAGGCTGAGGACACGGCTGGTTCGGCAAAGATGATTGCCGAGGGACAGAAACGTGGCTGGGCTGCCATCTGTCATGCTGAGGCTGCGCGTCTCTACGGGCTGAAGGTGCTCGAGGACCACATTGAGGACAACAAGCACAACTTCACCCGTTTCCTTGTGGTCTCGAATCCCCACAAGGCCGACATGCTGCGTCCGCTGACCGAGGCCAACAAGGCGAGCATCGTCTTCTCGCTGCCCCACGAGCAGGGCTCGCTGGCCCACGTCCTGGCGATTCTCTCGTTCTACCACATCAACCTGACGAAGATTCAGTCGCTGCCCATCATCGGACACGAGTGGGAGTACCTGTTCTATGTAGACGTGATGTACGACGACCTGACGCGCTACCGCCAGTCCATCGACGCGATTATCCCGCTGACGAAGGACCTGAAAATCCTGGGAGAATATAAGGATGGGCGCCAAACGGACTAGAATTGAAAAATTGAAGGATTGAAGAATTGAAGTTTAAAAATTATGGATAAAAACAATATAAAGAAAAAGGAAGAATCGAAATCGGAGAATATTGGGGTTGGAAAAACTTCAATTCTTCAATCTTTCAATTCTTCAATTTTACCAGCAGATAGACTCAGTTTAGTACAGGAGTACTATTTTAGTAGGAAATTGAAGGAGGTGGCTCAGATGAATGCCGAAGGCAAGGACATCATCTCGTTGGCCATTGGCAGTCCCGACATGCCGCCCTCGCCACAGACCATCGAGAAACTGTGCGAGGTGGCCCACCAGCCTAACGCTCACGGCTATCAGCCCACGATGGGTACGCCCGAGCTGCGCGAGGCGATGGCACAGTTCTATCGTCGCTGGTACAACGTCGAGCTCGATGCCAAGACCGAGGTGTTGCCGCTCATCGGCTCGAAGGAAGGTATTCTGCACGTCACGCTGGCTTTCGTCAATCCTGGCGACGAGGTGCTGGTGCCCAATCCCGGCTATCCCACGTACACCTCGCTGTCAAAGATCCTGGGTGCCAAGATTGTGAACTACAACCTGCGCGAGGACAACGGCTGGCAGCCCGACTTCGACGAGCTGGAGAAGATGGATCTCTCGCGCGTCAAGCTGATGTGGACGAACTATCCCAACATGCCGACAGGCGGACGTGCCCAGCGCAAGACCTACGAGCGTCTGGTCAAGTTTGCACAGGACCACAACATCGTCGTGGTCAACGACAACCCCTACAGCTTCATCCTCAGCGAGGAGCATCTCTCCATCTTGCAGGTGCCTGGCGCCAAGGACTGCTGCATCGAGTTCAACTCTATGTCGAAAAGCCACAACATGCCGGGCTGGCGCGTTGGCCTCTGTGCCTCGAACGCCCAGTTCATTCAGTGGATTCTGAAGGTGCAGTCGAACATCGAGAGCGGCACCTTCCGTGGCATCCAGCTCGCTGCTGCTGAGGCTTATAAGAACGATGAGGCATGGCACCGCGAGTTCAACATCGACCTCTACCGTCGTCGTCGTCAGTATGCCGAGCAGATTATGGATGTGCTGGGCTGCACCTACGACCCCAATCAGGTGGGCATGTTCCTCTGGGGCAAGATTCCTGAGAGCATCCCGAACGTCGAGGACCTGACGGAGCGCGTGCTCCACGAGGCTCGCGTCTTCATCACTCCCGGCTTCATCTTCGGATCGAACGGCGAGCGCTACATCCGCATTTCCCTGTGTGCCAAGGAAGAAAAAATCCAAGAAGCACTTCGTAGAATTGAAAAACTCTAAGGAGAATCATGGTCTAAGGATATAAAGGATTAAAAGGATTTATCCTTAAAATCCTAAGAAAAGAAAAAAGAACGAATAAAATGGATAGAGCTTATACATATAAAGTATTAGGTTGTGTCTATGAGGTTTATAATGAACTGGGACCTGGCCTGTTAGAGAGTATATATGAAAAGGCAATGATAAAGGAGTTGTCCTCTAAAGGCTTTGACGTAAGGAATCAAGTGCCTGTTCCGGTTTATTACAAGGGCGATATGATATGTCCTGACTTGCGTTTGGATTTGATAGTAGATAATCGTCTTATTCTTGAACTGAAATCAGTTGTTGAGTATAAGAAATTGTTTGAGAAACAGTTATATACTTATCTGAGACTGATGAATTGTGAGATGGGATATGTGATAAATTTTAATACTGACGATCTTCCAAGTGAGATATATCCGGTATTTAATAATCACTACCGAAAATCCTTATAATCCTTGAAATCCTTAGAAAAAGAAGAATAGAATAACAGAAAAAACTATAGAATATGGAACTGGAATTAGAGAAACTGAATCTTCCGAGTGACAACGAACGTCCCTTCGTCATTGCCGGCCCTTGCTCGGCTGAGACGGAGGAACAGGTAATGACAACCGCCAAGGAGCTGGCCATGAAAGGCTGCCACAACTTCCGTGCTGGTGTATGGAAACCGCGCACCAAGCCCGGTGGCTTCGAGGGCCACGGAGAGCCCGCCCTCGTCTGGCTGAAGCAGGTGAAGGACGAGACCAAGATGCTCGTCTCTACAGAGGTGGCTACGCCTGAACATGTGGAGCTCTGCATGAAGTACGGCATCGACATCCTGTGGATTGGTGCCCGCACCTCGGCTAACCCCTTCGCCATGCAGGCTCTGGCCGATGCCCTGAAGGGTGTTGACATCCCCGTGTTTGTGAAGAACCCCGTGAACCCCGACCTCGAGCTGTGGATTGGCGCTCTGGAGCGTCTGAACCAGGCAGGCGTGAAGCGTCTGGGTGCTATCCATCGCGGCTTCTCCAGCTATGACAAGAAAATCTATCGTAACACGCCGATGTGGCAGATTCCCATCGAGCTGCACCGTCGTATTCCCGACCTGCCCATCATCAGCGACCCCTCGCACATTGGTGGTCGTCGCGAGCTCATCGCACCCCTCTGTCAGCAGGCTATGGACCTTGGCTTCGACGGTCTGATTGTCGAGAGCCACTGCGATCCCGACAAGGCGTGGAGCGATGCCAAGCAGCAGGTGACACCCGACGTGCTCGACTACATCCTGGGCCTGCTCGTCATTCGCGACGAGAACGCCACTACCGAGGGCATCACGTCGCTGCGTAAGCAGATCGATGAGCTCGACAACCAGCTCATGGAGCTCCTCTCCAAGCGTATGCGTGTCTGCCGTGAGATTGGCGAGTACAAGAAGCAGAACAACATGACCGTGCTGCAGGCTTCGCGCTACAACGAGATTCTCGACAAGCGTGGTGCCCAGGGTTCCCTGCTCGGCATGGGTCCCGAGTTCGTTGCCAAGGTCTTCGAGAGCATCCACGAGGAGTCTGTACGTCAGCAGATTGAAATCATTAACAAGTAAAATTGAAAGATTGAAAAATTGAAGAATTGAAGTCCATGCGGCTTGAATACTTCAGTTTTTCAATTCTTCAGAAAAAAACTTCAATTTTTCAATTCTTGAATTCTTCAATTTTATGAAAATACTAGTCATGGGCGCAGGCAAGATGGGAAGTTTCTTCATCGACCTGCTGAGTTTCGACCACGAGGTAGCCGTCTTTGAGCGCGACCCCAAGCGCATGCGCTTCACCTATAACTGTCAGCGTTTCACCACCTACGAGGAGGTACAGGCGTTCAAGCCCGAACTGCTCATCAATGCCGTCACGCTGAAGTACACCATCCCTGTGTTTAAGGAGGTCATTCCCTACCTGCCGAAGGAGTGCATCATCAGCGACATCGCCTCCGTGAAGACCGACCTGAAGGAGTTCTACGAGCAGACGGGCATGCGCTATGTCTCCACGCACCCCATGTTCGGTCCCACGTTTGCCAATCTGCAACAGCTCTCCGAGGAGAACGCCATCATCATCAGCGAGGGCGACTACATGGGACGCATCTTCTTCAAGGACCTCTACCAGAAGCTGGGCCTGAACATCTACGAGTACACCTTCGACGAGCACGACCGCACGGTGGCCTATTCGCTGTCAATACCGTTTGTGAGCACGTTTGTCTTCGCAGCCGTCATGAAGCATCAGGACGCACCAGGCACCACCTTCAAGCGCCACATGCGCATTGCCAAGGGCGTGCTCAACGAGGACGACTACCTGCTTCAGGAAATCCTCTTCAACCCCTACACCCACGACCAGGTGGCCCAGATCCGTACGGAGCTCAAGGAACTGCTCGAGATTATCGACCAAAAGGATGCAGCGGGCATGAAGGGCTATCTCACGAAGATTCGAAATAACGTGAAGCGTGACATCGAGATCAAACAGTAACCTGCTGTTTTTCCCCTTTTAATACAGCGCCGCCATCTCCTTGATGCGGCGCTTTATTTCTGCCCTCACGTAGTCTGGCGATAGCACTTCCGCCTCACTACCCATCGCGAGAATCTGTTGGATAAAGTCGTAGGTGGGCGCCACGCGTATTTCGAATACAGAGTAGTCGCTATGCCTCTCCACCTCGCGCTGTGAGTGGTGGAGTGGGAGAGAGCGCAGGTACTGGCGACGGTGGTTCACATCGCTAACTTTCAGTCGTATACGTTCCACCTGGTACTCCTCTGGCTCCACGATGATGCCAAAGGCATCAGCAAAGTATGACTCCACAGAGAACTGGCGCGGCATCTTGAATGTCTCTTCTGTAGTTTCAAGATGCAGGATGCGGTCGAGCGCATAGCGTCGAATCCGTCCTTGGTTCGTCAGTTCGCTGGGCTCCTCGCCCTCTGGCTCATTCTCCATGATGCCGATGACGTACCACCGTTGGCGGAACACACGGACGCAGTATGGCTCCAACAGTATCTCGCGTGGTTCTGCATCGAAGTAGTCTTGATATTCCAGCCTGATGACGTGGTTTCCCTTCATGGCGTTCAGAATAGGTAGCAGCCACTGGTTGCCCGATGGAATATCTTCGTACATCACCCTCTCGCGCAGTCCCCTGCTGTCCTGCAACAGCCCGTTCACGGCGAAGGCCGAGAGCAGCCAGTCCTTTACATTGTCTTTCTCCAGCCATTCGCGGTTGACGATACGATAACGGTATCCATTGCGGGCATCCGATGAGATCTCTATGCCGAACGTCTCCTCGATGGCTCTCAAACAATCGGCAAATGTCCGCTTGGGCAGCGCTGTCTGTTGGGAGTTCAGCGTCGTCCGTTCCCACTCCTTAGCAAACTCCTTATAGGTCAAGCCCTTGGGATTCTCGTATAGCTTGGATAAAATCCATATATGTCGTCTCAGATAATCCTTCATGTTGCAAAGATACATATTTTCTTTTAGTTCGCTGCAAAAATAGAGAAAAGGTGTGCAGAAATATCGCATACCAATTAAAGAAAAGCGCTAATGGATAGAAAAAAACAGGTATTTATTTGTTTATTCAGAGTTTTTTCTTAATTTTGCAGCGCAATCAATCAATAATTGGCTTATGACAACATTTGCTTTAAACAATTTATGGAACTACCTGCAGGGGCTTTCGCTCTCGCAGAGTGATCGCGAGTGGTTGGCCGACAAGCTGATTATGCCTAAAAAAAGCATTTCTGAACTATCGGCAGAAGAGCGTAAGGCTCGTTTCCTTCGTTTAGCCGGTAGTTGGTCAGAATCGGCAGAGGGTGAAGCTCATTACCAGACAATGAAGAATCGTGATAATGGACGCCCAACCAATCGTACTATAATCTTAGACGATTAACAGTTTATGAAAGGATATATTCTCGATACAGATACCTGGATTGAATACTTTCATCGTCGTAATGGTGTAGAGAAACATATTGCCGCTACACCTGCTGACCAGATTTATGTATCCGAGGTTAGCATTGCTGAGCTTACATACGGTGCACTACATAGTAAGGCCGTTGAAAAGCATCTTCAAGAAACTCAGGCAATTCAAGACGCCTTTACTGTATTACCTCTTGGTGATTGGGCACGTGACTATGCAGAAATCCGCCAAGCCCTCACTAGTAAAGGTTTGGTCGTTGGCGATTTTGATATTCTCATTGCCGTTACGGCTCGTCATTATGGATTAACGGTCGTTACTCATAACATCAAGCACTTTAGTCAGATGCCTGACATCAAGTGTGTTGATTGGGTGGAGTAGTCATTGATTCAGGAACGCTGAGATGACCTTATACCAATAGTCCCACGAATAGCCGACTGACGGGTGGTTGACAGGCATAATCTTTACCTTTGTGCCATCGTTCAGAGCGTAATTGCCGCACTTGTTGATGTTCCCATCCACCACGATGTCATCGTTCCACGACCACCGTTCCCCACTAGGCATGTAGCCCCAGAGGCGGGAGCCCCATACTATGACATACTGAGGACGATATTTCTCTAACACCTCAAAGAACGGCTCTGCAGCCTCCTCATACTGCTTACTTGTTCCAGCCTCACGAGGCCCGCCCATCGCCGCCTGTAAGTAGTTGTAGAATACAACGGAGTTCCAAATCCTCCGTCGTTCCTCCCAGTCCGTTTCGTGGCCTACCAACGACCTTTCGAACTTCAGGTACGTAGCCATCCATCGTTGCCTGTCAAGCGACTCATTCAGATAGTCACTTACCACGCCATTGGTAAAGGCGCAACACTCTGGATGCGTTTGCGCGTTTCCACAGTCCTCGCATCCTTCTTCGCAGTAATGACTCTCTCCAAGGATCATTACCCGCTTGCCGAATATGCCGCCCGTGGAGTAGGCTGAGCCTGCCCACGGACGGAAAAACAATCTACTCATAATCGTCCCTCTTTTGTTTTGCCCACTGAAAACCTCCAGTCTTCGTAATCACCGCCACGTCTATCGGCCCTCCCACGGTCTCTTCAGACGAGGTGATGTGTCGTTGCAGGTTTGTAATGGAGATAAGGCTCTCAGCCATGTTCACCAAATCCTCAACATTGAACGACTCTACGGTGTCCACGATACCGCTTGTGAATCTCTCTCTGATGACTTCGTCAATTGTTTCTGTAAACTCATCTTGTATCTTCTCGATGATGGGGGCGGCCACCTCAGTCGTCTGGTCGTCGTTCGGTAGTCCAAACTTCTCCGCCACTTGCAGCACGGCTTTCTCCATGGAAGCGTGTACCTCGTCTGCAATGGTTGAATACAAGTCGGGCGCGATGCCTTTCATCATGGTCATCATCACATCACCCTGTGCGAACGGTATGACCCAGGCAGTTTTGTCGTGCGTGATTTTATCAGACCGGTCTGTATCGAAATAGTATCTCAGCCTATTGTCAACGCTACCGCCAATGACGGTTGCAAATGCAGACGGGAAAATATCCTTCTCACCATAGCCAACAAAGACGACGCCAGTGCTTGTACCATTCAGGAACACCTTTGAGCGAAGGTGGGCGTAGAATCCCTTTTGCCAGACATCCCTCATGTCTGTTGGCAGATGTTCTTCCCCTAAGACTTCCATCAGCGAATCGAAATACTCTTTTGAATAATTGGCGAATTGGGTTTCATCATAGTCTTCAAATTCCTCGCAAGTGCCTTCGTCATGACAGACATCCGAGAGGGCAGAAATCATTCCGCTTACGTTCTCTCTTACGGCATCTTCGTCTTCAATGCTTTGGCCATCCTCTTCCAATAGCTTGAACACCTCGTCTTTCACCATATTATAATAGGTGGAAATGTCCTGAATCAGATAGTTGTCCTTTGACTCATCGTTACAGAAATAATCGTTCTCCTTCAGGAAGCGGATGAACGCTTGGGCATATTCCTCTACGGACTTGCAAGCAATGTTGCCCCGTTCTTTTCGATACAGGTTGAAAATCAATTCCCACGGCGTTCCCATAAACTCCACGTTGTCATAGATCATCACCCCAATAGGATGAACGTCCGACAGACTGAAAATCTTTGTTTCCGTGTTATATATCTTCACCCCCTTGTCGTTACTCACCGTAACGGCACTGTCTGCAGCCATCACTGCTGCCCGCTTATTCAGAATTCCTACGATTGCAGTCATAGTTTTTTATTTTGATGCATCTTTGAAGTTACTAGAAGAGAATACTTTCTTCATCTGCTCAATTTGTTCCTTACATGATTTGGAGATGCTGACAGTCTTCTTGGCTTCTTCTACAAGCATAGAGGTATTGATTGTGACGTTCTCCCCATCAATAACATTCAAGAAACAACGTTCTACGGTCTCATTTACTACAGCTTCTATGTCAGCACCATTGAAACCATCTGTGGCATTTACAAGTTGCGAATAATCATCAACATTAACGGTCACTTTCTCGGCTTTTCCTTTTTTGCTAAGATGAACTTTGAATATTTCTTCGCGCTCTTTTTTTGTGGGAAGATTCACACAGAAGATTTCATCGAACCTACCCTTTCTTTTGAGTTCTGGGGGAAGGTTGTCTGCATTGTTGGCTGTAGCAATGACATAAACACTACTTGTCTTATCTTGTAACCAACCAAGTAGGTAGCCAAACATTCTTGTTACAATGTCATTACTTTGGCCACCGACACCTGAGAAAGCCTTTTCAATCTCATCAATCCACAAAATACAAGGTGCAGCGGCTTCGGCAATTTTGATGGCTTTACGTAAATTTCCTTCGCTCTCGCCAACATATTTTCCCATCATGCTACCCATGTCCAATTTCAGAAGGGGCGCATTAAATGCTGCTGCGGATGCCTTTGCGCAAAGTGATTTTCCGCATCCTGGCATTCCAACTATAAATACGCCTTTAGGTATTTGTACTCCATAGCGAGGCGCCTCTTCCACTCGTTTCATAACATTTGCTTTTGCCATCAAATATTCTTTTAGAGTGTCCATACCACCAATGTCATCAAGGCTTTGGGTAGTGTCAATCAGTTCCAATAGCCCAGACTGTCTTACCATTTGTTTCTGTTGACGGCGGATCATGGTAGTGTCCTCTGCTCTCAATGTTCCATTACTACTCATGGCCATATCAAGAGTTCGGTCAATCTCAAAAGCCGTCAAACCTTTCAATGAACGCATCAACTTCGGAATGTCTTTCTCATTAAAATCTTTTTCGTCATGATTCACCTCGACATGCTTCCTGATGAGTTCTTCAATTTCCTCTTTATTTGGTAGGTCTATATCTAAAAAGGAAACGTATTTCTCTATGGCTTGAGGTACTCTAATAGTAGTTGAAACAATGATGATTGTTGTGTTGTATGCAGCATCGTAAAGCCTACGTTGTGCAATATGCAACAGCAATGATTTGACTTTTGGTTCATCTATAAAGTCGTCAATCTCCTTTAATAACAAATAACTTTCAGGGAGTTTTTCGCCATCAGTTGTGTATTGATTATCGAGGAAATCTTCTAAAGATTCCGCGCCCTTCTTTTCTTTTGTGCTAAAATTTGTGCCACCTGTCGCCGGATTCCACTCATATACATTTTTCTTATCGATACTGATAGCTTGTGCTATCAGCTCGTCCACCCGTACAAAATCATAATCGTTAATATAGATAATAGGTGTATTTACATCTATTAATTTCTGTAGATTGGATACTATTTTTGTATTCATGCTAGAACTCAAATAAATAATTAAGTATAATATTAATTTTCCCGACTATACCTAATTCTCTAAAAAGGACTTTATCCAATATTGGATGCGTTTCATCTGAATCTAACAGGTATTTTGCAGGATAATAATACTCTGCAAGATCTTTCAATAAATTCTCAAAATTATCTGATAATGATGGGTGTTTAAGCCCCACAATTGTAAAAACAAAATGTTTTTGTAACAAAAAAGGCTCTTTCACACTTAATTCATTGTTTGCATTCCTTTCATAGATATATTTTTGAGCAAGATGTACTCTCTGCTCGTTTGTGAGATTTTTCTGCTCGTTTGTGAGATTATTCTTTAAGAAGCAGCATCTTATAACAAATAATGCGAGTTGTTCTTCTCTTTTTGTCCATTCATGCCCATCTTTTTCCTTTGGGACAAGCGTGATAGTCTGAAAACGCATCTTATTGTCGACACATTTTTCAATATATTCTTTCATATACTGTATATCAATGTTTCTCCACTGGTCATACTGTGTATTCAATCCTTTTTCTTCGATGTATTTATCAACTTTCTTTGTATATCCTTTTTTCTTTGCAGATAATAATAGATTATAACCTCTAATGAAATCAGACACTTGCTCTATGTAATATCTACCCAATATAAAGTCTGCATGACCGCTATTTGCTTTTCCCAGTTTTTCCAAATACTTTTTATTGAGTGAGTTCTCGTTTAATGATTCTTCGATAATAGGGAGGTAATAGTCTTCATCGGAGTTCCATAGAATACTCTCTAATCTGCTGAGATTTTTTTCGTACTTCCCATTTTTCTTAAACCAAAAATATAAATCACGAAGTGTTCCTTTCTTCGAAAAGCATGGCCATTTGGACATTTTGTCATCAAAATTAGATAAAGATGATGTTATATCGTGGAAAAAAACTTGATAAACTGAAAAATAATCATCTAGTGATGAACAGTTTGACAAACCATTAGGCATTGCTTCAAGCCTTTTTGCGATATGCTCTCCTTCTTTCCCTTGTCTTTTTAGCCAAAGTAAAAGTTGATTCTCTATACTCTTTAGGTCATCAATACTAAAATTATGTTTTAAAGAGTCAAGCGAAGAATGTTCTTCTCCGCCTGACATTATTCTGAACCTAACGGGTTTGGGTGTTGATGTTAGTTTCATATTTACTCAAGTAGTTTGGCCAAGGTCTTTTTCGCAAATGACTTCACCTTATTTGCAGTTTTGTTTATTACGTTACGAGCGAATTCAGCTGCCATCTTAATACCCTTTTTTACAGCCTTTTGTGCATTAGGAGTTATAACGTGGACAAATTGTTTTACGTATGGTACAACGACGGCTGCAGGTGGATAGGCTCTCACAGCTGCTGCACAAACTATATCAGTTAAACGGCCAAGACCAAGCGCAACTAATTTGTCGGAAACTGATAGGGCGGCTTCTTCTGCTTTCGCTACGTATTGGTTGGCTTTTTCAACTAATCTTTCAACCACAAAGTCCGTAATGGCTGCAGTCCTAACAGCCTGGCGGTCATAGATCATTTCTTCAGCTTCAACAGGATTCACCATCCCCTCTGCAACTTGATAAGCAGCCTTTATTCTTGTCAGACCCTCATCAACGATACTTGCAATCGATTCTGCATTATCATATCCTTCAGGTAGAATTAAAATGCCCTTTTGATGAGCAGCAACGACAGCAGTGACAAATATTTTCTTTATCTTATCCTCAGCAGGGTCATTAAGTGGCAAATCAAGATATTCTTGTACACTATCAAACTCACGAATTGTTTTTATTTCTTCATCACTTAACTCTTTACCAATAGCCAAGGACTGGAGAGCTGACATTGCTCTTGACGTCTCCTCAGTATGCTGAGTAAACCTAGCTTTTGTGTCATTGAAATTTTGTGCATCCATCTTTATTCCTCCTCTGTGATTTTGTGAATAAAATCGTCCTTCCCATTAGTAAGTTCTTCAAAAATTTCGGATTTTTCATCATCCGAGAGTACTGCCATACTATTGTCAAGATCTTCAGTAAGCCAGCGTTTCATGCTGATTCCATCCTCTCTTGCAGATTCTAATGACGCTGTTTTCTCTGCGAATTTATCAATATACTCCGAAGCTTTCTTGACCAAGGACTTACTTTCCTCAGTCAAACCAAACTCTTCACTTTTCTCTTTCAGCAAAGAATCTATATCTTTGCTCTCACTCTTCTCATAGCTGTCTAACAACGATGAGAGAATACCTTCAAATGTTTGTTCCATTAGCATACATATTTAATCTAAACAATTATTAATGATTAATACTTCTTGTTCGTCAAATCGCACAGGCTGTCTATCTACTTGCAATTGTACCTCAAATTTATATGGACGCATAGAAGATCCATTATAATACAGTCTTCGTTTTGTGAATACTTCTTTTCGCTTATACCAAGCATCCCTCTCACAATTTTCAATTATTTTCCATAGTCCACCTTGATTAACAGTACTCAACATAGGCACTTGATTAATTTGCTCATAAGGTCCACCGATATCTTTTGATATTATGTGTCCGCCTTGATCTCTTTGTTCATCTCCATCTTTTGACGTAATCACCCTCTTTTGTTCTTCCACAAGAGGAGGGGTCCCTCTTCTATATATAGTCTCTCCGTTTTTAAATTTGGCGGAGGCTTCTATTACTCGACCATTGTTGTCCGTCTTATAGAGAAGATATTCATCTATTACGTATAGATAATTAGGCATTGGGTAATTTAGAAACTCATTGTAACCATAATTCTCTTTTTTCCTATTTGCACCTGCTTCTGCATATACAATTCCTTCCGATATCGTAATTTTACAATTTACCCAATCTTTGTGTTGAATTTGAAATTTGTTTTCTGCAGAAAGTATAGCAATAAAATGCCCCCAATTTGTCAACTTGTTTTTGATGATAGCATCAACAACGATTAATAAAGAAGGGAAATGGTTTTGCAAGTATTCTCTTAGAGATTCATTTTCAAAATGTTTTGTCATTTATGTGTTCTTTAATATCCGTTACCTATTAACCCAACTCCTTCCTTCGTTCCTCGAATAGTACAAACCTTTGCTTGTGTTAGCCAGCAGTTCGCTGCCGTTTCCTTGGAAATTCAGGAAGTCGCCGTAGGATGATGTGTTAGTGCATCGGGGCGAGAAGGATCGCCCCTCGTTTTGAGAGGCATACAACCCTTTGCTGGTGCAGGCCAGGATTTCGCGGCCTATCTGCAAAAGGACGATGAATGTTCCGTATGACGTACTGTTACAGCGCGTCACCCATGAGCGTCCACCAGTCTGAGAATATTCTATGGTGTTCTTTGCCGTATTGATTCTCAGCAGTTCGTTTCCGAGATTGATGAGTTGTGGCATAAACTATAGAATCATGTCTAAGATGTTCGCTTTTCTCGTTTCTTTACTTCCGCACTTTGGACAAGTCGGAAGATTGGGGCCAAATCTGATGCCGCCCTCTGTGTCGAAGGCCTCGAACTTGTGGCCACATTGCTTACACTTGAATGTTTTTCTTCCTTTAAGGTATAACATATCAGATTGTTTTTAGGTTCTTAGCATAGACTGATGAAACAGCCTTTCGCCTGCAAATATAGGGATTATTTTTGAATTGACAATACAAAAACGCAAAAAAGTTGTATTCTTCTGTCAAAATTCCATCTTGTTCAGTTGTTACTCCCCTTGGATTCACGACGAACTCCAGGGGCCGAACTCCGTGTCGAAGGCCTCGAACTTGTGGTCGCATTGTTTACACTTGAATGTTGCTTTGCCTTTGAAATGTAGCATATCAATACGTTTTTAGGATTGTTATTCACTCCACAATGGAGAACCGTTTATACTTGTGAATGCCTTAACAAGGGCGTCCATACATTCTTGATTGTTGGTGGCCTTGGCACGTCTGAATGCGGCTTGGAGTACCCCACGGCAATCACCATACGGATGTTGGAAACCTTGGTAGTTGGCGTTGATCCAGTTGGTTAACTCCTCGGTAGTCATGGTTTGGCTACTTCTAACTAATGTGACGGCGAGAGATGCAACGCCCTCATATACTCTTTCTTTTAATTCTGTTTCAGTCATCATCGTTTATGTTTTATGTAATTATAAAGTATTTTGTAGTAGACCTAACCCTGACTGATCTTTTCTGTATGAGCCGCCTTCAGAAGCTTTATCTGCTTTTGGTACCACGTGCCTTTGTACACGCAATAACTAATGGCAGCGATTAATGCTACAATCTGTAGATAATATATAATCTTTTTCATACCGATCCTTTTAACATGAGGTAGCCGTTAAACGCCAGGAGCATTCCTACTATTACCTCAAAAAAGGTAAGGACAGTTGAGATGTGCATTGGCATTTTCATAAATAATGGATGGCAGAGATTCCAAAGTAGCTCGCGTGGCGTCTGCGCACTAAAAAGGCGCGCCTGCACTTCACAGAGAAGGATGAGTGCGGCGACCAGTTGTAGGATGGCGATTGTTTTCATTTTTGTCTTTCGTTTGAGTGAATAATCAGTTTCTGACTGCAAAATTAGGGTGTAGGTGTGCAGAAATACCGCCGAGGTGTTGGTTTTCTTGAAGAATTTGTGTAATTTTGTCGCCGTGGAACTAACTCGTAGACTGAAATATCATCTTGTAGCATTCATTGTGGTGGCCATCTGGGGCAGCACTTTCGTGTTTACGAAGCTGCTACTGTTGTCGGGTCTGACTCCAGCGCAGATATTCACGCTGCGCTTTATCATCGCTTACGTGCTGCTGTTGGGCTGGACGATTTACAGGGAGTGGAAAAAGGGTAATCATATCTCTCATCCTTCATCGTTCGCCTCTCATCTTTCGTCGTTCACTTCTCGTCTCTTCTGCAAATCGTGGCGCGACGAGCTGCTGATGGTGGCGCTAGGCGTGACGGGTGGTTCGCTGTACTTCCTGACGGAGAACTCGTCGATGAACTACACCACGACGACGAACACGTCGCTCATTGTCAGCCTGTCGCCACTGGTGGCCACGTTTCTCATCTCGCTGTTCTACCAGTCGCAGCGCCTGAATCGCGTGCAGATAGTGGGGACGCTGATGGCTGCGCTGGGCGTGGTCATCGTGGTGCTCAACGGCCATTTCGTGCTCCACCTGTCGCCATTGGGCGACTCGTTGGCCTTTGGCGCAGCGCTCTGCTGGGGCTTCTATTCGCTGCTGATGATACCTGCTGGACAGCGCTACGACACGGCGTTTGTTACGCGTAAGGTGTTCTTCTATGGTCTGCTCTCGATGATACCTTATTATATGTTGAGGCCCGAAGAGACGTGGATCTTCACCTCTTCAGTTTTTCAGTTTTTCAGTTCTTCAGATACAACTTCAATTCTTAATTTCTTCAGTTCTTCCATTCTCCTCAACCTTCTCTTCCTTGGCTGCATAGCCTCGATGGGTTGCTTCCTGGCCTGGAACTGGGTGCTGAAGAAGCTGGGAGCCGTCGTGGCCACCAACTATGTCTATTTCAATCCCGTCACCACGATACTCTTTGCCTGGGCCATTCTGTCAGAGCAAATCACCGTTTTCTTCCTACTCGGCACCGTCCTCATCCTTCAGGGCATGTATCTGGCTGACAGGAAGAAGTGAGAAGCAGGAAGAGGGCTTCTCTTGTTAATCAATGGCATCGAGCCAGCAGAGGAAGGCCACGAGTGAGGCGTTCCAGTTGATGGCTATCTCGTTGGAGGCGTACGACTCCATCACGTCCATATACGATTCGTCAGGGTAGTTCGATGTGTAGGCCGTCTTCATGTCTTTCTTGTCCTGCTGCCCAGGGTTCGGACCAC
>Ga0310690_10006048_pt1 | contig 16095 bp, 17 predicted proteins | sample AusTroGonzalo_MG_2_FD_207661 | JGI IMG/M metagenome (GOLD analysis project Ga0310690, IMG submission 207661) | Bovine rumen microbial communities from tropical cattle in Woodstock, Queensland, Australia - Gonzalo_04 (v2) (version 2) | ecosystem: Host-associated > Mammals > Digestive system >... | reverse complement strand
GCCCACACGGCCTGACTTCGGAAAACCATTTGACATCAAGATGCTGATCGAGCGGCTCTGATCCGGACATGCCCCAGCCGAACCGGAGCCTCTAGAAAAACCCCGATGCCCGCGCACAGCGGACAGTCTACAATGCGGGCCAAACTCCGGCCGCCCCAGCCGGAACCCCCAACAGAGTGAACCCCAAGAAATGCTAGAAACCATGTTCATCAGCACGGGCGCCGTCGTCCTGGCTGAAATGGGAGACAAGACGCAGCTGCTCGCGCTGCTGCTTGCCGCCCGCTTTCACAAGGCCACGCCCATCGTGCTTGGCATCCTCGTCGCCACGCTCTTCAACCACGGACTCGCGGGCGCTTTCGGCGCCTGGATCACCACGCAGTTCACCCCCGAGACGCTCAAGTGGATTCTCGCGGGCGGCTTCATCGCCATGGGCCTCTGGATGCTGATTCCGGACAAGGAGGACGGCGCGTCGATCGACAGCCCCTGGCTCAAGAAGGCCGGAGTCTTCACTGCGACGCTGGTGACGTTCTTCCTTGCCGAAGTGGGCGACAAGACCCAGGTGGCCACGATCGCGCTGGCCGCCAAGTACTCTCCCTTCTGGGTGGTCATGGGCACAACGCTCGGCATGCTGATCGCCGATGTGCCGGCGGTGTATCTTGGCGACAAGATGAGCACGAAGCTGCCGATGAAGTGGATTCACCTGGTCTGCGCCCTGCTCTTCATCGGCCTGGGCCTGGCAACCCTTTTCTTCTCCTAGCGCAGCCTGCCGCTCCGGACAGCGGTCTGGACGGCCTGGCGCACGACCCCGTGCACGGTCGCCTCGATCGAGCGGCTCACGTCAGCCTTCACTCGATGCATGGCGTTCATGATGCTCTGCTCGAGAATCGCATCGACCTGGCTGCTCACCCGCTCGGTGATGAGCGGCGTAACCGAGTTCACGATGTCGGCGATCAGATCCTCGCGCTCCATGGCGAGCTGAAGCTGCTGCTCCTCGGCATCTGGCTGCGCCTTGGGAGCGGCAGCCTTCGGGGCCGTCTTTTCGGACTGCACATCCTTTCTCGGCGTCTGCGGCAGCGTGCGCGCCTGGGGCACGCTCGGACCCGAATAGGTGGCACGGGGCTCCTCGCTGAGCGTTCCATTCATGCGACGCGATGCGTCATTGAGCTCGACCCAGGAATAGTCCACCCGTTTCTTTAATACAGGGGTTGTAAACACGTCGCTCACTTTCTGATGCCTCTGAAAAAAATTATCTGCGCTGCGCCTTGGACAAATCGTGCGCCTTCAGATTCACCTTGGCCCTCAAATAGGTTCGGTACCGCTCGCGGGCGGGCAGCACGTCGTTCTGATCGACCGAAACAATGTCGACCGCGCGGCTGAAGGGCTCAAGGGAGCGCTCCCAGTCGGGCGGCACCTGGTCGTCCAGCAGAACGATGACGTCGCTCTTTGCAAGCGCCGGCAGAGAATCGGAGAAGATGACGCGGCAGTCCGCCGCGTATTCCGTCCCCGCCCAGGCGTGCGCAATGAACGTCAGATCCTCAAACCGGTACAGATCATCGTAGACGCGACGCAAAAACAGCCGATTCGTGCTCCACACTGCAACAGAAAGCCCCATGCCCGTCACCTTCTTGATGAGGCGGCAAGCATACAGGGCCCGGTTCGGAACGCCAAAGTGAAAATCGATCTGATCCATGGCCGCAATATTAGCCGCTTTTGCCTTCCGGAACGGTCTCGAAAACGCCCGCCGCAGAGCGCTTTTCCCAAATTCGGGGCATTCGGCGGTATATTGGCTGTCACTGTTCCGAAGAGTGAGGTTTGATCATGGAAAACACCCCCAAGGTTCGACTGTCCCGTCCCACCAACAATCTTGAGCGCGACATTCTCTTTTATCGCGACGGCCTCGGCTTTGACATTCTCGACCGGTTCGTCGAGCAGCACGGTCTTGACGGCGTGATCTTCGGTCACCGCGGCTGGCCCTATCAGATCGAGGTGGTGAGTCGCCGGGACGAGACCGAAGTGCCCCGCGCCCCTTCGGCTGACATGGCCATGATCTTTTCCATTCCCGAGGCCGAAAACTGGGAGGCGCGCCTGAAGGCGCTTTTCGACGCAGGCTTCTCTCCGGTGCCGCTGCCCAGCCTGTACGACGACGGCGCGAGCGTGTGCTACGAGGATCCTGACGGGTACCGCGTGATTCTTCGCCGGGGCAAGTGGAAGAAATAACTCTTTTTTCCTTTTGGGATATTCTTGGCCCGAAGCAGGCAGCAACGCCGCTTCGGGTTGATTTTTATAGACTTTTTTCTTGCAGAAATATTCCGTTACGTATTGTTAATCTTTCTCGACAAAGCATGGCGGCCGATACACAGTTGAGAAACATTTTCCTGTTAGATTGCGGACATCAAAAACCTGACTTCAGTGATTGGAACCTTATGCCTCAGATTCTTTTTGTTCAGTCCACACCGCCGACAACCAACACGCGTGACGAGCAGGGAAACATTGCGAGGAAGATGGCCCGCAAGCTCAAGGAGGCAGTACGCGGCCGCGGTGCTCATGTCGTTGACAGGGATATCGCCACCAGGCCGCCGTGCCTCGTCGACTCCTACTGGAAGGATGCCGCGCAGCTCCACGCCGCAGACCGCACCGCCGCACAGAAGTCGCGCCTGCGCGAAAGCGACGAGCTTGTCGACGAGGTTCTGCTCTCGGACGTCATCGTCGTCACGTGCCCGGAGTACGGATACGGCACCCCCGCCCCCCTGAACGCCTGGCTTGACAACCTGGTGCGCCCGGGCTGCACCTATACGGTCAACGAGCGCAATCCAGCCGTCGTGTATGGTCTCCTGCACAACAAGAAAGTGGTCGTGCTGATGAGCGGAGAGGAGGAAAAGCAGGACAAGGCGGGTGACGCGATCCGCAAGCGCTTCGCTGATCTTGGCGTGCGCAACTTCGAGCTGGTGAAGATGAAGCTCGCCCCGCAGGACGATCCGGACATGCGCCAGCAGAAGTGGGATCAGGCGCAGAACCACATTCTCACGGTCGCCAAGGGCATCCAGTCCCGCTGGGGACAGGCCGCCTGACCGGCGCTCTCCGTCAAGGATTCGGGGCGAATCGGCTTCCTGCCGATCCGCCCCGAATTGTTTTCAGAACGTTCCCTGGGAGAAAAACGCCTGGTCCTGCGCCTCAGGCTTGAGGACCGAGGAGCGGGCCCTGGCCTGCTCGAGCTCCCTCAGGTACTCCTCGGTGATGTCGCCTGTCACGTACTTGCCGTCAAAGCACGAGCAGTCGAACTGGCCGATTGCCGGATTCATCTCCCGGAGCGCGCCGACAAGACCCCGCACCGACTGGAACACCACCGCGTCGGCCCCGATCTGGCTGGCGACGTATTCGGCGGACTGACCCTGGCCGCAGATCAGCTCGCTGCGCGTGGGCATGTCGATGCCGTAGACATTGGGATACATGACCCGGGGAGCCGAGGACGCGACGAACACCTTGCTTGCACCCGACTCGCGGGCCATCCTGACGATCTGCCGCATGGTCGTGCCGCGCACGATCGAGTCATCGACGAGCAGCACGTTCTTGCCCGCGAACTCAACGGGCATCGCATTCAGCTTCTGGCGCACGCTCTTCTTGCGGGTCGCCTGGCCGGGCATGATGAACGTGCGGCCGACGTAGCGGTTCTTGATGAGACCCTCCCGATAAGGAATCCCCAGCACGGCGGCAAGCTGCTGCGCAGCCGGCCGGCTTGAGTCCGGAACGGGCATCACGACGTCGATGGGAGCCGAAGAGAGCTTTGCGGCAACCTCCCGGGCGAGGTATTCGCCCAGCTTCAGTCTCGCCCCGTACACGCTGATGCCGTCAATGAGGCTGTCGGGGCGGGCAAAGTACACGTACTCGAAGGCGCAGGGCGAGAGCAGCGGATGCTCGGCGCACTGGCAGCTGTGGAAGTTGCGCCCGGTGTCGATGAAAATCGCCTCGCCGGGTGCGAGATCGCGCTCAAAATCAAACTCCAGCCCGGCCATCGTGACCGATTCGCTGGAGATGAGATAGTCCCGGGTGCCGTCCTCATTGGGCCTGGTGCCAAAGCAGATCGGCCGAATGGCGCACGGATCTCGGAATGCAAGCACGCCCTTGCCGGCGATGACCGCCACGGCTGCGTAAGAGCCCTTCACGCGGCGGTGCAGCCCCCGCACGGCCTCAAAGGCAGCCTCCGGCGTGAACTTTCGGCCATCCTGGGTGATGCGGCTCAATTCGTCGGCGAGCACATTGAGGAGCACTTCCGAGTCGCTCGTCGTGTTCAGGTGCCGGCGATCCTTTTCGTAGAGCTCGCGGTGCACCTCGGCGGCGTTCGTGAGGTTGCCGTTGTGAGCAAAGAGAATGCCGTAAGGCGCATTCACGTAAAAGGGCTGGCTCTCCTCGTTGCTGCTTGCGCAGCCCTGCGTGGGATAGCGGACATGGCCGATGCCGGCCGATCCGGTGAGATCGCGCATGTTGCGCGTCCGGAAGACATCCCGCACGAGCCCCATGGCCTTGTGGATGTGAAACCTGCCGTCATACGTCCCGATGCCAGCTGCGTCCTGGCCGCGATGCTGCAGCAGCAAAAGCGCGTCATAGAGCCTCTGGTTGACGGGCTCGCTGCTGACCAAAGCCACAATACCGCACATGTCGGACCTGCCTTTCGTTCTAGCGGTTTGCAAATTTCGGCCGCATTGTAATGCGGAGATTTCTTGTTTTTTATGGTTCCTAAGGCTACTTGCTTAGCTGATTTGATAGAATCGACGAATCCGGGCATTATGTTAATGCCCTCTTTTGTCATCAATCCAATCTCCGGAGTTATCAAATTGCCATCAATCGCAAGCGGTTTTGCCCTCTGCAACGGAGTCAAGCTTCCGTGCATTGGACTGGGCACTTGGCAGATTCCTGAGGAAAAGACTCTGCTTGCCACCTTGTCTTCGGCAATCAAGCTGGGCTACCGGCATTTTGATACGGCGCACATCTACGGCAACGAACGCACAATCGCCAAGGCCATTGAGCTGAGCGGCCTGCCCCGCAGCGAGTTCTTCATCACCACCAAGCTTTGGAACGCCGACCGCGGCTATCGTTCCGCCATCGAGGCCTTCAATGCCTCGCTCAATGCGTTCGGACTGGAGTACATCGATCTGTTCCTGATGCAGTGGCCCGCCGCCAAGGGCGAGCCGATGACCTGGCAGAGCATCAACTCCGGAACCTGGCGCGCCTTTGAGGAGCTCTACGAGGGCGGCCTTGTCCGCGCGATCGGCGTGAGCAACTTCCTCGTGCATCATCTGGTGCCGCTGCTTGCCAAGGCAAAAGTCGCCCCCATGGTCAATCAGCTGGAAATCCATCCGGGCTACACGCAGATGCCCGCGGTGCAGTTCTGCCAGGATCACGGCATTCAGGCGGTCGCCTGGTCGCCGCTCGGGCGCGGTGCACTTCTGCGGCATCCCGCCGTGGGCGAGATCGCCGACCGCATGGGCGTGAAGCCCTCGCAGGTGGTTCTGCGCTGGTGCCTGCAGCACGGCATCGCCGCCGTTCCGAAGTCCCTGAACCCGGAACACCAGCGCCAGAACGCGGATCTGTTCTCGTTCGAACTCTCGGACGCAGACATGGAGCGGCTCGACACGCTGCCCACGGCGTGCTTCTCGGGACTGGATCCCGACCACGTCACCTTCTAAGGGAAAGGGGAGCCGCGGCTCCCCTCTCTTTTCTTCTGCGCTCAGAACATCCTGCCGCTCCTGGCAATCCTCATTCCGCGCTTCGTGCCGTAGGTGAGTGCGCACCTGGGGCTCAGCGCCAGGTACGCCGTCCACAGGATCGCCCAGCCGAACAGCTGCACGACCGAGAAGGTCGCAAGATGCAGGTGGAAGTAGGCGCCCTGCAGCAGCGCCGCCACCGGCCCCATGAGCCAGAGCAGCACAATCGCCTCGCCGAGCACGTAGCTCTTGCGCTTGCGGCCCATTTCCCAGAGCAGCACGGCGCCGAGGATCAGCGCCGCCGCCGAGGGCATCACCACCATCAGCGCCTCAGGCAGCTTCGAGGGCACCGCCACGGCAATCCGGGTGATGCTGCCCAGGGCAAAGGACACATCCCAGAGGGCGCGAAGCAGCCAAGCGATCTGTCCGACAAAAAAGAGGATCAGCGCGCCGCCGATGCCGCTGCGGAACTTCTGGTGTCCAAGCGCCGGCGCGTAGCGCTGCGCCCATTTGACGTACCCGTAGGTCAGCGCGAGGATCACGATCGCCATGCCGATGACCACGCCGATGATTCCAATGTATTCCTTCATGTTTTTTTCCTTATTTCCGGTCAGCGGGATGCCCGCAGTGCCCGCAGTATTCGGGGTCGCACTGCTCAAGGCCGCAGATCACGCCGCACTTTTCTCCCGTGCCGTGTCCGTGGCAGCGCCCTAGCAGGGCCTGCAGGTGGCCGCGCAGGCTCTCGAGCTCGGCGATCCGCGTGTCAATGTTGCCGATCTGCCGCTCGATGAGTCCGTGAATCTTTTTTGCGTCCTCTCCATTGGTCGGATCGAACGTCACGAGCCGGGCGATATCCGCAAGCGGTATATCCAGGTTGCGGCAGTGGCGGATGAAGTGAAGCCTTGAGAGATGGCGCGGGCCGTACGAGCGATAGTTGTTCGCAAGGCGCACCGGCGCCGGGAGCAGTCCCTTCGCCTCGTAAAACCGAACGGTTTCCACCGGAACGCCGGCGCTTTTCGCCAATTCGCCAATTCTCACGGCCTGCCCCTTTACCCTGTAGCAACTTCATGGTTTTTAATGCTACCAGCAAATCAGGTCAAGGAACCCTCGGGATGGGACAAGCTGCACAGGAAAAAATCGAGATCGTCTTTCGCATCGAGCTCATGGACTGCCCTGTGGAGGCCGGAGAGATTGAACGCGCGCTCACGGGCATGCCGGGGCTCTTGGCCATGCGCTTTGATCCGCCGTCGCGCCAGGCGTTCTTCACCGTGGCCAGGGATTTTGACGCGAGCCTCATCAGCGCAAGGCTCGATGAGCTCGGATTCCCGGGCAGGCAGGTTGCCGCCTGCGCAGAGGAGACGTTCCTCTTTGAGCTTCAGGAGAAGCCCTCTGATGTTGCGAAGATCCTCGCACTCATCGGCGAGAGCGCACGCCTTGCTGATGATGCAAGGACCATCGTCTGCAGGCTCGCCCCGAAGGCCGCATTCACGGCTGCGGAGCGCCTTTCGGGGGCCGGAATCAAGGCAAGCATCCGCATCGAACGCAAGACAAACGTAACACAAGAGAGCAAGCCTCCCTTTGTCAGGCTCGCCATTGCGCTCGCCTTTGCCGCAGCGGCTGAAATCCTTGAACTTGCGGGCGCGGCTGAGAGCGCGGTGATCGCCTTTTCGCTCGCAGCAATCGCCCTTGCCGGGTGCGGCACCATCCTGAGGGGCGCTAAGAACCTGCTTCGCTTGAACTTCAACATGAGCACCCTGATGGCCGTGGCCGTCACCGGCGCCTGCCTTCTTGGATCCTGGCCCGAGGCCGCGATGGTGATGACGCTCTATGAGATCGGAGAGGCTATTGAATCGCTCGCTGCCGCGCGCGCCAGGGGCGCCATCCGCTCCCTGCTCGGACACGCGCCGGGCAGTGTTACCGCTCGCATGAACGGCACCTGGGTGCCGCTGCCCGCGGAATCCGTTCCCGTGGGCACCGTCTATCGCCTGGAGCCGGGCGAACAGGCCGCGCTTGACGGCGTCGTCGTCGAAGGCTCGGGCGCGATGGACGAGGCGGCCATCACGGGCGAAAGCATGCCCGTGCCCAAGGCTGAAGGCTCGAGCGTGTGGGCCGGCGCAATCACCCTCGAAAGCGGCCTGACCATCCGCTCTACGAAGATGGCTGGCGACTCCATGACCGCCCGCATCATCGCCGCCGTCGAATCGGCCGAGCAGAAGAAGGCTCCGATGCAGCGCTTCATCGACCGGTTCGCCGCCCTCTACACGCCGAGCGTTTTTGCACTCGCACTTGCCGTCTCGGTGCTCGGAATCCTGCTTTCCGGCGATCCCTGGCAGACCTGGGTGTACCGCGGACTCGTGCTGCTCGTGATCGCCTGTCCCTGCTCGCTCGTGATCTCCACGCCGGTGACCATCGTCTCAGCCCTGGCGCTCGCCGCAAAAAGGGGCATTCTTGTCAAGGGCGGCGTATTCCTCGAGCAGGGACGCAATCTCGTGAACGTGGCCCTCGACAAGACGGGCACCATCACCCGCGGAGAGCCTGAGTTCAAAAGTGAACGTCTTGTCGGCCTTGCCGATGAGAGGACGGCGGGCGCACTTGCCGCCAGTCTTGCCGCAATGAGCTCGCACCCGGTGAGCAAGGCGCTCCTGAAGCATTTCGATGACGCCGGGATCGAGCCGCTTGAAGTGAGGGGCTTCAAGGCGATTCCGGGTCACGGCACCGAAGGCGTCGTCAAGGGCTCGCTCGTGCGGCTCACGAATCTTTCCTGGCTTGAAGAGAAAAATCTCGCGACGAGCGCCGTGCGCGAAGCGTTCGCAGCGGCGCAAAGGAGCGGCCAGAGCGCGGTCGCCCTCTCCGACCTCTTCGGCGTGATTGCCGTTTATGCCGTTGCCGATGCGCCCAAGCCAGAATCGGCTGCGGGCATCGCCGCAATGAAGCGTGCGGGACTCACGCCGCACCTGCTCACGGGCGACGTCGCAGAAGCCGCACAAACGATCGCGCGCACGGTCGGCATCACCGAAGTGCACAGCAATCTGCTGCCCGAAGACAAGCTTCGCCGGATCGAGGAGCTCGACAGGGCGGCGCCCACGGCCATGGTCGGCGACGGCATCAACGACGCGCCGGCGCTCACCGCCTCGCGCATCGGCTTTGCCATGGGAATCCGAGGCGCCGACAGCGCCATCGAGGCGGCCGATGTCGCCCTCATGGACGATGACATCGGCAAGATCGCCTGGTTCAAGCGCCTCTCCGAATTCACCCACCGCACGCTCGTCGAGAACATCTCCTTCTCCCTTGGCATCAAGGCGCTCTTTGCCATCGCGGCAATTCTTGGCTTTGCCAACATGTGGCTGGCGGTCTTCGCCGACACGGGCGTGCTGCTCATCGTGGTCGCCTGGGGTCTGCGGCTCATGCGCGCAGGCAAGCGGATCGACCGGATGACGGCCGCCTAGCGGCCCTCCCTCTTTTGCCTTCTCCAGTCCCAGGGCTCCTGGGGCCGGGGATCGGACCACAGTCCGCGGCGTGCGTCCCTCGCCTCGCGCTCGGCCTGCAGGTACAGCCCCTGCTCGCGGTACGGCAGTTCGCCCAGATAGCGCGTATAGGTCCAGGCCATGCCCCGGCGAAGCTGCTCAAGCCCCACGTCCCGGCCGTCGATCACGACGATTGCGACGCCTCTGCCGTACCTGTCGCGCTTGCCGACATAGGCCCGGGCGTACCTGCCCGCGGCAAGGCTGCTCATCGACTGCCGGGAGCGCTGCCCCCATGCCTGGCCCTTCTCGGGAGCGTCAATGCCTGAAAAGCGGATATTCACCTGGGTGCGGTCCTCAAGCAGCAGCGTAATCGTATCGCCGTCGGCCACGCGCACGACCTTGCCCTCGAGCACATTGGCGGAGCGCACGGCAGACGACCCTGCGGCAGGAGATGAAACGGAGATCGAGGCAGCGCAGGCAAGAGCGAGAAGTACGTGTCGCAGCATGAAAGTTCGAAAAGAAAAAGGAATAAGGATCGCGGCAGATCGTAGCACTGATAGCTGTCCGGCAATGGCAGAAAACCTCCGGATTTTCCGGATCAGCGCTAATTTTGACAGGAACCGGGAACACGCCCAAAATAGCGCCCGTCCAACCCCCGTCCACATCCATGAAGCTCTTTTGCCTTCTGACTGCCGCTGCCCTGTTCGCCAGCCTTCCCGCCGGCGCGGCCCCCCTCACAAGCTCTTCGGATTCAACCGGAATGGAGCAGCGGGCGCGTGATCTGCTTGAGACGAGCGGCTCCGAGCTTCTCGGGAACATTCTGGCCGACGGCCTTTGGGAGAATACGACGGAGATCGAAAGCCGCAGCCAGAAGCTCATCGCGAACGCCCTTGAGATTCCCGCCGCCCCCCGCATCTCCTCCGTGATCGACGCCCACTACAGCCGCGCCCTCATGCTCGAAGCCGCAGGCGACTTACCGGGGGCCGTCAAGGAACTTCGCTCGGCCGCCGCCGGAGGCAGCGCCTATGCCCAGGCCCGTCTTGCCGACTACTATCACTACGGCCGCTATGTCAGGCGCGACCGCACGAAGGCCATGTGGTGGCTGCAGCGCAGCGCCGCCGCCGGAAATTCCCTTGCGGCGCGGCGCATTGCCGAAATGCTGCTGCACACCAACGAAGGCCTGATCAGCCCTGGCTATCGAACCGCGCTGCACTGGTACGCACGGGCCGCTGAAATGGGCGACGTCAACTCCATGCTTGAGCTTGCCAGGTTCAGCCTGAAGCCGCTCACGGATCGCGAAAAGCCCAATGCCACGGCGGCCGCCGAGTGGTATACGAAGGCTGCGAGCCTGGGCAATCAAAAGGCGCAGCTCGCTCTTGCGGAGATCTTCTCAAGCGGCATTCTCGGAGAGCCCGACTACCGATCCGCCCGCCATGAACTCGTTCGAGCGGCGGGAAACGGGTCAAATCTTGCGCGGGTAAGACTGAGCAACATCTACGAAAAGGGACTGGGTGTTGCGCCGGACCTGGTGAAGGCCTACGCACTGCTTGAATCCATCCCGGAGAAGGCGCGCAACGAGACCATCCGGGAAAGAGCCTCCCGGCTTGAAAAGAAGCTCTTCGGCAATGAACTCAGGCAGGCGAAGGCTCTCGCTCAGACCCTCTCGGTCCCCTTTGCCTCAGAGGTTCTTGAGCGCGACATCAAGCATGACTAGAAGCCGCTCCTCTTGAGCCAGACGTCAAGTTTCTCAAGAGAGCCGGCCGCCTGCGAACCCGGCACCCAGAACTCCCCCCTCACCCGGCACTTCCGGGCAAGGCGCTTCACAGGCTTGATCCGCAGGAAGCCCCGCATTTAATGACATGGACCACCCTGATGCCCATCTTCCACCGCAGGTGGGACAATGGGGGTGTCAAATTCTCAGAAGGAGATCCATGTCATGGCAAAGTACATTAATCATCAAACGCTCGATGGGAGGTGCGGTCGAAATCCTGGACCTAGTTTCAACGAAAGGATTTCGTCATGTACAACGAGAAAGAAATACAGGCAGCGATCGATCTTTACCAAAAGATTCACTCTCTGAGACGAGTCGCTGTCATCCTGGGATATCCGGCTAAAAATACTTTGAGGAAGTGGCTTGAGTACGTCAAACAAAACGGCTCTGTGAGTAGGCTCGGCGTCAGCAAGAGACGCAAGTATTCTGACGAGCAGATCCAGGCCGCTGTGACCTATGCGCTAACTCAAAATGTCACCCGGAAGCAGGCCATACAAGATCTCGGTTATCCCTGCGCATATCTGCTTCGCCAGTGGATTCGCAAATACGGGGATCAAACCGTGAAGCAAGCTCCAGCACCGACGCCGGTGTATTCACAGGAGACAAAACTGGCAGCCGTAAGAGCGTTTCGCTTGCGCACAAAAGCTCAGTCGGTGATCAGCATTGCCCGCAAATTTGGCGTCAGCAGGCCGACTCTATATGCTTGGGACAAGGAATTTCCGAAGCCCGCATTGGAGACAAAAGGAAACATCATGCCGATGCCAGTAGTGAAGAAAGAAGAGGCTCCTTTCCCTGAAGGATTGTCAGAGCAGGAGCGACTTGAGCGAGCGCTCGCCAGAGTTCACGAACTTGAAAAACAAGTCGAGGGCCTGTCGATGGACGCTGAGCAATTGCAACGGGACATCAAGCATCTGAGGATGCAGAAAGATATCCTTGTAAAGTGTGCAGAAGTCTTAAAAAAAGACGGGGGCGTCAATCGTAAATCCTTGAGTAATAAAGAGAAAACTCTTGTGATTGACGCCCTGAGACCGTGCTATAAGCTCAAGGATCTGCTTAAAGAGTTCGGTTTAGCCAAGAGCAGTTACTGCTATCAAAAGGTCGTCATGGCCAGGCCGGACAAGTATGAAAAACTCAGGAAAGACATCCAGACGATCTTTGCTGAGAATTACCAAAGATACGGCTATCGCCGGATTTATTGCTGTCTGAAACAGAACAGCATCCGCGTTGCTGAAAAGGTTGTCCGCAGGCTCATGCGTCTTGAGGGGCTGTGCGTCTATACGCCGCGCAAGCGCAAGTACTCCTCGTACGTCGGTGAGGTCAGCCCTTCTGTTCCGAATTTGCTGCAACGCGATTTCCATGCAGAGCGTCCCAACCAGAAGTGGCTAACGGACATCACGGAATTTTCAATTCCTGCCGGGAAGGTTTATCTGTCCCCAATCATCGATTGTTTCGACGGAATGCCAGTCTCCTGGAAGATCGGTTGCAGCCCAACCGCGCAGATGGCGAACACCATGCTCGCCGACGCCATCGCCAGACTGAAGCCCACGGAGCATCCGATCATTCACTCCGATCGTGGCGGCCACTACCGCTGGCCTGAGTGGATCAAGATCACGGTTGATGCCGGGCTGACAAGGTCGATGTCAAAGAAGGGCTGCTCGCCTGATAACTCGGCTTGTGAAGGATTCTTCGGCAGGCTCAAGAATGAAATGTTCTACGGGAAGAGTTGGGAGGGTGTCAGTCTTGCTCAGTTCATGGCGAGCCTCGACGCCTACATGCACTGGTATAAGGAGAAGCGCATAAAGGTATCTCTCGGCGGCTTGAGCCCACTACAATACCGGGAGTCTCTCGGCCTCACTTAAATCAGGTCCAACTTTTTGGCCGCATCCCCCACGGTTTGTTCGCACAAAGAGCACAGCTTTGACTTCGCCTTCCAGCTCATTCATCTGATTCATCACCGCAACCGGGGAGACAAAAAGTTTTCCTGCCGCCTTGGAGAAGCTGCCTGTCTCTGCCACGGCAAGAAATGTCATGTAAATTGTAGCAATCAAAATTGCAGCACCTTCTTTTGTATTAAGCTCAAGTTAATACTGTATTAACTTATTTCTCACTTCCCGTCAATGTTCCCGGCGGCTATACTGCAATCAGCAAGGACAAAGGAAGTGGAGGATAAGATGGACAAAACAATGATTCTGATCGGTGCAGGCAAGGGCCTTGGAAATGCCGTGGCAAGGGAATTTGCCTCCCATGGTTTCCGCGTGGTCTTGGTGGCGAGGAATGAGGAGCGGCTGAGAGACTATGTGAATGAACTTCGCCAGCAGGGGTTCGAAGCGGACTTCAAAGTGGCTGACGCCTTTTACCCGGAGACTTTGACGAAAGCAATCCAGGAGACAGCACTGGAATACGGAACCCCTGATGCGTTGGTCTACAATGTGGGAATTACAGTGCCAGACGGCAGCAGGGAAATCACCAGCCAGCTGCTGATGGAAAGGTATCAGGTGGACGCTGCCAGCGCATATCATTCGGCAATGGTGGTGGCAACAGCAGAATTTGCGGAGAAAAAAGGTGCCATCATCTTCACCGGAGGCGGCTTTGCCAAGACTTTCCAGCCAATCCTTTCCCTTAAACCGCTCTGCATTGACAAGGCAGCCCTAAATGCCATGAATATTGTGCTCCACCATGAGCTGGAGCCAATGGGAATCTTTGTGGGAAGCGTTCTCGTCAGCGGTGTGATAACTCCCGGAGATGCGCGGTATGACCCGGCCAGGATTGCCAAAGAATATTGGAAGATGTATGAGGAGCGGCAGGAATATCAAGTACTTTACTAAGATGGGAGGCGATAGAATTTCAAAGGATTTGGTGGTATTTTATTCATGGGGAGGCAACACCAAGGCCGTGGCCGAATACATCGGTCAGAAAACAGGGGCGGAATTGCTGGAGCTGAAAGTCAAGGTTCCTTATCCGAGGGATTACCGTGCCTGTGTCAATCAGGCTGGCAAGGAGGGAAAGGCTTATGAGCCGGAACTTGCTGTCAGCGTGCCGGATTTGAGGGGCTATGGCAGGATTTATGTGGGCTCCCCTTGCTGGTGGGGCACCATTGCAAATCCCGTGAGAGCATTCCTGCATCAAAACAATCTCACAGTCAAGACTATCGCGCCCTTTATGACCCACGGGACAAGCGGTCTGCACATAGCGGATATTAAAGGTCTGTGCCCTGATTCCAAAATCCTGGAGGGGCTGGGCATATACAACTGCTATCAGGTCAGCACCACGGTGGACAAGCCTGAGAATATGGGAGATTTCCATCCCCTGGTGGATGCCTGGCTGCAGAGAATCAATTTGCAATGATGAAATTTAGAGAGGAGCATGCAACATGAAGAGATTTGAAGATAAAGTAGTATTGGTCACCGGCGGCGGAACCGGCATTGGCCGCGGCGTTGCCCGGCGGTTTGCCTCAGAGGGTGCGAAGGTTTTCCTTGTGGGCCTTGACGAGGAGGAGCTCAAGGAGTCGGCTGCCTTTGACAGCAAAATGGCATATATGGCGGGGGATATCACCAAGGACGAAACCCTTGACAAAGTAACCGCAGAGACAAAAAGCCGCTATGGCAGACTGGATATTTTGGTCAACAATGCGGGCTGGGCCCCGGTGACTCCCCTGGCCACCGTGAAGATGGAGGAATACGACAAGGTATTTGCCATCAATGTCCGCGCCCTGGTCAATATGACCATCCATGTCCTCCCGCTCTTGAAGGAAAGCCGGGGCAATATCATCAACATGTCCAGCGCCGTATGCGAGAATCATCTGCTGAATATGTCCATGTATGCCGGAACAAAAGCGGCAGTAGAAATCTTCACAAAGATTTGGGCCAAGGAACTGGCCAAAGACGGGGTACGGGTGAATGCTCTCAGCATCGGCTCCATTGAAACTCCCATCTACGGAAAGACTGACCTTTCGGATGGCGGTATCCAGGAGCATATTGAGAAAGTTACCGCCATGATACCCCAGGGACACTTCGGCAAGCCGGAGGATGTGGCAGCGGTTGCGGCCTTCCTCGGCTCAGAGGAAGCGAGGTTTGTCACCGGCTCCATCTATGGCGTGGACGGCGGACTGGGAGCATAAGGTGAACTAGTCTCGACTTGATCTGACAGTCGCCCCTTGCCAGTCATGGGGAACTCCGTTTTGATGGATGCAATGACAAACCCATCAACCGGGTACCATGCCCAACGGAGTTCCCCATGGACGCGAGGGTTCAGATATGGCGTGAGCCCTCTCGATGTCTTCTGTGGCCTCTTTCACCCTTCATCGGGGCCATGCGGCCCCTGTTTCGCGCAGGATGTGCGGGGTTCGGAATGGCGTGAGCCCCGTTAACGTTAACATCAAGAAATAATAACAAAGGTTCATCCCCACGCGTGTGGGGAACACCCTTACCCTCTCCCCCTTTGACCTCGATGGAGATGATCTGTGTGCCTTGTTGCAGGACGAAATCGATCTCTCCGGAGGTGTCGGAGAAGTAGTGGGGCGCAGAATGAAGATAATTCTTTTTCTTGACCGCACGATTAGGAAGAATGAGTTGGTTGCGATTCGTTTATTGAGAACTTTTGTTGTCTTTTGCAAAAGTTCTCAACGAAATGGAATCGCCGCCTGTTCGCCAAGAGCAATTGCCTAAAGAATGTCCGTGCTCAGCAAAAAATCCGTGAGCCCGACTGTATTAGCCCCATGCATCTCCGGACAGTCTCTTATACCTACAATCCACGGTAAGGAGACCAGAAATGAAACCCAGCAAAAACGATGTCATCGACTTAAGGACTAGTCGTGCGACTAGTCTTGAGACTAGTTCTTGTACAGACGCAAAGGTTCCTGACTTAACGCCATTGTCTGCCATGGCAGACAATGGCGACGCGCCGACAGCGGCACCGAACGCCGCACCAGCGCCGGCTGTCGTCATTGTCAATGAGCAAAGGAAACGACGGAGCAAACAGGAAAAGCAAGCGCTCGTCAAACTAACGTATCTGCCGGGGAACACGGTGTCCTCTGTAGCGCGTCAAAATGGAGTGACGCCTGCCATGCTGTTCAAGTGGCGTGCCCAGGACAAGGCGGGGCTGCTCAGCACCAACACCAACGTTGGCCAGAAAGTTATCCCAGCCGCCAAATATGCTGAGGCGC
>Ga0310690_10006047_pt1 | contig 16095 bp, 12 predicted proteins | sample AusTroGonzalo_MG_2_FD_207661 | JGI IMG/M metagenome (GOLD analysis project Ga0310690, IMG submission 207661) | Bovine rumen microbial communities from tropical cattle in Woodstock, Queensland, Australia - Gonzalo_04 (v2) (version 2) | ecosystem: Host-associated > Mammals > Digestive system >... | reverse complement strand
GTCAACGCCATCTACAACATGAAGGGTCAGAAGGTAGAGAAGATGCAGAAGGGTGGCCTCTACATCATCGATGGCAAGAAGACTGTTGTGAAGTAAATCAAAAAGAAAGGTACAATTATGAAAAAGAAATATTTTTCGCCCGACTGCGGCATGATTTCCATGGATCTGGAGACCATCATGGCCTACTCACTTAATCCGAATAGTGAAGGTGATCAGTCTATTTCCTTCAGCGATGGTGAGGCTGATGAATTCACTGGTCGCCGCAACGATGTATGGGGAGACGAGGAGGAGGATTATTAATCCTCCCACCTCGGACAGCCCAATACTGATTCCATAACACAGAAAAGCCCGGATGCATGGAGCATTCGGGCTTTTCATTTGTGTGCTTCTGTTTTTTTTGCTACCTTTGCAACCATGAACCAACCGTCGTCGCCCATTCTTGAACTACAACGCCAGCAACTGCTACTGCAGATGGAGTATGAGGAGGAAAAGAAAGCCTTCCAGCAGAAGGTCGATGCCATCGGCATGCAGCAACGCATCAAGAACGGCGATGCCTGGTGGCCCATCCGTGTGGGACGCAGCTACTATAACTCACTGAATCAGCTTTGCGTAGAGGTATTCCGTGTGGCCAACGACGAAACCGACGATATTGACCACCACTTCGAGTTCGGACGGCCAGTAAGCTTCTTCAAGAGCGATTCTTCACTCTTCACTTTTCACTCTTCACTTCCAAAGGCCTTCGTCTCTTTCGTCGACGGCGACCGCATGGTAGTCGCTGTGCCCGACGATACCGACATTTCCCTACTGAGCCAGTTAGCCGCACCATCATCCGCCTCCCCGCAGGGGGCTCTCGGCATCCAGCTCTCTTTCGATGAAACCAGCTATCGCATGATGTTCGATGCCCTCGACCGCACCATGCGCGCCAAGGGGCGGCTGGGCTATCTGCGCGACCTCTTCTATACCCGTAGCATGAAGGCGGAAACCTTCTCGTTCCCCGACATGCATTTCCCCTATCTGAACAAGACGCAGGAGCACGCTGTCAACGAGGTGCTCAGGGCCAAGGACGTGGCCATCGTACACGGCCCTCCCGGCACGGGCAAGACGACAACCCTTGTGGAGGCCATCTACGAAACGCTGCGCCGTGAGAATCAGGTGCTGGTGTGTGCACAGAGCAACATGGCCGTAGACTGGATTGCAGAGAAGCTCGTGGACCGTGGTCTCAACGTGCTACGTATCGGCAATCCCGTGCGTGTTGACGATAAGATGCTCTCCTTCACCTACGAGCGGCGTTTTGAGGCCCATCCCGACTATGCCCAACTGTGGGCCATCCGCAAGGCTATCCGTGAGCTGCGCAAGAACCGCAAGCGGAGCGACGACAAGTTCCATCAGAAGCTGGAACGCCTAAAAGACCGTGCCACGGCCCTTGAGATCGGCATTAACCAGCAGTTGTTTGGTGAGGCCCGCGTCATCGCCTGCACACTCGTAGGCAGCGGTCACCGCCTGCTGGAAGGCATGCACTTCCCCACCCTCTTCATCGACGAGGCTGCCCAGGCCCTCGAGGCTGCCTGCTGGATTCCCATCCGCAGGGCAGGCCGCGTGGTACTGGCTGGCGACCATTGTCAGCTGCCGCCTACGGTGAAATGCTATGAAGCCCTGAAGGGCGGACTGGGCAAGACGCTCATGGAGCGCATCGTGGAGCAGAAGCCCGACGTGGTCACGCTGCTCACCGTGCAGTATCGCATGCACGAGGAAATCATGCGCTTCAGCAGCGACTGGTTCTATCATAATATGGTGGAGTCGCATCCCAGCGTCAAGTATCGCAGCATCCTCGACCTCGACCGGCCGATGACGTGGATAGATACAGCGACCCTCCCCCAAGCGACCCTCCCCCTGCCCCTCCCTGTGAGGGAGGGGAACAAAGAGAGTGAACAAAAATCTAATTATATAGGAGAACAAAGGACTGTCTTCTCCCCTCCCTCACAGGGAGGGGCAGGTGGTGGGTCGCTTGGGGGAGGGTCTTTCTCCAACACCTCCGAAGCCCGTCTCACTCTTCTTGCCCTACAGGCCTACTATGAGATGATTGGCAAGGAGCGCATCCTGAGCGAACGCCTCGATGTGGGCATCATCTCCCCCTACCGCGCCCAGGTGCAGCTGCTACGTCGGATGGTGAAGAAGAGCGAGTTCCTGAAACCCTTCCGCAGCCTCATCACCGTGAACACCGTCGATGGCTTCCAGGGGCAGGAGCGTGACATCATCATTATCTCCTTAGTGCGCTCCAACGACGAAGGACAGATAGGCTTCCTGCGGGACCTGCGCCGCATGAACGTAGCCATCACCCGTGCCCGCATGAAGCTCATCATCCTGGGCGACCGCTCCACGCTCTGTCGCCATCCTTTCTACCGAAAGCTCTGGGAGTATATTGAGGCTCTGTGATTATTTCCTCATCCGTTCCCTGTATTCCTGTGGCGTGATGCCTGTCTGCTTGCGAAACATGCGGATGAAATAGCTGTGGTCGCTGAATCCCAAGCTATAGGCCACTTCCTTGACGGGCATGTCGGTGGTGAAGAGCATGAGCTGGGCCCGTTCCACCTTTTTCTGATTAACATACTGCAAGGGCGAGGTGCCGAGCTCGCGCTTGAAGAGGCGGATGAGATAGGGCGTGCTGAAACAGGCCACGCTGGCCAGTTCGTCAATATCGATATTCTGGCTGATATGGCCATGTATATGTTTCAGCACGCGCTGCAGTCGCTCGTCGGTTGTCCACAGATGGGGCACCGCCTCACGCATGAACTTCGAGAAGAGCATTAGGATGGCACCGCGCAGCTCCATCTTCTGCCAAAGCGGCATGTCACGGAAACGCTCTATAAAACTGCTCAGATAGGTGGCATTATCGTAAGCCTGCGGATTGCTCTCCGGCAGTTCCGCATGGGGTAGCTGTTCACACATGCGTTGCAGAATGCGCTCCTCATCGTTGCCACCAGCTACCTCCGTAGGGAAGTCATAGCGTTCCATCATGTTCATCTCGTTCTTGAAGCCTTCGTACACGTGTAGATAATAATGTGTGAATGGGCCGTCGCACTCACACGAATGAAGGGTATAGGCAGGGATGATATACAGGTGGCCAGGACACAGGTGTACCGACTTGTTGCTGAAATGGAGCATGGCCTGCCCCTCCTTTACATAATAGATACGCGTGAAAGGCGACTTCACGTCTTTCCAGTTCCAGTCACCGTTGAGACGGGCCAGTCCCACATTCAGCAACTGTAGGTTAAACGATTCTATGGGTATTTCCTTCATGCCTGCAAAATAATCTCTTTCATGCCTGCAAAGATAACATAATCTTTCGCTTTTATACCTCATACTGCCTACTTTTTTATAGGACAAAATTACGATACATCAATTTTGTCCTATCATGCGTTAAAAATTTTCCCTGATAAATCCCTGATAAACACTAACTTTGCACCCGGAAAGCGAAACTAACAATATAATCCTTATGAAAAAAATGATTCTTTCAGCGTTGCTCATGGCAGCAACGGCAGTAAGTGCTCAGCCGACCAACGTGGCCATTGAGCAGGGTGCCTATGAACCTACCTGGGAGAGTGTGGCCCAGTGGGAGTGTCCCGAATGGTTCAAGAATGCTAAGTTCGGCATCTGGGCACACTGGGGTCCCCAATGTCAGGCCGAGGACGGCGACTGGTATGCCCGCTTCATGTACTATCAGGGCAGCGGCCAGTACAACTGGCACGTGAACCACTTCGGCAATCCTAACGAGTATGGACTGAAGGAGCTTATCCGTGACTGGAAGGCCGACCAGTGGAATCCCGAGGAGCTGGTGGCGCTCTACAAGAGCGTGGGTGCCCGCTACTTCATGACGCTGGGCAACCACCACGACAATTTCGACCTGTGGAACTCACCTTATCAGGAATGGAACTCGGTGAACATGGGACCGCAGCGCGACATCGTGAAGGGCTGGAGCGATGCCTGTAAGGCCAACGGACTGCCCCTCGGTGTGTCTATGCATGCCAGCCACGCCTGGACATGGCTGGAGCCGTCGCAGTCGTTCGACGGCAACCTGAAGAAGGCCGACGGCACCGGCAAGTGGTGGGAAGGCTACGACCCGCAGGAACTGTATGCCCAGAACCATGCTCACAGCTCGGGCTGGGAGAACAGCGGCACCATCCACAGCCAGTGGGACTGGGGCAATGGCGCATCGCTGCCCTCAGAGGCCTACAAACTGAAGTTCCAGAACCGTGTGCTTCAATGCATCAACGACTACAATCCCGACATGATCTATTTCGACGATACCGTGCTGCCTTTCTATGGCTGCGACGAGACCATCGGCCTGAATATTCTGTCACATTATTATAATAAGAGTGCCAAGGCAAACGACGGTCAGCAGCAGGTGGTGACGATGGGTAAGATTCTGAACGACTCGCAGAAGGAGGCTATCTTGTGGGACGTGGAGCGCGGCATTCCCGACCGTCCGCAGCAGAAGTACTGGCAGACCTGCACCTGTCTGGGCGACTGGCACTATAACATCAACCGCACGAGCTACAAGAGTGCCGAGCAGGTCATCTCCATGCTGGTGGATATTGTTTCCAAGAACGGTAACCTGCTGCTCTCCGTGCCTGTCCGAGGCAACGGCACCATCGACCAGAACGAGCGCAACGTGCTCGCCGGCATCAAGGCATGGATGGACATCAACAGCGAGAGTATCTACGGCACACGTATGTGGAAATCGTTTGGCGAGGGACCCTTGGCCGAGGCTGCCAACCCCATGACCGCCCAGGGCTTCAACGAGGGTCAGGCCTATTCGGCACAGGATGTGCGCTATGTGCAGAAAGACGGCAAGGTCTATGCCACCATCATGCGCTGGCCGGCTGCTGGCGAGTTCCTGTTCAAGGCCTTCTCCATCACCGAATCCTCATATAGCGGCGAGGTGGCCAAGGTGGAGCTGCTCGGTAGCGGCGACGTGGAGTTCGTGCATGGCTTCGACGGCCTCATCGTGACCATTCCTTCCACCAAGCCCAATGCCATTGCCCCCGTATTCCGCATCACCTTCAAGGAAGAGACACGCTCAGCCTATGAGGTACTGCAGTCGATGGTCAGCGAGATGGAGTCGGCCATAGAGACGCTGGCTTCACAGGCCCATCCCTATAACACCGGTAAGATCAATATCGACAAGCTCGAGACCCTCCGCTCTGCCATCGCTGTTGCCAAAGCCGTATCGGCAGGCGCTTCCGAGGAGGACTGTGTGAAAGCCCGCGAGACACTCTCCGAGGCCTACCGCCACTTCACCTCCGACGGACTGAACAAGGGCGGTGTCTTCAGCTATGCCATCGATGAGAACCTGACGGCTCAGTATCTGGTCGAAGCTTCGGGCTTCTCCCGTGCTGCCGGTGGTTCGAGCCGCTTCGGCAAGCCAAAGAACTGGACGGTGGAGAACTTCAACATTCCCAACGGTGGCGACGGCACCAAGCAAGGACTCGACAAATATACGGGCAACGAAGCCCTGATGCTGGGCGTATGGAACGATGCCGGCAGCAACACCAGCGGCAATCTGAAGAACGCACGCATCTATCGCAAGGTCACCATGCCTGCCGGCAAGTACTATTTCGGTGCTGCCTACAACACCACCTATAACATGAGCAGTCAGGCCTATATGTTTGTGAGCAAGACACTCTGCAACACCGAGGACATTCCCGAACAGTCCATCGCCTATTACGGCATCAACAACTGCACGGGCGACCTGAAGTTGCAGGGACTCAACTTCCAGCTCGACGAAGAGAGCGAGGTCTACATCGGCTTCCAGGCCAATCTGCTCAACGGCTCCGCCACTCAGGAGTTCCGTGCCGAGCGTGTGGCTATCTATCGTCCCAAGGAGGTAGGCGAGCGTCACGACGAGGCTAAAGGCTGGCAGAAGCTGACGGAGATGCCCGAGGATGTAAGCCAGTATTTCTATGCCATCTACGACCACGACACCGACAACGGTCTGGTACTGGGTGCCGGCAGCAACCAGGGTACAGCCAACAAGACCATGTGGTATCAGGACAATGTCTTTCCCGAAGCCACCAAGGATGCCCTGTGGACATTCGACGGCTTTGATGCCAACAACTATTCGGGTGCCAAGGGTGATGCCACCAAATGGCTCGTCATCACCGGCGTAGGCGATCCTGACAACTGCCTGCATTCCAATACCGACAAGGGCTGGAACTATCGGGCTGAGAACAATGGCGAAGGCTGGACCGACCGTGCCTATGTTTCGCCAGCCTATGCCCCCGAAGGCTACTGGACGCTGACCAACAGGATTGGTGGCGACTATATCGGCCACTGGGACGACACCGACGAGATAGCTGGCAATGCCACCGGCAGTCGCATCGGCCATTTCGATTTCTATGCCATCCTGCGCGGCAAATATGTCGCTGCCGTAGAGAATCTCGACAAGGCTTCCGAGGAGAATCCCATTGATATTTCCTATCTTATCACCAATGGTGACGGCGCACGCTATAACAACTTCCACGCCAAGCAGCCTGTAGGCTGGACGCTCTCACAGGACGATGCCTTCGAGGTGGAATATGCCAACTATCTTTCTTCAAAGGTCGGTGCCAGCTACTTCAACAAATGGCAGGGCTCGGGCAATCTTACCGACCGCTCCATCAGTCAGCAGCTCACGGGTCTGCCTTCAGGCACCTATCGCATCAGCGTCACCGCTTCGTCGTCTACCATCCATTCGGGTGCCTTTCTCTTTGCCAACGACAAAGAGGCCGACATGACGCAGCTCACCAATAACAAGAGCAGCATCACCCTCGACATCACCGACGGCACCCTCACCTTCGGCGTGCGCCTTAGGAACTACCAGAGCAATGACTGTAAGTTCGACCATTTCATGCTCGAGTTCCTGAAGAATACACAAATTCCCTCTGCCATCGGTGAAACGCACACCACCACCGATGCCCGTCGTTTCATCTACGACCTCACAGGGCGCAGGTTCAGTCACCTGCAGAAGGGCCTGAACATCGTAGATGGCAAGAAAGTGCTGAAATAGTAAGAAGGGTCATTATAAACATAAAAGAGGATGTGTCTTGGCACATCCTCTTTTATGCTATTCCTCTGCGAAGGCGGCCGCCTCAGCAGCTGCGATGATATCCTCACGACTCTGCTCAATGGGGTTATGAGTGATGTCGGAAAGATCGAAGTCAGAATCTTCGGAGTCCGAAAAACTCGGAGTGGTCGGAATATGCTGATTACTCCGGGGGGGCTGTTTTTCCGATCCTTCCTCGAATTCGGCATACCATTCAGAGCTGTTGTTCGGCTGCGGAACGATAAAATCGGTCTTTTCAGCCTCCAGATCGGGAGCGATGGCGGTGGGTTCCTCCTCCATCTTCGTGCGCTCGCTCTTGGCGTGGAAGATGGCATCGATGAACTGTGGCTCACGGCGCAGGCGCTGTAACGTCTCCTTCGAGGCTATCTGCTGTGCCTCTTTCTTCGAATAGCCCTGTCCTTTGCCGCCCTCTACGCCCTCTATCATCACTTGGAATCCGAAGATCTGCGAGCCCTGCTTGTCTTTCTCCTGCTTCAGCATCTGGAATTCCATGCGCACGCGGTTTTTCTGCGTCCACTCCAGGAGTTTCGACTTGAAGTTCACCTCCTTATAAGCCACCTTGTCGATGTTCACCATCTGAGCGAGTATGCGCTGTTTCATGAATCGCATGACAGCTGCATAGCCCTGATCCAGATAGATGGCGCCAACGATTGCCTCGAAGGCGTTGCCGGCCATGTAGCTATTGTGCGAGTGCGACTGCATACTGCTCTGAATAAGTTCGGTGAGCCCCATCTCCTCGGCCAGTTTTCCCAGCGTGTCGCGGCTGACGAGCTTTGAACGTGTATTGGTAAGGAATCCCTCGCGCTTTCCCTCGAAGTGGTCGAACACGATATGTCCCACCGTGGCATCGAGCATGGCATCACCGAGAAACTCCAGTCGCTCGTTGTTGAGCGGTTTGCCCTTATCGTTGCGCTTGCCCGTGCTCTTGTGGGTGAGCGCTATCTTGTAGTAGCTGATGTCATTGGGATAGAATCCCATGATACGGAAGAGTGACTGTCGCAGCTCCTTGTCTTCGCGAAAAGGCAGGCGAAGACGTTCTATAAAGTCTTTGAAGGTCATTGGTTTTTTAGTGAAAGGTAATCGGAGTACTCAGAATATTCAGAATAATCGGAGTACCCAGAAATTCCGAGTACTCCGAATGTTCCAATTTCTTCGATTACGCTGAATACTTCTTGAACACCACGCAGGCATTGTGTCCGCCAAAGCCGAAGGTGTTGGAAAGTCCAGCACGCACGGTACGCTTCTGTGCCTTGTTGAAGGTGAAGTTCAAGTTGTAGTCAATCTCGGGATCCTCGTCGCCCTCCTCATGGTTGATGGTGGGTGGGATGATGTCGTTCTGTACAGCGAGCACCGTTGCCATAGCCTCTACTGCACCGGCAGCACCGAGCAGGTGGCCCGTCATGGACTTCGTCGACGAGATGTTGAGCTTGAAGGCTGCATCGCCGAAGACTTCCTTGATGGCCTTGGCCTCTGAGATGTCGCCCACATGGGTCGACGTGCCGTGCACGTTGATATAGTCGATGTCCTCGGGCTTCAGTCCGGCATCCTCGAGTGCGTTTCTCATCACGAGCTTGGCTCCCAGACCCTCGGGGTGAGAGGCTGTGATGTGGTGAGCATCGGCACTCATGCCGGCACCTACCATCTCGGCATAGATTTTGGCACCGCGGGCCTTGGCGTGCTCCAGCTCCTCCAGAATGAGACAGCCGGCACCCTCGGCCATGATGAATCCGTCGCGGCTGGCGCTGAACGGACGGCTGGCTTTCTCCGGCTCGTCGTTGCGCGTAGAGAGAGCGTGCATGGCGTTGAATCCGCCCACACCGGTCTCGCAGATGGCAGCCTCAGCACCACCGGCAACGATGGCGTTGGCCTTGCCCAGACGAATGAGGTTGAAAGCATCAGCCAGCGCATTGCTCGACGATGCGCATGCCGAAGCGGTGATATAGTTAGGTCCGTGCAGACCGTACATAATCGAAATCTGTCCGGCAGCGATGTCGGCAATCATCTTCGGGATGAAGAAGGGGTTGAACTTCGGTCCCATATCGTGATGAGCGCCATAGTACATCACCTCCTCCTCGAAGGTCTTAATGCCACCGATACCCACACCGAACACTACACCGATGCGGTCCTTGTCCTCTTTCTCCAGGTCCCATCCGCAGTCTTCCACAGCCTGCTTGGCAGCGATGAGTGCCAGCTGCGTATAGCGGTCCATCTTGCGGGCTTCCTTGCGGTCCAGATACTGGTTCACGTCAAGGTTCTTCACCTCACAAGCGAAAGTGGTCTTGAAGTTGGTGGTATCGAAATATGTAATAGGTGCGGCACCGCTCACACCTGCAATCAGGTTCTTCCATGTTTCCTCCGGAGTATTACCCAACGGAGTAACGGCACCCAGTCCTGTTACTACTACTCTTTTTAGTTCCATAAGTAAATTTGTTATTCGCCCCCTAAGTTAGGGGGTTAGGGGTCTGAACAAAAATATCCCCTAAATTATACAAGTTGAGGGTCTGAATGAAAAATCTCGTTCAGACCCCCAACCCCCTAACTTAGGGGGCTCGTTTTACTTTGAGTTCTCCTCAATATAGGCAATAGCGTCGGCAACGGTGCCAATCTTCTCAGCCTTGTCATCGGGGATGCTGATTCCGAACTCCTTCTCGAATTCCATGATGAGCTCAACAGTATCCAGAGAGTCTGCACCAAGATCGTTAGTGAAACTAGACTCAGGCTTTACAACAGCCTCGTCAACACCCAGTTTATCAACGATGATTGCCTTAACTTTGCTTTCAATTTCTGACATAATTTTCTACTTTTTAAAATGTTAATAATTAGATTCTTATCTTGAAAAACGATGCAAAGTAACACATTTTATCTGAGTTACGCAAATTTTTTTCTGAAAAACTGCTTGCGTTTTGCACACCATATAGTGCATTGTGCATAAAATTGACTTATCTCTATTAAAAAGAGTGGTCAATAGGTGTATTTTCTACAACATCAACGAACTTTGCAACTGTTAATTCTTTCGTCTTCCATCTTCCGTCTTCCGAGACTTTATGCTCCTCCCCTATGGGGGAGGTCGGGAGGGGGCTCCCCTTTCGTGATTGCGTCACTCTCTCATAGTGATTGCGTCATTCTTCTACATAAGTCATTTCATTAAACAAAGAAAACGCCCAAAAACTTGCCGGTATCGGCAAAAATAAGTATATTTGCAGCAGATAATGAACAAAAAGCTTGCCGATAGACGAAAAAGATGGAATATATATCAGTCGTACAATTTGCCGAGAAGTATGGTATTTCCGAGCGAACAGCTCGCAATTACTGTGCAAGCGGAAAGATAGAAGGTGCATTCTTAACGGGAAAGACCTGGAATATTCCAAGTGATGCCGTGCTTCCCAAACGAGGTGCATCTACAGGAAAAGCATCATCCTTGCTGACAGCACTAAGAGAACAGAAGTCTTCAAGGTTGAAAGGCAGCATCTATCATCGCACGCAGATTGACCTAACCTACAACTCTAATCATATCGAAGGCAGTCGTCTGACACATGAACAAACGCGCTACATCTTCGAAACAAACACCATCGGCATTACGGATCATACTGTCCATGTGGATGATATCGTAGAGACCGTCAACCACTTCCGCTGTATTGACTATATCATTGACCACGCAGAAGAAAAGCTGACTGAAGCGCTCATCAAGCAACTACATTTATTACTTAAGACTGGCACATCCGATAGCAGCAAAGACTGGTTTGCTGTTGGTGACTACAAACGATTACCCAATGAGGTAGGCGGACAGGATACCTGTCCTCCAGAACAGGTTCATCAGCAGATGAAGGCTTTGCTCATCGACTACAATCATCATCACAAGAAGACGCTAGAAGACATTCTCCGTTTCCATGTGCAGTTCGAGCGCATTCATCCTTTCCAAGACGGCAATGGCCGGGTTGGCCGTTTATTGTTGTTCAAGGAATGTCTGGCCAACAATATCGTACCCTTCATCATCACAGACGAGTTGAAGATGTTCTACTATCGTGGTCTACATGAGTGGGGGCATATTGATGGTTACCTGACGGACACTTGTCTTACAGCGCAAGACCAATATAAAGCCCTACTCCAGTATTTCAGAATAAACTATTAGCCCCGGATTAGGACCAATTAGTACAATTCGTTTCTACAGGCAGGCCGACCTTGAGGATGTTCTCACGCTGAGCCGCAGAGTACACGGAGTTATCGCAGAGAAGAAGTATCTTTATAGGCATGGAGTATTGGGAGTAAACTGCCCTTGGACATCTCTGTGTGCTCTGTATACTTTGGGATGCCATTCAAAGGATGCCCTGCATAGCCTCCGTGTACTCTGCGGCTCTGCGCGAGAAAAAAATATTGATTACTCAAAGGCCACATTCGTGGCCGAAATTAAATGAAATTAGGATCATTCGTTTCTTAAACTTACCGTGTGTTTCTTTAGAAACGAATTGGAATAATTGAAACGAATTCTTCCCACGAATTTTCATAATAATCTTTGCAAGCGCATAATAATAATTAAGATTAATTAGAATAATTCGTTTCTACAAGGAATTATTTACCTGTATGGAACATTCGAAAATCAAAAATCTAAGTTAACAAATCTAAAACTATAGTGTTTTATATTAAAAAACTTAAATCTGATAGTCTAATTAATTATTACATGTTATAAAACATTTATTTTTGCAGCGTGGTGATGTGAATCACTATCCATATTTTTTGTTGAAGACTATAATACTAACTATATTGCAATTTCAAAACATGAGAAAACTTAAGTTTTTATGGACGATTTGCGCCCTAACGTTTATTATGGGTGTAAGTGATGCGTGGGCCAGTAAGACGGTATATTTAGCTCCTGGACCATGGGCTACAGCTGGTGCACTTTTCACTATTTGGGGTTGGCCAAATGGCAGTAGCGGTGCTTGGTATAACATGTCTGATTCTGATAGTGATGGCATTTATGAAGCTTCCTTGCCCGACAATGTTGACTACTTCAAATTTGAGCGCATGAATCCTGCTGATGATGGTGCACATATAAATGATTGGGATTACAAATGGACTGAATCTGGTCAGTTTGATGCTGTTGATGGATATCTATTCACTATATTAGAATTAAAAGACAGTCCGAACACAAATATCAGTCCCTATGAACTAAACGAAGAAGCTACATATTATCTTTATAATGTAGGAGCTGCAAAGTTTCTGTGCTCTGGCAATGCTTGGGGTTCACATGCCTCAGTCGGCGAAGGTGGTATCCCTATTAAGTTAACACCATACAGTGGTACATACAAGCTCTCCACTTCATCTATTTATTCAGGAAAATACGTTCATAGAACTTCAGACGCTACTTCTGTTTTCATGGATAGCGGAGATATAACATATTGGGCTTTTGAGAGGGTCTCTGACAATACATATAAAATAAAAGATAATGACAATAAAGCAAAATTCTTGATTTGGAACAATGGCGATACATATGTATATAATAATTCAGACCCTGGGACAACTGCTTCACAATGGAAACTCTACACTGAGGCAGAGCGTATTGCTGACTTAGCAAATGCTACAAAAAACTCATCCAAGGATGCAACATTCTTAATTAAGAATTATTATTTTGCGTATGGTACTGGTATGATTGTGGCCAAGGATGCAGATCTTTCCTCATCCCCTTCATGGAAAGGTACATCATTGACAAATTTGGCAGGTTGTCATACATGGGAATCTCAAGTAAGTTATTCAGCAGAGCAATATGAGAAAACCTTTGATAACTATCAAGAACTGACAGTGCCCAATGGTAAGTATCATATGACAGCTAAAGTTTTATACCGAACTAAAGAAAACTATACTGCCATTCCATATATCTATGCTACAACAGGTGGTAACACCGTAACATGTAATGCGAAGCTAAAAGGTGATGGAGTAACAGATCTCTCAACCGCAGCTCAAGCCTTAATGGGTGATGACTATTTGCTTGATGGTGTAGATATTGTTGTGAATAATGGAAGCCTTCAAGTTGGTGTAAAGTCAGATGCAAATGTTGACTGGACTGTATTCGATGATTTTTCTCTGACTTACTATGGTCCTGTTGTAGAGAATCTGGCCGTTGCCCTTCCTGGCAGCGGAGATATGGCAGCTGACACATGGTACTATCTTGATGTGGCTACCACAGGCATTTATGCTTTCTCTGCTACCACATTGAGCGACATTGTCTATACTACTGACGGAACGGCTTTTGGAAGTGATGTAGATACAGCTCTTCCTACTAACATCCTTAACAGTGCGTCTACTCGCTACTACGTGAAGTCCTCGTCGGCCAACAACCTTTCAGTCAGTAAGGTCTGCGATAACTACAGCTATTGGTTCTTGCGCACTTCCGACTATAAGTACCTGAGCCGTGGCGGAAGCTATAACACACAAGCTGTTGTCGATAGCTATGGTATTCCTGTACGCATTGCTTTTGAAAACAATAATATTAATTTTATTTTCGTTGACAACTGGAAACATCTCTACGATGCTGACGAGGGAAATCTCTATACGGATGCTGACACAAATATCAACTTCGCCCTTGAGCCGACCGATGGAGGTTACTACGTCATCAACAAGAACGCAACGACCACCAGCACCCTTAACCAGAAACTGTATATAAACAGCAGTGATGGTAACCGCGTAAAGCCATCGAGCAGCAACGCTACCGTATGGGTGCTTGAAGACGCTACAACCACAGCCCACAAGACTCAGATGCAGGCAGTGAAGGATGCTCAGGCAGCAGCCGCAGCCACAGCAGCAGGCATTAACAGCGCATTCAGCGTGAGCACCCAGGCCACGATGGACACCTATCTTTCCAGTGAGAACTCACAGAGCATTACGGTTGCAAGTGTCAGTACGAGTGAGGCATACAAAAAAGATGCTGGTGAAAGTGTAGGGGTTGGATATTCTGTATATACGAATACCATTAATGACCTTACTCCCGGCCTTTATAAACTGACAGTCAAGGCATTTGAACGTATTACTGGCAAGGATGACACTTGGAACAGCGGCGGAAACGCAGGCCTAACTTATCTCTATGCTGGCGACCAGAAAGTTCAACTGTGGTCTGTTTTTGAATTCCCTGCTGATGCAACATATTCAGGAGCAACAGAAAAAGGCGGTAAATATTATCCCAACGACCTGACAAGTGCTGGCACTGCCTTTGATGCAGGTAAATACGTTAATGAAGTATATGTATGGTTAGGTGGTACCTCTCTCACTTACGGCATCACCATTCTTAATAACCATGGTGGATGGGAAGAAACAAACGGCCGTAACAACTGGATTGCCTATAAGGACTTCACGCTGACCTACTATCCGAACACGCCATTCACAATTTCTGAGAACACAAGTTATGATAGTAGTCTTTCGGGGACAGCCAACGTGACGCTGGCGCGCACCATTAAAGCCGACATTTGGAACACGTTCTGCGTACCATTTACCATTTCGAATGATGAACTGAAGACTGCTTTCGGTGATGGAGTGGAAGTGGCTGAATATTCTTCAGCTGCAAACAGCGACGGTGTGCGTACCGATATCACCTTCGCGAAGATGGGTACTCCCGAAGTTTCGGCCAATACGCCCGTGCTACTGAAAACCTCAACGGCCGGAACTACCTATAGCTTCACCGGACGCACCATCGTGGCAGGTACTCCTCAAGTAACAGGTGATCACGGCTTCGACTTCGTGGGTAGCTATGAGGATAAGTACTATATTCCTACAGGCGACTACATCATTAGCGCAAATACCCTCTACAAGAATGAAAGCGGCAGCTATATAAGGGGTACACGCGCCTATATTCATGCTCAGTCCACCAGCGCACGTATGGGTAACTTCTATCTGGACGACGAGGAGTTAACCAATATCGACGGTATCAACATCAATACCCAGACAGGAAAACTCTACAACCTGCAGGGACAGGAGGTACAAAATCCTCAAAAGGGCGGCATCTATATTCAGCGCTCGGCTAATGGACGCTTGCAGGGCAAGAAGTTCATCGTGAAGTAAGTCAAAGAATTATCAACGAATAAAAACATAAAACAATATGAAAAAGAATTATATGGCTCCCGACATGCTGGTGTGTAAGCTTAAGACAAATACACACCTCTGTGAGGCATCGGTAGGAAACGTATACGGTGATGCGGGTATTACCAAAGGCGGCAGTCGCTCGGATATAGAAGGTGACGCACGCGGATTCGACTGGGACGACGACGACTATTGATTCGTCAGGTCACAGCATAATACATTCATACCAAGGGCGGCGCTGCACAATGGCAGGCCGCCCTTAGTTTTTTATTAATTACACTCGATTTTGAGGGAATTGGCTTCATGTCACGCTCATTTGCTGACGAAGTTTGTAACATCATCGATGACATGAAGGAAAAATCTTTTCTTTTCACCAATCAGAATGAGGATGTTAAAAACATGTTGATGAAGGTTCAGGAGAGTCGAAGTCGCGAAAGAAAAAGAGGCACTGGTAATGCTAAGCTCTATGATGACGGAAACTTTATCTTTTCTATTCAAAAAAAATTTTTTCAAAAATAATATCACTAATATCACTAAGGGGTGTAACCTTCTGATATTCAGTATGTTTTCTTAGTGATATTAATAGTGTATTAGTGATATTAACATGAAAAAAATTGATTTTTTTTCCAAAAAACGAGTGATTTTCTCAAAATTGTTCCTTCAGAATGTCAGCAGTTATTGGAAAGCAACAGGGCAGTTGCGACCTCTAACTGGGCAGTTGCGACCTCTAACTGGGCAGTTGCGACCTCTAACTGGGCAGTTTGACCTTCTAACAGGGCAGTTACATTTTTTAACAGACAGTTGATGTCATCATTCGGGGCAATGAAGGTATCCCACAAAAAAGAAAAAAACAGGCAACTTTCAAAAAGCTGTCACCGTAAGCGGCTGACTGTCAAGCACATGATAATAATTAGAATCAATTAGGAAAATTC